>Ga0137309_101527_pt1 | contig 15546 bp, 14 predicted proteins | sample NAcewiD2O_June_FD_97179 | JGI IMG/M metagenome (GOLD analysis project Ga0137309, IMG submission 97179) | Mouse cecal microbial communities from Vienna, Austria - N-Acetylneuraminic amended D2O_June | ecosystem: Host-associated > Mammals > Digestive system > Large intestine > Cecum | place... | reverse complement strand
TATAACTGATTTCCGTGTACAATAGCCTGACGGGTTTCTTTATCAAAAATATGGATCTGGTTCATATCCACGGATAACCGGACAGTATCGCCCGGGTCTGCCTGCTGGTCTGTGCAGGCAGTCCACTCTGTACCGCCCATGTCAAAATGCAGGAAATTGCCGGTTCCCAGCTCTTCCCGGGTACGTACTTCTATCTGGATCATCTGGTTCTCAGAAGCTTTGGCCTGGGCTTTATGGAGCGCGTCCGGACGAATCCCCAGGACTACGGTCTTTCCCAGGTAGCCATTCTCCTCCAGGACTTTGCCCAGGGCATCCGGAAGGGTCAGATTGATCCCGTTGGCGGTGAGGGTGACGCCGTCTTTGCTGTTTCCGGCTGCTACCTCGGCCCGGTTCATCTGGGGAAAACCAAGGAAACCAGCTACGAATACATTGTCCGGCTGGTTATAGAGATTCTTGGGGAAGCCTACCTGCTGGATCATGCCGTCCTTAATGGCTACGGTTCTGGTTCCCAGAGCAAGTACCTCGGCCTGGTCATCTGTCACATAGATAATGGTCATCCCCAGCTCCCGGTTCATTCTGGAGATCTCGCCCCTCATCTGCTTCCTGAGTTCCTCTTCCAGACCGGAGAATGCTCCATCAATCAGGAACACCCTGGGTTTTCGCACCACAGTCCTGCCAAGAACCACACTCTGTCTCTGCCCTTCTGTCAGCTCCTGGGGATCCCTGTCCAGCATCCCGGACAGCCCGAAAAACTCTGCCGCCTCCCGTACACGTAAGGTGATCTCCTCTTCGGGAAGCCGCTTCAGCTTCAGGCCAAATGCCAGATTCTCATATACAGACATATGGGGATAGAGCATATAATTCTGGAACAGCATGGCGATCTCCCTGTCCCCCGGCTCCAGATCATTGACCAGACTTCCATCTATAAAGATCTCGCCGGAGGTCACATCCACCAGTCCCGCTATCATCCGCAAAATCGTCGATTTCCCACAGCCGGAAGGCCCTGTAAAGACCACAAACTCCTGATTATCAATCTCCAGGTCAAAGTCCCTGACGGCAGCAAAGCCGTTGGGATATGCTTTAGTTACATGCTTCAACGATAAACTGGACATATGATGTTTCCTCCTGCGCGTTCATTCCATACCACGGTATTTATACATAACAGCCCTGATACCCCTGGGCTGCTACATTTATATTTAAGGATACAATATTTCCCTTATTTACGCCATGTCCCAAATACCCAAAAACATTTTGATGAATTTGTCAAATCTGCTTGAATGCTCCCATCTGCTGCTTAAAATCACAAAAGCGGCCATTTTCATGCCCGCTTTCCATGGTTAAAACTTATAAATATTTCCTTACAATCCGTCTATTCGGACATCCGGCGCCAAAATCTTGTGAATCCTGCCCAAGAAACCACAGCCTTAGCCTGAAATTACCGTTGCGCTACACAAACAAAAGGACACCGGCGATCTGCTTTGTCCGCGTTCCGGAACATACAGCCAGCGCCTCAGGCAATCTTCCTGGCAAGGGCATGGATCCATGCCGCGCCGTCTCCATCCTCTGCTTCCCAGAGTTCTTTGATCTTTAAGCGTCTGGTATCCGCCAGCAGCCGCTCCAGTCCCTCCGGTGTATAATCATTATAATAAAGTCCGCCCTCAAAGCCTTCGAAATCCCCCTTCCGAAAGGACAGATACAGTGTACCGCCCTGGCACAGCGCGTCGATCACCCTCTCCAGGATGTCCTCCATCTCTTTGGAGGGTACATGAATCAGAGCGCCGCACCCCCAGATCCCGTCGAATACATCCTCAAATTCCATATCCTCATACGTGATCCGCAGCACATCCAGCCCTGTATGTATCTCGGCAAGCTTCGCCATCTCCTCCGAAGCATCCAGAGGTGTCACATCATAGCCCAGCTCATAGAAGGCTCCGCTGTCACGCCCGGAACCGCAGCCCAGATCCAGAATTGTGTCTCCCTCTTCCAGCATGGAGAGGAATTTCTTCCTGAGTTCCTCCATGTCCTGGTCAACTGTATCCTCGAAAATCCTTGATGCATATTTATTATAATAGTCTATCGCGTCCAAAATAATCCTCCTGGTTTCACTTACGCTTCAATCCGTTCAATCGTCCTGTCCGTAATACGGATCCTGCCCTCCTTGAGAAGACGTCCGACTGCACGTTTGAACGCATTCTTGCTCATCTGGAATTTCCGGTAGATTACCTCCGGGTCTGCCTTATCCGTGAAGGGAAGCACACCGCCGGACTCCTCTATGGCTTTAAAGATCAGCTCCGCATCCGTGTCCATCTGCATGTAAGCCTTCTTACGGGGACTCAGATCCAGCTTGCCGTCCTCCCGCACCTTCAGAACCCTGGCCTCCACCACATCCCCCGGATGATAATTGCCGTAAAGCTCCTTTTTGGGAATCATCCCGTAATAGCAGTTGTCCACTGCTACGAAAGCCCCCAGATTCTCATTGATCTCATAGATTGTGCCTGTGATCTGGTCATCCTTCTGGTAGGGCGCGTCTGCCCTCATGTAAGGATACACCTTCATGGTAGCCGCCAGCCGGTGGCTCTTGTCAATATACAATGCAACCAGACACTGCTCGCCCTGGATCACCTTGTGATTCTGCTCCTTGAAAGGAAGCAGGAGATCCTTCTCCAGACCCATGTCCAGAAATGCTCCGATCCGGGCTACCTCCTTCACCGGAAGAAGGGCTACCTCCCCTGCCTGCAGCTTCGGTGTGGCGGTAGTAGCGATGAGACGGTCCTCCGAATCCTTATAGATGAAGACAGTCAACTCGTCTCCTGTCTTTGTCCCTTCCGGCACCTGCTTCTTAGGAAGCAGAACCGAATGGCCATCATCCCCCGGCTCTCCCAGATAGACTCCAAAGTTCTTCTCACGCTGGACCACAAGTGTCTGAATCTTTCCCAGTTCAATCATTTCATACTCTCTTCCCGGCCATGCCTCCATGGCCCATGCTGTCGTGCCCCTCTGTCAGCCGGCTGTCTGCATCCAGACGACTGCATAAGGACTTCCCTCCCCGTTGCACAAGGCAACCGTATAGCTGTCTTCTCCGCTGCTGATCCTGGGATATACTTTGTCCCCCAGCACAGCCGCCTTCTTATACTCCACCCGCAGTTCCCTGACCCTGACTGCCTCCGGCAGCACCTCTCTGGCCAGTTCAACGTACTGGGCGTTGTTGACATGATGATTGGTATCGATATGATGCCGCGCCACCACGATCTCCCCGGCAGTCTCATAGCCCTGGGGCAATATGATCCGCCTGGGCGCATATTCCATATCCAGCTTTTCCTGAATCTCTGATCTGTATGCCTTAATGGCGGCCTCTGTCACCCGCACCGGTCTGCCTGCCTCTATATCAAAAAGGAACCAGAGGGAGCTGGCCTTCACCAGATAATTGCCTTCCTTATCACAGATCGTAAAATTCCGGTATCCGTACATTCCCTTAAATGCATAGGGCCATGTACTGATAACGATCCGCTCCCCCAGAACAGGATACCGTTCGATCACGGTCTGCCACGAGGACAGCCACCAGGCCTTCCGGCTCTGACTCAGATAATCGATTCCCACCTGGAGATCTTCTGACTGAAAGGTCGAGCAGTCCTGCAGATAATTGAGAATCCCGGTCAGTGACAGCTGCCGCTTCTCATCAATCTCACTGTAACGTACCCGGCTTTCAAATGAATACATCACCTTACCAACCTTTCAAACAAAATTAGATTTATTATATAGTATTTCACAGTTCTTGTCCATACCGTTAAGGGTGTTTTTTGCATAGAACCCAACAGTTCGTGAACAGTTCCGATACCCCTTGAACTGTTACCACAGAACAGCCACCCCCTGCCCCATAAGAGGACGTAAGGAGTGGCTGTCAGGTGATTCGTAACAGTCCAGATACCCCCTGAACTGTCACACGCACCGTTCTATTTCTCATTAATTTTTACTACGGCCTTCTTGACCTGGCAGGGTTCGCCGTTGGCTGCCTTGGGCTTGTGTCCGTCCCAGGGGAAGAAGATCATGAAATCTCCGGCGTTGCAGGCTACCCTTAGGCCTGGATTGCCATTGTCAAACTTGATCACATCCTTCTGGGCATCGTAGGGGCCGGTGGGGTTCAGCGTATCTACCGGAGCATAGGTCATGGTCTCAGTCCCGGAGATCACATACTGGATATCTGTGTAATTCTCATGGGCCTCATACTTGGCCTCCTCCCAGGGAAGGGTGGTGTATGACATCACATTCACGTATACATCCTTGCCGTCGATCTCATACTTGCCGTTCTCCAGGGCTGCCAGGTCTGTGTTCTTCAGCCACTCAATGGCCTTGGCATAACGGTCGCCAACCCCCAGGGTCTTGTAAAAGTCCAGATTCTTTGCCTGATCGAAAATCATATGTGTTCCTCCTTGATTTGTGAAATATACTCTCAGAATCTCACTATGCCTGATTTTGTGAGAGTTCCCGCTACCTTAATTCTGTCATCGGGATAGTATCCATATCGTCAAAGGCCTGGTTCTCGCCGCCCATAGCCCAGATGAAGGTATAATTGCTTGTCCCGGCTCCCGCATGGATACTCCAGGAGGGGCTGATAACGGCCTGCTCATTCTGCATGACAATATGGCGGGTCTCACTGCCTTCGCCCATCATGTGGAATACCACCTGATCTTCGGGAACTTCAAAGTACATATATACTTCCATACGGCGCTCATGGGTGTGGGCCGGCATGGTATTCCAGACGCTTCCCTGTTCCAGAACTGTCATACCCATGGACAGCTGACAAGTCTCCAGCACATCCGGATGGATGAACTGGTTAATCACGCGCTTGTTGGATGTCTCTGCTGCGCCTACCGGACGCCTGGCCGCCTTATCAATGGGGATAAAGGTCGTCTTACAGGGCTTATGGGCCGGAGCGCTGACCATATAAAATTTGGCCGGACTGGCCTTGTCATCGCTGGTAAAGGTCACCTTCTTCGTGCCCATGGTGATATACAGGCAGTCCTTATATCCCATATGGAAGACCTCCCCGTCTGCCTCCACCACACCGGCGCCGCCGATGTTGAAGATACCGATCTCCCTTCTTTCCAGGAAATATCCCGTGCCAAAATTTTTCCAGATATCGATTCCCTTGTCAATGGATACAGTCTCACTGACCGGCATACAGCCCAGGGTAACCATACGGTCCACATGGGAATACACGGCCACAACCTCATCCGCCACATACAGATTCTCGATCAGGAACTCCTTCCGGGTCTCCTCTGTAGTATAGCGTTTAAAATCCCTCTGGTTCGCTGAATAACGAATGTCCATTCCATTTCCCTCCAAACTATGTGATTACTTTGTACAGTCTGTCTCTACATTATATCTGATTTTCTGGAAGATGTAAACAAAAAGAGCAGCTTTCGCTGCTCTTTTCGTAACAGTTGGGCAACAATTCAGACAAGTCTGCGCACTTGCTGCGCTGACCGTACGAAAATGTAGTGGCCGGAGCCGGTATCTGCCGACCGGGGGAAACCCCGGCATTGATCACTTTGGTTGGAATCTCTGATGTGTGTACTATTAAGACATGCCAAAACGACTTCACAATTGATTTGGAGTTTCATCTCTGGCGGTTGGCTAAAAGAGAGGATACTCTCACCCCGTAAACTCTCCTCCGTTCGCTTACTCTGCAAAAAAAGAGACCGGAACCGTTGTAAAATCAACGTTCCGTGCCTCTCTTCTAACTGGGCTACAAGGATTCGAACCTTGAAATGACGGAGTCAGAGTCCGTTGCCTTACCATTTGGCGATAGCCCATCAGGTGGTGCCTGAAACCATATAAATTTGTAATATCCAGCACCAAGCTGGGCTACAAGGATTCGAACCTTGAAATGACGGAGTCAGAGTCCGTTGCCTTACCATTTGGCGATAGCCCATTGCTGCAACGAATATGATTATACATGAAAGGACGGAAACGGTCAAGTACTTTTTTTATTTTCTTCCTAATCTTTGTAACAGTTCGTAACAGTTCAGACAGATCTGCGCACTCGCTGCGCTGACCGTACGAAAACGTAGTGGCCGGAGGGCATCTGCCCCATCGCGCAGCGATTCTCATGGGCAGATGCCGTAACAGTTCGTTACTGTTCACAGGGCGCATCTCCTTGTCCGGCTACGCCGGACAAAAAGCATCAAGCGTCCGCCCAATGTGGAAAACCGGACAAAAACTGCCTTACAAGCGAGCTTGACATCTGTTTTTGTCCGGTTTTCCCCGCCCCGTGAACTGTTACTCCAAATCAGCGCCTTCCTCCTCCTGGTCGTCCCTGGTCTCTGGTTCTGGCTGGCTTGTGGATTCCTGCTCTGGCTCCTGGGATCCTTCGGTCACGTCGGATTCTTCTTCCGTCCTGCCGGGAGTCTCCTCCGGTTCGTCGTCCTCGTCATCGTCCTCCTCATCGTCTCCTGTCTCCAGGGCTGCCGCGATCTCCGGGGTCTCGAAATATCCTTTCACCGTAGTAGGAACCCCGGTCTCCACCGGGATCAGACCGCCCAGAACAAAGGTATAAGCCCTGCCGGATACCAGACCTGGTACATCAATCACACATTCTGTGCTGGAGGTATCATCCACCATGGCAGCATAGGAGTTGCCCTCCGCATCCCTCACGGCCACTGTGGGATTCCTCCATTTGACACGGGTTACAAAATACACATAAACCATGCCGTCTTCATAGTCGGCAAAATCAATCTCCACCTGGTCATCCCGGACCGGGTCCGCCTTTGGTGTCTCCTGTTCAGTTTCCGGGGCCGTAGTCTCCAAAGCACTGGTCTGCGCCTCCGTCTGTGTCTCCCCTTCCGTAGTCTCCTCTACCGCTGTCTCTGTTTGTGTGGTCTCCTCCGGTGTGGTCTCCGGCTGGGGTGCCTCTGTCCGGGACTCTGCCTCTGTAGACGGCGCCAGGGTCTCCTGGGCCAAGTCTGCTAGTTCGCCCAGGGCCAGGGAGCTCTGGGTGATCCTTTCGGCCAGCTCTTCAATGGTCATGCCAGCCAGCTCTTCCATATCCGCCATGGTGAGTCCGTCATTCTGGTCAATCAGTTCCTTCAGGAAATAAGCCTTGCCGTAGGAAATCCCATACTGCTCTGCCAGAGCACTCATCTCCTCGTCCGCGATAACCTGCTGGTCATAGACTACCGCCTCCACCTGGTTCTCCTTGAGGATGGCAGAGATATCCTCCACCACGCTGGTCCGCAGCTGGCGGGCCTTGCTGACACTGTCATTGCTGACTGTGACCAGGATCGCATTGTCCACCTCATCCAGGTAACCGTGGGTGACCATGGAACCCACCACGGCATTGACCGCCACCTTCAGATCCACGCCTTTTAAGTCCATCTCATCCAGGATCACCTCTGCATCCCCGTTGAGCGCCTTCACATCCAGCACCCTCTCCTTCCGGTTGATAGACAGTTCCACACTGGGGTTCACATCGATCCCGATGACAGACTCCACCTGAAGATTCTGTCTGTGATAATGAAACATCCCTCCGCCTGTGACCACCAGACACAAGCAGGCTGCTGGTACCAGGACGGCTGTCCACATGCGCCGTTTCAGACGGGCGATCTGGTCAGCCTCCCTGGCAGATCCAGGCTTATCCTGGGCCACAGAAGCGATGTCCATATGTTCCAGCACATTGGGAGTGAGCGCGTCCACAGCTGCGTGCAGGCTTCTCTCGATCTGCTCTCTATTCAGTTCCTGCTTCACACGTTTCACTCCTCCTCTCTCAGATATTGTTGCAATTTTTTCATGGCACGGTTATACTTGGACAGCACCGTAGCCAGGGGAAGCCCCAGATCTGCCGCGATCTCCCGGTGTTTCAGACCAGCAGAAGCATGCAGCAGGACGATCTGACGCTCGTCCTCCTTGAGAATGGACAATGCCGCCTTCAGCACGATGGCATCGGTCATCTGCTCAAGGGGAAGACAAAACTCTCCCACCTCCTCACCATTCAGATCATCCAGCCCCATATCTGCCTGATGCTTCTGGTCCCGGAACTTCATATAACATAAGTTCCGGGCAATGGTGAACATCCACGCCAGAGGCTTCCCCTGGGAATGGTAAGAGGCCGCACTGGTCCAGACCTTTAGATAAGTCTCCTGCATCACTTCTTCCGCGTCCTGTGGATTCTTGAGGATCGACAGGATGAAGCTGTACATGGTCCGGTCCGTGCTCTGATACAACTCATAAAATGCTTCCTGGTCGCCATCTCCGACCCGTCTCAAAAGTTCCTCGTCCTTCAATCAAATGCCCTCTCTGATAGTTTAATGCACCAGAACCATTTCTTATTGCATGAAACTGGCAAACTTTTATTTCCAATGTTTTCCTGCGCCTGAAGAGACGTCCGAACACCCCCAGGCAATGCCCCTCCGAATAACAGTTCAGGGGGCTGAACTGTTACCTGTCCGGATCTGGGGAGCCGTTCACATCCCCATTAAGCGGTTGCCCTGCATCTTCTCTATAACACGCCTACTCCTCCTGGCTTTCCTCAGAACAAAACGTACATTCCGTAGTGATCACACAGAAGCACCGCTCATCCCGCTCCCGCACCCGCTGGATCACCTGCTGCTTTAAGGCATCCTGCATGGTGCGGCTGTACTCCCTGGGTACCACCAGGTCAAAGATCAGATTCATCCGCTTCTTTCCTTCCACCACCCGGAAGTCGTGGATGCTCAGACGGCCATCCAGCCCCTGGGCCACCTCCTGGGCCATCTCTCTCAGTTCCTGAATCCTGGCATCATGCACCTGCACCGGATCCATATGGATCACCAGAAAGATCCCCAGACTCCTGGCCGCATCCCGCTCGATCTGGTCTACAATCTCATGGGAGATCTCGATATCCACATCGCTTGGAACCTCAGCATGGATAGACGCCATGCTGCGTCCCGGCCCATAATTATGGACGATCAGGTCATGACTTCCCACGATCCCATCATATTGTTCCACAAAATCCGTGATCTGATGATAGATTTTCGGATCAATGGCCTGACCAATCAGTGGCGCCAGCGTATCCTTGGCAATATTGATCCCGGCGATCATGACCAGCACCGATACCACCAGTCCCACGATCCCATCCACATTCACATGCCAGATCCCAAACACCACCAGGGAAACGATGGTAGCTGAGGTAGCACATACATCCCCCAGGGAATCTGCCGCTGTAGCCAGCATGACTGTGGACTGGATCCGCTTCCCCAGCTTCCGGTTGAAGGCTGCCATCCACAGCTTCACCACTACAGAGAGAGCCAGGATCATCAGGGATACCCTATGAAATACCAGCTCCTCCGGATGGAAAATCTTGCCCACAGAAGTCTTGAAGAGGGAGAAGCCCACCTGGATTACCAGGAAGGCCACCACAAAGGCCGCGATATACTCGATCCGCCCGTGGCCAAAAGGATGATCCGCGTCTGCAGGCTTTTGTGCCATCTTCACTCCCACGAACCCCACAATCGACGAAGCAGCATCAGACAGATTGTTAAATGCATCCGCCATCACCGAGATACTATTGACCAGGATCCCCGTCAGCAGCTTCGCCCCAAACAGGAGCAGATTGCAGCAGATACCCACAACACTGGCCAACAGACCATATCTGGTACGCACATTCACATGGTCCATTTCTTCATAGTCTTTAATAAATTTTCTTACAAGCAGTTCTGTCATAGCCACCTCATATCTGTGATTCTATGTGATTCATTCCTAAATATACATAAAAACATGCCGCTGCCATCCCCATACCAGGACATACAAAAACACGGCACCGCATAATCCTGCTGCGTACCAGTACATGCAAAAACATCACGGATGTTTTCGCGTCCATTCAAGTATACATTATGCCGGGGAAATTCGTTCCCCGGCATGGCAGAGTTTTCTATCTATTTTACATGGTTACAACACAAACTGCAAGAGCAAAGGCATAAAAATTGCAGGAAGCATATTGCCGATTTTAAGTTTTCTGTCAAAAACAAGATTTATTCCCAAAGCAAAGATCAGGATCGAACCCACAAATGATACCTTTCCGATAATCAGTTCACTTAAGAATGGCCTTACAAATCCCGCCAGCAGCGTGATGCTCCCCTGATAAACCGCCAGGGCCACTGCCGAGAAATATACGCCGGACCCAAGGGAAACCGCGAATACAATGGACAGCACGCCGTCCATGACCGCCTTTGCAGACAAGATGCTGTAATTGTGGTTCAGCCCGTCCTCAAGGGCTCCTACGATAGCCATGGCTCCCACACAGAACACCAGGGAACTGGTTACGAAGCCCTCCACAAAGCTGTTGTCCCCACTGCCGCCTTTACCGGTGAACCTTGCCCTGCACCACTCTCCCACTGATTCCAGGCGTCTCTCAATATCCAAAAGCTCCCCCAGAAGAGACCCCAGGACCAGAGAGCCGATCATCAGCATCGTATCCCGGGTGGCCAGCCCTCCGTCGGACACAGCCAGCATCCCGGCCATGGCACCGGATATTCCGATAAACAAAGTACACAGACCGATGGCGCTGTACAAGATATCCTGAAACCGTTTGGGCATCCCGCCCTTTAGCAGAAGTCCTGCCGTCGCTCCCACAAGCACAGCCGCCACATTGATGATTGTTCCTGTCCCAGCCATAATTATTCCGCCAGTTCCTCCAAAGTCTTGAATACGTAATGTCCCTTCCCCTCCAGAAACGCTTCCACCACAGACGTATCATTGGTCCTGAATACCAGCACCGGCTGCATATCCTTCCTGCTCATAAAGGAATACAGTCCTTCGATGTTGATATTTGCCTGACCCATCTGCTGCAGAATCTGGTTCATATAACCGGGTCTGTGATCCATGCGCACGGCAATGGTGTGATTCATAACCACCTTGTACCCCTTCTCTTCCAGGGCCTTTTGCAGCCTCTGGGGCTGGTCCACGATCAGATACAGGACACCGAAATCCCTTGCGTCAAATGTGGACACACTCAGGCAGTTCACATTTTCTTCGGACATGATGTCCACGACCCTGGCAAAGGCTCCTGGTTTATTGGGTATCAAGACGGATAATTGTGCGATCATACTTCTCTCTGCTCCTCCCTGCTGTTCATGATATACTCCCGGCCCCCCCTTTTAACCGGTGGTCCTCTGGAAGTATCTGGTATCCTTTATGTATATAATCCGGATCATTCAAACCAGAATTCCGGATTCTGGCTGTTGATGTATCCGGTCTCCGGCTCACATCCAAACTGCTCCTTAAGAAATTCTGCCAGCTCCCTGCGGGCCTTCTGTACCTTGTCATCATTGACCCCCTCGAAGCCGTCGATGGGAAACAGCGCATAACTGGTGTCCTCTGTGATCTTGCCATCGTCACTCTGGCGCCAGATCCAGCGTCTGGTCTTTACCGTATTCCCGCTGGCATAGACCAGCTCACCTGTCGGCATCTTCTCTGCTGCTTCCTCTCCCAGGGGTTGGAAATGATCCTCCTCTGTAGAGAAACGCACCATCATATCCCCGTCAAACCGGTCAATATCATGGGCGCCCATGGGAAGCACATACTTTAAGGACATCACATTGCCCAGATCCACAATGGAATTGATATTGGGCAGGCGGCTGCCCTTCTGCACCCGCTTGGCCAGGGCCTCAATGGAACACATAAATTTATTGGGATTCATGTTCAGTTTATAAAACGCGTCACGGTAGACACAGATTCCAAGATATTCCTTCAGATTCACCTGGGCAAACTCCTGGCGAAATGCCTCCTGCTGTTCTTCCATCCTCTGGTGGATCACGGCATTCTGTTCTTTATTATTGATCCCCCTGGCAACCACCACACCCAGGCAGTAATTGGGAAGGATCTTAAAAACCTCTGGATCTACTGCAAATTTCTTCATGGTATTCTTCTCCGTTTCTGACTTTTTGTGTGCCCATAAGCGATAGTATACTCCCCGAAGCGCCAATAGGTCAATGACTTTTTTGTTTTTCTGGTTTAAAGTGTAACAGTCCGGACCATCACTTTAAAGCGCCAAAGCTTTCCGGCAAAACAGAAGCTGGTCACCCCTAAGAGAACCAGCTCTCCCGATACATCATTACTCCCAGGCATTCACTACATGTCCGGGCTTTTCTCCGGCCGCCACTTTGGCGAAGTCCGCCCAGATCATCTCATAGCCTCTGCAAAAGGAAGCACCGGTGATTCCTCCGATATAGCAGCTGAAAAGGATCTTCTCCTCCACCTCCGGCTCTGCCATAAGCACAGGATGGTCCGCTGCCACCGGCTCTGCCGTGATAGTATCCAGACCTGCGCCGGCGATGTGGCCGCTGCGGATCCCCTCCAGGAGCGCTGCCTCATCCACCAGCTCTCCCCTGGCCGTATTGATCAGGAAGGCACCTTTCTTCATTTTGGCCAGAAAGGCGGCATCTGCCATATTCTGGGTATCCTTTGTCACCGGGACATGAAGGCTGACTATATCACTTAAAACCAGGAGCTGATCCAGTTCGCGGTATTCCACGCCGTATTCCCTCTCCACCCCGGCAGTCCCACGGAACATATCATAATAATATACCGTGGCCCCATATGCGCCAAGAAGCCTTGCCGTAGCCCTGGCAATATCACCAAACCCTACCAGACCTACCGTGCACTCCCCCAGCTCCATAAGACTGCCCGCGGCCATATAGCCTTCCTTCACCTGGATCTGCCTGCCATTCCGCAGAGCCTGGTCTCCCGTGACTACGCCCCGGAGAAGGCCGGTCATCAGAAGAACTGCCTGCTCGGCCACAGCTACAGCATTCATCCCTTTACAGTTGCAGACATAAATCTTTTGCTCCTTTGCCGCCTCCACATCGATCTGGTTGAAGGCCACACCATTGGAATGAATGATCTTAAGATTCGGCAACTGCCTGATCAGGGAACCAGATACCTTGGCAATGGCATCGCAGATCATATACTCTGCATCCTTTCCGACAGCCAGAATATCCGCTTCCGGAGTTCCTACCGGCACGCAGGTCACCTCATAACCTGCATAGACGCTGGAATCGGGTGTATAACGCTCAATCAGGCCTTCTCTTCCGATAACCAGCAGCTTCTTTGATTGTTTCATAAGTATTGTCCTCCTTTATTGCGGCATACACTCCCGGAGTTTTGCCCCATCTGCTTTTGTGGCGGTTCTACCTAGAGTGTGTCTGAAAATTGCTTTCCGGTAGCTGTGCGCTCCACTTTGTGGAAAATTTGGCCCAGATGAACGCGGCGTAGTGGGCTACGTTAAGTGAATTTGGGCCAAATATACCGCGAAGTGGGGCGTGCACACCGAAGGCGTCCCTTGTGGAGATGCCGGGAATGAATATTCAGACACGCTCTAACCTGAATAAACCAGAGAAGCATGGCGTGTCAGCATCAGAGTCTGTGTAACAGTTCACGATGCTTCTTATCTGGCGTAGCCGGATAGGAAGATGCCCCCATGGACAGTAACGCATCTGTTTCCTCCTTCCCCACCAGATTCACCATGAAGGAAGTCAGAAGGATCATCAGCAGACTGTGCCATATCCCGTCTGTCCCACTCCAGACCAGCTGGGCCAGAAAGATCATAACGTCCAGCACCAGCATGGAGGTTCCCACCGGTATCCCTCTCAGCTTTTTCAGGATACAGGGCGGGATATCCATACCTCCGGTAGACCCGCCTGCCCGGATCACCATCCCGATCCCGGTACCGCAAAGGATGCCGCCCAGGGCCGCTGCCATCCAGGGATTCCCCAGGGAAATCTGCACCGGCAGGCTCTCCAGGACTGCCAGAATCGCCGGATACACCAGTGTAGAACACAAGGATGTCATAGCAAACCTTCTGCCCAGAAACACCAGCCCAGTCAAAAACAAGGTACCGTTTACCAGAACAGAGATAACCGAAAAACGAAACGGCAGCCAGTGCCCAAGGATCAGCACGATCCCCGTAGATCCGCCTGACAGAAACCGGTTTGGCACGATCAGCCCACAGACAGCAAAAGCCAGCAGAAGATTTCCTGCCAGAACATAAAGCAGCATCATTCCATTCTTTTTCATCTTTGCCCTCCTCATTGCCCGGATATACTCCTGAATTTCACCATACCTAATATTTAACAGGTTCTGATGGATTCATTATAAGCCATGAAAAGGGATGAGAATGTCGTGTATACGACACTCTCTCTTTATTGTTCCTTCTGTTCCTCCACAAATTCAGCCAGAGCCGGACGATCCAGCACCTTCACATACTTGTAGCCGCTCTGCAGCCAGCCCTCTGCCTCGAAGCGTTTCAGCACCATAGTCACTGTAGTCCTGCTGAGCCCCAGGGAATCTGCCAGATTCTCATGGGTGTAGGGCAGCACCCCACCCATGGTCCCTTTCTCCTCTGAATCCGAAGAGGTCACATCCAGAATAAAGTTGGCCACCTTGCCATACCTGTCCAGAAGGCACTGGTCATGAAGCCGCTGGGTCAGACGATCCATAGTATCCGAGCAGAGCTTCAGAAGATACAAGGCAAACTGCGGCTCCCTCTGGAAATGGGGCAGCAGATCCCGCACACGGCAGGACACCAGCTGTACCTGGTTGACTGCCTGAACGCATGTCGGACGGGTCCGTCCGCCCCCAAAGGCCGACTCCCCCAGGATATGTCCGGACTCCACCACATCAATGGTTACTTCCCGACCGGAAGAAATATTCTGGAACACCCGCACTCTTCCCTTCCGTATGTAATAGATCCGGTCCGCCGGATCCCCCTCCATATAGATCATCTGTCCCTGCCGGAAGGTCATTCCGATTCCGGTCTGGTCCAGAAGCTCTGCCATCTGCCTGTCCATCTTGTCATCTACCATCCATTTTCTCAATTCTGCAGGTATGCCTTTTATTCTTCACATCATAGTTGATACCAACCAGGAGAATATCCCCTCCATATTCCCGGAACACCTGGGGATAATGATTCTTTTTGATCTGGGCAATGGCGCCGTCCTCTGTTTTATTCCAACAGACTGTCCGAATACTTAATTAGTTTTGCAACCGCTTTATGTCTGCTCGCTTAATTTGCAAAAATTTTTCAAAAAAAAAAAGCCTCTGAAAACAGAGACTTCCGCAAATATAAAAAGAGCGCGAGACGGGACTCGAACCCGCGGCCCCGACCTTGGCAAGGTCGTACTCCACCAACTGAGCCACTCGCGCATATCTTATACAGATTCTGAAAATTATCCAGGTCTTTCCATTGCTTCCATGTGCCTTCAAAACCGCATACTGAACTTCATCCGTTTTCTGTTCTTCTTTTCCCTGAACCTTCCTGGTCAAGCCCTCGACCTATTAGTGACAGTCAGCTCCATGCATTACTGCACTTCCACCCCTGCCCTATCAACCTCGTCGTCTTCAAGGGGTCTTACTCTTACGATGGGATATCTCATCTTGAGGGGGGCTTCACGCTTAGATGCCTTCAGCGTTTATCCCGTCCCGGCTTGGCTACCCTGCCATAGGACTGATTCCTAACAGGTACACCAGCGGCCGGTCCATCCCGGTCCTCTCGTACTAAGGACAGCTCCTCTCAGA
>Ga0137309_101524_pt1 | contig 15557 bp, 15 predicted proteins | sample NAcewiD2O_June_FD_97179 | JGI IMG/M metagenome (GOLD analysis project Ga0137309, IMG submission 97179) | Mouse cecal microbial communities from Vienna, Austria - N-Acetylneuraminic amended D2O_June | ecosystem: Host-associated > Mammals > Digestive system > Large intestine > Cecum | place... | reverse complement strand
CAACACATCCGGCAACCATCTCATCCTTATCCTGCAGGCTCATACGGATGCAGCCGCCTTTTTTTCCATATGTGACCGCATTCTGGAGCAGATTCAGCCAAAGACGGATAAGCAGGGTTTCATCCCCGCACACCATCAGATGCGGCGTGATCTCTGTTTCCAGCCGTATCTCTTTTACCTCGGCAAGGGCTGTCATCTCTGCCGCTGCCATCTCTGACAGCTCACTGAAATCCAGTGTTTCCTTTGTCACCTTCTCACGTCCCTGGTCTGCTCTGGACAAAAGAAGGAGCTGGGCGATCATCCTGGAAAGACCTTCCGCTTTTTTCCGGATGACCGTAATTTCCTCCCGGGCCTCATCTGTCTGTCCGTCCTGTGAAAGAAGGGAATCACACTGCATCAATATAACTGCCAGGGGCGTGCGCAGTTCGTGTGAAACATCTGAAGTAAACTGTTTCTCACGTTTCATGCTCCCCTCAATCTGTTCCAGCATATTGTCAAATGTGGAGGCAAGGCGGTAAATCTCGTCCCTTCCTTCTCCCAGGTCTATCCTTCTGGACAAATCTTCCTCCTCCTGAATGGAGCGCACTGTCTCTGTGATATGAGACACCGGGCGCAGGGTCCTTCTGGTCATGAAATATCCCAGAACAGCAGTGAGAACCACCAGAAGGGGAAGAAAAACCAAGGCCAGACGAAGGGTTATCCGAAAGCTCTCCTCCGCGTCTGTTATGGATATGATCCCCCTTACCATCAGATTCCTGTCTTCTTTTGGGGCATAGGACATATCAAATACATAATACTCCACACGCTCTGCCTTCTGCCTCCGCACCAAGCCGTCCTGAAAGGCCATGGACTGGTCAAAGCCGTAAGGGATCTTACCGTATAGGAGTACACCCTCCTCATCATATACAGAGAGATACACGCCGTTTTCCAGTTCCAGAAGGTCGGTGTCGAAATTAAGCCTCCCATCCTCCCACTCAATGTCATCAAAAGACCCTGCCACGCTCTCACGCAGCCGATTCTGGACAGAGCTGAGGATTTCCCTGTTGCTGAGAGAAAAAAGAACCGCAAACACAGTACAGATATTGATCGTCATGAGAATGGTATAAAGGATTGTCAGCTTTTGTTTCAAAGACAGATTTTTCATATGGGCTCCCTCAGAACGTATCCGGCGCCCCGCACCGTGTGGATGAGTTTCGGCTCAAATCCCTCATCAATCTTCTTCCGCAGATATCGGATATAGACATCTATCACATTGGAGCCTCCTGCATAGTCATAATTCCAGATATGCTGCTCCAGCTTCTCCCTGGATAAAACCATCCCGGCATTCTGTATCAGATACCGGAGCACCGCAAATTCCCTGGAAGATAAAATAATCTCCTGCTCTCCCCTGAAAACACGGCGGGTATCCAGATGGACATGCAGGTCTGCCACAGTACACACACTGCTTTTCTCCTTTTTCGGCTTCCTCAGCATGACACGTATCCTGGCAGAAAGCTCTTCAAAGGCAAAAGGCTTCACCAGGTAATCATCAGCCCCCAGATCCAGCCCCCTCACCCGGTCCTCCACACTGTCCCTGGCAGTGAGAAGCAGTACCGGCGTAGTGTCCTTTTTCCTCCGCATAAATTTAAGGACCTCCAGACCGTCCGTCTTAGGCATCATAATATCCAAGATCACCGCATCATACCGGGCGCAGGCCAGACAGTCCAGGGCCTCCTCCCCATTGGCGCAGGCATCCACGCTGTAGCTTTCAGCAGTCAGCTTTTTCACCAGCAGGCGGTTCAGATCACGTTCATCCTCGGCAATCAATATGCGCATGCTGCCACCTCCCTTCACACAGTAAATCTCAATCTCCGGATAGGATCTCGCTGTTCTGTCACCGGCTGTACCACATCCATCCTGCCGCAAGCAGGACCTGAACGGCCAGGATCAGCGGAAGACCCAGTTTAAACTTTTTATGCAGAGTCTTATGACGGAAAAAATCCATTCCGCAGACAGCGCCCACGGAACCGCCCAGAATAGCTGACAGCATAAGCCAGGATTCCGGTATCCGGTACTTTTTATGTTTTGCCTTCCACTTGTCTATTCCGAACATGGCAAATGCCGCCACATTGATCACAAGCAGCCAGGCCGCTATTATCTTGATCATTCCTTCTCTTTCTCAGGTATCTTGATCTCACCTGCCAGATTTTTATAGAACATTTCCTCGATTTTCTTTCTCTCCCAGTGTTTTCCCAGGATCCACATCACCTTGGTGACAATGGCCTCTGTGCTCATGTCGTATCCCTGGAACGCACCCGCCATAAGGGCTGCCTTACCTGTCTCATACACAGAGAGGTTACTCCCCTCATAAGGACACTGGCTCTTCACGACCACGATCATACCCTTGTCGATCACATGGCGCAGCTCATCCAGAACCTCAGAGGACATGGTGGGGATGCCGCCCATACCAAAGGCTTCTATGATCAGCCCCCGGTACCCCTGCTCGTACAAAAGCTGGAATATCTTTCCGTCAAACCCGGGTACCAGTTTTATGAGAAAGACTTTCTTCTCCAGTCTCCGCTCCAGCACGCAGGGACCTGACGGGGCCGGTATGAAATCTTTATAGATTTCCAGCCCTCTGGAATCCACCTCGCCCACATACGGATAATTAATGCTCTCAAATGCATGGAAGCTTCTGGTCCGCACCTTGCTGGCCCTGGTCCCCAGCATGATTTTTCTGTCAAAAGCCAGAAATACGCCGGGCATACCGCTTCCCGCCATATGGATAGCGCATCTGCAGTTCTCCACCGCGTCCGCCAGAGGGTTGGTGATGGACAGCTGGCTGCCTGTGATGACAACAGGGATAGGAATATTCAGCAGCATAAAAGACAGCACGGACGAGGTGTATGCCATGGTATCCGTGCCATGGAAAATCACGATCCCATGGTATTCTTTATACTTTTCGTAGACAGCCTCCGCCATGGCCTGCCAGTTCTCCGGCTGGATATTGGCGCTGTCAAGCTGGAACAATTCGTAAAAATCCACATCGTAAAGACTTGTGATATCAGAAATGTATGACAGGATATCTTTGCTGTTCAGCCCGGGCAGCAGGCCGTTTTCACTGCTGACGCAGGCCAGGGTTCCGCCTGTTGTTATGATCAAAATTTTCTTCTTCATTATTTTCTTCCTCTATATTTTATACTGTCCCCGGTACGCGCCATTATATACGGCCTGCATCTGCATGCCCCTCCTGTCCGGCACCGGGAATACAAATTTATTTTAGTGTAACGTAACCCATGGCAGTTTTCAATGGATTTTATATAAAAACCGTGCTAAGATAGGAAAAAAGTATATTCGCCGTGGCAGAATGGATGCTGCTAGTAACCGGCAGAAAAAAGAAAGAAAACGAGGTGTATCTTATGTATGGTTCCACATTTGGAAATATATTAAAAATATCAACCTGGGGCGAGTCCCACGGCGCCGGGATCGGCGTGGTCATTGACGGCTGCCCTGCAGGGCTTCCTCTCTCTTTGGAGGATATCCAGGCTTATCTGGACCGCAGAAAACCGGGCCAGTCACGTTTTACCACGCAGAGAAAGGAAGCGGACACTGTGGACATCCTCTCCGGTGTCTTTGAGGGAAAAACCACGGGAACTCCCATTTCCCTTATGGTGCGAAACACGGACCAGCGCTCTCATGACTACAGCCAGATCGCAGACTGCTACCGTCCCGGACACGCGGACCGAAACTATGATATAAAATACGGCTTCCGGGATTACAGAGGCGGCGGGCGATCCTCCGGACGTGAAACCATCGGGCGTGTGGCCGCAGGAGCCGTGGCCGCTAAAATACTGAAGGAACTGGGTGTGGAGGTCACTGCCTACACCCTTTCCATCGGACCTGTCACCATTGATAAAAGTAAATTTGACAAAGAAGAGATGGGCCGCAACGCCCTCTATATGCCTGACGCTGACGCGGCAAAAAAAGCCCAGGCTTATCTGGAAGACTGCATGAAAGAGAAAAACTCCTCCGGCGGCATGGTGGAATGTGTCATCAAAGGTGTTCCCGCGGGAATCGGTGAACCTGCCTTTGAAAAGCTGGATGCCGCTCTGGCAAAAGCCATCTTTTCCATCGGTGCAGTGAAATCCTTTGAAGTCGGTGACGGAATCGCCGCAGCCTCCTCTGACGGTTTACATAATAATGATGCATACCGGATGGACGAAGAGGGAAATGTAAGGAAAAAGACCAATCATTCCGGCGGCATTACCGGAGGGATCAGCGACGGCGCTCCCATTGTGCTGCGTGCCGCCTTCAAGCCCACCCCTTCTGTAGCGGCAGTCCAGGAAACGGTAAACCGCCGGGGTGAAAATATTGAAATATCCATCAAAGGCCGGCATGACCCCATTATCGTGCCCAGAGCTGTTGTTGTAGTGGAATCTATGGCTGCCTTTGTGATACTGGACGCTATGCTTGGAAGTATGACAACACGTATGGATGCTGTCAAAGATTTCTTTAAAAATCTTTAGAATTTTTTTCGTTTTATACCACGTCACTTTTTAATTTTAATTCCTATACTCAGTATAGTAACAGCAGGAGCAACGACACGGCAGGCAGCTGCCTGATGCGTGGTTTCCTGAACACAGGAGAAGAGATACCATGGAAATGAATCACATTTTAATTGTAGAAGACGACAAGGACATCCGGGAGGCAGTTGCCATTTATCTGAAAAGCCAGGGATATGAAGTGTTCCAGGCAGGCGACGGCGTAGAAGGGCTGGAGATGCTGGAGCGGGAGGAGATCCATCTTGCAATCGTGGATATCATGATGCCCCGCATGGACGGCATCACCATGACCATGAAACTCAGGGAAAAACACGATTTCCCGGTTATCATGCTCTCAGCCAAATCCGAGGAGGTGGATAAGGTTATGGGGCTGAACATCGGCGCCGATGACTATGTCACCAAACCATTTACCCCAATGGAGCTTATGGCAAGGGTGAACTCTCAAATGCGTCGGTACAAAAGATTCATGGAAAAACTACAGCAAAAAGAACAGGAAAATACGGACAGTATTTACACTATGGGCGGGCTTGAATTAAACGAGAGCACCTTCGAGGTGCGGGTAGACGGAGCCCCTGTAAAAATGACACCCATGGAATTCAAAATTCTCCTGCTGTTGATCAAAAATCCTGGAAGGGTATTCTCCGCGGATGAAATTTACGAACGTGTGTGGAATGAACGTGCCGTGAACACGGAGACGGTCATGGTACACGTCCGCAACATCCGCGAAAAGATTGAGATCAACCCAAAGGAGCCAAAATATTTAAAGGTGGTGTGGGGAGTTGGATATAAAATTGAAAAATTCTCGTAAACTTGCTCTGGTGCTGGTGGTGCTCGTCATATTGCTGCCTTCTTTGGCTATGATGATCATCCGCCCGCACTATATCAAAGGCCAGGGTAACTCTGAGCCGAATTTTAACACTTCCTCATTCATGAGCACACTTACACACTCCAACTATGTGCTTTATGCGGAAGAAAAGCAGAGGGAAAACCAGGCGGCTATGATCCCGTTTGACATCTTTTTCCCTTCTGCCTTAAACAACACACAAACGAAAAAGAATGAAGAGAGCAGTAACTCCGGATCCAAGTCCAATACTTCCTCACAGGAAATATCACAGGAAACTCTGGACGAAGAAAATTTCCCCTCTTCCAAATACAAAGATACCTTCGGAGATGCCTATGAGTCCTATACTTCTGAGGAAGCCATCATCGCATCTGCCAATGAGATTTCCAGCAAATTCTCCATATGGGAAGATAACTTCTCCACTCTGCGCTCCTATCTGCAGTACGAGGTAAGGGACGAAGACGGAAAGGTAGTGGACTCCAACGCCACCGAGGAGCTGGAACCTCTCCTCTCCGGCGAAAAAGCGGACGCCCTGGATAAAAAGTACGCCTTCGGTGCTGTCGTCAAGTACGACGGGAGCGGAAATGTATCACAGGCCGAATTTTTTTCCGGAAAAGCCAGCAATGCCACACAGCTTCTCAACGAACAGGTCCGTCAGAACCCATGTTCTGAGTTTGACAGCCAGTACGGTATGGATGCCCCTTTCCAGAAACCACAGGGCCGCACCTACCTTTACCTGATGACAGCCGAAAATTTGGCTACTTTTTTATCAGGCTCACCCGGCAGCGGATATCTGGAATATCTTGGGGTCAACACTTACCAGGCAACGGATGATCTGTCCATCGTCTTTTTGACCCTGCTGGCTATGGTAGCCGCAGCTGCTTTACTGCTGCCGTTTATGAAACAACTGCAGATGGGGGATGAAAAAATCTTCCAGGCGCCTTTTGAACTGGTCTGTATCATAGCCAGCTTTATACTGGGATTCTCCCTGTCCTTGTCCGTGGACGGCAACGCCATGAACAAAGAACCTATTTATAATGTCCTGCACAGTATTGGCGTTCCCCAGGAACTTGCCTCTATACTTCAGTATTTCTGGGGATTCATCGGATGGGCATTTATCTTCGCGGTGTGCTATTGGGCTGCCGGTTGTCTGAGATGTGTTTTTGTCATTGGACCGAAACGTTACATCCAGGAACGGGTTATCATCTACCGTATCTGGCCATGGGCAAAAAGTTTTATTAAAAATGTATACAACAGCATGCTTCATGTAAATTTGAAGGATGATACCACAAAGGTACTGATCAAGGTTGTACTGATCAACTTTATCATTCTGGGCTTTATCAGTCTCATGTGGGTCTGGGGAATCGGGGCGCTGATCATTTACTCCATCGCACTGTTCTTCCTTATGCGAAAATACTGCAATGACCTGCAGAAACAGTATCACAAGCTGCTGGATGCAACCAACCAGCTTGCCGACGGCAACCTAAACGGAACTATCCCTGAGGAGCTGGGGGTGTTTGAACCCTTCCGGGAGGAGATCGTCAAGATACAGAGCGGTTTCAAGATGGCTGTGGACGAAGAGGTTAAGAGCCAGAAAATGAAAACAGACCTGATCACCAATGTATCCCATGACCTGAAGACACCTCTGACAGCCATCATCACTTATGTAGATCTGCTGAAGGATGAGAATCTGCCGGATGAGGAGAGACGCCGCTACATTGAAGTGCTGGAACAGAAATCCACACGGCTGAAGCTTCTGATCGAGGATCTGTTTGAGATCAGCAAAGCGACCAGCAGAAATGTGACGCTGAACATTATGGATGTAGACATTGTAAGCCTGATGCAGCAGGCGAAACTGGAGCTTCAGGATAAGATCGAGGCTTCCAATCTTTATTTCCGCTGGCGTCTGCCTGAGGATAAAGTGGTCCTTCCCCTTGACAGCCAGAAAACCTACCGGGTGTTTGAGAACCTTCTGGTCAATATCACCAAATACGCCATGCCGCGTACCAGAGTGTATGTGGATATGGAAAATGATGAGAAGCGGGTTCGTATTTCCATGAAGAATATCTCAGCCTCTGAGCTGAACTTTAATCCTTCGGAGATCACCGAGCGTTTTGTCCGGGGAGATGTTTCCCGGAATACAGAGGGAAGCGGACTGGGCCTGGCCATTGCCAAGAGCTTTGTAGAACTTCAGGGCGGAAACCTGCAGATCATGGTGGACGCGGACTTGTTCACTGTGGAGATTGTATTCCCGAAACCGTGATATAAGAAAAAACAACGTTTGATACCATGAACGCAAACAGCCCCGGTACTGCATACGGATTGCAGTACCGGGGTTATCTTTTTTCATTACGCCCAATAGATTCTCATTCCTGTCTCGTGGCTCATGCGCTCCGGATGGCCTTTGACTCTGGATGAAAGTGCAAAGATATCTCTGTAGGAATTTTGCGCAATACAGTTTCCATCTTTGCCGGTAATACTAACATACAGATCCCATCTCTGCCCTTCTCCATAACCATCCCTAAAATGGACAGCTTCTTTCACTGAAACCTTAAGCACCATTAAGTCCTTAATTGAACTGGAAATGAATGATACCGCAGTAAAAGCGGTTGCCGCCATGTCTGTGTTCTACCGGAACTCCCTATCCAAAGGCCGGTTCATCATTCCTTTAAAGCAGGAACTGGAGCTGACAGAGCAGTACCTTTACATACAGAGCCTCCGGTATATGGAGTATGTTGATTATGAATTTAACCTGACAGCCACTTTTCCCACGGAACAGATCGACATACCAAAGCTTACGCTTCAGCCCATTGTAGAAAATATATTCTACATGCACTTTCCACTGAAAAATGCCACATAAACGTAAGCCTCAAGGAGGATGATTCAAATGTATCCATAATCATAACCGACAACGGCTCTGGCATTCCGTCTGATAAACTGGAAGAACTCCGTACATCCGTTTATTCCGGCAATGTAGACGGAAAATCCTTTGGCCTCCCCAATATTCACCACAGGATCACACTGTTATATGGAAAAAATTACGGTCTTACCATATCCAGCCAGGAAAAAAAATTTACGGCAGTTACTATCATACTGCCCAAAGGAGGAGTAAAAAATGAAAACCTTGATAATCATTGATGATGAGCTGTTTTTTCGTAAATCCATATGCAGCCTCATAAAGAAACAAGAGAACTATGAAATCATCGGCGAAGCCAATAACGGGGCCTCCGGTGCTGAAATGATACGGGAATTAAAACCGGACATTGCACTTGTGGATATCTCCATGCCGGTTATGGACGGCCTGGAAATGATCCGCTCCCTTGTATCAGACTGCCGGACAAAATTTATCCTCTCCACAGGTTACAATGACTTTGCCTATGCAAAACAGGCAATTACCCTGGGGGTAAAGGAATATCTTTTAAAGCCAGTCGACAACCGGGAACTACTTGACTGTCTTGATAAACTGAGCCAGGAAATTGACGGGGAACGCCGCAGGCAGGGTGTGATATCTGATTATTATCAGACACGGAGCCTTTACCAAAAACATATGGCACTAAATTTCTTTGGCAAAGCCATTTCCGGTGACTGTCCGCCGGAGGAATTTGCTGTGTTAAAAAAACAGGCTGAACTGGAAAGTACCGACTGGTTCATGGTCCTGTCTTTAAAGCTGAACAATACCAATACTGCTGTGTGGAACTGGGAAACTGACCTTTCCCTCTGTCATTCCATTATGGAAAACATTTGTACAGAAGTCCTTCATCAAACATATGAAAATCTGCTCTATGTGGATTATTCCCTCTTCCACCAGTATATTGTCCTTGGACTAAAGAACAATTTCTGTGAGGTTACACATCTGGAAAACCTTTGTGAGCACCTGATAAAACTGCTGAAAGAAACAGTACATATTCCTGTAAGTATTTTCAGCGGAACTCCAAAACACGGTGCACAGGGAATAAAGGCTTCTTACGAGGAGGCCCTTTCCGTCCAGCACACCAGCAGCTACAAAAACCTGACGGTATTTAAGTATTATAACCCTGAATCCCTGTCCCCTGAAATTGATATCACCTCTGATATCTGCCAGGAAATCCTGCTGTTATTGCGCAGGAAGCAGGAAGAACAGATGGTCCAATATATTTGTGCCACCTTTGACAAAATGCAGGAATCCAACTGCCATATCCGTAAAATCTATCTGACTGCAGCCCTTTTTATCACAACGCTGGATGACTTTATTACTGAGTGCGGCTGTTCGGATTTAGAATTTACAGGATTGCAGAATGCCCTGGACTCATACAAAAACTGTGAAAACATAGAACAGCTCAAAAAACTGCTTACAGATACATATGCTTCTGTACTGGAATACCTTGGAAATAAAACAGTCTCCGGCAAAACCTCCCTTATTGCGGATATCCAGCTTTATATTGAACAGCACTATATGGACCCTGAATTGAGACTGGAACCTATTGCCTCCTATTTCTTTGTGAGCCCTCAATATCTCAGTACACTTTTCAGCCAGGAAAGCCATACTACACTGAGCAGCTATATCAACATCTACAGGATGCACAAAGCCAAAGAATTTCTGCTGCAGCAGTCGCCATCCATCCAGAACACAGCAGCTCTGTGCGGTTTTACAGATGCCGGGTATTTCAGCAAATGTTTCAAAAAATTTTACGGAATCTCGCCTAAAAACTTTTTGGCACTACGTTCCTCCTGATGGTGTCTGCGGAATTTAGCTGCATAAAACAGATGCTTATTGCCAAAACCTTCCTTTTGTGCTAATTTAAGTAGTATTGAAAAAAGAAAGGACTATGTAACGGTTCCATGTCCACTGTTATGGCAGATGAATGCATTACGATACGGCTGCCGTAAGGACTCTGAACGGTTACAGGACTGCAGAACATGACAGAGATCTTAACCAGGGCCGCTTCGCTTATATGCATGGTCGCCCTGGCCTTTACATTGAAAAAAATACATATCCTGAAAAAAGAGGATTTCCGTGTGGTATCCGCCCTGGTGGTGAAAATCACACTGCCCTGTGCTATCATCATTAATTTCAGCCGGATGGATTTTGACGCTTCCCTATTCTTTTTGGTTCCCATTGGTTTCTGCGGAACCCTGTTTTTGATCGGGATCGGATATTTTATGGCAAGAAAGAAAAGCCCGGATGAAAAAGCGTTTCAGATGATAAACCATTCCGGATTTAACATCGGTACCTTTGCCATTCCTTATCTGCACAGTTTTGTGGGACCCTCCGGTGTGATCGCGGCATCAATGTTTGACATCGGCAACGCCCTGCTCTGCACCGGCGGAACCTACGCGCTGGCTTCAAGTGTGCAGGACCCACATAACAGGCCAACCATTGGTTCCCTGTTAAAAAAGACGTTTTCATCCATCCCCACCTTGACCTATCTGCTTATGACACTTTTAAGCCTTCTGCATATCAGGCTTCCCGATGGCATCCTCACCCTTACAGAGATCGGAGCGGATGCAAATGCATTTCTGGCAATGGCAATGCTTGGAATCGGCATGGAACTAACCTTAAACCGCAGGCACTTCTCAGCCATCACCCGCATCCTCAGTGTCCGTTATCTGACAGCCCTGGCTTTTTCCCTGGCAGCCTGGTTCCTTCTCCCTTTTGACAGGACACTGATAAAAACACTGGTCATCCTGCTCTTCTCACCCCTGGCATCCTTTGACCCTATTTTTACAGAGAAATGCGGAGGAGATGTGGGGCTTTCCAGTGAAATTAATTCCATCAGCATAATCATAAGCATTATATGTATGACACTGCTTTTCATTATTCTATAACAAATCCCTATCCGTCATTGCGGGGGCCATTTAGCCCCTCAACGGAACAGCACCAGATTTTAGATGTGGATCTGAAAATCTGGTGCTGTTTGGGAATTGGTGTGCTAGAATGAAAAAAAGCTATCCAAACTATTTTATCTGTATCTGGCAAGCCCTCATAGCCTCCAGTGCATTTCTATGTCTCTCCTCCGTAACGCCCGCGCAGCAGGATGCATCCACAGAGATCACCGCCTCCGGAAGTGCTGCCTTCAATATCATAGCATTGGAAATAACACAGATATCTGTGCACAATCCTACAAGCTCTATCTCCTCATATCCATCTTTTCCCGCCAGATGAGCCAGCATTGTACTTCCAAATGTAGGTTTTTCCGCCAACCTGCAGCCGTCTGCCAGTTTTCTCAGTTCAGGTACCAGTTCCCACCCCTCAGTCCCTCTGATGCAATGGGCCACTGGCAGGTTCCTGCCCTCCTGGGTCTCCATATAATTGGTCTCATGGGTATCAAGGGTAAACACAACTGTTTTCCCCACTGCTTTGGCTTCCCGGACCTTCTTAACCACATTTTCCACAATGGCTTTGGCCTCTTTGGAACCAAGAGCGCCTGTCACGAAATCAACCTGCATGTCAACTACTACTAATAACTGCTTCATTGTTTTATCCTCCATTTTTATTGATACAGCTCGTCCTGATAGATATGAGCCTTTTCCCGTCCCTGCAGGATCCGCAGCGCGCCATAGGCCAATGCTTCCAGCTCCATCTCCCCGGGCATGATCCTGACAGGTCCCAAAAATTTAATATAATCCATGATCCAGTCTGTCAGCATCTTAGAATGAGCCATAGCCCCGGTGAGAATTATGGCATCCACATTTCCCTTCAGGGCCGGAGCAAGCTGTCCAATCCCCTTTGCCACCTGATAGGCCTGCGCTTCGTACAACAGCTCCGCCTTTTGGTTTCCCCGGCGTATCATTTCCTCAATCTCCCGGCAGTCATAGGTTCCCAAATACGCCTTCAGACCTCCGTCCCCCCGAATTTTCCGCATGAGTTCTGCCTTTGTATACTTCCCGCTGTAACACATATCAACAATATAAATAATCGGCACACTTCCCGAACGCTGGGGAGAAAAGGCTCCCCCGTCATCACTTAAAGCATCCACTATCTTCCCGTTCCTGTGGGCGGAAAACGAGATTCCTCCACCCATATGCGCCACCAGAAAATTCATTTCCCCGTAAGATTTTCCTGCTTCCTCCGCTGCTCTCCGGGCCATTGCTTTGCTGTTCAGTACATGGCAGAAGCTCTGCCGCACCACCTCCGGTATCCCGGTAATACGTGAGATCTCCATAAACTCGTCAGATGACACCGCGTCGTAAATATAGGCAGGTATGCCAAGAGGCGCGGCAACGGCATCTGCGATCAGCGCCCCCATATTGGAAGCATGCGGGCTGATGGGCCCCTCCAGGATCCTGTCCTTCATTGCCTGATTCACCGTATAGCCTCCGGCTTTTACAGGCGGCAGAAGGCCGCCTCTGCCCACAACCGCGCTCAATCGCTCCACCTTATATAAATTCTTTTTCAGGCAGGTCAGAACCATATCCCTTCTGAGCGGAAACTGTTCCTTTATCTCCTGATGACTGTCCAGGAAAATGGCATCATGCTCAATCTCTTCCCGGAACAGTTCTTCCCTGTCCCTGAATACTGCTATCTTCGTAGACGTAGAGCCCGGATTTACTGCAAGAATATCGTATCCCATGGTCTCACGGTAATTGCCCACTGCCTTCATCCTTACGTCTCCCTTCTATTATAAATGTGTCTTTTTCCTCAGCTCCTCACCCAGGGCTCTCCCCTTAAAAATAGCTAAGGCAGAAAGCATCAGCACTGCCCCTGCCACGCAGAGCACTGACGGCATTCTGACACTGACGGCACCGCACAGCAGAAGGACCAGGGGAACAAGACTTCCCACAGACACCATGACCATATAAATCATATAATGCGGCACCGGTGCCCTGGTAACGAACACAATTACCCACAAAATCACATAGACAGCCAGCAGCACAATGGGAATTCCAAAATCTACAGACCATCCTCTCCATCCCGTAATATAATCCCAGAATAAAAAAACCGCCCACAGAAGCACTGCCTCCCAAACCGCATTTTTAAACAGATTCCTCCGTTTTACAATTGCGACCGCGGATAGAATCCACATACATCCCACTCCCGCCAATACATATCCAGACCAAAAGCTACGGAATCCTAAGATCCAATTTACAGAAACCGCAGCGACACAGGCTGCAATACATACAAAGGAAAATATTCGGAATCCCATGGCCATGCGGGAGCTTTCCCTTCTCAGGTCAGGAAACATCTGGCTCTCCTCCTCCGGAGTCCCCTCCAGATTCCCCTGGCAGAGGGGACATTTTCTGCGGGGATTTCTGACTGTAATTTTGCACCGTTTACAATACTGCATCCTCAATCCCCCCCTTTTTCCCCGCCAAGGGCTATGATCTCCACCAAAATCCCCTGCTCAGTCAGCATACGGAAGAAATTTCGTTCAATCCTTGTATTTGCATACCCGGAAGTAAAGCTGACCGTCAGTTTATTTTTCCAGGAGCACATACATAGCTCCATTTTAGGCGTACTGGTGTAAAAATCAAACCAGTCAATATAAGGTTCACACTCTACGGGCATTTGAATCCTCCCAATATTGGAAAAGACAGCCGTGTCCGCAGAGGTGGAAAAAGCGGCTCCTGCCTGCATCCCCCACAATTTGAGCGGGAGAGGCAGAATGCGCATAAAAGGATTTTTCTCCATCCGCATAAATCCATTCATACGCGCTGCGATCCGCTTAGGTGTCAGCTCCTTTTTGAAGAACTCTGCTGTAAAAGCAATGACATCCTCCAGCTTTTCGCTCTGTTTTGAAAAATTATAACCAATATCAATCCACCCGAAAAAATTTCTGACGGATGAGGAGGGAAAATAACTCCTCAGGTTCACGGGGATCATCAGGGCCACAGGCCGCTTCTTCTGTCTCGGACTCATATCCCTTGCAATGGCACAGAGAAGTACAGCCGTGAGATATACCGTTGCTGTTGTCTGAAAACTGCGCGCTGTGCTTATCAGCGCATCTGTGGGCACAATGCCTTCCACCAGTCTCATCTGCCCGTATTCCAGGCGGTGATATTTAAGCTGATGGGATTTGTATTTTGGAATATCCTCAGCAGCCTCTTTGTTGGAATAGTATTTATCAAAGCTGTCCTCAGCCATCTCCTCATCCGTGGCATCCGCCTGCACCTGGGAAACCGGGCCTTTTACACAATGGGGGTACGCTTCCATCAGGTAATAATATATAAGGCTTTTCAAAAACTGAAGCGCCCCGGTCCCGTCCGTGAGAGCGTGATACGTCTCAAAACTGATACGCTTTTTATAATAAGTAACCTCAAAAAGAAGGTTTTTCTGGTCTCTCACGTAAATCTGACTGCAGGGCGGACGGTACTCCTCCCTGACCACAGGCCTCAGTTCTGACTCCTCCAGATAATTCCAAAATATACCGCAGCGCAGGACACAGAGGAAAAGGCTGTAATCCTCCATACACAGATCAAGGGCCTTCTGCAGCTTTTCAGGGTTTATCTCCTCTGTAAGCTGACAGGAAAGCCGAAAGACACGCTCATCCTTCTTCCCGCTGGTGGCAGGAAAAATCTTTGCTGTATTCTCCAGAGTCCTCCATTTTTTTCTGCTGAAATGGGCCATTCTCTCACTTCACTTTCCGGAATGTGCATGAAACACATTTATGGCAATCGGTACGTTACACTTTATGGGACCAAATCCACCCTATAGCCGGGTATGCAGATCGCCGGAATGAATTTCAGACACACTTTAATCTCAAACAGATATTTTTAAAAATCTATTGACGTAATCATAAGTTTCCCGCACTGCCGGATATACAGGCTCCAAAAGAAAAAATCCATGTATACCGTCTGCGATGCGGTGCGCTGTCACGTCCACGCCTGCCGCTTTCATTTTCTCCGCGTAATCCTCCCCCTCATCCCTAAGAGGGTCCAGTTCCCCTGTGATCACCAGGGCCCTGGGCAGACCGGAAAAATCTTTTGCCAGCAGAGGCGCAAAATAAGGATTCTGCCTGTCCTCCTCACAGCTCTGGTAAAAGTCCAGATAGTCTGCCATGTTCTGCCTGGTCAGAAGATAATCCCTGCCGTTTTCCAGAACAGAAGGATAGGCGTTTTCCTCACTATAATAATTATTAACACAGGGATAGATTAATATCTGCCTTTTTGGCATAAATTCCTTCCTGTCCCTGGCCATCTGGCAGACAGCCGCAACAATATTTCCCCCTGCGCTGTCTCCCATAAGGGTAATCTGGTCA
>Ga0137309_101517_pt1 | contig 15625 bp, 18 predicted proteins | sample NAcewiD2O_June_FD_97179 | JGI IMG/M metagenome (GOLD analysis project Ga0137309, IMG submission 97179) | Mouse cecal microbial communities from Vienna, Austria - N-Acetylneuraminic amended D2O_June | ecosystem: Host-associated > Mammals > Digestive system > Large intestine > Cecum | place... | reverse complement strand
CATTTGGGGATAAAGAATAGGGATATAAAAGATGAAGAGGGTATTTCAATTTAGTATAAAAATTTTGATATTTTTGCTGTTATTTATTCTGGCGTTCTGCGCGGTATATCCGCTGATATTCTTGCTTGGGGGCTCGCTGAAAAGTACGCGGGAACTGGGCGGGAGCCTTGCGCCCCTCTGGGCGGCAGAAGGGAAGATTGTGTGGTCATGGCTGCCGTGGGAACCTACCCTGCGCCATTATGTGGAATTATTGCTGGATTCGCCGGGCTATTTTGTCATGTTCTGGAACTCGGTGAAAATCGTAGGGGGAGTGATCCTGGGCCAGCTTTTGCTGGGGCTTCCGGCAGCATGGGGATTTGCCCGCTGGGAATTTGCCGGCAAGAAAATTCTCATGTCGCTGTATATCGTGCTGATGCTGTTTCCGTTTCAGATTCTGATGCTGTCCGAATATCTGATTCTGGAACGAATGGGGCTGATGGATACGCTTATGGCGTTAATCTTGCCGGGGGCGTGTTCTACATTTCCCATATTTATCATGTATCGTTTTTTTTCAAAGTTTCCAAAGGATGTTATGGAAGCGGCCAAGCTGGACGGCGCGAATGAGTGGCAGATTTTCTGGCGCATTGGAGTGCCGCTGGGGATGCCGGGAGTTATGTTGGTAATTGAGCTGTCTTTTTTGGAATATTGGAACCTGATCGAACAGCCGGCGGTTTTTCTGAGGTCTGACCGTTTGAAACCGCTGTCGCTCTATATTTCAACTATCACCGAGGATAATGTGGGCGTGGCGTTCGTGGCGGCATTGATCGCGCTGCTTCCTCCGCTGCTCGTCTTTTTGTGCGGGCGCAAATATCTGGAGCAGGGCATCGCGGCTATCGGTGGAAAAGATTAAAAGGCGAAAGGATAAGTTATCATGAAACAAAAACATATCAGGCATTAATGTTAAAACAGCCTGAAAATGTGGATATTCCCAGCGAACGTACTGTTTACCGTGTCATGGAGGATATTGGAATCAGCCATCATCCTAGGCGTAAACCAAACGGAATCACGAAAGCAGACCGGGAAGCCCGGAAATCAGAAGATCTGTTAAAACGTGATTTCAAGTCAGAGGAACCGCTGTCCAAGTGCGTAACAGACATAACAGAGATCAAAGCCAGCGATGGAAAGCTGTATGTTTCCGCTGTTTTCGACTGCTTCGATTCCAGCGTGGTTGGCCTGGCAATGGATACAAACATGAAAGCTCCGTTATGTGTGCGGACATTGAAAAACGCGGCGGAAGCGTATCCAGGCATCCGCGGAGCAATTATCCACAGTGACAGGGGAAGCCAGTACACCAGCCGGCTTTATCGGGACGCAATCAATCAATATGGCATCCGACAAAGCATGAACAGCGCGGGTGGAAGATGCCATGATAATGCCCGCTGTGAAAGCATGTGGGCCAGAATGAAATCAGAACTGTTATATGACCGCTATGATACTGAGAAGATGAGCACAGATGAACTGAAAACCCTGATCTGGAGATATTTCATCAGCTATTGGAATAACCGGAGGATCTGTTCTGCTAATGGAGGGCTTCCTCCCATCATCAAACGACAGCGATACTATGATTCTCTGGAAGAAGCAGCATAGAATACAAAACCCTTGAGAAAAATGTGTCAACTAATCTTGACAAAATCAATTTGAAGGGACGAAGGCAGCCAACGGATGGAAGAGTGGAAGACAGGTGGATGAGCAGGAGTTCAAGGAAGCCTGTGAAGCCTTCCGGAAAGCCCCGGTCAACGGGAGCAAGGAGGACAAGGAGGCGAAAGGATAATGTACGGAGATGTAAATGTAAAAGTCGAAGATGGCAACCTTGGGCGTAGCAGCCGGACAGGTACCGGGACACATATCAAGATAGGCATTTCCAATGTGGAAAGCAAGGCACCCATCCTGATTAGCGGCACAATGAACGCCAAGAAAATCAAGGAGAAGGTGGGGAACACTCCGCTTGCTGATGCCTGCATTGATGCGGTGGAGTGGGGTGCATCCTCCACCTACTGCATCCCGGTGAAGGCAGGGACAGCCGGAACGGTTGGAGAAATCAAGGAGGAAAAGAAAGGGTATGGCAGCTTTGAGGTAAAAGGGAGCCCCAACAATGCCTATGACATTGTGGTTGAGGTCATGGATGCCGGGGAGTGCAATGAGGGAAGCTTCAGGTATTCCCTGGACGGTGGCAACACTTTCACGGAAGAGATGACCATACCTGTCACCGGGGAGGCGGAACTGGAAGCCACCGGGCTCAATGTAAAGTTCACGGATGCGGAAGGCGGTGACAGCTTCAAGGAGGGAGACCGCTTCACGTTCTCCACAACCTCCCCGGCTATGAGCAATGAGGCGGTCATCAATGCGGTGGAGAGCCTCATCAACAGCCCCATTGTGTTTGAGTTTGTCCATATCGTGGGGGTATCCGCCAAGGCTCTGTGGGCTTCCCTGTGTACGCTTGCCAATGATTTCCTGACGAAGTACAAGAGACCCCTGTATTTTGTCTGTGAGGCAAGGGGGAAAAGGGCGGATGAGAGCCTTGAGGAGTATGTGAACGCCATGCTTGAGGAGCGGAAGGGCATCAACAACATGTATATACAGGTCGTGTGCAGCAACTCCCGGTATCAGAGGATGGATGGAAGGGTGCAGGACATCAACAATGCAGGCATTGTGACAGGTCTCTATGGCAGAGCCAAGGAGTCACAGAGCATTGGGGAGGTGAAGAGCTTCCCTATCTCTGAAGCCAAGGTGCAGAAGCTCCTCCCTGAAGGGATTGAGGACTATATTGAGACCTTGGATGCGGCAAAGTTCGTGACCATCCGGCAGTACATTGGCAAGGAGGACTTCTATGTGACCTCTGCAAACATGATGTCACCGGAGGGAAGCGACTATGCCTATGCTGAAGATGTCCGGGTATCAAACAGGCTTGTGAGGGCGGTCAGGGCGGAGGCTCTCAATGAGCTTCAGGTGGAGGTTGACCCCGGAGACCTTGAGACGAGCATCACCAACATTCAGGAGCAGCTCAACACCCCTGTGGAGGATGCCATCCGGGACAAGATTATCAGCTCCGGCTCCGTGGCAATCGACACGGAGAACCTCAACATCCTTGTGGATGAGAGCCTTGACATCCGGATAACTTATGTACCTATGGGGCATGTGAGGGAGATGAACCTGACCTTTGCAGTAGAGAACCCCTATGCAGCATCTTAGGAAGGAGGTAGAGATACATGGCAAATAAGCAGCTAATCAATGGAAAAGTGTATGACTGGTCAAGCGTGACAATCACAGCTTCCGGCATGGAGAACATGGAGCCCATGGAAATCTCCTATGATGACGAGCAGGAGAGCGAGCCTATCTATGGCAAGGGCGGGAAAATCAGGGGATACGGTACCGGAAACCAGAAGAACTCCGTCAAGCTGTCCCTGCTCCGTGAAGACTTCAATGAGATGTGCAGGGTCATCCAGTCCAAGGGATACAAGAACTTCTACAAATACGTCATCCCGAAGATTGTAGTGAACTATGCAGACGAAGGGGCGGCAACCTGTACGGATGTCCTGACCAAGATTGTGCTGTCAAAGCGTAGCTTCAAGGCGGCACAGGGAGACAAGTCCATGAAGGTAGACCTTGACGGTATCGCAATGGGCGGCATCAAAATCAACGGTCTTGAAGCGTAACTGATAACAGAATAAATGACAAAAATGGAGGTATGAACATGAACGAAGCAAGAGAACAGGAGCTCATCAGAGCAGCAAAAGAGAATGAAGCGGCAAAGGCGGCAGATGTGGAGAGCCTGAAGGAAAAGTATTCCGGGACGGATGAGAAAATCTACACGGTGACAACAACGGTACAGGTGGATGATGACACGGAGGAGGAGTTCTCCTACCTGTTCAGGAAACCGAAGCCGGCATCCTATGACCGATATGTGAAGACCATCTCCAACTCCGTGACAAAAGCATCCAAGAGCTTTGTCTTTGACAACATCATTGAGGAGCAGAAGGATGAGCTCAAGAAGACCGTGGAGGAATACCCGGCAATCACTATCAGCCTTGCGGACAAGCTGCTCCGTATGCTTGGGCTTGCGGACACTACATCCGTAAAAAAGCTGTAGAGGATGCCAAGGAGCAGTTCAAGAGCAGCTTTGTGAGCTATGGGAAGATGGTCATATACACCTACCTTCCCAAGGAACTGCTTCCGGAAAGCTTTGAAGACCTGACCTTTGATGAGTTCTTTTCCCTGTATGGTCAAGCGGACTGTGCAAGGGACATGAGGATTGAGGACATTGAGGCAGGGGTAGCAAAAGGGATAGCGGACAATTTTGGAGACGAATAAAACAAGCCCCACAGCTGGAAACTGTGGGACTTGAGCACACCTCTATGAACTTCTGAAGATAAGTATACCACAAATTGGGAAAAAAGCAACAGGGAGGTGGTTGCATGGGTATGGAGTCTGTATACAAATTGTCTGTCATCCTGAACATGGTAGATAACCTGTCCGGTCAGATGGGCGGAGTCGGCAACAATGTGTCAGGCGTTATAGGCAGGCTCAATTCAGCCTTTGGAACCATGCAGAAGGCAGGGGCGGCAATGGCAGGGGTAGGAGCAGGCATCACCGGGCTCTGCATGAAGACGGTCACAGCCACCTTTGACACACAGAACGCACTAGGGGAGCTCTCATCCCTTGGAGTGAAAGACCTCAAAGCGGTAGAGGATGCCGCAAAGAGCTTTTCTGACACATGGGCAGGCACAAGCAAAGCGGACTTTATAACGGCATCCTATGACATAAAATCAGGTATAGCATCCCTAACGGATGAAGGCGTGGCGGAGTTCACGAAACTTGCAGCCCTGACGGGAAAAGCCACGAAATCGACAACGGAAGAGATGGGCTCACTGTTTGCTACAGGGTACGGTATCTATAAAGGCTTTTATGATGATATGTCAGACCTAGAGTTCGGTGAGATGTTCTCCGCCGGGATAGCTACAGCAGTAAAGAACTATAAGACATCCGGCTCCGAGATGGCAAGTGCCATATCAGCACTTGGAGCCACAGCCACAAATGCCAATGTCCCACTTGAGGAGCAGCTTGCCATCATGGGACAGCTTCAGACCACAATGTCCGGCTCTGAAGCGGCAACGAAGTACAAGTCATTCCTCAATCAGGCATCCAGTGCCGGGGAGAAGCTTGGGCTGACCTTCCTTGACACCAACAACCAGCTCCTGTCCATGCCGGAGATACTGACGGAGCTGAAGAGCAAATATGGGGATACCATAGATGCGGTAGAGAAGAGGGAGCTGAAGGAAGCCTTTGGAACGGATGAGGCAGTTGCCCTCATAGACCTGTTATACAACAATGTGGAGACACTGGACTCCGGGATACAGGACTTGCAGGGGAGCATGAAGAGCGGCATCTCCGTGACAGAGGAGATGGCGGAAGCCATCAACAACACGCCGGAGCAGAAGTTCCAAGTGCTGAAACAGCAGATACATAACAACGTAGAGGAACTTGGCAACGGGCTCCTTCCGGCAGTCAACAACACCATGGACAAGGTGAGCGGACTGATAAAGAAGGGCTCCGAGTGGATAAGCAACAATCAGGAGACGGTGCAGAGCATAATGAACATAGCCCTGAAGCTTGGCATATTCCTTACGATAGCCGGAAGCGTGATGGGCGTGGTCGGGAGCATTGGGAAGCTCTTCCTGTCAGCCAAGAACGCCATAGGGATTGTGAAGACCGCTGTATTGGGAATGAACACAGCCTTCCTTGCATCACCCATTACATGGGTGATAGTCGGGATAGTGGCACTTGTAGCCGCCTTTGTTTACCTATGGAACAAGTCGGAAGCCTTCCGGAATTTTTGGAAGGGGCTGTTTGAACAGGTAAGGTCAGCAGTCATGCAGGCGTGGTCATCAATACAGCCTGCCCTGCAAAACCTAGGCGGCAAGCTCAAGGAGCTATGGCAGGCGGTACAGCCAATCATACAGATACTTGAAAAAGTGGGGGAGGTTGTCCTAGTGGTGCTTGGTTCCATATTTGCCGGAGCCATACAGGGAGCCTTATCCGCACTGACACCGCTGATAGATGCCCTTTCGAGTTTCGTATCCTTTGTCACCAACGTGGTGAACGCTGTAGTTGCCTTGTTCAAGGGCGATTTTTCGGGGGCTATGGACTTTGCCTCCGCCGCTGTCGGTGACTTCAAGAATTTCATAGAAAACGGGTTCAACGCCATCCTCTCTTTTATAGGTGGATTTGCTTCAGGCTTCCTTGATGCAATAGGCGGAGCCTTTTCCGCCATAGGCATTGATGCAAGCGAGACCATAACGAAGATGAAGGACACCGTGAAAAACGGGCTTGAGGCAGTCAAGGGCTTCTTTGGGAATATCTTGGGGGCGGCATCCGACACCGTGAAGGAAAAGCTTGGGAACATGAAGGCAGCCTATGAGGAACATGGCGGAGGCATCAAAGGCGTAGCGGCGGCAGCAATAGAAGGGGTGAAGGGATATTACACAGCAGGCTTCACATTCATTGACAACCTGACGGGCGGAAAGCTCACGGACATCAAGAACAAGTTCAGTGAGAAGATGTCCGGGGTGGCAAATGCGGTGTCAACCGGGATGTCGGCGGCAAAGAACTATGCAAGCACACAGCTCTCCAACATGCAGGCGGCATATCAGGCGAGTGGCGGAGGCATCAAAGGGATAGTATCCGCAACCATGACGGGGGTACAGGGTACCTTCAGTGCAGCCTACTCCGCCATCAACACATTAACAGGCGGAAGGCTTGAGAGCATACGCTCCACCATAGCATCCAAGATACAGGCGGCGAAAGACACGGTATCATCCGTCTTGGACGGTATCCAGTCAGCCTTTTCCTCAAAGCTTGAGGCGGCAAGGTCGGTAGTATCCGGTGCGATTGAGAGAATAAAAGGAGTCTTCAACTTCTCATGGAAGCTCCCGGACTTAAAGCTGCCACACATCAGCGTGAGCGGAGGAGAGGCACCTTTTGGCATTGCAGGAAAGGGTTCACTACCGAAGTTCTCCATCCAGTGGTACAGGGATGGCGGCATCCTGAACGGGGCAACCATCTTTGGAGCCATGGGTGGAAGCCTTTTGGGAGGGGGAGAAGCCGGAGCTGAAGCGGTGCTGCCATTGTCAGAACTGTGGAAGCAGATGACCGAGATTGTCAGGGGAGTGGTCAAAGGCGAGAATGAAGAAAACGGTGACAGCGTACAGCAGACCGGGGCGAACATCACAAGTGCCCTGACATCAAAGGCTGCATCAGTACGCAAGGAAAAGGAAAGCAGCACAACAACCAAGGAGACACACACAACCGAGAGATGGGGCAGGGAAGGCGGCACAACCATCCATCAGATAAGCTTCACTGTAGACATAAGCAAGATTAAGGACTTGCCTCTGCTCTACAAGCTGATAGATGAGCTGAAGGATGCACAGAACCGGACGGACAGCCCCTCCCCGGCAGCCACATAGGAGGTGAGACGGTATGCTGTATGTACAGGACAAAGTGGTGAAGCTTGGCGGCGTATACCTGAAAGGTCAGGTCACGAGCGTGGAAGTGCAGGAGGCAGGGAGCGTGTATGTGGCACAGGATGAAAAGGGCAGATTTAAGAAGTCACAGCCTGTAGGCTATGAAAATGCCAAGGTGATGATAGACATACTGCTTGAGGACACCAAGAAAGCCACGACATTAGAGCAGCTCACGGAGATGCAGAGGCTCTTCAAGGCATATGGTCAGGATAAACCCAAGCTGCTCCCTATCGTAAATGAGGACTGTGCAGCCCGTGGAATATCGAGCGTATATTTCAAGAACCTCACCTCCAAGAAGGTCATATCAGAGAGCAAACGGATAGCCTCCTTGGAGCTGTGGGCTCCTGATATAGCCGGGATAAAGGTCAAGAAGAAAAAGAGCAAGAAGAAAACAAAGAAAAAGAGCAGCAAGAAGACAAAGAGCAAGAAGCTGAAGAGCAAGAGCCCGGCAAAGGACAGCCGGAACACGCTCAAGGCTAAGAAGATAGCAAAAAGGATTGTGAAGTAGGGAGGTGACTGGCTTGGGAGTCAAGAAGCTAATATCCCCGGAGTTTAAGGTGACGGTAGGGGACTATGAGGTGACTGAAGGGATAGAGGTCGAGTGCTTCTCAAGCAAGGAGTCACACATGGACTGGTGCCGGGTGGAGCTGTCCCCACAGCTTCAGGGAGTCCTGAAGTTCAAGGATATGGATGAGGCAAGCGTGGAGCTTGGCTATGAGGATGACTTTGACAGCCTGATTGAGGGGTATGTCAGATGCGGTGACACGGACTACTGGAAAGAGATAATGATAAAAGATGACATGATGAAGCTTGACAGAGTGACCATCAAGGCATCCTTTGTAGACTGTGAGCCACAGGATGTCATCCGGTATGTGCTGACCTGTGCAGGGATTGAGGACTATGTGCTGTCTGATGGGAACTATGGGAAGAAATCCCTCTTTGTCATTGACAGGAAGAGCGGCATCAACACCATAGCAGAGGTCAACAGCTCATGGGGCATCAAAAACCCGTTCTTCTTCCAAAAGAAGGTGTTCTATTGGGGAACCAAGGAAGAACAGGAGGAGATGTATGTCCTTGAGGAGGGGGAGACCATCCTGTCCCTGAATAAGTATGGAGACCTTTGGGAGGCGGAGACAATAGCCATCCCTTGGATACACCACAGCCAAGAGGTTGAGGTGCAGCACAGCAAGTACAGCGGCATTGTGACAGTGGAGAAGACCATAGTGAGGAGTGACGATACCGGGGCGGTACACATGTACATCTATTTTGCAGGAGGTGAGAAGGATGTCTGACATGATGAAGACGTTTGTGGAGCAGGAGCTTGGCAATCAGATAAAAGAGAATTATCCGCACATGCAGTACCCTCCCTGCCTGTATGCGAAGGTGGTAGCGGTCAAAAGGAAAGGGGAGGAGCTGTATGAGGCAACGCTCAAAATACTTGACAAAAACAGGCAGCCGGACAGCCGCTTCCCGGAAGTACCGAAGGTGGCAACGGACATACCAGTCCTGAAGGATGAGACCGTGGCGGTAGTCCTCATGTATGGCGAGTGCAAGCCCTATATCATAGGGAGGTGCTTCTGATGCAGATAACAGGTGCGAATGACATTGACATCATGCTTGATGAGGATGGTCAGCCTGTGTCAGACGGGAACGGGGACACATCCCTTGTATCGGATGATGAGTGTTGGCTGCAAGACATCAGGAATGAGGCGGTGACGGAAGAAGGCGAGCTCTTCTATGAGGACGAGGAGGGGGATGGAAGCTATGGGTGGAGCCTGCTTGACTTCATGCAGGGGGAATATGATGACTTCACACAGATGGAAATACAGCAGCGTATCCGCTCCAAGCTGTCCAAGAGGGACTATATTGATGCCGGGAGCATACAGACAACAGTAGACTTTGACGGTCACTTATACCATGTCAGGGTAGCCTTCCGGAAGAATGACAGCAACAATGAGTACAGCATTGACATTGAGAGCAATGGCGTGGAGGTGATTGTGGAATGATAGATGAGAGCATCATGGAGAAGATTATCCCCATCCCGGAAGAGGATGAGGAGATGGAAAAGGTGCAGGGAGAGCTTGAGGACGAGGGCTTCCCCATAACGAACTTCAAAAAGGGCGGCGTCTTCTACCACCTTTGCCGCATGTTAGTGACCATATACATAGAGCTGAAGGAGCTTGCCCGTGTCATAGTCAATAGCTGCTTCATCAAACATGCTGAAGGTGACTGGCTGAAGATTAAGGCAGCCGACTATTCCAAGCAGCAGAGGGAGGCAAAGGCGGCAAAGGGCTATGTGACCATATACAGGAATGAGTACAACAATGCCCTTCAGGTGACGAAGGGACATTGCTTCAAGACGGAGCCGGATGCCGGGGGCAAGGAGCTGAAGTTCTACTGCTGTGAGAACACGGTCATTGATGCCGGGGAGCCTGTAGGAAGGGTGCTTGTGGAGGCAGAGGCACCCGGAACCTATTACAACATAGCACCGGGAAGGATAAGCATATCCATGATACACCTTGACGGTATGGACTATGTGACGAATGAGGAGGACTGGCTCTTTGAAGAGGGAGCCGAGGAGGAAGACCTTGAAGACCTCCGGGACAGGTGCATGAGCTCATGGGCGGAACTGGCAACAAGAACCATAGAGGAGAAGCTCCGGAACGCTGCCAAGTCTGTCCCCGGCGTACTGGATGCCCGGATAGATGCACAGCACCCAAGGGGGCAGGGCACCGTAGATGTGATTGTCACAGGGGCAGCCGGAGAAGCATCACCGGAACTCATACGGAGGGTAGGGGAAGCCATTGAGCCATTGAAAGGCAACTATGAGGACTATCTTGTGAAGTCCAGTGAGGTTGTGCGGCAGGCGTTTGAGCTTGTGGTGTACCTTGCTGAAGATGCGGCAACGGATGGCGTGGATGCACAGGCAGCAAAGCTCATTGAGGAGATGATGGCACTGACACGGGGAGAGATGAACACCCTGTACAGGGACAGCATCATCCAAGTGCTTAGTACCAAGATTGACAACTACAGGAAGACGGACATCTTGCAGCCATCAGAGGACATGCTGCTTGGACAGGATAAGGTTATCATGGCAGGGGACATCAATGTGACTGTCAGGAACGTAGCACAGGGCACAAGGGGGAAGGAGTGATGCCGCCATGATAGAGAACTTCATTGAATACATGTGGTATCTGCTCACCACTCCGCTGAAGAAGCTGAAGAAAGCCCTGAATAAGTGGTACATCCTCTGCAAGGTGTTCGGCAGGAGGTTTGACGAAGCGAAAGAGAACATCCTCCGGGCAAGGGATGAGGGCATGGTTGCCACATGCAGCCATGAGATGCTCCCGGTACATGGAGCGGACAGGAGGCTGACCCGGTATGAGGGGGAGCATCCAGAGAACTACCGCTCAAGAATAGCCATGTATGAGGAGCTCTGCAAGCTTGGGGGCACCAATGAAGGGGTTCTGCTTGCGGTGAAGACCCTTGGCTATGCCTCCCCGGTTCTTGTGAGGGCAAATGAGCTGACGGGCTTTGTACACTTCACGCTTGACGGAAGCTGGCTCCTTGACGGGAGCCGGACATTGGAGTCCGACACCCTTGAGAACAGGTGGGCGGAGTTCTACATAGTCATTGCCATGGATGCGGATGAGGAGCATCCCATCAGCTTTGACATCATGCGGAAGACCGTCAGGAAGTGGAAAGAAGTGGGAGCGAAGGACAACTACTTCTTCAGATACAACTTGAGCATCCGGGAGATATACAGCTCTAGCTTCCTTGCTGTGCTTTATAAGAAGTACCTCTACTATTATGACTATCTGAAGACAGATGGCATGTGGGAACTGGATGGGAGCCATGTACTGGATGCACAGATGTGTCCCATCAGCACCCGGATAGGGCACCGATATGAGAGCAGCTATGGGCTCCATGAAGCCAGGCTTGCAGCCATGGCATACATTTATTCCTGCTGTATGGCGGAGAGTGCCATCCTGAAGGCGGCATACAGCTTCAGGATGCACTATTATGACTACCTGAAGATGGATGGCTCATGGATGACAGACGGAAGCCATACAGTGGATGCGGAGCTGTCCCCAAGGGACATGAGATGGGGTACAACCTTCCGGCATCAGCATGAAGAGAGTCTGCTCCTGAAGCAACGGTACCGGATGCAGCCCTGCAAGGGCTCACACAGCATCAGGAAGGCATTGGAGCGGTACCGGATGGTCACCCATTATTTTGACTATCTGAAGCTCAACGGGCTTTGGAAGCTGAATGGCTCCCGGCTCATGGGGGCACAGAGGAGTGAATACACCACCAAGCAGGAATACCGCTTTGGTGTAGGATATACAAGGGAGTACAGGGTCATATGGCATGAAGAACACACCTCATCTTCCTTGATGGAACATGGAGCCTTGATGGTTCCAAGACAATAGATGCTTGGCAGAAAACGGAGGTATTGTAGAATGGCAACAAAAAGCGTAATAACCAAAATCAGAAGAAAGAAGATGGCTGAAGCAAGCCATACAACCGGGAGCATTGCAAAGATAACGCACATTGCACTTGGTTCCGGCGGTGTCAATGCAGATGGCACCGTGATTGTGCCGCTTGCGGAGAATGTGGCACTGAAGAATGAGGTGGTGAGAAAGCCCTATACTTCATCAACCAAGATTTCAGACACATCCTATGAGTACACCATCAAGCTTGAAGAGAATGAGCTTGTGGGCACCTTCATCAGCGAGATGGCACTGATTGATGAGGACGGTGATGTGGTGGCGTTCTCAAATTTCCTTGCAAAAGGCAAGGATGAGACAGAGGTGACATTCACCATTGAAGATAACTATTAAGGAGGCAGAGGAAAATGGCAAATTTAACAGCAGCAGCTAACCCGGAACTTGTCCTTGAGATGGAGGCAATGGAGCGGACTACCCCGGCACACTGTGATGAGTGGAACCGGAGGCATCAGCAGCTCCTTAACAATGACAAGTTCCTGCATGAACAGATGAAGAATGTCTTTGTGGACAATGCAGGAGCACATAACTCCATCTACAGGGGAAAGAACCTGACCAATGTGTATTCAATAGATGAAATCTGCAAACGCATTTCATCAGGAACCTTTGAAGACCTGTATGTGGGTGACTATTTTGATGTAAGCATCACTACAAGCTTGGGAGGAGCGGAAACGGTCAGACTGATACTGGCAGGCTTTGACCTGTACTGGAATAATGGGGATACTGCATTGACAAAGCATCATGCAATAGTGGTTCCAAGGGACTGTTTTAAGACAAAGGCGAAGATGAATGATAGCAATGTGACTACAGGCGGATATGCAGGCTCCAAGATGCACACAACAGTGCTCCCTATTTATGAGGCGGCATTGAAAAATGTCCTGAATAATCATATAATAGCATACAGGGGTCTGCTGACAACAAGTGTATCCGAAACAGGAAATTCCAATGCAGGAGCCGGGTATACTGGCTATGCAAATAATTGGGAGTGGAAAGACACCAAGCTTAGACTGATGAGTGAGATACAGGTATATGGTTCCAATGTGTTCAGCTCTTCATTCTATGATACAGGCGAAGCAAACATCCAGTTTCCGCTGTTCAGGTTAGCCCCTGGCCTGAAGGTAGCATGTCTTGGACATAACGGAAGCCGGATGTGGTATTGGTTGAGTGCTGTGGTGTCTGCTGCGGCGTTTGCTCATTGTTCCGATATTGGTTTTGGCACTGGCTCCGCCGCCGGGGATGGTGGAGTCCGGCCGCATTTCTGTATCGGCTAATCTTTAATCTGCCCCCTATATGGGGGCAGATGACCGGAGGGAGGAAAAAGGTTGAGCGTACTGAAAAACAAGCGAAGCGTGTCGAACATGGAATTTTACCATAATGCCATAATGCTCCGGAAGGAGATAACCCTCATCCATTTATTGAAGGAGGACACAGCAATGAGCAAAACAAAAATGAGCAGAAATGAAATAGAGCAGAAAATAAGAGACCTGAAGACCAGGCTTTCCTGTCAGGAGTCGGAGATTGGAGACTGGAAGATTGCCAAGTGCATAGAGTATTCTACCCTTGGAATGGAGCCGCCTTATGACCTTCAGGAGCTCCACGGACAGAGACAACTTGTGAGAGATGAAATTGGAGTTCTTGAGGAGCAGCTTGTTAAGTGTAAGGAAGACGGTATTCCGGCAGAAGAACAGGCAGTTTGACGAGTAATTCATGATTATTCCTTATCATAGATAATGCCCAAATTATTATGAAAGAAGGAATGTAATTATGGATAGCTTTATGACTTGGATTGGTGGTAAAAAGGCACTTAGAGGTAAGATTGTAGAACAGTTCCCTGAACCGGGAACATATGGGCGTTACATTGAAGTGTTTGGAGGAGCCGGATGGGTTCTATTTTCTTCTGATAGTCACGCCAAGATGGAAGTGTATAATGATGTCAATGGAAACCTTGTAAATTTGTTTCGGTGCATTAAATATCACCCTGATGCTGTTCAAAATGAGCTGCAATACATACTAATATCAAGGGAACAGTTTTATGATGCAAGGGAACAGTTGATACAAGGGGGATGACCGATATACAAAGGGCAGCAAGATTTTTTATCTTGATTAAGGAGAGCTTTGGTGCGGATGTCCGGTCTTTTGGATTACGTCCACGGGACATGGACAAAGCAAAGGACTATCTTCTTCAAGTTTCCAAGCGGCTGAATAAGGTTGTTATTGAAAACCTAGACTTCCAAAAAATTCTCAAAAATTATGACAAAAGTGATGCGTTATTTTATCTTGACCCTCCATATTATGAAACGGAGAAATATTATCCGGACAGATTTATGCCGGAAGACCATGTGAGACTAAAAGAGGCGTTGGATGTGATTAAGGGTAAATTTGTGTTGTCATATAACGATTGTGAGTATATAAGAGAGCTGTACAGAGGTTATCATATCATTGAAGTAGAGCATATAGACCGGATATGTGAGGTGTTAGACTGCTCTGTTGAAGAACTGATAGAGTATATTCCAGACAAGGTACCAAAAACAGGAAAGCACTTGGTAATCGAAGAACATGGGAACCGGAAGACAGGAAAGGGACAGTGATAAACTCACTGCCCTTTTTTCTGTGGGTAAAATCGGGAAATATTTCCCGAAAGTTTTTGACATTTATTTTGAAAATCTTTGACAAAAATTTTGAGCGGCTACAGAGTTCCTGCAATCCGCATTTTCTGGGCTGTATGAGATAGAAAACAGGATGAATGAGTTGTACTGCCAGTCTGCGGACGGGGATATGGCGAAGCTAAGCATGGCGGCAAGGTATCAGGAAGAATTAGAACGCAAAGAGTTTTATTTGATTGACACAAAGATAGAACAGGTAGCGACAGGTCTGGGCTTGACGGCAGTCGGATTAGATAGACCGATTGAGCAGATGAGCGGCGGGCAGAGGGCAAAGGTCATACTGGCGAAGCTGCTGCTTGAGAAGCCAGATATTTTGCTTTTGGACGAGCCGACGAACTTTTTGGACAAGGAGCATGTTACATGGCTTGCCGAATATCTTTCCAGCCTGCCAAACGCTTTTCTTGTAGTATCGCATGACTATGACTTTTTAGAGAAAATATCCACAAGGATATGCGACATTGACAACGAGAAGATTGCAAAATATTTTGGCACTTATTCAGAGTTCACGAGAAAAAAGGCACTGCTCCGTGAGGATTATATCAGACAGTATGCCGCACAGCAGAAAACCATCAAAAAGACGGAAGAATTTATCCGCAGAAATATTGCAGGGAGAAAGTCCAAAATGGCTCGTGGCAGGCAGAAACAGCTTGACCGAATGGATAAAATGGAAGCTCTGGAACAGAAAGAAATCAAGCCGCATTTTCGGTTTGAAGCCCTCCCTCTGACTACGACAGAGCATCTAAGAGTAAAACATCTGGATGTTGGCTACCACTATCCTGTTTTGTCGGACATCAGCTTTTCCATAAAAGGGGGAGAGAAAATTGTTATGACGGGATTTAACGGTATCGGCAAATCCACCCTGCTAAAAACGCTTATCAGTCAAATACCCTCATTAAGC
>Ga0137309_101516_pt1 | contig 15647 bp, 13 predicted proteins | sample NAcewiD2O_June_FD_97179 | JGI IMG/M metagenome (GOLD analysis project Ga0137309, IMG submission 97179) | Mouse cecal microbial communities from Vienna, Austria - N-Acetylneuraminic amended D2O_June | ecosystem: Host-associated > Mammals > Digestive system > Large intestine > Cecum | place... | reverse complement strand
CCCACCCAGCTGAGCCAGTCCATCCGTCAGCGGATGCGCTGGGTCCGGGGCAATATGATGGTACTCCTCCGCCAGGGCGGCCGCCTGGCCGGGCACGTGGGACAGAAGAACGGCCTGAGCTGTCTGGATCTGCTGCTGTCCATGGTGCCGGCTATCGTGCTGACCATCTTCGGCGTGGCGGGCGGCGTTCTGGCCACGGTGCTGGAGCTGCTGGCCGGAGGACAGGTCCTGCCCATGCTGGGAGCTATGGCGATGAGCTTCCTGGTCCCCTATCTGCTTCTGTTCGTGGCGGGAGCTATCACTACCGTTACCCAGTGGAAGAAGATTCGTACCTCTTCCTGGAAAAAGATCCTCTATACGCTGACCTTCCCTATTTTCATGGCGACCTATGTGCCCATCACGGTCTGCGCCCTGTTCGGCAAGGTGGAGTGGAAGCCCATCAAGCACCGGGCGGTGATGTCCGTACAGGAATTGAAATAATTTTACCGCAGTGCAAAGGCGGCCCCTATGGGGCCGCCTCTACTTTTATCTATTCGACAGCCCGGGGCTTGCGCAGCCCCGGACCCTGCGGTTCCTTTTGCTTCGCGGCAAAAGGAACCAAAAACGCGCTTAAGGAACTACGTTCCTTAAGGATCCTCCTTCATTACGGAGGTGTTTTGTTTGGCGCCCGAGGCACAGTCAGTTTGGTCTACCGTACTGCCGTCCGCTTCGGGCAACTTCAGTTTCTGTTTTAGCGTAGGTATCGGTGACCCCTACCGTCCCGACTGAGCAGACTCCCCGGGGTGCAGATTTGATAGTCGGTTCGTTAAACCGCGTGCCCCTTGCACCGCAGTCTCTCTTTGAAAGGCCGGCAGGCGAAGTCCTACAAGTACCAAGACGGCAGAAGAAGGACTGCAAATTCGGAGGCTTCGCCTAACCAGAAACCCCGCCGCACGGTCCTTTACTCCCTCGCCGAGGTGGACGCCCAAAGGGCGGCCCCGAGAAAGGGATTCTTAAACCGTAGGTTTAAGTGACTTTTTGGGTACTTTTTGTTCACACAAAAAGTACCCGAGGGGTCCGGGGGCGAGAAGCCCCCGGGGTGCGTAAAGAAACCGCCTGATCAGTTCCCCTCGTAAACAATTTTATTCAACGCACTGATATATGCCCGAATACTCGCCCCAATCACATCGGTCGATATCCCATTTCCAGAATACAGCTTCCCATTGGACCGAAGCTTCACCAGGGCGGACCCCATGGCCTCCCGCCCCTCGGTAACGGTCTGGATCTGATAATCCGCCAGCTCATAGTGATGCCCGATGATCTGCTCAATAGCCAAAAACGCCGCGTCGATGGGCCCATCCCCCGCGCAGACCCCCTGCTGCCGCTCCCCGTCCTTTTCCAGCATCAGGCTGGCCATGGCGGAGGTCATATTCCCGCAGGTGATCACATAATTGATGATCCGATACGTAGACGGCACCTGCATCGCCGTGCTGGCCACGATGGCGTCCAGCTCCCTGGTGTTCACAAAGTGCTTCTTGGCCGCGATCCTCTGGAAGGATTCATACACTCTCGCGTTATCCTCCTCCGTGAGGTCATACCCCAGATGCCGCGCCACCTTGACCACCTCTTCCACGCCGTCTCCGGCGGTAAGGCACACCGTGGGCGCGCCGTCGTCCACGCCGCTGTCAAAAGGGGACCCCCCGCTGCGCTGGGTCTGCATCAGCCACTGGAGCTGTCCCGCCGCGCGATTCAGCTCCGTGGTCCGCAGATTCCACCGCAGCCCCTTTTCCTCGCCCCGGGCGGACAGATATCCCGCCAGATCCGGCACAACGGGGACCCCCATGGGCGTCAGCGAAGCCTTGACCGTCTCCGCCCCCGCGTCCACCGCGGCGGCGGCGCAGGCGGCGGCCATCTTCATCCCGTCGCTCAGCTCCACGCCCAGCCGGACCTTCCCCAGCGCGGGCACCTGCTCCAGGAGCTCCCCAACGAACCGCGCGCACTCGCCGGGCGTCATGATCCCCGCCGAATCGCACAGCGTCACCTCTTCCGCCCCGGCCTCCACTACCGCCGCAGCGAGCTGGCGGAGAAACGCCGGGTCCGCCCGGGTAGCGTCCAGCACGGAGAACGCCACCCGCTCCGTATAATACCGCGCCTTGGCGGTCAGCTCCCGCGCCAGCTCCAAAATGGCGGGCCCCTTCTTGTGGCACAGATACTCCATCTGCACGGAGGAGGCGGGCAGCATCACGTGGAGCGCCGCCCGCCGCGCGCCCTTCACACTCTCCCAGGTCTCCTCCACGCTCTCCTCCGTCATCCCCACGGCGGCGGACAGCCGCGCGGAGGAGACCACGGAGGCGATGGTCTTATTGCTGAGCGCCCCGGCCTTCCCGTCCCGGAGGACGGGCAGCTCGATGGCGTCCACCCCCAGCCGGTCCAGCGTGCGGGCGATCTCCACCCGCTCCTTGAAGCTCAAAGCGGAAGCCTCCGCCATGCGCAGGGTAACGTCAGAAATTTGGATAGTCTTCATAAGCTTGGTCTCCTTTTGCTCGTCTTCTTTTTGCCCCATCGGAACATAACAAAACGCCCCGGGAGCAGAGGTTCCTGCTCCCGGGGCGATTCTTTCTAACCGCGGTACCACCCGGCTTCGCGCCCCGAAGGGCGCGCGCTCAAAGAGCTCCAACAAGCTCCTGCCCGGATAACGGAGGCAAACCCGTGGCGCCCTACCGGAGAAACGTCCTTCTCTTTGGGGAGCCCCGCTCCGGCGCCAGCCGTCGATCCAGCCCACCCCGGCTCGCACCACCCGCCGGTTCTCTGAGAGGGTCCCGCATCGACTAAACGCCTTCTACGCATTTCGCAAAATTGCTTGAATGATATTTTAGCACGGTCCAGGAGCTGTGTCAAGAAAATTTATTGCTTCTTAGCCGTCTTTTTCATCATAAGCAGCGCCGCGATCAGCACCAGCGGGAACACGCAGCCCGCCAGCATCCCCCGGCGCAGGTCGTCGCCGGCGCGCTGGGTGATGCTGCCCACCAGCCCCGGACCGAAGGCTCCGCCCAGATCTCCCGCCATGGCCAGCAGGGCGAACATGGCGGTCCCGCCCGCCGGGATGCGCCCAGAGCAGATGCTGATGGTCCCCGGCCACATGATGCCCACCGAGAATCCGCACACCATACAGCCGGCCAGCCCCAGCACCGGCGCGCCGGACAGCGAGGCCGTCAGATAGCAGGCCAGGCACAAAACCCCGGACCCCAGCATGAATTTCTTCAGCTCCAGCCTGTCGCCGTACTTCCCATAGATCACCCGGCTGACGCCCATCATCACCGCAAACATGCAGGGCCCCGCCAGATCCCCCGCCGCCTTGGACAGCCCCAGGGCCGACTCCGCGTAGGCGGACGCCCACTGGGCCATGGACAGCTCCGAGGCCCCCGCGCAGACCATCAGGATGACGGCGATCCAAAACAGCGGCAGCTTCAGCAGCCCGCCGATGCCCATCCCCCCGCCTTCATCCGTGAGGGGCTCTATGGGACACACCGCGAAATTATAAATATTGCACAGCGGAATGAGCGCCCAAAGACAGGCCAGCACCTTCCAGCTCCCGATGCCGAAGGCCGCAAAGAAGAGGGTGGACAGCAGGATGACCCCCACCGACCCCCAGCAGTAAAAGGAGTGCAGCAGGCTCATGGCGGCCTCCTTGTGCGCAAAGGGGCACGCTTCGATGATGGGACTGCTCAGCACCTCGATCAGCCCGCTCCCGATGGCATAGACGACGACGCTGAGGAGGATGCCGGCAAAGGGGTCCGGCAGAAGCTCCGGCAGAAACGCAAGCCCTGCCAGCCCCATGGCGGAGCAGACCTCCGACGCCACCGCGCACCTGCGGTACCCGATCCGGTCCGCGAACCGGGCGCACAGCACGTCCACGATGAGCTGGGTCACAAAGAAGGTCCCCGGGATCAGCGCGATCCGCCCCAGGGATATCCCGTAGTCCCCATGGAACTTCAAAAACAGCAGCGGGGCAAAGTTCGCGGTGATGGCCTGGGTGACCAGCCCCAGATAACAGGCAGCCAGGGTTTGCCGGTAGCTCTTGTTCATATTGATTTCCACCTTGAATCGTAGTATGATGGATTATACCACAAGACGGCAGAATAGCAAGACGCGATCTCACGAATATGAGGAGGGATATATCATGAAGCAGATCTCATTAGGCGGTACCAGCTGGATGGTGCCCGCCGTAGCCGTGGGCTGTATGCGGCTGGGCGAGCTGGACAGCGCCGCCCTGGGCCGGTTCATCCACGCCGCGCTGGACCACGGCGCGAACTTTTTCGACCACGCCGACATCTACAGCGGCGGCGCCTGCGAGGAGCACTTCGGCGCAGCGCTGCAAAGCGACCCCTCCCTCCGCCGGGAGGACTTGATCCTGCAATCCAAGTGCGGCATCCGGAAGGGTCTCTACGATTCCTCCAAGGAGCACATCCTGGCCGCCGCAGACGGCATCCTGAAGCGCCTGCGCACCGACTACCTGGACATCCTGCTGATCCACCGCCCCGACGCCCTGGTGGAGCCGGAGGAGGTGGCCGCCGCCTTCGACGAGCTGGAGCGGAAGGGCAAGGTCCGCCATTTCGGCGTGTCCAACCACGCTCCCATGCAGATCGAGCTGCTCAAAAAGGCCGTCCGCCAGCCCCTTCTGATCGACCAGCTGCAATTCAGCATTCCCGTCTCCAATATGGTGGCCGGCGGCTTGGAGGTCAACATGGAGACCCCCGGCTCCGTCAACCGCGACGGGAGCGTCCTGGACTACGCCCGCCTCCACGATATCACCATCCAGGCCTGGTCCCCCTTCCAGTCCCCCAACTGGAGCGGCTGCTTCCTGGGGGACGCCCGCTACCCGGAGCTGAACCAGGAGCTGAACGCCCTTGGGGAGCAATACGATGCCAGCGCGACCGTCATCGCCGCCGCCTGGATACTCCGCCACCCGGCCCGGATGCAGCTGATCACCGGCACCGCCAAGGAGTCCCGCCTCCTGGAGATCCTCCGGGCCTCCGATATCCAGCTGACCCGGGAGGAGTGGTACCGCCTGTACCTGGCCGCCGGCCACCCCCTGCCCTAAAATATACAGAGCCCCGGAAGCGTTACCGCCTCCGGGGCATTTTTCTTTCAGCGCTGCGCGGTCACGTCCGGCCGCGCTTCAGCCTCTGCGCCGCGAAAATATTCTGGGATATCTTCTCCTGGTCGTCGTCCGTCATTTCCAGGAACCGGCATCCGTACTCAAAATTCTCCCCGTCCTTCTCAATGACCCGCATGACCTGGCTGAACATGGCCGACTCCGGCCGGTCCTCCACCAGCTTGACCCGCAGCAAGAACTTATCGCCCTCGTGATACCGCCGCTCCGAGCTGATGCAGGCTCCGCCGATGCTGATATTGACCAGCTTGCAGGGCTTCTCCCCCATCTCCAGCCCGCTGAACATGGTCACCGTGGCGTCCCGGTTGGTCTCCAGCCGGAAAAAGGCCCGGTCGTTGGCCACCCGGCTGACCCGCAGCTCCGTGACCGCCCATACCCGATGGGGCAGCGGCGAGATCCGGCCCTCCATATAGACGGCCTTCCGCTCATGGTCGCTGTATCCCCTGATCTTGACGGGCATAGGCTCCTGGTCCGCCGGAAAGGGGATCTCATCCTCCGAGTACTGGTGCAGCTCCGCCTGGCTGCCCCGCAGTCCCAGCAGCTTGGCAACGAAGAGGAAGATATCCTTGGTATCCGTCACCTCCACCCGCATTCCGGAATAGATCTCCATCTCCTCCGCATCGTCGGGTTTCGCCGCCTTCTGGGGCGGCTCCGGGGCCTTCTTCTTAAATAAATCGAGTAAACTCATCTCTTACCTCCCGATCCATCTTACTCTTCCCGAAGAATTTGTTTCTCGAACATCTGCTTCAACTGCTCGTTGGCCCAGACCACCCGGTTCCGCCCGGCCCGTTTGGCGTCGTAGAGCATCGTGTCGGCGACCTTTAAGTACGATGCGTAGCTGCCGTCCGGCGGAGGCACGATGGTAACGCCTCCCGCGCTGACCGTGACCCACTCCGACGTCTTCGGATCATGGGGGATGCGCAGGTCCTCGATGGCCTGCCGGACGGTCTTCAGGTGCTCGAACACCTTCTCCGAGGGCTCGCCCACCATCAGCGCCACGAACTCCTCGCCCCCATAGCGGGCCACGAAGTCCGTGCTGCGCTTCATGTACGATGCCAAGGTCTTCGCCACGGCGGAGATCACCTTGTCCCCGGCGGGGTGGCCGAAGGTGTCGTTGTAGATCTTGAAGTGGTCGATATCGAACATGCAGATGGAGATGGGGACCTTCATCCGCCCGGCCTCGCACCACTTCACCGCGCTGTAGCGCTCGTACCGGCGCCGGTTGGCGATCCCGGTCAGCTGGTCGGTCATGGACTGCCGCTCCGCCTGCTGGCGGTACTTGTACAGCTTGATGTGGGTGCTCACCCTGGCCCGCACGATCACGGCGTTGAAGGGCTTGGTGATGTAGTCCACCGCCCCCAGCAGCAGACCCTTCTGCTCGTCCTCCACGCCGGAAAGGCTGGTGATCAAAATGACCGGGATGCTCTGGGTGGCGATCTCCTCCTGCAGTTTTTTCAGCAGGGTAAACCCGTCCATTCCCGGCATCACCACGTCCAGCAGGATCAGAGAATAGTCCTCGCTGCTGGCTCTGGAAAGCCCTTCCTCCGCCGTCTGGGCGATGGTAACGTCATACTTGTCGTCCAGGATGCCCCTCAGCTGCGTCGCCTGCAGCAGGCTGTCATCAACGATCAATATCTTTTCCATATCCGCTCTCCTCGCTCTGTTGGTCCCGCCGCCCCGCAGGCGGTCCCCGGAGGAGCTTCCCCGGGGTATATGAATAAATATTTATTTACAATTCATCCGGCTTCGCGGCTTTCCGCGTCCCTGCCGCCCGTTTTCCCTCCGTCCGGCTTCAGGTACCCGCTCAAGCCGGTGGACAGCAGCTGGAACACCGTATCCTCCGTCTGCCGGCTGTTCGGCAGGACTCCCTCCACCACATACTTCGCGTACATCACCGTCGATGTCAGGATGTGGAGCCACAACAGCGTCTGATCGATCTGCTTCAGCCGCGGGAACGTCTTCATAAAGGCCCGGACCATCCCGGAGAAGGTCCCGAAGTAGGACACGTCCCTGCCCTTACCATATTGGGGAAAAATCGCGCTGTCCCGGAACCGGTGATAAAAAACGGTCTCGTCCGGGTGCGCGATCCAGAACCGGAAGTAGGGCAGCCACAATTCCTTCACCGCCTCCATGGGATCGGTGAGCATGACCAGCGGATCCCATTTCAAATGCTCAAAGATCTCCGCCGCCTGTTTGTCTACAAAGGTGAAGCACTCCGTCAGCAGCTGCTCCTTGCTCTCAAAGTGCCGGTAGATCGCCCCCGGCGTAATACCCGCAAACTCGCTGACGTTCTGGATGCGCACGCCCTCCAGGCCATACCGGCGCACGGCCGCCATTGCGGCGCGAATGATCCGCGTCCTGGTGTCGTCCAACGGCAGCCCCTTCTTTCAGCACAAAAATCGTTTCGCTCACGGCGCATATTGCTTAAGCATTATACACCAGGCCCCCGGGCTTGACAATACCCTTTTTTGCAAATGGCCGCCGCCAAGGGTCGAAAAAAGGTTTGCGGTACAAACGGCGGAAAAGCTCCGCCGCCCGTACCGCGTATTTCACGCCTGTTCCTTCTTCACCGAGAACCGCGCCAGATAGCCGTCGAAGGCGCTGCGGAAGAGGGCGTTCCCGCCGCTCTTCAGCGCGTTCAGGTACTCGTGGGCCTGGTAGGCGTTCAGGGCCGTCTCGATCTGCGCCACGGCGATATTGGAGCAGTGGTCGCTGACCCGCTCGCAGTTGGTGAGCAGGTCCGCCAGCACGAACCCGATCTCAATGGTGCAGTGGCCCTTCTGCAGGCGGGTAATGTGGTTGGATTTGATATCCGACACCAGCCCGTCGATGACCTGCTCCAGGGGCTCTACCCTGGCGGCCATCTCCAGATCCCCCTGGGCGTAAGCCCGGGTGGTAAGGGCGAGGATCTCCTTCAGCGCTCCCAGCAGCACCGCCAGCTCCTCCGAGGCCGGCGCGGAGAACTTGATGGCCTTCTCATGGATCTCCTCCGCCGTCTTCAGGAGGTTGACCGCGTGGTCTCCAATCCGCTCAAAGTCCCCGATGGTGTGCAGCTGCTTGGAGATATTCCGGCTGTCCTCGTCCGAGAGGGCCCTGCCGCTGAGATGCACCAGCATGGTACCCAGCTGGTCCTCGTAGAGGTCCAGCCGGTCCTCGTTCTGGATGACCTCCTGAGCCGTCTTCTCATCGTATTTTTCCAGAAGGGTGAGGGCCCGCAGGATCGTAGTCTCCGCCAGCTGCGCCATGTCCACGGTCTTGTTGGCGCACTCCGCGATGGCCACCGAGGGCGTCGCCAGCAGGCGCTCGTCGATAAAGGCAAATTTCTCCTTCTCCCCCTGGTCCTCCCGGACCACCAGGTAGGCCAGCTTCTCCAGATGCTTGGTAAAGGGCAGCAGCAGCACGGTGGTAGCGATGTTGAAGATGCTGTGGACCATGGCGATCCCCGCCGGCCCGATGGACAGGTCCATAAAGGCATAATGGAAGATGAGGTCGCTGCCGTAGAACGCCGCCAGACACACCGCCGTACCGATGAGGTTAAAGGAGATATGGATCACCGACACCCGCCGGGCGTTTCGGTTGACCCCGATGCTGGACAGCAGCGCCGTGACGCAGGTCCCGATGTTCTGCCCCATGATGATGGGCAGGGCCATGCCGTAGGTGATGCCCCCCGTAAGGGACAGCGCCTGCAAAATACCCACCGAGGCGGCGGAGGACTGGATGACGCCGGTAAACACCGCGCCCACTACTACGCCAAGAAACGGATTGGTAAAGGCGGTGAGGATGGAGGCGAACTCCGGCATCTCCGCCAGGGGGCTCATAGCGTCCTTCATCATCTCCATGCCGGTCATCAGCACCGCGAAGCCCACCAGGATGGACCCCGCCCCCTTGGTCCGGCTCTTCTTGGCGGACATGGTCATGATGATGCCCGCCAGCGCCGCCACCGGGGAGAAGACCTCCGGCTTGAGCAGCTTCAGCCAGACGTTGTCCCCCTCGATGCCCGACAGGGACAGGATCCAGGCCGTCAGCGTGGTGCCCACGTTGGAGCCCATGATGACCCCCACCGTCTGACCCAGCTCCATGATGCCGGAGTTCACCAGGCCCACCAGCATCACCGTCATGGCGGAGGAGGACTGGATGGCGATGGTGATACCCGCCCCCAGCAGCAGGCTCTTGAAGCGGTTGTCCGTCATCCGCTTCAGCAGCTGCTCCAGGCGGCCGCCCGCCAGCTTCTCCAGGCTGGAGGACATGGTAGACATGCCGAAGAGGAAAAACGCCAGTCCGCCGCACAGGGTGATCACGGAAAAAATATCCATTCTATACTCCTTATATCTTTTGAATAATAGATTGCCCAAAATATCCCAGGATACACCTATTGTAACACGCGACTTCCTCCGCCGCAAGAGAAAAACAAGAAATCACCGGAAATTTCCGGTGATTTCTTGCGGCGCGGGATTTACTGATATAGAGGTGAAAAGGAGCGCCAGAGTAAAATTCCGGGTTGCCTTGGCACGGATGCGCACGTTTTCTGTTTTTTCAGCCTGCACGGCCCAATGCGGCAGAAATAGCGTCCAGGACGTCGTTGCAGTCGTTGCATGAGCCGCTGCGGCGAATCCGGTTCTTGTTGCTGCTGTCGGTGTACTTCTTGTGGCAACTGGGGCACTCGACGGCCTCAGCAGCATAGCTGCTGGAGGAGTCGTTGGAGTGAAGTTCAAGGCCCCTGGTGCTGGGCAGTATGAAAAGAATCACGAAGGCTGCAATTACCAGAACAACCGCCGATGTCTGGGTAACGGGCTTGGCCTTGTCCGGGGCAATGATGGTGTCGGGCAGATAGAGCATAATCAGAGCAGGGAAATAGGTGAGCAGAGCCGTCCTGACCGGCACGCTGATGGACATAAACATAGGAACCACCATATTGAGCAGGAGGATAAAGGTGCCCCCGCCCAATACTAGAAAATATCCCAGGCCCCGTTTGACCATCCATTTTTTGATGCAAGACCCAGCCCACAGGCACATGTACATACAGATGACCATGGGTAGCAGAGTGAACAGATTGGTCAGTACGCTATCAAGCGTGAATCCGCCGTATCGCGCCATATTGACCACGATCAACAGTATGCGCACAAGATACGCCGCCCCGGCGGCGATGCACACGATGCGTACCGGCTTACGCTGGTTTTTGGCCCGGTGCTGCCAGAGAAGGACCGCCAGGACCAGAGGCGCCAGGTTGGTGACCATGCTGGCCAGATAGCCGATGATGCCTAGCACGCCGCCGGAGAAGCTCCGGGGCAGTCCGGTGATGATGCCCAGAAGTGATGAGTAGTTTACCACGGCTGCCGCGACACACAGTGCGAGGGCAAGAGATATCGTTTTTTTCTGTTCCTTCATAAGATATACCTCCGCAAAACATAAAGCTTCCAGGTCCAGCCTGCTTTCCCCAAAGGGACAGACAAAGCCTGGAAGCAGTATACAGGATTTCTTCCTGGAAAACAATATGCCAGCTGCATAGAGTCGGCTAATTATTTTTCAATCTCCCGCACCGTCAGCATATTCCCCCCCACGGTAAACCGCACCTGCAGCCCCGCGAAGGCCATGCCGTATACCCTGTCCGGGTCCTCCTGATAGGAGGGCCGGGGGTCCTGGGCCAGGACGGCCAGTAAGGCCTCCCGCTTCTCAGTCGGGACCCGTTCCAGCAGGTCCGGGGGACAGTCCACCGCCAGCAGGAGCCGGTCCACCCGGTCGGTAAAGCCGCCGGAGGCTCCCGGAATGGCGTCGGCGTAGGGGATATACGGCTTGATGTCATAAATGGGCGTGCCGTCTAGAAGGTCCGCGCCGGAGACGTGAAGGACGGGCCCCCGGGGCGTGTCCGGCTCCACGGCCTCAAGCCGCACGGCGGAGAGGCCCAGGGCGTTGGGCCGGAAGGGTGCGCGGGTGGCAAAGACGCCCAGACGCCGGTTGCCCCCCAGCCTGGGCGGCCGGACGGTAGGGGACCACCCCTCCCGCCGCGCCTGGGAAAACTCCCAGATGAGCCAGATATGGGAAAAATCCTCCAATCCCCGCACCGCCTCCGGGACCCGGTATTCCGGCGCGAAGACCACCTCCGCCCGCAGGGCCTCCACCAGCCCGCTCTGCCTGGGGATGCCGAATTTCTCCTGAAAATCCGACCGGATATAAGCAATGGGCGTGATCTCCATAACGCTCCCCCTCCTCCGCGGGTCAGCGGTCCCGCTTCAAGACCCGGATATCCTCCCCGAAGAACCGCAGCATCTGATATTCCCCCCGTATCCGGGAGGCCGCCGCCCCGCCGTACCTTCTCTCCAGCTCCGCCATGGGAAGGTTGGTGGACAGCACCGTCTTCCTCCGGTTCACCAGCCGGTCGTTGACGATCCGGTAGAAGGCGGACTGGACGAAGCTGGTAAGCATCTCCGTCCCCACGTCGTCCATGATCAGCAGGTCGCAGTTGAGATACCGGTTGACCTCCCGGTCCGGGTCCTCCTCGAAGGGATTCTCCCGGCCGAACTTCCCGCTCTCAAACTGCTGGAAGACGTGCCCCGCCGTATCGTAGACCACAGAGAATCCCCGGGCGCTGACCTCCCGGGCGATGCAGGCGGAGAGGAACGTCTTCCCCAGCCCCGGCGCGCCGGTGAACAGCAGGTTCCCCCCGCATCGGGGAAAGGTCCGCGCGTAATCCCCGCAGATCTCCCGGATCATCTTCATATTTTCCAGCGGGCTGCGCCCGTATTCCTGCCAGACCTCCCGGTCGTACCAGTCCAGCGAAAAGGTCTCAAAGGACTGGTTCCCCAGGTCCAGCAGCTTGCTCAGCCGCCGGTTCTGCTCCTGGGTGTAGTAGGCCATCAGGCATTTGCAGGGCTCCCCCCCCGGCAGGAAGCCGCTGTCCCGGCACAGCCCGCACTCCGGCTCCTCGTCCAGGGCGTCGTAGGGATACCCCGCGCCCACCAGCAGTTCCGCCCGTTCCCTCTGGAGGGCCAGGTTCCCGGCGGCCAGCTTCTCCAGCGCCTCCTCCGGGTCTCCGTCCTGGGAGAACGCAGCGGCTACCACCCGGGCCGCCGTGCTCCGCAGCTCCTGGTCGATGCGCTCCACCGCGGGCGCCTTCCGGTAGACCTCCTCCCTGCGCCGCTCCAGCTGCACGCTCCGCCGCTCCTTATCCGCCTGGAAGCGCCGCAGGGCTTCGGACATGATCTTTGTATCTCTCGGCATCTATTGCCCCTCCTTTTCCCTGCGCAGCTGCTCCAGATATTTCTCCATCCGGGCCATATCCTCCCGGGCGGACTGACCCTCGTCCCGCCGCTGGACCGCCGGGCGGCCCGGCCGGTCTCCGGCGCTGACCGCCTCCAGGGTGTGGAGCCCCTTCTCATGCCAGGAGCAGAGTATCTTGTTCATATAGGGCCACTTCAATTCCTTGCATTTGAGCATGGTCTTGTCATAGGCCCGCTCGATGACGTCGTCCGCGAACCCCATGCTCTCCCAGGCCAGCAAATACTTCTCCTCGCTGGGCGCTGGAGCCCGGTCCCCCAGCCGCAGCAGGCGCATCAGTCTGGGCAGCGCCTGACGGCTGTGCTGATACTTCCGGATATAGGCCGCCGCGCCTTCCTGGGTCATGAGCCCCAGCCGGGCCCAGGTGTATCCCTCTTTTTCGATCTGCCGCATGGTGGGCCTGCGGCCCTCGCCGTACCGCAGGGCAGTCCGCTCCGCGCAGAAGCCCACCAGCAAAAAGATCACGTCCGCCGGCAGTCCCAGCTGGTCGTACAGCCCCAGCAGGATGGCAACGTCCGGCGTCGTCAGCTTCTTCCCCAGCTTCTCCTCCACCGCGCCGGTGAGCCCGGCAAACTCCGCGCCCTCCAGCGCCCGGGCCATGTCCGCGCGGGTGTACTCCGCCTGCCGGTCCGCCGGAGGCGTCGCGGGCGTCTGCGCGCCCTGGCTCGCCGGAGCCTCTCCGTCAGGCAAGGCCACCAGCCGCTGCTGCGCCAGAACGTGCAGCGCCCTCCGGAACCGTTCCCAGGTCCATCCCAGCTGCGCGCGGAGCTTGCCGTCGTCCGCACCGCCCCGATTTTTGAGGATCGCGATGTAAAGGAGCGCCGCGTCGCCGTCTCCGCACCGGATGAGCCGCAGGGCCGTAGGGCCGGAGAGGGTGACGCCCTCCTCCGGCAGATGCAGGATATAGTCGCCGATAGCGTCCTCCCCCTTTCCCGTGTGTTCCCGTTTATTCTACACGAAAAGATGGGTTTCGTAAAGGGAAAGTTTTTTTGCCGGTCACGCGCCTGCCTGTATCCTGCTCCCCGGTTCCGGCGGCAAAATGGCAGCGGCAAAAATCCGGCGGCCTGGGCTGTATGTAAAAAAGATGCACCGCGCAGCGGTGCATCTTTTGGGGGTTCCGGCAGACACTACGGATACCGGTATACTGTGAGCGCAGGCCAGCCGCCGCGCATGCGGCGTGGGAGCGTTTTTGCCGCAAGGCAAAAACCTTGGCGCAGAGGCAATTCATTTGCCTCGAACATTCCAATAAGCCGTAGGTTTCCAAAAGGAAAGACCGCCACAGGCGGTCTTTCCTTTTGGAGGCGACACCCGGATTTGAACCGGGGAATCAGGGTTTTGCAGACCCATGCCTTACCACTTGGCTATGTCGCCATATAGAGAACAGGAGCAACGATGCTTGCTCCTGTTTCTCCTTTGTAATGGAGCGGGCGACGGGGCTCGAACCCGCTACCTCCACCTTGGCAAGGTGGCGCTCTACCAGATGAGCTACGCCCGCATGGATGTGCAGACGCAATAAATCTGCACATTGTTGTGTAATAAAGCTACACAAAGCTTGGTGCCTCCGGTCGGAATTGAACCAACGACACGCGGATTTTCAGTCCGCTGCTCTACCAACTGAGCTACAGAGGCATATAGGGCACAAGCTGTACCCTATGGCGACTCAGAACGGGCTCGAACCGTCGACCTCCAGCGTGACAGGCTGGCGTTCTAACCAACTGAACTACTGAGCCGTATTTGGCGGCCGTGGGAAAGATCTTGCAGAAAATGCAAAACTTTGGTGGGAACAACTGGACTCGAACCAGTGACCCCCTGCTTGTAAGGCAGGTGCTCTAACCAGCTGAGCTATGCTCCCAAGGGTCCGCCTTTCCGAACGGCAAGGGTTATTATACTAAAACTACCTCGTTCTGTCAATATGTAATTTCAATTTTTTGAAAAAATTTTTACACGTTCGCGCTATGCCCGCTTTCCGCCGAAAACCGGGTCCTCCAGACCGGAAAAGTACCCCTGTGGAAGACGGGGCCTTCCCGGTCCTCCACAGGGGGGCGCTCACTGCAGCATTTGCACCAGCATCAGGATCACGCCGTAGGCCGCGCTGGCGGCTACGCCGAAGACGATCACCGGGCCGGCGACGGTGAACATCTTGGCCGCCATGCCGGTGATCAGGCCCTCGCTCTTGAAGTCGATGGCCGGAGAGGCCACCGCGTTGGCAAAGCCTGTAATGGGGACAAGGGTGCCCGCGCCGCCGTAGCGGCCCAGCTTATTATACAGGTTCAGGCCCGTCAGCAGCACCGACAGGAACACCAGGGTAATAGAAGTAGCGGTCCCGGCGTCGGTCTTGCCCAGGCCGAAGGCGGTCCAAGCGTCCATGACGGCCTGGCCCAGCACGCAGATGCCGCCGCCAATGGCGAAGGCCAGGGCGCAGTTTTTGGCGATAGGGGAGCTCTTCGCCCGGTCTTGTACGAATTTTTGATACTCCTGCTTCGAAATTTCCATAGTGCATCTCCTTCCAGGTGTCTTGGAGATAGTATTTGCCGGATCCGGCGGGATATACTGCTTCACTGCTCCTTTTTCCGCAGTTCCTCCAGAAACTTCTCCGACGCCTTGGAAAAGACCTGGAATTTTTTCCAGGCGACGCTCATATAGGCGCGGACGGCGGGAGACAGAGGGCGGAAGCACAGGACGGCATCCTCCTCGGTCAGGGTGATGCGGCGGTTCCCCCGGATGAACAGGGTCTTTCCCAGCTCCTGCTCCAGATCCATCAGCTGGCGGGACAGGGTAGGCTGGGAGAGGTGCAGGCATTCCGCCGCGCGGCAGATGCTCTCCTCACGGGCTACCGCGAGGAAGTAGCGCAGAACGCGCAATTCCATAAGGGCGACCTCCTTTTTGCCGGTGGGTCCAGTGTACTATAGAGTCGTCATAGCCGTCAAGTATGACAGGCTATTCAACATAGGCATTTGATATTTTAAGGAGGCTGTTTTATAATGGACGCCTGAGGCTTTGGAGGAGCGGCGGCTGTGAGGGAAAGCAGTCCGGACATAAAATAAAAAAGGAGATATGATCGATGCGAATGACAGGAAAACGGTTTGCGGCGCTGATGCTCGCCCTTGCGGCGGCGCTGGTCTTTGCGCTGGCTCTCCCGGCGGCGGCGGAGACGGGCGGGTTTTCGGATGTGGAGAAGGACGCCTGGTACGCGGAAGCGGTCCGGTTCTGCCGGGAGAAGGGG
>Ga0137309_101511_pt1 | contig 15679 bp, 13 predicted proteins | sample NAcewiD2O_June_FD_97179 | JGI IMG/M metagenome (GOLD analysis project Ga0137309, IMG submission 97179) | Mouse cecal microbial communities from Vienna, Austria - N-Acetylneuraminic amended D2O_June | ecosystem: Host-associated > Mammals > Digestive system > Large intestine > Cecum | place... | reverse complement strand
CCTCCCGGAGGGCCTTCACAAAGCTGAGCTTCTGCTGGGGGGTCACCCGGCCGAACACCGCGTACTCCTTCACTGCCCGGCGGATGTCCTCCTCCGTACGCAGGGTGGCGGCGTCCACGTACTTGTCCGCGTTGTCCAGTCCTGCCTTGCGGGCGATGTTGGCCACAGTCACCGCGTTGTCACCGGAGATGACCTTCAAATCCACCCCCTGGTCCGCAAAATACCGCAGAGTGCTGGGGGCCTCTTTGCGAATCTTATCGCTGATAAGCACCAGGCCCATGGGTACAGCCTGGCCCCCCAGCTCCTTGCCGTCAAAGGGGGCGTCGCACCGGGCCAGCAGCAGCACCCGCTGGCCGTTTTTGGAGCAGGCCTCTGCCTGGGGCCGGATGGGGGCAAAGGCCTCCCCCAAAATAAACTCCCCCGCGCCCATCACATAGCTGCCCCGGCCCGGGAAGTAGGCCCCGCTCCACTTCCGGGCAGAGGAGAAGGGCACCAGGTCCCCTGCCTGCCAGGGGCTCTGCTGGGGCAGGAAGCCCTTGACCGCCAGGAAGGTGGGGTTGTTGTCAGAGAGGCTGGAGACCAGCGCGCAGAGGGCTTCTTTCATCTGCTCCTCTGTCCAGCCGGAGAGGGGCTCCAGGCCATCCACCTGCATACTGCCCTCGGTGATGGTGCCGGTCTTGTCCAGGCACAGCACGTCCACCCGGGCCAGGGTCTCCACACAGTACATATCCTGAACCAAGGTCTTCCGGGCGGAGAGCTTGATTACGCTCACCGCGAAGGCCAGGCTGATAAGCAGCACCAGGCCCTCGGGAATCATGCCCACCATGGCCGCGGCAGTGCTGACCACTGAGTTCTGGAAGGTGTCGCCCAGCACAAAGTACTGCTTCCAGAACAGCAGGCCCCCCACAGGCAAAATGGCAAAACCAATGATTTTCACAATAAAGTCAATGGAGTTCATAATCTCCGAATTGCGCTTCTTCACCCCGCTGGCCTGGCCCGCAATCTGGCTGGCGTAGTTCTCGGCCCCCACGTGCTCCACCTGGGCCGAGCAGCTGCCGCTGACCACAAAGCTGCCGGAGAGCAGCGGGTCCCCTGGGTGCTTGAGGACAGGGTCCGCCTCCCCGGTGAGCAGGGACTCGTTCACCTCGCACTCTCCGGCGCAGACCGTGGCGTCCGCGCAGATTTGGTTCCCCGCCGCGCACAGGAGGATGTCATCCAGCACCACCTGCTCTACCGGCACCGCGGCGGTCTGCCCGCCCCGAATCACATGGGCCTTGGGGGCTGAAATCAGGGACAGCTTGTCAATGGTATGCTTGGCCCGGATGCCCTGGAAGGAGCCAATCACAATATTGGAGAGGATGACCCCCATAAACAGGGCGCTGCGGGGAGAGCCCACCAGAATCACCGCCAGGGCCAGGGCAAAGTTCAACAGGTTGAAAAAGGTGAACACATTCTCCCAGATAATCTGCCCCTCGGTCTTGGACTTTACGCCCGAGTCCCCGTTATGCAGGCCCTCCCGAACCCGCTGCTCCACCTGGGCTGGGGAAAGGCCCTCCTGGGGGTCAGGGTAAAACCGCTGGACCTTCCGGGCTGTCTGGGAAGCGGGGGGCGCGGCCTGTTCTTTTCGCATCATACACTTTGCCTCGCTAACTTTGTTGATGGGCCAAAACAGGCCCTCAGCACTAAGTATACACCCATTGGCAGGCTTTTCCAAGGGCGGGAGCGGGAAAATTTCCCAAATATTTTTTTACGAATTTCTGACGGGCATTTTTGTAAGAACTGCTCAAAATCGCTAAAATTCCCAAAGGCCACCCCCCGGAAAGCCCAGAAGCCCCGGTATTTCGTGGAAAAACCCGATTTTTTCCGCGGCAAAATCCCGGGGAGGGATTTGACAATATCACGAATAGCCGCTATAATACCGGGTATGAAGCAGTTGAAGAAAAAATGATATGACAGCCGAAAGGAAGTTTTTGTGATGGCACCCAGGGTGAAGAAAGAGGATATGCTGATTATCAACCGCCGTACCGGCAAAGCCTTGCAGTGCGCGGGCACGGAGAACGGCGACGTGGCCGTGCAGGCAGAGGTGAACGGCAGCGACGCCCAGCTGTGGAGCCCTGTGGGCACAGGGCGCACTTTTAAGCTGCGCAACAAGCTCAGCGGCAAGGTTCTGGACGTGGTGGGCGGCGGCACAGAGGCCGGGGCCCGGGCACAGATTTGGGACGACGTGGCTGACGGCCACAGCCAGGTGTGGCAGTGGCTCAAGGTGACGGCGACCTATCGGAAGCTGATGAACACCCAGTCCGGCAAGGTACTGGACATTGTGGATATGCGGGAGGATGACGGCGCCCCTGCCCAGATTTGGGATGATGTGGACGGCGCGGGCCAGCAGTGGAAGTTGGTGGAATCCTCCACAGCCTCGGCAGAGGAGGAGGCTCCCCAGGAGGAGGCTCCCAAAGAAGAGCCCCCCAAGGAAGAGCCCCCCAAGGAGGAGGCCCCCAAGGAGGAGGCCCCCAAGAAGCGTCCCAGCCGCAAGGCCAAGGCTGCTGCTGAGACCCCCGCCCCGGCGGAGGAAGCCTCCAAAGAGGAAGCTCCGGCTCCCAAAAAGCGGGCCGGGCGCGCGGCCAAGGCAGCCCCGGCAGAGGAGAAGCCCGCGCCCAAACGGCGGGGCCGCAAGTCCAAAGAGCAGGCATAAACAGGCAAGAATAAAGCAGACAGCCGCTGTATGCGGGTGTCTGCTTTTTATTCCCCTTCCCTACTCCTCGCCGGAAGTCCGGCGGGGCTGGGGCGGGATGTCCTCCTGATAGGCTCTGAGCCTGGTCCACTCCTTGGTCTCGTCATTGCGCTGGACCGTGCTCTGGTGGGTGCGGAGCAGGCGGCAGATTTGATACACATCCACCCAAATCTCCCCGTTCCCCTCCTTCTGGCTCTCGTCAAAGATGATTTGCAGGCCGTAGTGGAGATGGCTCTGCTCAATCCCGTTCACATTCTCCTTGGCGCTGTACCCGGTGCGGCCCACATAGCCAATCACGTCCCCGGCCATCACTGTGTCCCCCACAGAAAGCCCCTGGGCAAAGGGCCTATCCTTGCGCAGATGGGCATAATAGTGGTAGCGCAGGCCGTCAAAGCTGCGGATGCCCACCCGCCAGCCTCCATACTGGTTCCAGCCCAGGTTCTCCACCACGCCGCTCTCCACCGCAATAACCGGGGTGCCTACCGCGGCCATCATGTCATGGCCCAGGTGGCGGCGGCGGTAGCCGTACTCCCGGCTGACCCCAAAGTCGTCATAGTCGCTGTAAGGGAAGGTCTCGGCAATGGGCGAGTAGGCCCGCAGGCCGTAGCGGGACTCAAAGCCCTCCTCCCCTTCCAGGCGGTACTCCCCCACAAACCCGCCCAGCACCGCGCCGTATGCCTCCTGATAATAGGGGAACGAGGGAAGCTGGGCCAAATCCTCCCCACTTTTCACCATTTCAGCGGCCTTCTCCATGTCCGTGGGCCGGTAGCGGGAGAAATCGCCGCCATACTTCGCGGCCAGATAGGCCAGCAAATCCACCCAGCTGAGGGGCGTCTCCTCCCCAGCGTGAGAGGCGGTGTCCAAATCCAGGGCGGCCTGGAGCACGCTGGCCGGGACATCAAAGTCCACCCACTTGATAAAGTCCCGCTTTTCCTGGGCGGCTTGGGCCCAGCCCCGGCCCAGCACCGGCAAAAGCAGGCCCAGAACCAGGGTCAGGCCCAGAACCAGGGCGCCGGAGCGGCGTCTGAGCCGAACGCTTACAAACATGGGAATGCCTCCTATTGCTGATATTGCTAAGGAAGTACTGATTAAATCTGGTGCGCATATCGTGCAGTGAATTTTTTCGTCATAGTGCACAGCTTGAGTGCGGCCAATCTGGCGATTGGCAAACGAAAGCTGTGCACTATGAGGGAAAAAGCGCAGGCGAGATGCGTGCTAAGCCGCCAGGCGTGATTTAATCAGTGGTTCCCTGATTTTGCTGAGAACCTGCACCCATCCGCTGTGAATGCAGGCCCTGAATTGCGGATGTATCGTAAACGCACACTAACTATACCTGACAGCTTGGGGCAGGGGTCTGCCCCCTCCCCCTAAACCTATGCGCTGCCCCTCAAGAACTAGAACCCTCCTATGGGCGTTTTGAACGCCCCTCCTCCCCTGGACGAATATTGACTCCACGTTTTTTACAAATAGCGTGAAAAAAGATTTTATATGTCCAAATGGGGTGGATTTGCCGGCAGAACTATGCTATAATCAGGGTGACAAGGCCCTGCGCGGGCCTTTGTGGGCCGATTTGGAAAACCCATAACCGAAATGGAGGGTATGTAAAATCATGGAAGAGAAAACACAATCCCTGTTCGACCTGGAAAATCAGGTGGCGCCCCTGGGCATTATCACCCTGGAGGGGGCGGAAGAGCTGTCTGAAAAAATCGACGCGCACCTGGTCCGCTGGGCCAAAAGAGCCGGTATGGACGTGGATACCTTCCGGCTCCGGAGCAACTGCCCCCGCTTTAACTCCGGCGACGCCAAAGGCATTATTGAGCAGACCGTGCGGGGCTATGACCTTTTCGTGGTGGTGGATGTGGGCAATTACAGCCCCACCTATCCCTATTTTGGCATGGAAAACCATATGTCTCCTGACGACCACTTCCAAAACCTGAAGCGCGTCATCCAGGCCAGCAGCGGCAAGCCCCACCGCATTAACGTGATTATGCCCACCCTGTACGGAGGCCGCCAGCACCGCCGCAATTACCGGGAGTCCCTGGACGGGGCCTTTGCCCTGCAGGAGCTGCACAACATGGGCGTGCAGAACATCCTCACCTTTGACGCCCACGACCCCAGGGTCCAGAACGCTGTGCCCCTGATGGGCTTTGACAACCTGATGCCCTCCTATCAGGTGCTCAAGGGGATGTTCCGCAGCTTCCCGGATTTGGTCATTGACAGGGACGAGTTTATGGTCATCAGCCCGGACGAGGGCGCTTTGGACAGGAACATGTTCTACGCCTCTGTGATGGGGGTGGAGATGGGCATGTTCTATAAGCGCCGGGACTACTCCCGGATGGTGGACGGCCGCAACCCCATTGTGGCCCACGAGTATCTGGGCACAGACGTGAAGGGCAAGGACGTGTTCGTGGCGGATGATATCATCTCCTCCGGCGAGTCCATGCTGGACATTGCTGTCAACGTGAAAAAGCGGGGCGCCAGGCGGTTCTTTGCCTTTGCCACCTTCGCCATTTTCGCCAAGGGCCTGGACGCCTTTGACAAGGCCTATAAGGACGGGATGCTGGACGGGGTGTTCGGCACCAACCTGACCTACCGCACCGAGGAGCTGAAGAACCGGCCCTGGTTCTATGAGGTGGATATGTCCAAGTATATTGCCTACTACGTCTCGGCGCTGAACCACGATATGGCCATCAGCCGCCTGATTGACCCCCACGCCAAGATTACCGCCCTGCTGGAAAAGTGCCATGAGGAGCGGCGGAAAAACTCCCCCGAGCAGCTGAGCTTCTAAAAAGCAGCGCGGGCAGCGCCACACTCTCACGCATAGGATGTGATAGGATATGGCAGGCACAATGCTTCCGCCCTCCCGTATGCGCGGGGCAGGCGAGCCCGCCTTTGCCCCGCGGCTGGCCCTTCCGGCGGAAATTGCGGCAGGCCCCCGGCAGAACAGGGAGCTGCCTTGGGGCGGGGAGCTTGCCCCTGCGGGCACAGAGGGCTTTAGCCAGGCGAGCTGCCCGGAAATTCTGAAAAGGGCGGGGCGGCTGCTGTATCCCCAAAATCAACCATGAGGTGAGCGCCAGTGTTTGACAGACTGAAAGAAGATATCGACGCGGTCATGCAGCGGGACCCGGCGGCCCGCTCCCGGCTGGAGGTGTACTTTCTCTACGCGGGGTTCAAGGCTGTGCGGGCCTACCGCCGGGCCAACTGGTTCCAGCGCCGGGGCATGAAGTTCATTGCCCGGGCCATTTCCCAGCGGGCCCGGCGCAGGACCGGCATTGAGATACACCCCGGGGCCACCATTGGCCGGGGGCTGTTCATTGACCACGGCATGGGTGTGGTCATTGGCGAGACCACGGAAATCGGCGACAATTGCACCCTCTACCAAAACGTGACCCTGGGGGGCACAGGGAAGGACCAGGGCAAGCGCCATCCCACCTTGGGGGACAATGTGCTGGTGGGGGCAGGCGCCAAAGTGCTGGGCCCCTTCACAGTGGGGGACAATGCCCGGGTGGCCGCGGGGGCAGTGGTGCTGGACGCGGTGCCGCCCAATGCTACGGCAGTGGGTGTTCCGGCGCGGGTGGTCCGGATTGACGGGCAGAAGGTAACGGACGCGCCGCCCAGCAGGAAGCTGGACCAGATTCACGTGGCGGACCCGGTGAGTATGGAGCTCTGCCGGTTGCGGGGCGAGCTGGAGCGGCTGGGCAAGCGGGTTCAGGAGATGGAAAAAGGGAAGGGGCAGTAAGGAGTAAACCTAACGGCTCGAGGCAGGAGCTTTCGCCAAACGCAGGCAAAGGAGCGGATTGCGCGGTCCAGGGGGTGAGCGTGTGCCAGTGGCACACAAGCTGCGAACCGACCGAGCCGGCAGGCAAGACCCGTAGGCCCCTGGTGGGGTGTGGGGCAACGCCCCATGACCTTGCCCTTGACCTTAGAGGGCGGCGCTCACAAAGAAACCTGTATGGCAGTACGTCCGGCGGCAAGCTCAAGTTAGTCAGTGGCAGTGACCAGCGCCGCCAAAGATGCCAATCGCGCGATTCTGTCGAGTTAGGAGCCCAATGGGCTCCTAACTCACAGAGAGCCGCAGGCCGGCTGCAGAAGCGTTGGGCCCTAGAGCATCCCTGTACCCTCCCGCTCCCTGACGTCATAGCACCATATGGCGGCGTTTTCCGGAAATGTTTCGGGCCCAGCGCCCAGTAGTACAGTCCGCCCTCTCCGCTAAATTGGGAAACGTCCCGTTTCCCAATTTAGCGGAATCTACTGCTCGTCTGCTCTGGCGGCGCTTGCCTGTGCCACTGTCGGGCTTGACTTCGCCGACTGATGTACTGCCCCGTAGGTTTCTTGGTGAGCGCCTCCCATGCTTTGCTCCGCTCTTGATTTGAGCGCTTGTACAGTTTCGCTGCGGTCAAGACCTTGGGGGCTTTGCCCCCAAACCCCTACCACCTTTTGAAAAAGGTGGACGAAAACTTCCGTGCCGTTCCCTCAACCCTGCTGCTCCTTATCCTCACCTATCTCCTGACTTACCCCTTTACCTAAAAATCACTCAGAAAGGCAGATACTATGCAGCTGACAAACACCCTCACCATGAAAAAAGAGGACATCATCCCCCATCAGCCCGGCATTATCAAAATGTACACCTGCGGCCCCACTGTCTACGGCTACGCCCACATTGGCAACCTCCGCTCGTACCTTATGGAGGATGTTCTGGAAAAGGCCCTCCGCTATGAGGGGTTCCAAGTCCAGCGGGCCATGAACATCACGGATGTGGGCCATCTCACCTCTGACGCGGACACCGGCGAGGATAAAATGCTCAAGGGCGCCAAGCGGGAGCACAAGTCTGTTTTGGAGCTGGCTGATTTCTATACCCAGGCCTTCTTCCAGGACTGCCAAAAGCTCAACATCCGCCGCCCGGACATTGTGGTTCCGGCCACGGGCTGCATCAGCGATTTTATTGAGATGGTCTCCGCCCTGCTGGACAAGGGCTTTGCCTACCTCTCCGGCGGAAACGTATATTTTGACACCTCCAAGCTGGAGAATTACTATGTCTTCGGCAACCAGAACGCCGAGGATTTGGCCGTGGGCGTGCGGGAAGGGGTGGAGTCTGACACCAACAAGCGCAGCAAAACTGATTTTGTCCTCTGGTTCACCAAGTCCAAGTTCGAGGACCAGGAGCTGAAATGGGACAGCCCCTGGGGGTTGGGCTATCCTGGCTGGCATATTGAGTGCTCCGCTATCAGCGTGAAAAACCTGGGGGAATATCTGGACATCCACTGCGGCGGCATTGACAACGCCTTCCCCCACCACACCAATGAAATCGCCCAGAGCGAGGCCTATCTGGGCCACCCCTGGTGCAAGTACTGGTTCCACATCCTGCACCTGAATGATGTGGGCGGAAAAATCAGCAAGTCCAAGGGCGCGAAGCTGACTGTCTCCCTGCTGGAGGAAAAGGGCTATGACCCCTTGTGCTACCGGCTGTTCTGCCTGCAGTCCCATTACCGCAAGCCGCTGGTGTTCTCCTTTGAGAGCCTGGACAACGCGGCCCACGCCTATGGCAAGCTGACGGCCCGGATTTCCGCCCTTGCAAAAGAGGGAGAGCCTGACACCAGCGCCGCCAAGCCCTGGCAGGAGAAATACCTGACGGCCCTGTGCAATGACGTGAACACCTCCCAGGCTCTGACTGTGCTGTATGATATGCTCAAATCCGATTTGGACGACGCCACCAAGCGCTTTTTAGTGGCTGACTTTGACCAGGTGCTCTCTCTGGATTTGCTGGACGCGGCGGAGCGGCTGGGCGCTGCCCAGAGCCCGGCAGTGCCGGAGGAGCTGGCCCGGGAGATTGAGGCCCTTATCGAGAAGCGCGCCCAGGCCCGCAAGGCAAAGGACTGGGCCGCGGCAGACGCCATCCGGGATGAGCTTGCCGCCCGCCGGGTGGTGCTCAAGGACACCCCCAATGGGGTGGAATGGCACATTGAGGGGTAGCTGGATGGGAAATACACTGTATATGGCCTATGGAAGCAACCTGAACCGGGCCCAGATGGCACAGCGCTGCCCAGCGGCCAAGCCGGTGGGGCCGGGGGTTTTGGAAAATTACCGGCTGGTTTTCCGGGCAGGGGGCCAGGGCGTTTATCTGACTGTGGAGCCCTGCCCTGGAGAATCCGTGCCTGTGGGCCTGTGGGAGGTTACCCCCCAGGACGAGGCTGCCCTGGACGAGTACGAGGGGTACCCGGAGCTGTACCGCCGGGCCCTGCTCCCGGTGCTGGGGCAGGAGGGCGTTCAGCAGGCGCTTATCTATATCATGCACGAGACATATCCGCTGGCCGCGCCCGGAGAGGCCTATGTTGACGCCTGCCGGGAGGGCTGTGAAGACTTTGGCCTGGACACAGGGCCGCTGCTGCGGGCAGTGGCCTTGGCCAGGCAGGGACAGGAGGTTCCCCATGAGTAAATGGCATATTTCCGGCTTTGCCGACGAAATGAGCCCGGAGCTGGGCATCCAGCTTCGGGAGCTGAACCGGCTGGGCGTGGGCTATATGGAACCCCGCACAGTGGACGGCTGCAATATTTCCGATTTGAGCCAGGAGCAGCTGGCCCAGATGAAATCCGCCCTGGCCGCGGCTGGGGTGAAGGTGTCCTCCATTGGCTCGCCGCTGGGGAAGATTTCCGTGGAGGAAGACCTTGGCCCCCACATGGAGAAGCTCAAGCGCACCTTGGAGATTCAGAAGGAGCTGGACGCCCCCTATGTGCGGATGTTCAGCTTCTACATACCCCATGGCCGGAAGCCAGAGGAGTTCCGGGGCCAGGTGCTGGACAGGCTGGGCCAAATGGCAGAGGAGGCCGCCAAATGGGACGGAATCCTTCTCCACGAAAACGAGAAGGGCATTTACGGGGACACGGCCCCCCGCTGCTTGGATTTGATGGAGCAGCTGGGCAGCCCCCACTTCCGGGCAGTGTTTGACTTTGCCAACTTTGTGGAGGTGGGCCAGGACACGTCAGAGGCTTTCCGGCTTATGAGGCCCTATATCCGGTACATCCATATTAAAGATGCAGAGACCCTGCCTGAGGGCAAAAAGCGCATTGTGCCCGCCGGGCAGGGAGAGGGCCATGTGGCGGAGATTCTCCAGAAGCTGCACACCGGGGGCTGGGAGGGCTTCCTCTCCCTGGAGCCCCACCTGGTGGACTTCTCCGGCCTGGCGGCATTGGAGCAGGACCCCCAGAAGCGGGAGACCAAGCTGGAGCCTGTGGAGGCCTGGGAGCTGGCCCTCTCCTCCCTGCGGGATATTCTCACCCAGATTGGGGTACAGGAGGCGTAGAAAATGGATTCACTGAAATGCGCTGTCATTGGCTGCGGGGGCATTGCCCAGGTACACGCCGGGGTGCTGGCAAGGCAGGAGGGCGCGGAGCTTCTGGCCTTTGCGGACATCCGCCCAGAGCGGGCACAGGCTTTGGCGGAGAAATACGGCGGCAACGCCTATGACAGCATAGAGGCCCTGCTGGATAAGGAGCAGCCCCAGGTGCTCCACCTGTGCACCCCCCACTATCTCCACACGCCCATGGCGAAAATGGCGGCAGAGCGGGGCATCCATGTGTTTACCGAAAAGCCCCCGGTCATCTCCCAGGCCCAGTGGGAGGAGTTCCGGAAGCTGGGGGAGCAAATCCGGGTAGGCGTGTGCTTCCAGAACCGGTATAACCCCAGCGTGGCCTACTGCCAGGAGCTGCTGGAAAGCGGGAAAGCCGGGAAAATCCTGGGGGCCAGGGGCTTTGTCACCTGGCGCAGGGAGGCCCCCTATTACACGGAGAGCGGCTGGCGGGGCAGCCTTGCCACTGAGGGCGGCGGGGCCCTTATCAACCAGTCTATCCACACCCTGGACTTGATGGGGGTGTTCCTGGGCAAGGGGAAAGTCCTGGGCGCCAGCCTGGCCAACCGGCACCTGGCCGGGGTCATTGAGGTGGAGGACACCCTGGAGGCTGCCATGGACTACAGCGGGGCCAGGGGGCTGTTCTATGCCACCACCGCCTACTGCACAGACGCGCCCATCCTGCTGGAGCTGGTCTGCGAGAACATGACCCTCCGCATTGAGGGGGAGGAAGTGACTGTCAAAACCCCAGAGGGCGTGGAGCGCCGGGACTTTGCCCAAGAGGGCGCTGCCCTGGGCAAGAGCTACTGGGGCGCCAGCCACGGCAGGTGCATTGCAGACTTCTACCAGTGTGTGCAGCGGGGAGAGCGGTTCCGCAATGATATCGAAGGTGTGGCGGAGACCGTGGAACTGATGCTGGACATCTACCAGGAGGCCCGGAAATAAAAAAACCGGCCCAGGAGCACTTGGCTTCTGGGCCGGTTTTTTCCCTTTCAGGCTGCTATAGTAAACGCGTTTGAGAATCGGTATATACCGATTCTCAAACTGGCGGCAAAGCCGCCAGTTCAAAAGAAGAAAATCTTCATTTCACCACCTGGTACACGCAGACAGTGTGCAGCACACTGCCTGCCAGCACAAACAGGTGAAATACTGAGTGCATATAAGGCACCCGCTTCCCCATGCCATACAGGATTGCGCCCACAGTGTAGAGCACGCCCCCAATCAGCAGGCACCAGAACCCCACTGGGCCCGCATTTTGCCGCAGGGTGCCCATGGCCAGCACCACCACCCAGCCCATGGCCAGGTAGCACACCATGGAGAAGATTTTGAACCGCTCCACGCTTACCGCGTTCAGCACCACGCCCAGCACAGCCGCGGCCCATACCACCCCGAACATTGCCCAGCCCTGGGCCCCTCCCAGGCACACCAGGGTGATAGGGGTGTAGGTCCCGGCAATCAGCAGGAAAATGGTGCAGTGGTCCAGAGAACGGAACACCAGCTTGGCCCGGTTCAGCCCCAGTCCGTGGTAGATGGCAGAGACAGCATACAGGGCAATCATGGCCCCCCCATACACCCCCACGCTGGCCAGGGTCAGGGGGGCCCGGCGGCAGGTTATCAGCAGGAGCACCAGCGCTCCCACAGCCAGCAGGGCCGAGGCCCCATGGGACACGCAGGAGAAGATTTCCTCCCCCAAAGAGTATCTGGGCAGGCCCATGGCCGCACACCGGTCCCGGCGGGCCTGTGCAGAGCATATAGTTTTCATCTTGAGTGTATTTTCCATATTCCAGCGCTCCTTTCGGCTCGGAAAGTTTATTATATAGTTTTCAAAACTGTTTATAAGGATATTATATACCACGCACTCCGAAAACGCAAGGGGTTTTGAAAATTTTATGGGGAGCTCTCCTGCCCCTGATTCTTCCCCCGCAGCGCAGAAAAATGCCTGGCCCGGGGTGTTTTTCGTGTTCCCCCGCCCGTGGGACAGGGGAACACAGATGATTGTCTCTGTGATTTGGACAATCCCCCTTTCCCCTCTTGACAAATCCCTCCAAAGGGAGTATGATAAAGTCGAAGAATGAAATTCAGCAGGCAAGAGCTTGCTGAAGGGGAGCCGTACATTGGCTGAGAGGAGCAAAAAGCTGGCACAACTGGCACAGCTTGAGAGCTTAAACCCTAAGAACCTGATGCGGATAATGCCGACGGAGGAAGCATTTCATTTTCTTTGCACAGCAGCAAAAGGCCGCTGGGCCGCTTTTTGGCGAACCCGGCAGCTGTTTGCTCTGCTGAAAAGAATGCTTTCGCGCTGCCTGGATTTTCCCGGGCAGCGCTTTTCATTTTTCAAAAAAATATTTTTTGAAAGGGAAGAAGCATATGAACAACCAAATCCAACGCCCCAAGCCCGCTGTGCGGGCCAATGTCCAGAACCTGGCCCTGGCAGGGCTGCTGATTGCCCTGGGCACCATCTTATCCTTTTTGAAGCTATTCGACTTGCCCTACGGGGGCTCAGTCACCATCTGCGGCATGCTGCCTGTGATGGTGTTCGCCTACCGGGCGGGGCCCAAGTGGGGGCTGGGGGCCGGGCTGGCGTTCAGCGTGCTGCAGCTGCTGTTCGGCCTGGACGCCTTGAAGGGGGTCAGCGGGGCCACGGTGGCGGGCTCCATTTTCCTGGACTATCTGCTGGCCTTTACGGTGCTGGGGCTGGCGGGCCTGTTCCGGGGCAGGCTGAAAAGCCACCCCGCCGCTTTCACCTTGGGATGTCTGGTGGCCGGGCTGCTGCGGTACCTGTGCTCGTTTTTGTCCGGGTGGATTCTGTGGAGCGAGTACGCGGACGCGGCCTTCTCCCCCTTGCTGGCAGGTATGAGCGGCCAACAGCTGGCCTGTTTCTACTCCCTGGTGTACAATGGGGGCTATATGATTCCGGAGATTCTTATCACCTGCCTGGCAGGGTTTTTGGTAATGAAGTTCGCGGGAAAGCAGATTTTGAAGGGCACCTAGGATTCCACAGGCAGGAGCTAGTCGTCCTTTTTCCGGATGGGCAGCCAGAATTTCCACTCCGGCAGAAGCTGTTCCAGGCCTTGGCCAGTGAACCACTGCTGGGGGAATATATGCTCCTCCAAGTAAATCCGGCCCTCAAAGTCCAATTCATACTCCCCCATGTCCACCATGCAGGCGTAGACCGTCTGGGAGGCGTTTTTCATGGAGAGGCCAATGTCAATCGCGCCGTCGTCGGAATACTCGTTCAGCACCACATCCCCCACAAGAAACACACCCTGCGGCGCATCCACCACCTGGGCCCCCAGAAATGTATCCCCCTCTCCCTCACCGCTGTGCAGGAGCATCATGGCCCAGTAGGGATGGGGCCCTTCCTCTGAATTGGCCGGGTGGTGCCCTATGGGCGCGTATCCAATATACCGCCTTGCGGCATAGTCCTTCAGCGACTGGATTGCCCACCGGCGCATCTGGCTCCAGGCCTGGGTCTCCGGCTCCTCACAGTCCGCGTAAAACCCAACGGCCCTGCAATGGCTCAGCTCCTCCATGCGCACCAGGGGCCTCTCTCCCAGCAGAGTATTGCCCTCCCGTATTTTGATTTCCATCCGGATGGGCGGGAATTCCCTGGTGGGCCCGCCCTTTCTGGCCTGGGTAGGCGCTATGCCGTGAAAAGCCCGGAAGGTCCTGGCAAAGCCCTCTGGGGATTCATAGCCGTACTTTGCCGCCACGTCAATGATTTTCATATCCGTGCCTTTAATGTCCCCAGCGGCCAGGGCCATTCTCCGGCAGCGCACATATTCCCCTATAGTCATGTCGCTCATAAAGGCAAACATCCGCTGAAACCTGGTCAGGGAAGAGCAGGCAATCCGGGCAGCTGTGGGGTAGTCTATGGTCCCCGCAAGGTTTTCTTCTATATAGTCCAGCGCGGCGTTCATTTTTTCCAGCCATTCCATGGTACAGCACTCCTTTGCATTTGTCAGAGGGTTCGCCTCAAGGGCATCAACGATACATATAGTATACCATATTCCTGCCTGGATTTCCGTGCAAAAAAAGCACACTGCCGCAAGAGTTTCCAGAATCACTGGTAGGTAATTGAACATGAAGCTGAGCCAAGCAGTCCGCCATTGGCAATGCGCTCAGCTGTGCCTATGGCTTCATCAAGCCGCGGATTCTCCACGAAATCTGCCAGGGTCTGGACATAGATTAGCTGACGTTCTTCTCCTCCCCGCTGTTCGAGGAGGGAAAGCAGCCCGATGAAAAAAATAACGCGCCCCACCCTTGACATTCCTCTAAGAATGGTGTAGAATAAACCAACCTCTCCATTTGCGCAGAGCCGTGTACGTTGCACGGATACCGGCGCAGTACGCTTTGGGGCCGTTCTCCGTGTCCGAACGGCCCCCGGGTGTGCTGTGCCTTTTTCATGCCCGGGACAGGCCCTCTCCGGGGCCTGTCCCGCTGAGAACATCCCACATATTAAATGAGGTAGTACATGAAGAAAAAGAACTCGACTAAAAAAACCAGCATCCTCCGCTTTTACCCCTACACCAAGGGGCTGCGGGGCTCCTTCCTCCTGGCCGCCGCCACGGTAATCCTGTCCTCCCTGGCCAACTATATGACTCCTCAGGTCATCCGGGTCACAGTGGACTCTGTTATCAACGACGAGCCCTTCCGGCTGCCGGGCTTTCTGACCGGCTGGCTCCAGGCCATTGGGGGCCGGGACTTTCTCCGGGAACATATCATCATCTGTGCAGGGGCTGCCCTGCTGTTCGCTGTCATCGCGGGGGTGACCAACTATCTCTCCCGCACAAGCCTGGCCAAGGCCAGTGAAAGTACAATCAAGCGGGTGCGGGACACCCTATTCGGCCATATCCAGCGGCTGCCCTATGCCTGGCACAACTCCCACCAGACCGGGGACATTATCCAGCGGTGCACCCAGGATGTGGAGCTTATCCGCAACTTCGTAAACGACCAGCTGATGACCGTGGTGCGCACAGTGCTGGCCATTGCCATCTCCCTCACCCTGATGTTCATGATGAACGTGCAGCTCTCCCTGCTGGTGCTGGCCTTCATCCCCATTGTGATGGGCTTCTCTATGGTGTTCTTCATTTTGGTGGGCAAGAAATTTGAGCGCGCGGACGAGACCGAGGGCCAGCTCACCGCCCTGGTGCAGGAGAACCTGACCGGCGTGCGGGTGGTCCGGGCCTTTGGCCGGGAGCGCTTTGAAATCGAGCGGTTCGGCAAAAAGAACCAGGAGTTCGCGGACCTGTGGAGCAGGCTGGGGCAGATTTTGGGGGTGAACTGGGGCCTGGGCGAACTGTTCGCGGGCCTGCAGGCCCTGGCCGTGATAGTGGCAGGGGTCTTCTTCGTAGAGAGGGGCGCCATCACCCAGGGGGAGTTCCTGGCCTTTACCGCCTATAACTCCATGCTGGCCTGGCCTGTGGCCCAACTGGGCCGCATCCTCAGCGAGCTGAGCAAGACCTCCATCAGCGCCACCCGCATCTTTGACATTCTGGACACCCAGGAGGAGCAGGACTGCGCCGCGCCCACCACGCCTCCCCTGGACGGGGATGTGGTGTTTGACCACGTGAGCTTTGGCTACAGCCAGGGCGTGGACGTGGTG
>Ga0137309_101506_pt1 | contig 15700 bp, 13 predicted proteins | sample NAcewiD2O_June_FD_97179 | JGI IMG/M metagenome (GOLD analysis project Ga0137309, IMG submission 97179) | Mouse cecal microbial communities from Vienna, Austria - N-Acetylneuraminic amended D2O_June | ecosystem: Host-associated > Mammals > Digestive system > Large intestine > Cecum | place... | reverse complement strand
TTTCGAAAGCAAAGGCCATCTGGCCATGAAAAGTTTTTCTTTGGTTCCCCACAATGACAACAGCCTCCTGCTGATCAATTCCGGCATGGCGCCTTTGAAGCCATATTTTACAGGACAGGAGATCCCCCCCAGAAAGAGGGTCACCACATGCCAGAAGTGTATCCGCACAGGAGATATTGAGAACATTGGAAAGACGGCCCGTCACGGCACCTTTTTTGAGATGCTGGGCAATTTTTCTTTTGGAGACTATTTTAAGACAGAAGCCATCCACTGGTCATGGGAATTCCTCACAGAGGTTGTGGGGCTGGATCCCCACCGGCTGTACCCCTCTGTGTACTTAGAAGACGATGAGGCATACGATATCTGGAACAAGGAGATGGGGATCCCGAAGGAGAGGATTTTCCGCTTCGGCAAGGAGGACAACTTCTGGGAGCACGGGGCAGGTCCCTGCGGCCCCTGTTCGGAGATCTACTATGACAGGGGGGAGAAGTACGGCTGCGGGAAGCCGGGCTGTACCGTGGGCTGTGAGTGCGACCGGTATATCGAGGTCTGGAACAATGTGTTCACCCAGTTTGAGAATGACGGCCATGGCAATTACACGGAATTAAAGCAGAAGAACATTGACACCGGCATGGGCTTAGAGCGTCTGGCCGTGGTGGTTCAGGATGTGGACTCCCTGTTTACCGTGGACACCAACAAGGCTCTCTTAGATAAGGTCTGCGCCCTGGCGAAGACCCAGTACCAGTCAGACGAGAAAAAGGATGTTTCCCTGCGGATCATCGCTGACCACATAAAGTCCTGCACCTTTATGATCTCCGACGGGATCATGCCTTCCAATGAGGGCAGGGGATATGTGCTGCGGCGGCTTCTGCGCCGGGCGGCCCGCCATGGAAGGATTCTGGGCATAGAAGGAAAGTTCATGGCAGGATTAAGCGAGACGGTCATCGCCTTGTCCAAAGACGGATATCCGGAGCTGGAGGAGAAGAAGGCCATGATCTTAAAGGTCCTCAGCGAGGAGGAGGACAAGTTTGACAAGACCATTAACCAGGGTCTGGCCATCTTAAGTGACATGGAACAGGCCATGACAGCCAGAGGCCAGTCTGTACTCTCCGGCGACGATGCCTTTAAGCTGTACGATACTTATGGATTCCCCCTGGATCTGACGGTTGAGATCCTGGGAGAGAAGGATTTTAAGGTGGATGAAGAGGGCTTTAAGGCTGCCATGAAGAAGCAGAGGGAGAAGGCCCAGGCTGCCCGCAAGACCACCAACTACATGGGTGCCGATGTGACGGTGTACCAGTCCATCCCAGCCAGCGTCACCTCTGCTTTTGTAGGGTATGACAGGCTTGTCCACGACTCCGTGGTCTCGGTACTGACCACAGAGGAGGAGCTGGTGGAGGCCTTAACAGACGGCCAGAGAGGCACTGTGATCGTGGATGAGACTCCCTTCTACGGGACCATGGGCGGACAGCAGGCGGACATTGGTGAGATTGTCTGTGACAACGGCAGATTCAAGGTGGAGGACACCATCCATCTCATGGGCGGCAAGATCGGCCATGTGGGGATCATAACAGAGGGCATGCTTAAGACCGGGGATAAGGTGACTCTCCGGGTTTGTGAGAAAAACCGTCTGTCCACGGGCAGGAATCACAGCGCCACCCATCTTCTTCAGAAAGCCCTCCGGACTGTGCTGGGAGACCATGTGGAGCAGGCTGGTTCCTATGTGGACGGGGCAAGGCTGCGCTTTGACTTTACCCATTTCTCCGCCATGACCCCTGAGGAGCTTAAGAAGGTGGAGGACTTAGTCAACGAAAAGATCCGGGAAGACCTGGCGGTGGTGACAGAGGAGATGTCCTTAGAGGAGGCCAAGAAATCCGGTGCCATGGCCCTTTTCGGCGAAAAGTACGGCGACAAGGTGCGGGTAGTGCGCATGGGCGGCTTTTCCGTGGAGCTGTGCGGCGGAACCCATGTGAACAATACGGGAACCATCACGGCCTTCAAGATCCTTTCAGAGACCGGCATTGCCGCCGGGGTGCGGAGGATCGAGGCCCTGACAGGATCGGGGCTGATGGCATACTATGAGGATGTGGAGAAGCAGCTTCACCAGGCAGTGAAGGCAGCCAAGACCACTCCCGGGGAGCTGACCCACAGGATCGAGGGCCTCCTGGCTGAGATCAAGGCCTTAAGCTCTGAGAATGAAAAGCTGAAGAGCAAGCTGGCCAACAACGCCATGGGTGATGTGATGGACCAGGTGGTGGAAGTGGAAGGCGTGAAGGTTCTGGCGGCCAGGGTGGCTGACGTGGACATGAACGGCCTTAGAAATTTAGGCGACCAGCTGAAGGAGAAGCTGGGAGAGGGCGTTGTGGTCATCGCGTCAGCCCTGGACGGCAAGGTGAGCCTCATGGCCATGGCCACTGACGGAGCCCAGAAGAGAGGAGCCCACGCGGGAAACCTGATCAAGGCCATAGCGGGCCTGGTAGGCGGAGGCGGAGGAGGACGCCCAGGCATGGCCCAGGCAGGAGGCAAGAACCCCGCGGGCATTGAGGCCGCTCTCGCGAAAGTGCCGGAAGTGGTAAAAGAGCAGATCCGCGCTTAAGAAAATCAGGAATTGCCAAAAAATTGTAAATCCTTAAAAAAAGCTGTTGACGAATGGGGATTTTATGCTATAATCATTCTAGTGCTATAAAATACCCAAACAGTTGTATTATGCACAAGTACACAACTGGAGGGAGGTCGGGTGTGAGCTATGTCGAACGTAATCGTTAAGGAGAACGAGAGTCTGGACAGCGCTTTACGCAGATTCAAGAGAAACTGCGCAAAAGCTGGTATTCAGCAGGAGATTCGTAAAAGAGAGCATTACGAGAAGCCAAGCGTCAGACGTAAGAAAAAGTCTGAAGCCGCAAGAAAACGTAAATTTAACTAGCAGTTAAAAAGTCCCCAGTCATATGACTGGGGACTTTTTCGTAGAATGATAGAGAAGTGGTGCCAGGGGGGATGGAGCTTGTTTGAGAAAGTGCGTATGGCAGCAGCCGAGGAGCTGAAGCTTCCCAGGGATGTGGTGGCCGGAGATGTGCTGGTGAACTTTGTGGGCCGCAACAGTGTGACTGTGGAGAACTACCGGGGGATCCTGATCTATGACGATTCCAGGATCAGGCTGCAGGCCAGCCGGTGCAAGATACATATCAGCGGAAAGAATCTCCACATTGATTATTACAGCCATGACGCGATGAAGATATCCGGGCAGATCGTATCCCTGGAGTTTGTTGACTGACAAGGGAGTAAATGTTCATGAAAGAAAAGATCAGCAACCAGATCAGGGGCTGTCTGCGGCTGCGGCTGACAGGGGCAGCGCCGGAACGGTTTTTCAATCTGTGCCGTACTAACCGGATCGAGGTCTGGGACCTGCAGTGCAAAAAATCCGGTTATGAATTTTCAGTGGGTCTGAAGGATTTCTACAGGATCCGTCCCTATGTGAGAAAGGCGGGCGTCCGTGTGAGGATCGCGGGAAGGCGCGGCCTTCCTTTTTTTTTACAAAGGAACCGTAGGCGTAAAGGGTATGCGGCGGGGATCCTGGTTTTCTTTGGCATCCTGTTTTTTATGTCGCGTTTCCTGTGGGCGATTTCGGTCACCGGCAATTACACCATATCCGATGATTCCTTCCTTCACTATCTGGATTCCCAGGAGATCCGCTATGGGATCTTAAAGCACAAGGTGGACTGTGACGCGCTGGAAGAGAATATCCGAAGCAGCTTTCCGGAGATTATCTGGGTATCGGCCAGGATATCCGGCACCCAGCTTCTGATCCGGGTCAAGGAAAATGACGGCGTGCCTATAAAAGAGCATGAAGAGCCGGAACCCTCCGACCTGGTGGCAGATATGCCGGGAACCGTCACCAGGATGATCGTCCGCCAGGGCAGGCCCCAGGTGCGGATCGGGGATCAGGTGGAGACTGGCCAGATCCTGGTCAGCGGCAGGATCCCCATCTATGATGACAGTGAAAAGCTGGTGAAGGAGAACCAGGTGTGTGCAGATGCGGATATCTATGCCCGTACCTTTTCTGGCTACCAGGAAAAGCTGTCAAAGTTCCGGACTGTCCGCGCCTACAGCGGCCGGGAGCGCCAGGGACTGGGGCTGCGTCTGGGGCCGGTGGATTTTGTCTGGATGCTTCCCTGGGATACAGAGTACAACTGGCAGACCATGGTTACAGAGCGGCAGCTCTGCCTGTTTGACGATTTCTATTTCCCGGTCTGGATCAGCAGGATCCAGAAAAAAGAATACATACTTTATGAACAGTTTCTGACAAATGAGGAAGTTTTAGCCAAAAAAGAGAACATTCACCAGGAAAAGCTCCAAAATTTTCTCAAAAAAGGGGTGCCAATAATTGAAAATAATGTTAAAATACAAGATAAAGGTTCCTATTACGAGATTCAGGGGGAATTTGTCCTGGAGCAGAAGATCGGAACCCGGCAGAGAATCCTTTATGAGCCGCCAGAGCCAGTGGCAGAAAATGAGAACCAGTAATAAGCCCGGACAGACCGGAAGGGAATGAGAACCGGCAGTAAGTCCGGACAGATCCGGGGAAGTGCCATGCTGGCTGTGGGAAATGCGGCGGTGACAGACACGCATCAGTACGTATCTGCCGCCACCGGCGGCTGCTATCAATCAGACAGAGGAGAGAGTACAGCTGAATGAGTGTAATTGAGACAATGATCGATATCCCCGCAGAGCAGGAGAAGAATGTCTGCGGACCCTTTGACGGATATCTCAAGAAAATCGAGAGGACCCTTCATGTGACCATTGTGGCGCGGGACGGGGCCATAAAGCTGATCGGGCCTGAGCAGATGGTCCAGAAGGCAAAGAGTGTATTCAATACCCTGGTGGAGCTGTCCAGACGGGGGAACACCATCACCGAGCAGAATGTGGACTACGCGCTGTCGCTGTCATTTACCGAATCGGATCAGGAGATTCTGGAGATCGACAAGGATATCATATGCCGCACCATCAACGGCAGGCCGGTAAAGCCCAAAACCCTGGGCCAGAAGAACTATGTGGATACCATCCGGAAGAAGATGATCGTCTTTGGTATCGGGCCTGCCGGTACAGGCAAGACCTATCTGGCTATGGCTATGGCGATCCAGGCATTCAAAAGCGGGGAGGTGAACCGGATCATCCTGACACGTCCGGCCATTGAGGCGGGGGAGAAGCTGGGATTCCTTCCAGGGGATTTACAGAGCAAGATCGATCCCTACCTCCGTCCTCTCTATGATGCCCTCTACCAGATCATGGGGGCAGAGAGCTTTCTCCACAATTCGGAGAAGGGTCTTATCGAGGTGGCGCCTCTGGCCTACATGCGGGGCCGGACCCTGGACAATGCCTACATTATCCTGGATGAGGCCCAGAATACCACCCCGGCCCAGATGAAGATGTTCCTGACCAGGATCGGATTCGGTTCCAAGGTCATTGTCACCGGGGATAAGACCCAGAAGGATCTTCCGGGGGATGCGGTATCAGGGCTGGACATGGCCATGAAGGTTCTGCACAAGATCGAGGATATCGGATTCTGTACCCTGACCAGCAGCGACGTGGTCCGTCATCCACTGGTCCAGAAGATCGTACAGGCCTACGATGATTACGAAAAAAAGGAAGACAAGAAGGGGAAAATGGCAGGACGGGAGCGGATGAAACGGTCCCAGAGAAGGGAAAGGTAAACAGGGCTTATGACGATCCAGATTGAATATGAGACAGAGATCCAGATGGATATCCCATGGGAGCGGATCATCCATGATATCGTTCCGGCGGCGCTGGACTATGAGCAGTGCCCCTATGAAGCCGAGGTCAGCGTGATCCTGACGGACAATGCATCCATCCGGGAGCTGAACCGGGATCACCGCCAGATTGACGCCCCCACGGATGTATTGTCTTTTCCCATGCTGGAGTTTGAGAAGGAATCGGATTTCAGCCATGTGGAGGATTCGGTAGAGGACTGCTTTGACCCGGAGACAGGAGAGCTGGTGCTGGGGGATATTATCATCTCTGTGGAGAAGGTGATGGAGCAGGCAGAAAAGTATGGGCATTCCAGGGAGAGGGAGCTGGCATTTCTTCTGGCCCACAGTATGCTTCATCTGTGTGGCTATGACCACATGGACGATGCGGAGCGGGAGGAGATGGAACGCAGGCAGGACGATATATTATCGGGAAAGGGTTATCACAGATGAGAAGAGGGGGAAGGCTTCACGGGGCACGGAAATGGATACAGGGGACAGGCTTTCTGATACTGGTCATGGCGCTGCTGTGCGGCTGCAGTAAGATGGCATCCTCGGATGCCTACATCAGTCTGCCGGAGACTGAACCGGAGGCTGACATTACCATCGAGACCGAGCCGGAGACTATCTGGATCGAGCCAGAGACCACGGAGCCGGAGACGGAACCAGAGCCGGAGGAGCGGGTGGAGAAAGACGGCATGATCCGCAGCTATCTCACCGGTGAGCTGGTGCCGGTCAGCCAGGGCAACCGCAGGCCTCTGGCTATTATGATGAGCAATGACAAGGAGGCTCTCCCCCAGTACGGGATCAACCGGGCAGGAGTGGTGTATGAGGCCCCGGTAGAGGGGACCATGAACCGCTATATGGCCATTATAGAGGACTACGATGATCTGGAACGGATCGGCTCTGTGCGGAGCTGCCGTACCTATTATACATATTTTGCCAGGGAGTTTGATGCCATTTACGCCCATTTCGGCCAGAGTACCTTCGCCAGACCTTATCTGAAAAATGTAGACAACATCAACGGCATCGAGGGCCTGGGGGGCAATGCCTTCTTCCGCTCTTCGGACCGGAAAAGGCCCCACAATGCCTATGCCAGCTTTGACAAAATCCAGAAGGCCATTGAAGCTCTGGGATATTCCCAGGAGTATGACGAATCCTATGAGGGGCATTATCTTTTTGCCAGGGAGGACAAGCCGGTGGAACTGGAAGGCGAGGATGTGATGAATGCCTACAAGGTGACTCCCGGCTACCCCTACAATCAGCCCTGGTTTGAGTTCGACGAGGCGGACGGGCTTTATCACCGTTACCAGTACGGCGCAGAGCACAAGGGGAATGAGGGGCCTATCGCGGTAAAGAACATTTTGTTCCAGTACTGCCCCGACGGCTTCTATGCCACTACCCAGTACCGGAATATCAATGTGCATGACGATTCCTGGGGGTATTACGTGACCAACGGGAAGGCAGAAAAGATCACCTGGAAAAAGGACGGGGAGTTCGGAGTGACCCACTATTATGGCCCGGATGAGAAGGAGATATTGCTGAATCCCGGGAAGACCTGGGTGTGCATCATGTCTACGGCAGATCACGAGAAGACGGTGATCGAGTAGCATAACGGCGGCTGACTGCTGTCCGGACGGTTTTAGCGGCATGTATAAATGGATAAAAAAAGCAGATACTATCTTTCATGGAGGCGTTTATATGAAAAGATACCGTATCTGTTTTTTATTGTTTGTAATGACCAGTGTGATCTGTCTGGCGGCTGGTTTCGGGATCATGCGCTACAGGAACCGGATGCTGCGGGTCCAGAACCAGGCCCAGAGGGAGGCCCTGGTGTCCACGGAGGCTGAGACACGGGAGGTAGTCAGCCAGAGGAAGGTGGAGCCCAGGCCGGAGACTCTTGAACAGGAGGATGTAAAGGAAGAGAGAACGAAGCAGGAAGAGAGCAGGGACCAGGAGGTGTTCTATCTGGTGGCGGAGGATGGGTTTCTGCTGGTGTTTGCCAGGGACAAGAAGACCATCTGCCTGTATACCCACATTCCGATTACGGATTTTCCTATGCGGGAGCAGGGGAGATTGCGGGAGGGGATATGGTTTTCGGATATGATGGAGGTGTTCCATTACCTGGAGTCCTATACCAGTTGAGGGATGGCGGCATCCCTGCTCAATAAGTGGGCCAATGCCTGGTACAAAAAGGAATTGTACCGCTGAAGGGATCCGCCGCAGTGTCAGGGTATGTCAGAAAATTATACTTGAAAACCGCAGGTAATCCGGCTACAATAGGTAACAGTTCAGGTGGGCGGCAAATAGGACTGTTTTTGCCGCCTTATAAGCTTGTTGTGAAAAGTAAGGAACTGTCCATAAATAACTTGTGAATAGTGCGCAGGATTTTTCTTCGAGAGTGCCACTCAAAAATCAGGCACATAGTGGGCTATGTAACTGATTTTTGAGCGGTGCTGTCGGAGAAAAAGACAAGCAATATCACAAGTTATTTATGGACAGTTCCTAAGGAAGAGTCGGAGGATGAATGTGAAGAGACGGCAGGTGGTGATCGTTGGCGCAGGGGCTTCGGGACTGGTGGCGGCTATTGGGGCGGCCAGACAGGGGGCCCAGGTGACGGTTCTGGAGCATAAGGAGACACCGGGGAGGAAGATTCTGTCTACGGGAAACGGCAGGTGCAATCTGACCAATCTTAAGATGGACGGGAGCTGCTACCGTGGTTCACAGCCGGGATTCCCGATGCAGGTGATCGGTCATTTCCCGGTAAAGGCTGCGCTGGAATTCTTTGACGGGCTGGGGATCGTGACCAGGGAACGCAGCGGATATATATACCCTTATTCAGATCAGGCCTCGGCTGTGCTGGATGCGCTTCTTATGGAGATCCGGCACCTGGGAATCCGGATAGAGACAGGATGTAATGTCCGGTACATAAGGCGGGAGAAGGGCGGAGGATTTTTGCTGGAGACGGATCATGTGGACAGCAGCAGAAGTGCCGCCGCAGTGCCGGGGAAGTCATACCGTGGAGATGTGGTGATCCTGGCTGCAGGGTCAAAGGCCGCGCCGGTGACAGGATCAGACGGAAGCGGGTATGGACTGGCGGCATCCCTGGGGCACCGGGTGATTGAGCCCCTTCCTGCCCTGGTGCAGCTTCGCTGCGGCGGGAAGATCTTTAAGCAGGTAGCGGGAATCCGGTGTGAGGCACGGGTGACGATTCTGGTAGAAGGAGTTGTGGAAGCAGAGGATATAGGAGAGCTTCAGCTTACGGACTACGGGATTTCCGGCATTCCCACCTTTCAGGTGAGCCGGTTTGCCGCCCGGGCCCTGGCCGGGAAGAAGAAGGTGGAGGCTGTGGTGGATTTCCTTCCGTCACGGAGCCGTGAGGAGCTGAAAGAATGGATGGATGCCAGACGGAGGCATTTCCCGGACAGGCAGTGCGGGGAGCTGATGAACGGGGTGCTCCAGAAGAAGCTTTCCGGGGCGCTGCTGCGGGAGGCCGGGATCCCGGTGGATAAGCAGGTCAGGGAGGTTCCGGCGGGGAGCTGGCGGCGGTTCGACGGGATCCTGAAGGCATTTTGTGTGCCGGTGACTGCTGCCAATCCTTTTGAGAAGGCCCAGGTCTGCTGCGGCGGCGTGGATACACGGGAGGTTCATGGGGATACCATGGAGTCAAAGCTGGTGCCGGGACTGTATCTGGCCGGGGAGCTTCTGGATGTGGACGGTATCTGCGGGGGATACAACCTTCAGTGGGCCTGGTCAAGCGGATATGTGGCGGGCAGCCATGCGGGGGCTGGGGCAGGCTCAGGCTCAGGTGATAAGGACGGCCGTGGGGGAACGAAGCCGGAAGAGGAAGGCAAAGACAGTCATGGACGGTCTATGGCGCGCAGCCACGTAGGGACGAAGCTGGGAGCAGAAGATAAGCGCGGCCATAGGCGGTCTGCGGCAGGCCGTCGCATAGGAACGGAGCCGGGAGAGGAAGGCAAAGACAGCCATAGGCGGTCTGCGGCAGGCCGCTATAGGGAAGGAGGAACGCGATGATACGGATCAGCCAGATGAAGCTTCCGGTGAACCACAGTTCTGGGGCGCTTAGGGAGAAGGCGGCAAAGCTTCTGCGGATTTCTCCAGACAGGATCCGGAAGCTGGAGATCCGGAAACAGTCTGTGGATGCCAGAAAGAAGCCGGAGCTTTTCTACATCTATACGCTGGATGTGGAGACAGACCGGGAAGGAGCAGTGGTACATAAGCTAAAAAATCCCCAGGTGACGCTGTGCAGGGAAGAGAAATATAGATTTTTGCAGCCAGGGACCGGGCGGCTGGAGACGGCGCCGGTGATCGTGGGAACCGGGCCCGCAGGCTTGTTCTGCGGACTGATGCTGGCCAGGGCCGGGTATTGTCCGGTGCTTCTGGAGCGGGGAGCAGACGTGGATTCAAGACAGAAGCAGGTGGACCGGTTCTGGACCACCGGGGAGCTGGATGTCCGGTCCAACGTGCAGTTTGGAGAAGGCGGTGCGGGTACATTTTCCGATGGGAAGCTGAATACCCTGGTGAAGGATCCACTGGGGCGCAACCGGCTGGTGCTGGAGACTCTGGTGGAGTTTGGCGCGGATCCGGCGATTCTCTACCAGAACAAGCCCCATATAGGAACCGATGTGCTGGGAACCGTTGTAAAATGCATCCGCCAGGAGATCATCCGTCTGGGCGGGAGTGTCCGCTTCGGCTGCCAGGTAACGGACCTGGTGGTGGAGCAGGGACAGATCCGGGGAGTGGTGATTGAGCAAGAGAGGCCTCCTGGGGCAGGAGAGCAGCAGGCTGTGGCCTCACCGGCAGCACGCCAGGAGATTCTGCCGGCTGCCGTGGTGGTGCTGGCCGTGGGGCACAGTGCCAGGGATACCTTTTCGATGCTTCTGGAGCGGGGGATTCCCATGGAGCAGAAGGCCTTTGCCGTGGGGCTGCGTATCCAGCATCCCCAGGAAATGATCAACCGTTCCCAGTATGGCAGGAGTGATGGGGCCGGTCTGGGGGCGGCCAGCTATAAGCTGACCCGGCAGACGGGCAATGGCCGTGGGGTCTATTCCTTCTGCATGTGTCCGGGCGGATATGTAGTCAACGCCTCCTCGGAGCCAGGGATGCTGGCGGTCAACGGCATGAGCTATCAGGCACGTTCCGGGGAAAATGCCAACAGTGCGCTGATTGTTACGGTGGGAACCGGGGATTTTGGAGGAAGCGCTCCGCTGGCTGGTGTGGAGTTTCAAAGAGAGCTGGAGCGGCTGGCCTATGAGTCCTGCGGCGGGCGGATCCCGGTGCAGACCCTTCTGGATTTTCAGAAGAACCGGCTGGGCCAAAGCCTGGGGGAGGTTGTACCACAGATGAGGGGCACATGGGATTTTGCCAATCTCAGGCAGATCCTGCCGGAACCATTGAGCGAGGCTATGCTGGAGGCTATAGGCTGTTTTGGCCAGGTCATCCAGGGATTTGACCGGCCGGATGCGGTCCTGGCCGGGGTGGAGAGCCGGACTTCCTCGCCAGTACGGATTCCCAGAGGGGAGAATCTGGAGAGCAGGATCCGGGGACTTTACCCTTGTGGCGAGGGTGCCGGCTATGCGGGGGGTATCATGTCGGCTGCAATGGATGGAGTCAAGGTGGCAGAGGCGGTCGCCGCAAGGTATGCGCCAGAGCGTGGATAGAGAAGAGCTGCCGGATATGGGGCGGAATATGGATAAAATAACAGTCCGCCAAAGGGCGGCAGAATGGAGATTGAGATACACATGGAAGTAGATGAACGAATCAGTCTGAGAGACAAGAAGCGGATTGTAGTCAAGATCGGTTCCTCCTCCCTGACCCACCAGGAGACAGGGGCATTGAATCTTCTCAAGATTGAGAAACTGATCAGGATTCTCTGTGATTTGCGGGGAGAGGGGAAGGATGTGGTGCTGGTGTCCTCCGGCGCCATCGCGGCAGGAAGGCAGGCTCTGGGGATCAGCCGCAGGCCGGACACGCTCTCAGAGAAGCAGGCGCTGGCGGCAGTAGGGCAGGCCAGACTGATGATGGTGTACCAGAAGCTGTTTTCCGAGTACAATTACACGGCGGCCCAGGTTCTCCTGACCAAGGATACCATGATCCAGGAGGGCTCCCGCTACAATGCCCAGAATACCTTTGATGAGCTTCTGGAACTGGGAGTGATCCCGGTGGTCAATGAAAATGATACCGTCTCCACCCACGAGATCCAGTTCGGCGACAATGACAGGCTCTCTGCCATTGTGGCAGCGCTGATCGGCGCGGATCTTCTGGTCCTTCTTTCTGACATAGACGGACTCTATACCGATGATCCCCACAAGAACCCGGAGGCCAGGTTCATCGGCTTTGTGGAGGAGATCACGCCAGAGCTTCTGGAGATGGGAAAGGACAGCTCAGCCAGCAATGTAGGGACCGGGGGGATGGCGGCAAAACTGGCGGCTGCCCGGATCGCCACAGACAGCGGATCCGACATGATCATTGCCAATGGGAATAATGTGGAGGTGATTCCGGAGATCATGGCCGGACGGAAGGTGGGGACACTTTTCAAGGCCCACGAAAACCAGGATTTTGATCTGATGGATTATCTGAACTACCAGTATTGATGGTAATAGTTCAGGGGGGGGACCTGAACTGTTCCACAGAGAGAAAATATAATGATCAAGGAGGATGACAAGGATGGACCAGAAACAGATTGAGCGGATCAATGAGTTATACCATAAATCCCAGGCAGAGGGGCTGACCCCGGAGGAGAAGGCGGAGCAGGCGAAGCTGAGAAAAGACTATATAGAGACGATCCGCAGGAATATGCGGGCAAATCTGAACAGCATCTCCATCCAGGAAAAGGATGGCAGCATCACGGATCTGGGGAAGAAATACGGCGGTGTGCAGAGTGAATAGCCATGGCGGACAAGGCGGGGGAAAGTTTTTGCCAGGAGCCAGGAAGCCAGAGAGGGAAGAACAGTTTCAAACAGGTATGGAAAAGCTTCCGCCCCCAGACAAAAATACGGTCAGGGCAAGGATGCGCAGGCTCCGCCGGGAGCTGGATGTATCCTGGAAGGCAGAGATGGACCAGTGTCTTTGCCGGAATCTGTTGGAGCTAGGGGCTGTCCGGGAGGCGGAGGCCGTGTATTTGTTCGCTTCATTCCGGGATGAACCGGATACTTTCCGGATCTTTAGGGAGCTGACAGCCCAAAATGTCCGTGTGGCATTTCCAAGGGTCAGCGGGAATGATATGGAATTCTACTGGACAGAAGGGCCGGAACAGCTGGCGGCCGGATACAGCGGGATCCCGGAGCCGGATACGGCCTGCTTAAGGGCGGACGCACCTGCCGCCCCGGTCATTATGCCGGGACTGGCTTTCACCCCGGACGGAGGACGGATCGGCTATGGAGGCGGATATTATGACCGGTTTCTGGCCAGAGAGCCGGAGCATGAAAGGATCGCCCTGGCTTATCCCTTTCAGATTCTGAAAGAGCTGCCGGTGGAGGAGCAGGATGTACCGGTCCGGCAGATCGTGACAATAAACGGTGTGATCCTGTGCAACAAATATATTTGGGAGGAGATTGGCAATGGAACTGACAGAAATTGGGAAACGGGCCAAAAAGGCGGCAGCATATCTGAATAATCTTGGACAGACAAAGAAGAATCATGGCCTGATGGCGGCTGCGGCTGCCCTGGAGGAAGGCATGGAAGAGATTCTGGCGGCAAACCAGAAGGATCTGGAACGGGCCAGGGCCAACGGGATGCCTCCTTCCCTGCTGGACCGTCTGGCCCTGGATGGGGGGCGGGTCCAGGCCATGGCTGGGGGGCTCCGGGAGATTGTGGCTCTGGAGGATCCGGTGGGGGAGGTGGTTTCCATGAAGCCAAGGCCCAACGGTCTTCTGATCGGGAAGAAGCGGGTACCTTTAGGAGTCATAGGGATCATCTACGAGGCACGGCCCAATGTGACGGCGGATGCTTTTGGACTCTGCTTTAAGACGGGAAATGCCGTAATCCTGAAAGGAGGCAGCGACGCCATCGAGTCCAACCAGGCCATTGTCCGGTGGCTGGGGAAGGGCCTTAAGGATGCAGGACTTCTTGAGGACGCGGTGCAGCTGGTGACTGCCACAGACCGGGAGACTACCAGGGCCCTGATGCGGATGAATGCCTACGTGGATGTGCTGATCCCAAGGGGAGGCGCGGGCCTGATCCGGACTGTGGTGGAGAACAGCACGGTGCCGGTGATTGAGACTGGAACCGGAAACTGCCATATCTATGTGGACGCGTCGGCAGATCTGGATATGGCCATTTCCATCATCATCAATGCCAAGACCCAGAGAACCGGTGTCTGCAATGCCTGCGAATCCCTGGTGGTTCACAGAAGTGTTGCGAAGACATTTCTCCCAATGCTGCAAAAGGCTCTGGAGGTGTATCCGGTGGAAGTCCGGGCGGATGCGGAGGCCTGGGGGATGGTATCTGGATTCAGGAAAGCCACAGAGGAGGACTGGGGAACCGAGTATCTGGATTACATCCTGTCCCTGAAGCTGGTGGATTCTCTGGAGGAAGCCATCGCCCATATCAACCACTACAATACAGGCCATTCGGAAGCCATCATCACCCGTGACTATGACAACGCCCAGCGTTTTCTTAATGAGATCGACGCGGCGGCGGTATATGTGAATGCCTCCACCCGGTTCACTGACGGCAATGAGTTCGGTTTCGGAGCGGAGATCGGGATCAGTACCCAGAAGCTCCACGCCAGAGGCCCCATGGGCCTGGAAGCACTGACCACTACAAAATATATCATATATGGAAATGGGCAGGTGCGGTGAGTCTGGGTTTGTGTAATTTGCACAAATAATTTGCACAAAAATAGTAAAAAACACAATTGCAATCGATTGCGAAATAGATTATGATAGAACCATCAAAAGCAGTGAGCAACAAAATCACAGGAAAAGGAAGGGTATGTCATGTTAAGAATCAAGTACGAGGATCTGTTAAAAGAATTTAAGAGGGTACTAATCAGTCGGGGGTTCACTGAGAAGAATGCCCAGGATGCGGCTACTGTATTTGCCCAGAACAGTCTGGACGGCATCTACAGCCACGGGATCAACCGTTTCCCAAGAGTCGTAGAATATCTGGACAAGGGCGAGATCAAGCCGGATGTGGTAGCCACCTGCGAGATGGCCATGGGCGCCATCGAGAGATGGAACGGCCACAGAGGCTTTGGCCCCCTCAATGCCAAGCAGGCCATGGACCGTGCCTGCGAACTGGCTAAGGAGCACGGCATCGGCATGGTAGCCCTTGGCAATAACAACCACTGGATGCGCGGCGGCAGCTATGGCTGGCAGGCAGCGGACCAGGGCTGCATCGGCATCTGCTGGTCCAACACCATGCCCAACATGCCTGCATGGGGCGCCAAGGACCGCAAGATCGGCAACAACCCCTTCATCTTCGCAGTGCCCAAGAGCAACGGGGACCATGTAGTGGTTGACTGTGCAGTATCCCAGTTCTCCTACGGCAAGATCGAGGAGGCCAAGCTGAAGGGCCAGCAGCTTCCGGTACCGGGCGGCTACGATGAGGAAGGCAACCTGACCACGGATCCGGCAGCCATCGAGAAGACCTGGAGAGTGCTTCCCATGGGTTACTGGAAGGGCAGCGGCATCTCCATCCTGCTGGATCTGATTTCCACCGTCCTGACCAATGCCAACTCCGTACAGAAGATCGGTACCTTTGGGGATGAGGTAGGCCTGTCTCAGATCATGATTGCTATTGATCCTTCCAAGTTCCAGGACAGTTCCGTGACCGACGGCATCGTGGACGAGCTGGTGGCTGACATCAAGTCCTCCGAGCCGATCAAGGAAGGCGGCCAGGTATTCTATCCCGGTGAGATCGAGATCAATACCAGAAGGGACAACATGGAGAATGGTATCCCGGTGATCGAAGAG
>Ga0137309_101497_pt1 | contig 15795 bp, 10 predicted proteins | sample NAcewiD2O_June_FD_97179 | JGI IMG/M metagenome (GOLD analysis project Ga0137309, IMG submission 97179) | Mouse cecal microbial communities from Vienna, Austria - N-Acetylneuraminic amended D2O_June | ecosystem: Host-associated > Mammals > Digestive system > Large intestine > Cecum | place... | reverse complement strand
GAAAAGCTGCCGCACGGGGAGGTTTCAGCTGCAGTGGGTCAAAAATCCTGCACACTCGTACAAAACAGCCCAAAAGTGCAAAATTCCCCGGAAAACCAACGGTTGTCCGGGGAATTTGGAGCTGGTGGGGTGACTCGAACACCTGACCTGCTGATTACGAATCAGCTGCTCTACCGACTGAGCTACACCAGCGTATGGGGGGCGACAAGAGACGCCGCGATACAATGGAGTTACTATACCACAACTTTTCCTGCCCGTCAAGGGGGAAGGGGCCCTCCTTGGAAAACTTTTTCGATAACCGTCAGTAATTTTGCAGGGAAGCTTGCAGGATATGGGGCGGATATTCAAACGCCGGGGCCCTTCCGACCATATTCGACTGCTTTCGACAGGCGGACAGGTCCGACAGGAGGGGAGAATCTTTTACAAAATACTAAATTTTTCGTCCATAGGCGGTTGGGTTCTCCGTCGCTTTTTTCCGCCCATTTCCGCCGGGAAGTTTCTCATAAATGGTCTGGTAATTTTTCAGTACAAGGAGTTATACACAGTTTCCACACGGTTTTCAACAGAGCATCTGCCTGTTACAGGCAGGAAGTCCGAAGATTTCCACAGGTCTCCTGCGCTTCACCGGCAGAATCTCCACAGGTGCTTCACCATTCAAGAATATACATAACGTCAAAATATACATCTATTCACGATTTCCCCCGATTTCCTGCCAGAAAATCGCCCGGTACTTGCAAAGAAAAAAAGGGGGGAGCATCCGCTCCCCCTCACAGCTCCAGATTTGCGTAGGCGTTCAGGCTCATATCCCCCCGGGTCCCGGCCAGGTACTCGTAGTAGGCCTGAGCGCCGATCATGGCCCCGTTGTCGCCGCAGAGCCCCAGCGGCGGCAGGTACAGCCGCAGGCCGTTATCCTCTGCGGCCCGTTCCAGGTCGCCGCGGATGCGCTTGTTGGCCGCCACGCCCCCCGCCGCCACTATCGTGCGCCGTCCCGCCCGGCGGGCGGCCTCCACGGCCCTGGGGACCAGCTCGTCGCTGATGGCCGCCGCCACCGAGGCCGCGAGACTGCTCCGGTCCAGCGCCTCTCCCTTCTGTCCGGCGTTGTGGACCAGGTTCACCGCCGCCGTCTTCAGCCCGGAGAAGGACATGTCCAGGTCGTTGCCCGCCACCTTGGCCCGGGGCAGGGGGTACTTGGTGTCGTCCCCGCCCTCTGCTAAAAGCTCCATGGGCTTCCCGCCGGGGTAGGGCAGGCCCAGCACCCGCGCGATCTTGTCGAAGCACTCCCCCGCCGCGTCGTCCCGGGTAGCGCCCAGCACGGTCATATCCGTATATCCCGCCACATCCACCAGCATGGAGTTGCCTCCGGACACGCACAGAGCCAAAAACGGCGGCTCCAGCTCCGGAAAGGCGATGTAGTTGGCGGCAATGTGCCCCCGCAGGTGGTGGACCGGGATCAGGGGCTTGCCCAGGGCGTAGGCCGTGCTCTTGGCGAAATTCACCCCCACCAGCAGGGCGCCGATAAGGCCGGGGCCGCAGGTCACCGCCACGGCGTCGATGCCGCTTTTGCTCACTCCGGCGTCTGTAAGAGCCTGCTCCGCTAATGCCGCAATGGCCTCCACATGCTTCCGAGAGGCGATCTCCGGCACCCCCCCGCCGTAGATGGCGTGCATATCCGCCTGGGACAAAATGGCGTCGCTGAGGACCTTCCTGCCGTCCTCTACCACCGCCGCGGCGGTCTCGTCGCAGGAGGATTCAAAGGCTAATATCTTCATCGTTCTTCTCTTTTACTTCCTTTTTGGTTGTTTCTTCTCGGGATAGTGCCTTCTGTGGGGCGGCCCCGGGGCTCCTCGCCCCGGACCCCGGTGACTTTTTGTACGGACAAAAAGTCACCAAAAAGCCGCCGGACCAATGGTCCGGGCCCCTTTATGATTTGTTTTTTTGATTACGCTACGACCTGTTTGTCCCTTTTTCCCAATGTCTGCCCTGGGCCGATGCCGCCTTGATCTTCGCCGCAGCTCCCTAGCCCTTCGGCCTTCTTCGTTGGGTTCGCCTCCCAGGCGCACGCTTCTTTGGAGAGACTACCGGGCCACCGGCACAGTGCGGACGAGACTGCCCCCCTTCTCCAACCTGCGGCCCCCTGCTACTCCTCCACCCAATCCGTAACCGGCTTCACCGCCTCCCCCGGCTTCAGGGGGATCTGGATAAACCGCTCATACCGCTCCGGCCCAAACTGCTCAAGGTAAATCTCCTGATGCTTCCGCAAGATCTCCCCCTCATCCGGCAGAGGGTCCGCCCAGCAGATCGTCTTAAAATGCACCCCAAAGAGCGCGTTATCGTAATTCAGCGTCACTGCCCCGCTCCGCTCATAGAACCCCAGCCGCCGCAAAATGATCGCGTCAGCGGCAGGGTCCCCCGTGGGCGCTTCACTCTCCCCAATAAAAACTGTCTCCGGCGGATAGTGCTCCCGCAGGGCCTTGAGGAGCCTCCCGCCGATCCCTCTGCCCCGCTTCTCCGCCGGAACGCAGAAGTAGTCCAGGAGCATATACCGCCCGTCCCTGTGCTTCCAGAGCAGGAGAACTCCCATAAGCTCCCCCTCTTCATCAAAAAACCCCAGCGGGTCATAGACCCCCTTCCGCCGCAAATCCTCCATCGCCGCAAGCGGCTTGAGCTCCGACGGCGGAAACGCCTCCTTCAAATGGGTCTCAAAAACCGGCCGTAATTCTTCCGGTGTCAGGGTCTTGCAAATCATGTCCAAGCTCCAATCTCATATAGATGGCATCCTCCCTGGGATGCAGATAGTAATTCTTCCGAAGCCCCACGTCCTCATAGCCGTGGCGGGCGTAAAGCGCCCGCGCCGGAGCGTTGGAAACTCGGACCATCAACATAATATGGTCCAGCCCCCTCTCTTCGCCAATACGCCGGAACGCGTCCAGCAGCGCCGAGGCCGCCCCCTGCCTCCGCCAGTCCGGGTGGACCGCCACATTGCCTACGTCCCCCTCGTCCAGAACGATGGTGCAGTTGACATAGCCCAGCACTGTCCCCTCCGGCCCTAACGCCGCCAGATTCACAGCCGAGCCGTCAGTTAATGCCTCCTCAAAAATCTGCCGGGACCACGGGTCCTCCGGAAAGCACAGCCGCTCCAGCGCCTCCACCTGGTCCAGATGGCCCCGCTCCATAGGAACGATCTGAAAGTCCATCACTTCGCCTCCAACCAGTTCCCGCCGCTGTGGGCCTCGGCAGTGAGGGGCACCGCCAGGGGGAACGCCCCCTCCATCTCCTCCGCGAGGAGGCTCTTCACCCGCTCCATCTCGCTCTCTGGACACTCAACGATCAGCTCGTCATGGACCTGCATGATGAGCCGTGCCTTGAGCCCCTCCCCTCTCAGCCGCCGGAAGACCTTCACCATCGCCAGTTTGATAATATCCGCCGCCGTGCCCTGGATGGGCATGTTGAGGGCTACCCGCTCCCCAAAGGATCGGGTAGCGAACTTGCTCGCCTTGATCTCCGGCAGAGCCCTGCGGCGGTGGAACAGCGTCTCCACATACCCTGTCTCCCGGGACCGTGCCACCACATCCTCCATGTATTTCTTTACCCCCGGGAACCGGGCAAAATAGGCGTCCATATACGCCCTCGCCTCCGCCGCCGAGACCCCCAGGTCCTGGGACAGCGAGAACGCTGAGATGCCATAGACAATGCCGAAGTTTACCGCCTTCGCCGCCCGGCGCATGGCCCCCGTCACCTGGTCCAGCGGCACGCCGAAGACATGGGACGCGGTGACGGCGTGGAAATCCTCCCCGGACCGGAACGCCTCCTGCATGGCCCCGTCGCCGGAGATATGGGCCAAAAGCCGCAGCTCAATCTGACTGTAGTCCGCATCCACCAGCACACAGCCCGGAGCGGGTACGAACATCCGCCGCAGCTCGCTCCCCAATTCGGTGCGGGTGGGGATGTTTTGCAGGTTGGGCTCTGTGGAGCTCAGCCGCCCCGTGGCCGTGACCGTCATCTGAAAGCTGGTGCGCACCCTTCCGTCAGGGCCGATGACCTTCAAAAGCCCGTCCACATAGGTACTGCGGAGCTTCGTATACTGCCGGTACTCCAGCACGTCCCGTACAATGGGGTGCTCCAGCTTCTCCAGGACCTCCGCGTTGGTGGACCAGCCGGTCTTGGTCCGCTTGCCGTGGGGAAGCCCCAGGCGGTCAAAGAGGACCTCCCCAAGCTGCTTGGGGGAGTTGATATTGAACTTCCCGGCGTAGGTGTAGATCTTCTCCTCCAGGGCGGCGATGGCCCCGCTGAGCTCCCTGCCAAAGGCCTGCAAGGCCCCGGCGTCCACCCGGAAGCCCATCAGCTCCATCTCCGCCAGCACCCGGCAGAGGGGGAGCTCAATATCAAAGTAGAGCTCCCGCACCCCGGTCTCCTCCAACTTGGCGGACATTTTATCGTACAGGGCGTCCACCGCGGACACCCAGCTGAGGAAGGAGGCGTCCACCTGACCGGCGTCCGCCAGAGCGGTGAAGGCGTCCGGCTCCCGGAAGAGGGGGGCGGACAGTTCCTCCTGGAACCAGGAGGCAAAAAGCCGGTCAATGCCGTAGTTCCCCGCCGTAGCGTCCAGGAGGTACCCCGCCAGGGCCGTGTCGAAGACGAACCCCTCCGCCGGGAGGCCGTTTTCCAGCAGCGTCCGGGTCAGGTCCTTCACCTCGTGGGATACCTTCTTGATATCCGCCGAGAAGAGGGCTGTTAAGAGCTGGTCCCAGTCCCCCTGGTACTGGTGGGCATAGAACTCCACCGCCAAGGAGGCGTCCGGCCCGGTCTCGCACTGCGCCACGATGGCGGAGAGGTCCGGCAGGGCCAAAAGCGCCGCGTGGTCCGCCTGCCGGAAGGCCTCCAGCACCCGCTGCGCCTGCTCCCAGGTCTCCACTTTTTCCACATGAGTGGTACACTCGGTCTCCTCTGCCTTCTCCGGCTGCTCCGCCGGGGCGGACGCCGGCGTGGCCAGGTCCAGCTTCCCCAGGAGCTTGTTGAACTCCAGGCGCAGGAACACCTGCCGCAGCTCCGGCTTCCAGGGCCTGCACAGGTTCGCCGCCGGGTCGAAGTCCAACGGCGCGCTGGTGACGATGGTGGCCAGGTCGTAGCTCATGCGGGCGCTCTCCTCGCCCTCGGTGAGCTTCTTGATGACGCCGGGCTTGGCCTCGATGTCCGGCAGGGCCTGGTAGAGGGCGTCGACTGTCTCATACCGCTGGACCAGGGCCATGGCGGTCTTCTCCCCCACGCCCTTGATGCCGGGGATGTTGTCCGACGTGTCGCCCATGAGGGCCTTCAGGTCGATGATATGGATGGGGTCGAAGCCGTACTCCGCCCGGAACGCCTCCGGGGTCATATCCTTGGTGGTAGTCTGCCCCATGCGGGTGGAGACCAGCTTGACCCTGGTCCGGTCCGTCACCAATTGCAGGCTGTCCTTGTCCCCGGTGACGGCCACGCATTCCCACCCCGCGGCCTCGCACTTCCGGGAGATGGTGCCGATGAGGTCGTCGGCCTCGTAGCCCGCAAGCTCGTACCGGGGGATGTCCATGGCGTCCAGCACCTCCTTGAGGATGGGCATCTGGACGGCAAGCTCCTCGGGCATCCCCTTGCGCTGGGCCTTGTAGCCGTCGTAGGCAAGGTGGCGGAAGGTGGGCTCCCGCCGGTCGAAGGTGACGCACAGGGCGTCGGGTGCCTCCTCCTCCGTCAGGCGCAGCAGGGTGGTCACAAAGCCGTAGACCGCGTTGGTTGGCGTACCGTCCCGGGTGGTCAGGGGGCGCACGCCGTAAAAAGAGCGATTGACGATGCTGTTTCCGTCGATCACCATCAGCTTCATAGGGGTCCCTCCTCAGTTTTCTTTCCACTCATTATACCATGTTTTGGACAAATTACAACCAGGAAACGGAGCGGGAAGCGTGGAGTTTCCTCTTGCCACAGCCCCTCGGATGCGCTATACTGTTGAAAAAACGGAGAGAGGAGGCGGAAGTGTGCGCATTGCCATCTGCGATGACGAGAGGACCCTCACGGAGACCGCGGCGGCGCTTGCGGAGCGCGGACCTTCTCCAGCGGCAGGCAGCTGCTCTTTGAGACCGCGGGGAGCTATCCCTTTGACCTCCTCCTGCTGGACATCGACCTGGGGGAAGAGGGCCTCAGCGGCCTGGACGTGGCACGGCGGGTCCGGGAGACGGACCGGAACACGGCCATCGCCTTCCTCACCAGCCACCCGGAGCATGTCTTTGCGGGCTACGAGGTCTCCGCCCTGCGCTACCTCATGAAGCCGGTGGCGGAGGCGGACCTCTTCCCCCTCCTGGACCTGGTCCGGGAATCCGGGGAGCGGGAGCGCCGCTTCCTCGTCCTGGAGGTGGACGGGGAACAGCGCCGGGTGGAGGAGGAGGACATTCTCTGCCTGGAGGCCCGGGGCCACACGGTGGTGGTGGAGACCGCGTCCGGCCCGGTGGAGGTGCGGACCACTCTCTCCGCCCTCTCCAAACAGCTGGGGCCCGGCTTCGCCGCCGCCCACCGGAGCTTTCTGGTGAACCTGCGCCATGTGGAGCGGGTGGGCCGGGCGGAGTGCCTGCTGGAGGGCGGACGGACCGTCCCCGTCAGCCGGGGGGCCTGGGCGGCGCTGAGCCGCGCGTTTCTCGACTACTACAGGGAGGTGTGACATGAAGCCTTGGATGATCGTTCTCCTTGCCGCCCTGCTGCTCCTGCTGGCCGCAGGGGCGGCGGCCCTGACAGCGGGAGCCCTCCGGCGGCGGAGTGACCGGCGCATCGCCGCCTATCAGAACAAGCTCCTGGCCCAGCAGATCGCGGAGGTGGAGAACCTCTACCGCACCATGCGGGGCTGGCGGCACGACTACCACAACCACCTCCAGACCCTCAAGGCCCGTCTGGACATGGGGCAGACCGCCGGGGCCCGGGAGTACCTGGACCGCCTGGAGGAGGACCTGGACGCCATCCGCGCCCTGGTGGAGACCGGCAACGTCAGCGTGGACGCCATCTTGAACGCTAAGCTCTCCCTGGTGCTGAAAAAGGGCATCGCGCTGAGCTTCAAGGCCGCTGTCCCGCAAAACCTCACCGTGTCCGACATCGACCTCTGCGTGATCCTGGGCAACCTCATCGACAACGCCGTGGAGTCCTGCGAGAAGGTGGCGGAGGAGGGCCGTTTCCTCCGGCTCTACATCGGCGTTCTGAAGCAGCAGCTCTATGTCTCCATCTCCAACGCCACCAGCGAGACCGTCCGGAAGATCGACGCCGCCTACATCTCCACCAAGCGGGGCAATCACGGGCACGGCCTTAGGCGCATCGACCGGGTGGTGGAAAAATACGGCGGCTTCGTCAACCGGCAGAACGAGCCGGGGGTGTTCGCAACGGAGATTCTGCTGCCGCTATGACAGACCCGGCGGTCACCCCGCCGCAGGGGACCGTCATTGGGCTTCGCCCAACGACCGGTCCCGGCAGCGCAAGGCGCTGCCTATGCAATTCGCGCTCGAATTTTTACAATTCGTGCGCGAATTCGTTTTTGCCCGGAAGTCTGTGGTATACTGCGCCCAACGAACGCAAAGGAGTGACCGAAATGAAGAAACAAAAGCACCGGCCCGCGCTGGTGAACATCTGGTACCTGCTGAGACAGGCAGTGCGGCAGGACCGGACCTACCCCCTGGCCCTGGCGGCGGTGCTGGCCGTGAAGCTGGCCCTGCCGGTCATCGCCACGCTCCTGCCCACGGCGGCGGTGGCGGCCCTCACCCGGGGCGGCACCCTGGGGACGTACCTGGCGGCGATCGGGGGGCTCATGGTCCTCTACGCCGGGGGCACCTTCCTGGGTGTCCTGCTGGAGGAAGTCCTCAGCGTGAAAAACAGCGTCTTCCGCACCATCTGGGGCGTGACGGCCCAGACCAAAAAAGCCCTGACCATGGACTACCAGCTTCTGGAGTCCCCGGAGGGCCTCCAGCGGATGGAGACCGCCTCCCACGCCGTGGGCGGCAACCATGTGGGCGTGGAAGGGATGCTGCGGCACCTGGCGGACTGGCTTCTGAACCTCCTCGGCATGGTGCTCTACGGCGGGTTGGCGGTGGCCCTGGACTGGCGCATCCTGCTGGTCCTGGCGGCCATGACGGCGGCAAACTATGCCATCGCCCTCTGGGCCTGGCGCTTCAACATGCGCACCAAGGGCGAGGCGGACAAGGACCTGCGGGGACAGAACTACTTCTTCCGCCTCTCCCGGAACCCGGCCAACGGCAAGGATATCCGCCTCTACCGCATGGAGCAGTGGATCATGGGGGCCGTTACCGCCTGCGTCATGCGGCGGGATTCCTGGCGGCGGCGGTCCTTCGGCCGCAGGGCCCTGCGCTCAGTCAGCGACAGCGTCTTCCTCGTCCTCCGGGACCTTCTGGCCTACGCCATGCTGGTGGGGTCCTTCCTGGCCGGGGATATCGACGCGGCGGGGTTCACCCTCACCATCGGGGTCATCTCCACCTTTACCAACTGGCTGAACATGTTCGTTGCCGCCAGCGACGACTGGCGCTACGAGACCCTGGAGGTGGACGACTTCCGCAATTTCCTGGACCAGGAGGACATCTTCAACCACGGCCCCGGGCCGGACGTGTCGAAGGTCCAGTCCCCGCCCCGGGTGGAGCTGCGGGACGTGACCTTCACCTACCCCGGCGGGGAGAAGCCGGTCATCGACCATCTGAACCTCACCATCCGGCCCGGGGAGAAGATCGCCCTGGTGGGCCTCAACGGCGCGGGGAAGACCACGCTGGTGAAGCTCCTCTCCGGCCTCTACCGGCCCACCGGCGGGGAAATTCTGGTGGACGGCGTGCCCGCTGCGGACTTCAACGCCGCGGAGTACCTCCGCCTGGTGGGGACGCTGTACCAGGACGTGAAGCTCCTGCCCTTCACCGTGGGGGAGAACGTCTCCGGCGCGGAGGATTACGACCGGGAGCGGGTCTGGGCCTGCCTGGAGAAGGCGGGGCTCAGGGAGGCGGTGGAGGCCCTGCCCAAGGGCCTGGACACCTCCATCACCCAGAGGCTGGAGCGGGACGGCGTGGACCTCTCCGGCGGACAGCAGCAGCGGCTGCTCTTCGCCCGGGCGCTGTACAAGGACGCGCCCATCCTCATCCTCGACGAGCCCACCGCCGCCCTGGACCCCCTGGCGGAGGCGGACCTCTACCAGAAATACGCCCAGACCACCGGGGAGAAGACCAGCCTTTTCATCTCCCACCGCCTCAGCTCCACCCAGTTCTGCGACCGGGTGGTGTATCTGGAAAACGGCCGCTTGGCCGAGGAGGGTACCCACCGGGAGCTCCTGGAGCGGGGCGGGAAGTACGCGGAGCTCTTTGAGATCCAGAGCTCGTATTATAAGGACAAGACCGATCAGGAGGAGCCGTCATGAAGACCAAAAAAAGAGCTGAATTTTTCCGGGACTGCCGGGACCTCTTATCCCTCATACACCGCCGGCGGCCCACGGCCATCCCCGCCGCCCTCGTCACCGCCCTGCTGGAGAGCGCCTTCCCCTTTGTGAACATCCTCTTCGGCGCCCGCATCCTGGACCGCCTCCTGGCGGGCGGGGAGGGCGTGATGGAGCTGGTGGGGTGGATGGTGGCCCTGGACTTCGTCCTGGGGTGCGGAAGCCGGGTGCTCCGCTGGTCCTGCCGGGCGGAGGCCCTCACCGCCGACGAGCTGTCCATGGCCGCCGTGGCGGAGAAATGCCTGACCATGGACTACCAGCAGTTGGAGACCCAGTCCATCATGGATAAGCTCACCCGGGCCGGGGAGGGCGTCACCGCCCAGGGCGACCTCTTCAGCTTCCTCTGGAGCCTCTCCGAGCTCCTGGGCCACGGCCTGACAGTGCTCTACGCCCTGGCGGCGGTGAGCCTCCTCTTCCTTCCGGCGGACCTCCCGGCGGGCGGGGAGGGCTGGGTCCGGGCTCTCAACTCCCCCTGGGCGGCTCTCGCGGCGCTGGTCCTGGCCCGGGCCGCGCCCCTGGCCTGCGTGCCCCTGGTCCGGCGGAAGACCCGGCTGAGCCGGGACCTCCACCAGCGCTCCCTGGACGGCAACCGCCGCTTCTCCACCTATCTCTCCATCGCCTGCGACTACCAGCTGGGCAAGGACATCCGGACCTATGCCATGGACGGGATGTATTTTGCGAAGCAGGACCGGTTCTGGGTGGGCTTTCTGGACCTCTTCCGCAAGTACAACTTCCGCAGGAGCGCCGTCCAGGGCCTCATCGCGGTGGTGAACCTGGCCACCGTGCTCATCGCCTACCTCTTCGTGGGGCTCAAGGCCATGGCAGGACTCATCACCGTGGGCATGGTGTCCATGCAGGTGGGGGCCATCACCGCCCTGGCGGGCGCGGTGCGGCAGGCGGTGGAGCTCATCGGGAGGGTGGACCTCCAGCGCAAGTATTTGAAGGAGTACACCGAGTTTCTGGCCATCCCCTCGGAGAAGTATAACGGCACCCTCCCCGTGGAGAAGCGGGACGACGGGGACTACGACCTGGAGTTCCGGGATGTCTCCTTCCGCTACCCCAACCAGGAGCAGTGGAGCCTGCGGCACGTGACCTGCCGCCTGCCCAAAGGGCGCAAGCTTGCCGTGGTGGGCCCCAACGGCGCGGGGAAGACCACCTTTATCAAACTCCTCTGCCGCCTCTACGACCCCACGGAGGGGGCCATCCTCCTCAACGGCATCGACATCCGCAAATACGACTACGGGGAGTACCTGTCCCTCCTCTCGGTGGTGTTCCAGGACTTCAAGCTCTTCTCCATGAAGCTGGGGGAGAGCGTGGCCTCCAGCGCGGACTACGATCCCCGGCGGGTCTGGGAGTGCCTGGAGAAGGCGGGGATGCGCGGCCGCGTGGAGCGGATGGAGAAGGGCCTTGACACCGGGCTCTTCCAGCAGGAGGAGGACGGCGTGGAGCTCTCCGGCGGCGAGGGGCAGAAGCTGGCCATCGCCCGGGCGCTGTACAAGGACGCGCCGGTGGTGATCCTCGACGAGCCCACCGCCGCCCTGGACCCGGTCAGCGAGTATGAGATCTACAGCCGCTTCGGGGAGATGACGGCGGGCAAGACCAGCGTCTATATCTCCCACCGCATGAGCTCCTGCCGGTTCTGCGACGTGGTGTTCGTCTTCGACGGCGGGACCATCGTCCAGCAGGGGAGCCACGAGGCCCTCCTCGCCCAGGATGGGCTCTATTCCCGGCTCTGGCAGGCTCAGGCGCAGTACTATTAAAAGGAGGAGTAACCCAAATGAAACGGCATTCGACCCTCAGCAACGAATTCTGGCTTTTGAAACGCATGGTGCGCTACGACAGGCGCTATCCCCTCTTTCTGCTCGCCTCCATCGCGGCGAAACTGGCGCTCCCCTTCCTCTCCGCCCTTCTGCCCGCGGCGGCGGTGGCGGCGCTGACCCGAGGCGGGGGCATGGGGCACTATCTGGCGGTGATTGTGGGGCTCATGGCCCTCTACGCCGGGTGTACCTTCCTGCGGGACTGGCTGGAGAACCGGAACAACATCCTGAAGGGTGACTTCCGCATGGAGGTTGGCATGGCAATGCTGATGGAGAAGACCATGACCATGGACTACAACAAGCTGGAGCCCGCGGAAGGACAGAAGCTCCTCTCTGCCGCCAAGAACATGGCGGGCAACCCCATGGCCGGGGGCATAGACGGGATGCTGCGGGCGGTGGAGCCCTGGCTTCGCAGTCTCCTGGGCCTCCTGCTCTACGGCGCGGCCGCGGTGGCGCTGGACTGGCGCATCCTGCTGGTGCTGGCGGGCATGACCCTCTCCGGCATGGTCCTGGACACCGTCGTCCGCCGGTACGAGGAGCGCACGGAGGAGGAGAGCAAGCAGAACTTCCGGGAGCAGGACTACCTCCTCTCCCAGTCCGACGACCCGGTCAACGGCAAAGACGTGCGGCTCTACCGGATGGAGAACTGGTTCGTCACCTCCCTGCTGGGGGTGTTCCAGCGGCGCTGGGCCTGGCGGCGGGGCCTGAACCGGCGGAGGGCGGCCGCCCTGACCAGCGACGCCCTGTTCCTCGCCCTGCGGGATATCTTAGCCTATACCGTGCTGGTCTCATCCTTTCTCGCGGGGCGGACCGACGCGGCGGGGTTCACCTTTACCCTGGGCATCCTTGCGACCCTGACCGCTCTGCTGAAGGAGTTTACCCAGGTCACGGACAACACCCTCTATTGGAATATCGGCTTCGACAATTACCGCGTCTTCATGGAGCAGGACAGCGCGCCCCCCAGCGGACACGGCGCAAAAGCCGCCTCCGTCCGCCGCCCGCCCCGGGTGGAGCTCCGGGACGTGACCTTCTCCTACCCGGAGGCGGAGACGCCGGCCATTGACCACCTGTCCCTCACCCTGGAGCCGGGGGAGAAGATCGCCCTGGTGGGTCTCAACGGCGCGGGGAAGACCACGCTGGTGAAGCTCCTCACCGGCCTCTACCAGCCGGAGAGCGGGGAGATTTTGGTGGATGGTGTGCCTGTGAGGGACTTCGACCAGAAGGAGTATTTCCGGCTGGTGGGCACGGTGTTCCAGGACGTGAGCCTCCTGCCCTTCACCATCGGCGAGAACGTGGCGGGCCGGGAGCAGTTTGACCGGGAGCAGGTCTGGGAGGCCCTGGACCGTGCCGGACTGCGGGAGGCCGTCAACGCCCTCTCCAAGGGACTGGACACCAGCCTCACCCAGAAGATGGAGAAGGACGGCGTGGACCTCTCCGGCGGGCAGAGACAGCGGCTGAGCTTCGCCCGGGCCCTCTACAAGGACGCGCCCCTTCTGATCCTGGACGAGCCCACCGCCGCCCTGGACCCCCTGGCGGAGGCGGACCTCTACCACAAGTACGCCCGTGAGATGGCGGACAAGACCGGTGTTTTCATCTCCCACCGCCTGGGGTCCACCCAGTTCTGCGACCGGGTGGTCTACCTGGACAGCGGCCGCATCACGGAGACGGGCACCCATCAGGAGCTCCTGGCGCGGGGCGGGGCCTACGCGAAGCTCTTCGAGGTACAGAGCTCCTGGTACAAGGATGAAAAGAAGGAGGACGGGAAACATGAAGAAACCTGATCGGAAGGATTTTTTCCGGGATTTTCAGGCGTCCTTGCAGGTGGTTTCGGCCCAGATGCCGGGGCTTCTGCCGGTGACAATTTTGAAAGCGCTGCTGAACGCGGCCTATCCCTTTGTGGGCATCATCCTGGGGGCGCAGATATTGGACCGGCTTCTGGCGGGCGGCGAGGGGGTCATGACCCTGGTCTGGTGGATGGTAGGGCTCAACCTGGCCCTGAGCCTGGCCATGCGGCTGATAGAGCCCTATCAGGAAAACCTGATGCGCAAGTCCGACAACATGACGGACATCGCCATCGTGAAAAAGTGCCTGACCATGGACTACCAGCAGCTGGAGACCCAGGAGATCATGGACAAAAAGGTCCGGGCCGTGGAGGGGAGCCGGATCAGCGGCGGGGGCGGCGGCACCCTGGGGTTCCTCTACGACCTGGCCGACGCCCTGGGCCATGGGGCCACCATCCTCTACGCCCTGCTGACCGTCAGCCGCCTCTTCGTCCGGGGGACCCTCGCGCCGGACGCGCCCGTGTGGGTGCGGGCGCTGAACTCCCCCTGGGCGGCATTGGGCCTGCTGGCGGCGGCGCTGGGCGTGACGGCGGCCTGTATCCCCCTGACCCGCTGGGCCAACCGGGAGGAGGCGAAGGTCTACGAGGGCAGCATCGACGGCAACCGCCGTTTCGGAGCGTTCTTCGGCCTGTTGGACTACCCGGTGGGCAAGGACCTGCGGACCTACGACATGAGCGGCATGATCCTGGACAAGTTCCTGCGCAACGAGCGGGCCAAAAACAGCCTGTTCCGGAAAAGGTACATGCGCCTCCAGGGCATCCGGTCCATGATTTCCATCGTGAACCTGGCGACGGTCCTGCTGGCCTACGCCTTCGTGGGGCTCAAGGCCATGGCGGGGCTCATCACCGTGGGCGCGGTGTCCATGCAGGTGGGGGCCATCACCGCCTTCGCCGGGGCGGTGAGTCAGGGCATCGAGCTCATGGGGAAGCTGGACCTCCACCGCAAGTACATGAAGGAGTTCGCGGCCTTCCTGGACACCCCCTCGGAAAAGTACGACGGCACCCTCCCGGTGGAGAAGCGGGACGACGGGGACTATGACCTGGAGTTCCGGGACGTGAGCTTCCGCTACCCCAACCAGGAGCAGTGGAGCCTGCGGCATGTGACCTGCCGCCTGCCCAAGGGGCAGAAACTGGCCGTCGTGGGCCCCAACGGCGCGGGAAAGACCACGTTTATCAAACTCCTCTGCCGCCTCTACGACCCCACGGAGGGGGCCATCCTCCTCAACGGCATCGATATCCGAAAATACGACTACGGGGAGTACCTGTCCCTGCTGTCGGTGGTGTTCCAGGACTTCAAGCTCTTCTCCATGAAGCTGGGGGAGAACGTGGCCGCTAACGGGGACTACGACCCCCAGCGGGTCTGGGACTGCCTGGAGAAGGCGGGCCTGCGCGATCGCGTGGAACGGATGGAGAAGGGTCTGGAGACCGGCCTCTTCCAGCAGAAGGAGGACGGCGTCGAGCTCTCCGGCGGCGAGGGGCAGAAGCTCGCCATCGCCCGGGCGCTGTACAAGGACGCACCGGTGGTCATCCTTGACGAGCCCACCGCCGCCCTGGACCCGGTCAGCGAGTATGAGATCTACAGCCGCTTCGGCCGCCTGGTGGAGGGCAAGACCAGCGTCTATATCTCTCACCGCATGAGCTCCTGCCGGTTCTGCGACGTGGTGTTCGTCTTTGACGGCGGGACCATCGTCCAGCAGGGTTCCCATGAGGCGCTGCTGGACCAGGAGGAGGGGCTCTATGCCCAGCTCTGGCGGGCGCAGGCACAGTACTATTGAGCCGGTTTTGGCGGCGGCTCCCGCGGCCCACAAAAATTGTTTAAAAATTTTTCATTTTCCTCTTGCATTTCCTTTTCGGACGTGCTATAATCTCACCGTTGTCTGAAAAGGACACGCGCCGTTAGCTCAGCTGGATAGAGCGTCTGGCTACGGACCAGAAGGCCGGGGGTTCGAATCCCTCACGGCGTGCCAGGAAAAGGCTTGAAACTTATCGTTTCAAGCCTTTTTCGCAATTTTCGGAGAAATTGGGAGTCCCGCTAAAATAGAGACCGCACACAAAAATGCACAACTCCGGGAGCGCCGCACTCAAAAGCATTGATGCACCACGAAAAAAAGGTATGCCATTGAGCTTTATTCTTGACCAAATTTTGACATTCTTCCTATATGATGAAAAAGATTGGAGGTGTTCGCATGGCATACAGAATTTTGATCGTGGATGATGAACCAATCCTGACTGAGCTGCTTTCCTCCCATTTGCAGGATCACGGATATACGGTTTCCGTAGCCAACAGCAGCGATGAAGCCCTGGCGAAGCTGAATACAAAACCAAGCCTTATCCTTCTGGACATCAATATGCCGGGGATGGATGGGCTGGAGCTGTGCAAGGTCATTCGGAATCATATTGTCTGCCCTATCCTGTTCCTGACGGCGCGGATCACAGAGCAGGATAAGGTCAACGGCCTGCGGGCCGGAGGGGACGACTATATCACCAAGCCTTTCGGCTTGCAGGAATTGCTTGCCCGTATTGAGGCCCATCTGCGCCGGGACGAGCGGAATAACCGCCCGCCAGAGGTCGTGACCTCCCAGGGGCTGATTATCAATCTCTCTGGCAGAAAAGTATTTTGGAACGAGCAGGAGCTTTCCTTTTCCAAGAGAGAATTT
>Ga0137309_101492_pt1 | contig 15818 bp, 18 predicted proteins | sample NAcewiD2O_June_FD_97179 | JGI IMG/M metagenome (GOLD analysis project Ga0137309, IMG submission 97179) | Mouse cecal microbial communities from Vienna, Austria - N-Acetylneuraminic amended D2O_June | ecosystem: Host-associated > Mammals > Digestive system > Large intestine > Cecum | place... | reverse complement strand
GAGTTGTTTTATTTTGTGACAAAAAGAATCCCGTATTCATGCGGGTTCTGGCGTTTCGCAAACGCCTAGAATAGATAAAATGAAAGGAGGAAGTGCAGGATGAAGTCTAAAAACGTGGAGACATTGATTCGGGAGAGGGCAGAACTGCGTGATCTGATGGAAGACATCATGGATCGGATTCAGGAATTCCGTGAAGAGATGGTAACCGAATTGGATGATTTGGAAGACATGATCGCAGAAAACGGTGGAATAGGATTCCATTGATTCGACAAAAAGTCCACGTTTAACTTGTACTTTTTCTTGACATAGTACCAATGGAGCGAACAGTCACCTCTACAGTCACCTTGGAGATGACTGATAATGCCCAATAGCCGCTTATCCGCTGTCTGCCCTAAACTATTCTGGTCACTAATAGGCAGTTCCGTTTTACAGGGTCACGCTTATTTCTTTGGTTTTGTAAATTTATACTTGCCTTTACCTTGCCCGATGATCGGTTCAATCAGTCCTGCTTCTTTCAGTTTATTTATGAGATTACCGGCAGCAGTAATAGAGATGTTCACGATGTCCATTATATCATTACGTCCAAATACTCCATCGAAGCTCATGTGGGCAAACAGTTTTTTTGCGTTTTCCTTAGTGTTCTTGTTTGCGTTCAAACTGTCAATCGCAGCTTCAATTAAAAGGTTTTCAGAAGCAATTAACACATTTTCTCCGTCAACTGCAACTTTTTCCGGGTCAATTAACACCTTTTCAATTGGAACATTGTAATTCAGATTGTAGAGCGTAGCAAAAAATGATGTGGGTGTCGATCTGAACATCGGCTCGACTTCGGGACGGTAATTGACCGCATGGCGATAATCTGCCTTGATCTTCTTGAAACCGCTGCCACGACGCTCCATAAAGTGCATACGGCTGAAAATATCAGCAATCACAGGGTTGCGACGTTTGGATGCAACATTGTCCGTATCAAGCTCTTGTACGATAGAGCCGTCAAACATTCCACCGGGGGAATATACTTCCATTCGGTCATCGAAAATATCAATGTGTACCTCGCTGCCGATCTCCATATAGTCACGATGAATCAGCGCATTGACAATGACCTCATGTACTGCCTGTTCGGGGTATTCGGGCATCTCCACCCGTCCATTGCCGGTCTTTTTCCACCGTTTTTTGGTATTGTTCTTAACGAACTCGGTGCCATTCTGCAACAGAGATACCAATGAGCCGCTGTATTCCTTATCATCAAGTGCTTCCATAATGCCAGAGGCTTTGTCCAAGCCGTACCAACGGGTGCAGAACAGGCGAGAGTGCCGCATCGGAGACTCGTCCGCCAACAACACGCCTGCATTGGTCAGCATATTGTTTTCATCAACAAGCTCAAAAGAAACAAAATCGGAATCCGTCAACTCTGTACCCGTTCTCATACGATAAACGGAGCGCAGTTTCGTAAAGGCAAGCGATTCAAATGAATAACGGGTAGAGAGGCTGTCAAAAGACGTATTGCTTCCACGCAAAACAAGCCGCTTCAAATCTACCGCACTTGCAGGGACACTCTCATTGCCGATGCGAACATAGGCTATTCTATTACCATCGCCCGTGTAGTAATAAGGCGTTTCCTGCCCGGACAGAACTCGCAATACAACGAACGCTTTGCCGTCCTCTGCGTGGATTTCCAAAATCACTTGTGGGGCAGGATCCATTTTGGTTTTGATAGCTTCGCTAATCTTCTCAGATACACCCTTTGCATCATCTAACCCGACGAGAACTTCATCGTTGGACACACCGAAAAACAATGCACCGCCGATTCCGTTGGCAAATGCGCTTACGCTTTTTAACCAACTTTTGGGCTTACGTTCTTCGAGCATTTCTTTCTTATCATATTCCGTAGCTTCGCCCATAAAATCAGATAATTTCATATCGTTAATACCTCGTTTCCTTTCCCATCATTCTTTCTTTTCCTTCGTTCTGCTCTTATAAACATTATACTTATTCTTACACTGAGGGCTGCAAAATACCGCACTCGGTCTGCTTGCCACAAAGGTCTGCAAACAATGCTTACAGATGCGGATGGGTTTTTCCGTGTCGGTCAGCATAAAGCTGAACATCATTTGTATCCCAAGCATAAGGGAGTGAAAATCCCACACAATCGTCGGCTTATCCAGTAAAGCAATGCGGTAGGTCGGCACATTGCCGCCGAAGGCTTCCATGCCCTGCTGCATCAAAAGCCGCTGTTCGGGGGTCATCGTGTCGTAATCCTCGTAGAACAGCACAGAGGTCAGATAGGTAAAGGCAATATCAATGAACTGCTGCTTTATCCACTCATAAGGCTCAGCGTATTCTCTCTGGAAACTCATATTGACCGCCATCGGCTTATCCGTCATAGTCATGGCAAGTGCCATCATCGCACGGTCATTCTGTATGTTCCACATGGATTCCACTTCACGCTTGACCACATCCGGCTTAACAAAAGGAAAGAACAAATCAAGATAGTCCATTGTGTCCATGGATTCTTCTTTGATAAAATGATTTTTCGGCAGATATACGGCCTCATAATCCATAAAGCTTGGTGTGGTAGGCAGTGCCGTCATAAGGCCAAGCAAGCCGTACTTGACTGCAAATATCTGAATTGCCTTTTGTATCTCTTTCGGTGTTTTCTTCTGCGATTCCATGCGGCCAATGTCAATGGCGTCCAGAATCAGCCGCTGATATTCACTCAGCGGATCATAAATGCTGGGCTGCGCCGTTTTTGTCGGCGTAAGGTACAGAATGCCATTTTCCGCCGTTTTCCATTCATATTCACTATATCGCACCCAATGGCAACTGGTGCGTTCAAATAAATTCTTCATATTTTCACCTGCGCTTCCAATCTTCAATCCCATATTTGACTAAGAGCTTTTGAGCCTGTTCCATACCGCTTTCGGTAATGTAAACGGATTTGGAACGGGATGGATGGTTGCCCTGTCTGATGTAATCTGCATCATCCAGTTCATTCAGAATATCGAAGTCATATCCTTTCCAAGCATAAAAATCAGTTGCTTCGTCAAATTTCTCTCCCTGTGCAAATCGGGAAAGGTATATCAGCATCATTGTCAATTCACGCATTGCTTCATCCGTATTGATATTAGCCATATTCTTGCCCTCCACTATGTATTGTAACCGATATTGTCTATTATTATATTACGCATTGCTTCTGTTTTCAATATCCACGCCATTTTCGCTCAGAAATTCTGTAACTATTCAGCCTTCCTTCTAAAAACAACGCACCCAGCACCGGCTAAAAAATAGCCGGTGTTCCCAGAAACAGTTTTTTTATGTTTTCCAGTATTGGTATGTTCCTCCGTTTCAGCGTTTCTATGATTGTCAGAATGTTGCAGTACATCTCCTGCCCGCTCTCTTTCCGGAACCCTCCTGCCATCTTCTGGCGGTTTTTTGCTTTCCTCAGATCCCTTTCGCTCATGTTATCGTCAAAAGGAACCTCAAAGTCTTGCAGGAACAGCAAATGGTTTCCCATATACTTCTCCATACGGTTCAGCAGCTTTTTTTCATCCTTACGGGCATACTTGTACTTTGTCTTTTGGTTTTCTTCCCTCCCCTTGCCTATCAGCTCACGGTATCTCTCTTCATATTCTTTTATCAGCTCTTGCGGGAATGTCTCTTTCCCCTTGCTTATGGCCTGTTTCCTCCTGCGGTTCATTTCACACAGCAGGGATATCATTTCCTCTGACCATCTGTTCCCGCTCTCCTCACTGTTCTTTTTCAGATATCGGATGATATGCACATTGCATTCCCCATGACCCGTTCCAAAATGATAAAGGGCTGTCTCGTGGTCATGCACAAGGATGCCTGTAAATTTCGCTAAAAAACGCACCTTTTTCATTGTCGCTATGGTCTTGTCTTTCATCACCCGGTAGACCACAGCTTTCTCCATGCTGAAGTTCCTGATATAGCTCTGCTTCCCGTTCACACTCACTACTGTCGCATCCGTCATCACTACCCGGTGGTTTAGCAGCTCTTCCTCCAAATGGGCAACGCTTCCCTGTGCTTTTTCAGAAAAAGACCTGCAAAAATGATACACGCTCCCCGCTGACAGCCCCAGGGCATTGCCTCCTGCAGCGTCCAGGAAGGCTGCAATCCTTTCAGCTGCCATCACTCCTTCACTATATAGCGCCACAGCCATTGCCTTTACATTTGGCCCATAAACCACATCGCTGCGGTACTCGGGCGGTATGGTGAAATGCCCTTTGCTGTCCGCATAGATCCGCACCTCCGTGATCAGCGGCGCTGTATCAAGGTCTATCTCGTACTTTGTGATATACTTCCCGCCTGCCAGACTGCCGATTTCCCGTACCTGATGCCGGCATTTTCCAGACCGGAGCTTTTCTTCCACGTCTGCTTTGGTAAGAGTAGTGCCTTTGTGGCCTTTCTGCCCGCCTGCCTTACGCCCGGTCTTTTCCCTTCCATTATAAGTATTGGCCGGCCTGCCTGCCTTCTGATCGGTAGAGGGCGGATTAGAAGTGTTGGAACTGTCATTGTTAAAATGCTCTTAAGCCGTTCGTTGTCGTCACGTAAAAGCTGGTTTTCGCAGGTCAGCTCACTGATCCGGGCGTTGAGGCGCTCAACATCCTCTTTGTGCTGCGTTTTTTCAACACGCAGATCCTTTTCCACCGCATCAAGGCGTCCCATCACTTCCATGAGCTGGTTATAAATGCTTTTTTCATAATTGCCACCCAAACCGGAACGCCTCCCCCCTGCTGTTTACTGTATCCTTATTGTAGCAGAAACGGTATAAAAATGCGAACTACGCGCCTTGGGACATTCGTCAGATTGACAACGGGCTGCTGGGGAATTAAGACATGGAAAATACACCTATAAAGGGAAAAAAGCAGGATTATTGCGGTTATCTGCATAAAGTTATCCACAATCAGGGCAGGGAACAGAGATTTTATTGTGAAACAAAGCAGGACAAGCCCTGCCTTGTGGATAACTTTTTAAACAGCATCAAAAAATTTCGGCAGTTTTTTGGTGATTTTTTTGACAAGGCTGAATAGTTAGTGCGCCCAGAAAGGGCGCAGTGTTTAATGGGTGGAAATCCCATCTGGTAAGGTGCCAGCCACACCACCAGTAGCGAACCTTGGGCAGGTATTGGTAACAATGCAGGCTAAGCGTAGGTAGCAAGGTAGTAGGGCTACAGGGCAGTTTTAGCATCGAAAGAAAGCTAAAACCAGTGCGCCGACGCAGTTAACTTTGCGGAAGGCAACATGTGTGACATCGAAATGGCGAGATTTTACACAGCACTGCGGTGTTGGAATGCCAGTCATGCTATACAATGACACTGTGTCAACTGGGGAGAGCCTGTAACCTCCGCTCCGGGTGTAAGGGGCGGTATGCGAATCAACGAAAGGAGTGTAGCAAAAGGGGAACAGGCAGTCGGATAGCCCGATAGTACCGGTGAAGGCGGGTAATGCCGCTGGAGGGAAGCGGAAAGGAGGTGTTCCTCACACCTCTGCTATACAAAACCATATCAAAGAGGAAACATTGTCTATACACAGCGATAGGAGAAACAATGGGAACGAAATTGGCGAGAATATCACAGCTGTCAAGCGAAAACCCGGACATGGTATTTACATCAATCGGGCATCTGATCAACAGGGAACTGCTGAAAGAGTGCCATGAGAAGATGGATGGAACAAAAGCGGTAGGAATCGATGGGATGACCAAAGAGGAATACGGCAGGGAACTGGAAAGGAACCTGGATGAGCTGGTGGAGAGGTTAAAACAGAAATCCTACAGACCACAGCCTGCAAGGCAGGTGGAGATACCGAAGGAAAATGGAAAAACAAGACCACTGAGCATTTACTGTTATGAGGATAAGCTGGTACAGGAAGCGCTAAGGAGAGTGCTGGAGGCAGTATATGAACCGCAATTCTATGATGAGATGTGGGGATTCCGGCCGAACAGGGGATGCCATAAGGCGATACAGCGGTTAAACATGATGCTGGAAAAGCGCCCGACCAACTATGTACTGGATGCAGACATCAAAGGTTTCTTTGACCATATAGACCATGAATGGGCGGTCAGGTTCATAGAATCACACATCAAAGACCCAAACATTACCAGACTCGTGAGGAGAATGCTGAAAGCAGGAATCATGAAAGAATTCCAATATGAAGAAACAGAGGAGGGTTCTGGACAGGGTTCCGTCTGCTCACCAGTAATCGCAAACATCTATATGCATTATGTGCTGGTCTGGTGGTTCCGGGAAAAGATACAGCCGCTGATGAAAGGATACAGTGGCATGGTGGTGTATGCGGATGACTTTGTAGTGTGTTTTGAGTACAAGGAAGAAGCAGAAATGTTTTATGAACATCTGAAAAGAAGAATGGAACACTTCGGAATGGAACTGGAAGAGGAAAAGACCAGGCTGATAGAGTTTGGGCGGAATGCGGAGGAAAAGAGCAGAAAAAGAGGCGCAAAACCCGAAACATTTACTTTTCTGGGGTTTACACACTACTGTTCCCATGGCAGGAATGGTAAATTCCGGGTGAAGAGGAAAACCAGCAGGAAGAAATTCACAAAGAAATGCAAAGAGATCCGACATCTGATTCGGGAAATGAGGGTATACCCCATAAAAGCCATAATAAAGAAACTGAACCAGATTCTTGTTGGATATTACCATTATTATGGAATCACGGACAACTTCCAGAGTATCAGCAAATTCAGGCGAGAGGTGGTAAAGAGCCTGTTCAAATGGCTGAACCGCAGGAGCCAGAGGAAAAGCTACAGCTGGGAGGGATTTAACGAAATGCTAAAGGTGTATCCATTGGCAAAACCGAAAATCTATGTAAGTGTATATGCAGGACAGCTGTAGAAGAATCAGTTTTGTAAAGAGCCGGATGCGGAAAAGCCGCACGTCCGGTTCTGTGAGGGGCATACCCTGCAAGGGGTATGTCTACTTGACCGAAATTCTTTTTCGAGCAAGGTCAAGGGCTGCTGTATCTGCACTTTTTCGGTAAGTGCGGCGAGCAGCTTTTTTCGTATCTTTTTGAGCATCGTGTTTCGCACTTTGCGGATGTTACGGTCAGACTGCCCACGAATAGTGGCCATTCTGACAGAACTATACTGCCGCAGTGCCCACAGGAACATAAGGAATTTGCTATCTTCGCTCAATTCCCGCAGGATATTGGATATATCCCCATCCGTCACAAGCTCGTGGATGTCGTAAGGACAGTAGAAAATGGAATCTACGAAATCACCTTTGCGTTCCAGCTTGGACAACACATCGTTGAGAGTGTCGGGAAAGTACAGCCCGTCTTCGGCTGCTCCATGGTCAAGGGGAATATCGTCACCACTTCGATATAGCTCGTGATAGCGCTCCTTGCGCTGACGGTTGGCATCGAGCCGATCATACCACGCCACAAGGTTTTCGTAATCTTTGAGCGTTCGGGCAGAATCCTCCAACCGTTTCAGAGCCTGCACCCGAAGCTCACGCTTTAAGAGTTTTCGTTCGGGCTGATCATCTCCGGTATCGTCCCCGTCATCCTCTATGGGATGTTCCTCTGCATCGGCTTCCAGTTCGTCAATGAGCCGCTGTTCCTTGGCAAGCCTGCGTTGTGCCTGCTCCTGTTCTTCGGCTTCTTCATCCTCAATACTGGAAAATGTTACTTGTTCTCTTCGCTTCTTTCGGGGAGATTCATCGGGATCGGCTTCATCGGTGATATCTTCCTCGTCATCCCAAAGGGCATTTTCATCTTCTTCATCTTCGTCTATGTAATTGGGAGCGTCCGTGTCGTATTCATCATAATAATCAGTAGCTTCATCATAAAGATTGTCATTTTCGTATCGCTTGGGTTCGTCGTACACCGCAGGAACCCCCTTCAAAAATATTTTTCAAATTTTCTTTGATTATTCGAAAAACAGTTCCGCTAAACACCCAGTATTTCTCCTATTAGTGAGGAAGTAATACATTCTGTCCTTTATTATATTACTTCCAATACTAAAGAAAGGAGGAAACTGCCTATGAGCAAAACCTATCGTGAGCTGACAGGAAAGGAGAAAAGACAGATCAAAAAGTTAGTTGTCTCCAAGCGTGCCAACTACGACAAGGAATACGGCTGCCTGCCGCTGGACTGCAACTGCTATATGCTTGGTATCTGCTATACCAACAGTGCCCTGTGCAGATATTTTCGGGAATCTGTACTGCCCGAAGCACCGAAGCTGGACGCTGTATTCAATCACGCACCAACGGTCAACTGCAAGCTGTGCGGCAAGCCATTCCTCATTGACGGGAAACGGGTGTACTGCTCGAAACGCTGTGCCACCGAAGCACGCCGCCAGCAGACCGCAGCCAGAGTGCGTAAGCACCGTGAAAAGCAGAAACAAACCACAATGTAATCGTTTTGCCCTCGGAAAGCCTTGTACCGCAAGGCTTTCCGAGGGCATTTCTGCATGGGTAAGGGGTTTATCCCTCTTGTCCTGTTTTAACCGCACAAATGGTTACAGGGAATCGGAACTATCAATAGTATACTCGAAATTTATGAATTATTCAATCTATGGAGGAGATTTGCCTATGGTAAAAAACGAAAGCAAGAACTTTGCTTATACCACCCACCGCATCGGTGGCACAACCTATAAAGTCAAGGTCGTGTTTAACGAAAGCGGTACGGAAACGATGGAGGATAAAATTTTACGGATTATTCGCAATGAAGTTCACACAAGCTGCGAAAAGCATGATATAATGGACGCACCACAAATGAGTCGACAGTCTGAAAGGAGCGCATCATGAGCGTGAAACAGACTGTGGGACAGGATCCCAATAAAATTACGGCATTGTACGAGAGACTTTCCCGTGACGATGATCAGGTTGGCGATAGCAACAGCATTGTCCATCAGAAAAAATACCTCGAAAGCTATGCCCAGCAGAGAGGTTATACGAACTGCCGTCACTATACGGACGACGGCTGGAGCGGAGGAAATTTTGAGCGTCCTGCGTGGAAACAGCTCATTGCAGATATTGAAGCAGGCAAGGTTGCCCATGTTATAGTCAAGGACATGAGCAGGGCGGGTCGTGACTATCTGCAAACAGGCTTTTACACGGAGGTGTTCTTTCGTCAGCACAATGTACACTTTGTGGCGATTGCCAACAGCGTGGACAGCGACGATCAGAACAGCAACGAATTGCTCCTTTTTTGAATATTATGAACGAATGGTACTTGCGAGATTTAAGCCGCAAACAACGCACCGCCATTCGTGTCAAGGGCGAATCGGGCAAGCCCACCACCAACTGCGCCATCTACGGCTACAAGAAAAATCCGGAGGACAAGTATCACTGGCTGATTGATGGGGAAGCGGCAGAGGTTGTCCGCCGCATCTTCCGGTTGACCATCGAGGGCAAAGGCCCGTATGACATTGCCCGCATCCTATTTGATGACAAGATCGAAACCCCTGCGGTCTATGCTGCAAGGCAAGGCCGGGGCGTTTGGAAAAGCAAAGAGGAATTTCCCAATCCTTACAACTGGAGTGGCTATATCGTCGGGAACATCCTTGCAAAGCCGGAATATATGGGGCATACGGTGAACTTCCGCTCCCACAAGCAGTCTTACAAGGACAAAACCCCGGTGATGAATCCCAAAGAGGACTGGCTGATCTTTGAGAACACCCACGAAGCCGTCGTAGATAAGGAAACGTGGGAGCTTGCACAGAAGCTCCGAAAGACACCGAGACGCCACGATACACTTGGCGAGGCCAATCCCTTGACGGGACTTCTGTTCTGTGCCGACTGCGGAGCGAAGATGTATAATCAGCGCACAAGAGGTTCCGACACCAAGCCTTACCCCTCCGATGCGTATGAGTGTTCCACCTATAAACTGGCGGGGCAGAAACGCTCTGCCGCCTGCCGCAATCATCATATTTCCACAAAAGCACTCCGAGAACTGATTTTGAACACCATCCGCACCGTCAGCACCTATGCCATTTCCAATCAAGACGAGTTTATGGAAAAGGTACGCTCCGCTTCGCAGATCAAGCAAAAAGAAGCTGCAAAGGAAACCAAGCGCAAGCTAAACAAGGATAAGAAACGTATTGCTGAGCTTGACAATATCATCAAAAAACTCTATGAATCCTTTGCCATCGGACGCATTACCGATGAACGCTTTGATACCCTTCTTGCCGAATATGAAGCCGAGCAGAAAAACTTGCAGGCATCCGTGGAAGAAGCCGAACAGCGGGTATCCTCTTTTGAGGAAGATACCGCTCGTGTGGAGCAGTTTATGGAGCTTGCGAGGAAATACACCGACTTTTCCGAGATGACCACACCAATGATTAACGAGTTTATCGATAAAATCATTGTCCACGCTCCCGAAAAGGTAGACGGTGACAGAGTGCAGGAGGTTGAAATTTATTTGAAGTTCATCGGGCATTTTGAGTTTCCAGCATCGGAGCTGACCGAGGAAGAAATCAAGCGGCAGGAGTTTTTGAAGAAAGAACGTGCCCGTAGCCGTGAACGCTACCAAAAGCTGAAATCCGGCGAACGCACCGTAGGCGTTCCCATCACGCAGACCTGCAAGTGCTGCGGCAAAACCTTTGAAGCAAGGTCAACGGCAAAGCTGTTCTGCAATGCGAATTGCCGAGCAAAGTATTACCGGCAGGAAGCGGCAAAGGAACGAAGCCGTGAGATCACCTGCGAGCACTGTGGCAAGATTTTTACTACGACACGAAACAGCGTTAAATACTGCTCTGATGATTGCCGGTATGCGGCACAGATCAAGCGGCAGGGCGAACGGAAGAAAGCACTGCGGGAAGCAAAGCACGAACAGGCACCGCCTGAGAACGAACAAAAAACAGCATAATGATATTTGAAGCGGATTGATGTATGTCGATCCGCTTCTTTCATTTTCAGGTGGACATTTTGCCCAACACCAAAACTATCAAATTTTTTGTATCGCCGCAAAGCGGCAGAAAGGAAACACTATGAATTTTACGAACAACTACAACACCAATCCCATCATCATCGGTATCGACCACGGCTACGGCAACATCAAGACTGCCCACTGCTGCTTCAAGACGGGCGTTGCCGCCTACGACAAGGAGCCGACCTTCAAAAGCAATCTACTCATCTATGAGGGCAGATATTATCTCATCGGAGAGGAACACAAGGAATTTATCTCCGACAAAATGACCGACAGCGATTATTATATTCTCACCCTTGCTGCCGTTGCCCGTGAACTGAACATCCGCAAGCTGACCTCTGCCTGTGTTCATCTTGCCGCAGGACTTCCTTTGACCTGGGTGAGCGAACAGAAGGACAGCTTCAAAGCGTATCTCCTGCAGAACGACATCGCCGACTTCACTTTCAAGGGCGTTGACTATCATGTTGATTTTGTCGGTGCAGATATTTTCCCGCAGGGCTTTTCTGCAGTTGCTGACAAGCTCCGTGAGTTCAAGGGTATCAATATGCTCTGCGATATTGGCAACGGCACGATGAACGTCATGTATATCAATGAGTGCCGCCCTCTTGCGAAAAAGTGCTTTACCGAGAAGTACGGCACCAATCAGTGTATGCTTGCCGTGCGTGAAAATCTGATGAAGCAGTTTGGTGTGTCGGTGGATGAAACCGTCCTTGAACGTGTGATCCGTCACGGCACGGCAGACATCAGCCAGCGTTATCTGACTGCCATTCGTGATACCGCAACCGAGTATGCAGAGGGCATCTTCCGCAGACTGCGTGAGCATGAGTACGATCCCGAACTGATGCGCCTGTATGTGGTAGGCGGCGGGAGCTGTATTCTCAAAAACTTCGGCAGCTACGATAAAGACCGTGTAATTATCAATGACGATATTTGCGCTACCGCAAAGGGGTATGAGCTGCTTGCCGAGCAGAAGCAGAGCAGAAAAGGCGGCATCGTATGAAGCAGATCTACACAACCACTCTGCGCTTAAACCTTGCGGATGAGGATGACCGACGGGCCTACGAGCATTTGCAGAAGATGGACAAAAAGCAGTATCGTTCTTACAGCAAGGCGATTGTTACCGCTATCAATGACCACTTTGAACGACAGGCACGGCTTGCTTCTGACCCCTATCTGGAAAACCGTGAAAAAGAGGATGCTTTTCTCAAACGGATAACGGAAGCCATTGAACAGGGCTTGCGGTTTGCGCCCGTCGGTATGCTCCCATTCACGCCGTCTGCCGCCGTTGAAGCTCCATCTGTTGAGGATGACGAGAATATTTCGGCGGCATTGGATTTCGCTGACAGCTTCTGATACTACTTTTGCCCTCGTTTGGTATTACAGTAATACCAAACGGGGGCATTTTTGCTACTACGAAGATTTACAGAAAAAGCGTGATACCAAACGGACGGATATTTAGTATCTGTATGCTACCAAATAACCTAATTTTTACTACCACAGGAGGATTTTCTATGACCACAGATGAGAAGAAATTACTGCAAGCCAAGCACAGATTGGAGGAAGCCGAGATGCGTGATCGCAATAAAGAGCGAAAAGCAAGGACACGACGGTTGATCCAGGAGGGAGCGATTTTGGAAAAGGTCTTTCCGAGCGTTGTTTCCTTAAACCTTGACGAATTGGAGGACTTTCTATGCAGACTCAGACGATAAACTTGAGACGGGGGGGGGCGTTCGGGCAACCGAGCGTCCCGTTTCTTTTATCCCGAAGGGCGCACTTACTCACCACCCCGAAGGGGCGGTGGTATTTCCTGCGGAAACCGTGCGCTCTCCGAGGGGGATGCGGCTTCTGCGGAAGCCTATGGACAATGCCACAGCTCTGGGTCGATGCTGTCATCGTCCACGCAGTTATCGCAAACACAACCGTCGATGTGATTGTGTGTTGGGGTACAAGCAGTACCCCAACTTGCGACAACTGCCTGCGAAAATCTGTCACCGACAGCTTTATCGCAGATATGGACGGCTCTACGCCGCCCATTTTCTTTTTGCGAAAAAGAAACAAAAACCGAGGGCGAAAGGACGGTGAGAACGAATGGCAATCTACCACTTGGAAGCAAAGATCGTGAGCCGAGGAAACGGACGCTCCGCTGTGGCGGCATCTGCTTATCTGAGCTGCACCAACATTCTGAATGACTACGACGGAGTGCGCCACGACTATACCCGAAAGAAAGGGCTTGTATGGCAAGAGGTGTTTCTGCCTGAATATGCCCCTACCGAGTGGCAAGACCGAGGCGTGCTTTGGAACGCCGTCGAGGAAAACGAAAAGACAAAGGATAGCCGCCTTGCCCGAGAGTTCGTTCCGGCTCTGCCTGTCGAGCTGAACAAAGAACAATGGCAACAGCTTCTATCCGATTTTATCAACGAGCAGTTTGTCGCAGACGGAATGTGTGCGGATGTGGCAATTCACGATCCGTATCCGCCCGGGCACAATCCCCACGCCCACATTATGCTGACAGTGCGCCCATTGGACGAAAACGGCAAATGGCAATACAAGACCGAGAAAGAATACCTCTGCATCAAAGACGGCGAGGAACGGGGCTTTACTGCCGCCGAGTTCAAGATTGCACAAGCTGACGGATGGGAGAAGCAATATCAGTACAAGGTCGGCAAGAAAAAGGTGTATATGACACCCTCTGCCGCCGAAGCACAAGGCTATGAGCGTGTCAACAAATATCCCAAAAGCACCAAGTTCGGCAGACAAAATCCCGTCTCCGAGCGTTGGAACTGCGAGGAACAGCTTGTGGAGTGGCGCAAGGCGTGGGCAGATGTGACCAACCGCTATTTGGAGCAGTACGGTCACGATGCTCACATCGACCACCGCAGCCACGCCGAGCGAGGTCTGGACGAACAGCCTACCGTTCACGAGGGTGTCATTGCCCGTGCTTTGGAGCAGAAAGGGATTATCTCCGATAGGTGCGAACTCAACCGTCAGATCAAGGCAGACAACGCCCTATTGCGTGAATTGAAAACGACGGTTAAGATGCTGATGCAGGCGGTTAAAAATACCGTCCCCGCTATTGCAGAAGCTATGGAACGGCTGCGAAGCAACATGATGATTTTCAAATATCAGCTTCTGCACATCGGAGGCGGCAAGCAGGCAATCGACAAATCCTTGAAAATGTATCGTGAGCATATGGCGCAATATACCGCTCTTGCGAACAAAATTTCAAAGAAAAGCAAAGAGCGCAAAGCGGCATTGGACGAGAAAAAGGCAACGCCGGTTATCCAGATTCTGAAGCACCGTGATCTTGCCAAACGGATTGCCGAGTTGACGGAAGATTTGGAGGAACTTCGGACAGAAAAGGCGATGCTGCTCCGACAGCTCCAATACCCCGAAGATTCTACTGCGGATATGTTCCGCAAAGAAATCCGCACTTTGGAGGACGGGCTGAAAAAATTGGAAGCCAGCGAAGCCAAGTATGCTGCCGAGCTTGACAATGCTCTAAAGCAGTATGCCGAGCTGCAAGAGCAGACGGTAGAATTTGATTCCGTTGAGCTTTACGAAGCAAGACAGGAAATTCGTCCCAATCACGAGCGAAATGCCACACGGCGCATCCAGAATGCCTATGGCGATAAATATGATATGCTCCGTATGTATGACAGCAAACGGAGTGTCGCTAATCTGCTGAGCGAAGCAGCGGAAGAACGCTCTGTTCGTGAGAAGCTGCGGACAATTCAGAAAGAGCAGAAATCGCAACAGCAGAAAAAGCCCAAGTACAAGGATTGGGAGAGATAAAATCAGCGGGAGTACAGTTCATTACGAATTGCACTCCCGCACAAACAAAAGCAATATTATACTATTCACTTGTTCGATTTAAAATATACTCTCTCAAAGATGATGCAATCTTTTTGGGTGCCGAAGTAGGCGTTGTTTGATATACAACACCTTCGGTGTCCTGCCATATCATAATTCCATCTACGCAAGTGTTTTCAATTACATACATGGTATTAGGAACTTTAGGATTAAGTTTTCGCTCTTTTTTTGTAAGAGATACCACATTGCGATGCTCGGATTTTGCGACACCTGTTAGCTCAATGCCGTCTGCCATGATTGCTCCGAAAGCTGCCAAGTATTCCTTGTATTCGTCAGCAAATCTAACTCTAAGCTGCAGTTCTGCATCAGTAATTTGCACTTCTGTAGCCGGTTTCAATGGCAACATATCCGGCAGAGAGTTTATCAATTCAACTATCTTAGACATTCATTTCACCCCTTACTTTGTTCAGCTCGTGCTTTCCAATGAGCCTTTCGTTCTTGATCCCAATTATTGCCTTCGCCATGAACTTCGGTTTCTACTGTGTTGTCATGCCAAAGACTTTGGTTTTTCTTTCCGTCTTCGTATTCACCTGTTCTATGTTCTTCCTCGGTTAGCTCTACGAGAGGAGAGTCAGCCTTTTGACCAAGATGATGTAATTCAAGTGGTTTACCCGTTTTACTATCTAACGGTGCTAATCCACGAGCAATTCTATCTCTATTTGATACGCCGTCTTCGTCAGTATAATCGAGGTCGATGTTTTCCTTAATTAAGCATTTGCGACCATTGATTTCCACTTCGATTAGACCAGCGTTCTTCAAGATTTCGTATTGCTTCATGTTTTTGATGTTTTCAATTATCTCGTCAGACCAACCGGTTTCTTCTTTGATCTTTGCCTTTTCTTCCTCTGTTAAGCCCTCTGTTTTAGTTTCAGTTGTTTCAGATCGCTTTCCACTCTCTGCTTTTGTCTGTTCAGTTGCTCTAAGAGAGCATTGTTCCATAAGAGCAGAGCGTGAAGTGCGTTCGATAAAGGAAATATCCGGTGGTTCAACGAGTGGCTTTTCACCAGTCTCTATATCATCTGGCAACTCTTTTATTTCGGGTAA
>Ga0137309_101491_pt1 | contig 15821 bp, 15 predicted proteins | sample NAcewiD2O_June_FD_97179 | JGI IMG/M metagenome (GOLD analysis project Ga0137309, IMG submission 97179) | Mouse cecal microbial communities from Vienna, Austria - N-Acetylneuraminic amended D2O_June | ecosystem: Host-associated > Mammals > Digestive system > Large intestine > Cecum | place... | reverse complement strand
GGCAGGCCGGCGCATCGAATCCAGCACCGCCACCGAGCCGAACAGAAAATCGCTCAGAGGGCTGTCGGCCTCGGCTCGCCTCAGAAGCAGGTCGAGCGTTTCGGCCAGAAAAAGCGCCACAAGGCCCTTTACGGGCGAACCGTCGAGAGCCGGGCTGCCCTTGAGGGGGCGCAGGTCGCGAATAGTGTGTATCTCCCTGCCGGGACGCAGCTCGCACTGCCCCTCGAAGAGAGCCAGAGGTGTGGTGAGCGCCCGGCGCCTGCGGGCCTCGCGCCCCGAGCCGGCAGGAAAGGCGAAAGCCACGCGTCCCAGCTCGCGGCTCCATGCCGAAACGATGTTCTTGGTGTCGCTATGGCGCACGGTGCGCAGCGCTATGCAGTGTAAGGCGGTGTACATATTTGCAAAGATATACAACATCGGCGGTCTTTGCAAAACAGGCACCCGGCAAGCACTCTATAATGCCCTGTTTTAACAGCAAAAACGCATTTTTGGCAGGATAAAAGGGCTAATTTTGTAAAAAAAACTTAAAAACAAGCCAAAAAGCAAGCCGTATTTGGCCGGAGCGAAAAATAGTTGCTATATTTGCACTCGCAAAAAGCGCGAGGCCCATTCGTCTATCGGTTAGGACGCAAGATTTTCATTCTTGAAAGAGGAGTTCGATTCTCCTATGGGCTACCAATCACTACAACGAAACAAAAGAACAACCGCATAAAATGGCAAACCACGATTCGTCTAAGAAGCGCATTCGCCAGACAGCAACCCGCCGCCTGCGCAACCGCTACTATGCCAAGACGGCCCGCAACGCTGTCCGCAACCTCCGCAAGATGACCGACAAGGCTGCTGCCGAAGCTCGCTACAGCGAAGTAAGCTCGCTGCTCGACCGCCTTGCCTCCAAAAAGACCATCTCCAAGAACAAGGCTTCCAACCTGAAGAGCAAACTGGCAAAGCACATTGCCAAACTCTCAGCGTAATCAGCCCACGCTCTTAAGAGATCCCCGCCCGCGGGGCTATAAGGCCCATTCGTCTATCGGTTAGGACGCAAGATTTTCATTCTTGAAAGAGGAGTTCGATTCTCCTATGGGCTACTTCTCTACCGAAGCTCCGTCAATCAACGACAGGAGCTTTTTTTATGCAGAAACACCACCCCCATATGATACGCAACCTACTTTTCGACCTCGGAGGAGTGATAATCGACATCGAACGCGACAACTGCGTCAAGGCATTCGAAAAACTCGGCCTCGAAGATGCCGACTCCTACTTCGGAGATTACGCGCAGACCGGAGTCTTTATGGCCATAGAAGACGGCAGCATAGGAACAGACACCTTCCATCGAGAGCTGCACGCCAAACTCCCCGCGCAGGTTAGCGACAACCAAATAGACGACGCCTTCCAAGCCTTCATCACCGGCATACCCGCGCACCGCCTTGCAGAGCTAAGACGCCTGCGCGAAGCCGGATACCGCATCTACCTGCTCAGCAACACCAACCCCATAATGTGGAACGGCGTGATAGCCCGCGAATTTGAAAAAGAGGGAATGCGCCGCGAAGACTACTTCGACGGAATGGTCACATCTTTCGAAGCAGGCTGCGTGAAGCCCGGCGAAGGCATATTCCGCCACACGGTGGAGAAATTAGGCATCAAGCCGGAAGAAACCCTGTTTTTCGACGACTCGGAGAGCAACACCCGCGCTGCCGAAGCACTCGGGTTCAACACCGCATGGGTACGCCCCGGTACTGAATTTACCGAATACCTGCCCCGTTAGCCATGGCTGACAGCCCACGCTACATCGTCGCCGTAGGCATGTTCGACGGGCTGCACCGAGGCCACGCCTTCGTGCTGCGCCAACTATGCCGCGAGGCCGCCGCGCGAGGCCTCAGGCCCAAGGTGCTTACATTCTCCGACCACCCGATAGCCACACTGGCGCCCGAACGCGCCCCCCGGCTGATAATGCCAGCCGAATGCAAGGCCGCGCTTATCACGTCGGCTTTCGGCATATCGGACGTAGCGCTTATGGACTTCTCGCCCCGGTTCGCATCTATGACCGGACGCGAATTTCTCGAAAAACTCCGCCACGACCACCGGGCCGACTGCATAGCCATGGGATTCAACAACCACATAGGCTCCGACAGGCTCGACGCCCGCGCGGCCTCCGATCTCGGAATAATCGACGTGGTACCTCTCCCGGCACTCCCGGAGGGAGAATGCCTTTGCAGCTCGGCTGTGCGCGAAGCCATAGCCGAAGCCGATTTCGACGTTGCCTCACGCATACTCGGTCGCTCCTTCGACCTCTGCGGCACCGTGGTAGAAGGCAACAAGCTCGGACGCACCATCGGCTACCCCACCGCCAACATATCGCCCTCATGCGGCAGCAGGCAGCTGCTACCGCCCGACGGGGTTTATGCCGCAGACGCCTTTACCGCCCCCGATAAAGAAAAACACAGGGCAATAGTAAACATCGGAGTAAGGCCAACCGTCGATAAAAGCGGACAGAACCGCACCATAGAAGCCCATATACTTGATTTCGACGCCGACCTCTACGGCACAGAGCTAAGACTCGAATTCATAACGCGGCTCCGCGATGAAAAAAAATTTGAATCGCTCGACGAATTGCGCCGCCAGCTCGATTCAGATGCCGAATCAGCACGCCGCGTGCAAGAGGGTTAACAGATATTCCGGAACACCCTCTAAAAATTTTTTGCACCTTCGGCTAAACCTTTTTTCACAATATTTGTCATATTTATACATTAGTCGATTTTTTTTCGTACCTTTGCGAAAAGTAAAGCCATGGCAGATATACAGCATAACATAGATACACACACCATCGAGGCCGAAACCGTCCACAGCGCGCCCCGCAAGGGCAACAAGTTTGCGTGGATAGCGTTGGCTCTCACCATAGGCGCATGGTGCGCCCTTATGTGGAGCAACGGCTATGTGGCGCTCGCGGTAGGCGCGCTCGCCGTAACCAGCGGTTTCATAGGGTTGCGCGGCAGTTCCATAAACATCAAGCGACTGTCAATCACCGCAATTATAGCATCAACAGTACTTATAGTAGTCCTCGCCGCCTTCCTCATCGTAATCAAAATAGGAATGGCCGTATAACAAAGTTCCTAACTCCTCATCCCTCATTCCTCATTTTTCTAACTCCCAAATGCCTGAACTGCCACATCATCAAGGCAGCAGTGGCAATGGTAGCCACCACATCGGACAGCGGGAACGACACCCACACACCAAGCAGGCCAAACTCCCCGGGAAGCCACAGCAACAAAGGAATAAGGAAAATCACCTGCCGCGAAAGGCTCAGGAATATTGATTTGCCCGCCTTTCCTATGCTTTGGAAGAAAGCTGTCGAAATAATCTGGAATCCGACCGCCCAGAACCATACCAGACAGGTACGAAGCGCGTAATCGCTTGCCGCTATGAGGTCGGCATCGGTTGTAAACGCGCGAGCCACAACCGACGGAATAATAGTGCCGACGAGCTGACCCACCACAGTAACCACAGTGGCCGCAGCCACAGCAAGCCAGTAAGCACGCTTTAAGCGGTGAAATTTTCGCGCGCCATAGTTATATCCCACTATGGGCTGCATGCCTTGGCAGATGCCGAGCACCACCGTCACCAGCAACGAGGTAAAAGTAACCATTATGCCCGCAGCGCCAATGGCCCTGTCGCCGCCCCACTCCGCCAAAGAGCGGTTCACAATAGCGTTGACGGCACACGAAGCCGCATTGACAAGCGCCGGAGCAGCTCCTATCGACACTATCGACACTATCACGCCCCAGTCAAGGCGGAAAGTGCCACGGCGGAAGCGCAGACTCACATCGGGCCTCATAAAATGCCACATCACGAACCACGCCGAAGCCGCCATCGCTATATCCGTGGCAATAGCCGCGCCGAGTATGCCCATATCAAACACCTTTATGAAAAGCGGATCGAGCACCACGTTCACCACCGCGCCGAGCAGCATCGTGGCCATAGCCTTCTTAGGGTAGCCCGACGCGCGCATAATATTGTTGAAGCCGAACGCGATGTTGGTAAGCAGCAGGCCCGGCATCAGCGCGAGCATATATTCGCGGCCATAGGGCGCTGTCACGTCACTGGCGCCGAAGGCGTGAAGCATAGGGTCGATAAAGACAGTGAACACCAGTATGTATATGGCGGCATTCACCATTGTGAGAGTGAAGGCGTTGCCGAGTATCAGCTCGGCATGAGGCCTGTCGCCCGCACCGAGCACTATCGACACCCTCGACGACGAGCCGACGCCCACAAGCACGCCTATGGCCGTGGCCAGATTCATAATGGGAAATGTGACGGCAAGCCCGGCGATAGCGTCCGGACCCACCCACTGGCCTATAAATATGCGGTCTACCACATTGTAGAGCGCCATAACGAGCATACCCACCACCGCAGGCACGCTGTATTCCCACAGCAAGCGCCCCACAGGGCGTTCGCCGAGCTTTTCAAGCCTGTCCTTGTTATTCGCGTCCATAAACTACCTTATGCCATAGAGATATGCGAGCAGAGCCATCTTGCCGCGCATAGTCTGCCGCGGCGTGAACTCGGAGTTCACCCACATATATCTCTGATTGAAGAAAGATTCTTGCTGAGGCCACTCACTCCAGGCGGGATAGCACCTGCGGAGCAGCAGCCGGGCGTCGCCGCCGTTATTCGCCGTCCACGTTTCCGTGCCGTTGAACGGTGTCTGCCCCGGGTGGGTGCCCGGCGCACCGTCGTTGCGCCCCGTGGAGTACACATCTGTTATATGGCGGCTTCCAAGCCCTGTCATCTCCACTATGTTGGCAGGGTTGCGGCCAAGCCCCCAGCCGGCCTCGGCATACATGGCGTCCTCAAGCTCGCGGCGCCTGCTGTCGGGTGCTACAAAGTGAGCGAGTATCACCAGGTGCATGTTTTGCGACGTGTGGAAGCGATTGTCCGAAGCCACCCTGCGCGACGGCCGCTTAGCAGCGGGGCGCAGATGATAGGACTCTGCATGCGAGTTGATACTCGATACCAGATTGGCATAATACTCCGGGTAATGCCGCTTATGAGGACAGACCAGATAAGCCGCCGCGCCCCATATCTGGCAATATGCCGACCACTTGCCGTCCACATAACTGCGGCCGAACAGTGTTGAGTTTCCGTCCTTGACACAAGCATTGGCCACCATCTCCTTCTCCCACTTGCGGTCGCCGGTGAGGTTATAGAGATACGCTGCCGCCATCTGGCGGAAGTCTGCCGCACGCATGCCCATATCGCCTATGTCCTGGATGTCATCTTCCTGCTTGTCCTTGCAGCTGCGGGCATAGCGGTATGCCTTGACAGCCTCGCGCGTATAATAGTCGGCCAGCCGGCTGTTGCCGTTTATCCTGAAAGCCTCGGCCATCATGGCGCAGTTGGCGGCATTGGCCCATGCCGCCATAGTGGTGCACCCGGCCTGAAACATCACGCGCCAGTCTGCCGACGGATTCGTAACTCCCTGCGAATAAGCCTTGCCGTCGCGGATACTGAGGAAGAAATCGACTTCGTTGCGCGCCTCGTCGAGAAGGTCGGGAATACCGTTGCCGCTTTCGCGTATGCCGAGATTGTCGTCACCGAGCCGGCCTCCTGTCAGAATATAGGGCAAAAGCATATCGTAGATATTGCTCACGTGGGCGATATGACGGTCCCAGTCGAAAGCGTCGGAGTGACCTCCGCGAACATTTTTTGCCACGGGATTACCCGGCAGGCGGTGTTTCCAGAACACCGACGCCTCCGCCTTTTTGAAATGAGGCTCGTCCCAGACGTCCATTCTCAGCTTGCGCCATTCGGGGTGCCACGGCTGCAGGTCTGTCTTGTATATCTTGAAATCGTCCGCCACACCTCCGGCCACAAACTGCGGCTGGCGCGGCACGGGCAGCACCCTCGGCGTGTCGACAGGCTCGTCAAGCCGCATATAGTAGTAGCCCCTTACCGAGTAGCGGAACGGCTCGCGGTAGATATCGGCCGACACTTCAAAATCGGGGCTGCACCCCACTCCTTCAACCACGATGCGGTAGCGCCCCGGCTCGGCGGCGACAAAATCGGCGCTCCACACATCGGAGCCTGTCAGATTTTTCTTTCCCGCCTCATACTCAGCGTCAGCCTGCCGCTTCCATTGCCTCACCGTGCCGGCCTCTTGGCGCGAGCCGGTGGCGGGATTGTAGAGATACACCTTGCGGCCTTCCCACTCCTGATAGTCGCGCATGCCTCCGTCGCCGAGCCACATATAGAGGTCGGCGAGATTGACCCGGCCGCCGGGAGTATAACCGATACGATTCACATGCACCGACTCCGAAACCGTGTTCCATACGTCGAAGCACACGGCGGCTTCCGCAACGTCCGAGCCGAGAAAACCGGGTATGCGCACCTTATAGCGGCACCCCTGCTTCATCGAACGCGGCAGTTTGAGAAATATCCAGTGGTCAAGCTCGCTGTGCAGCCTCGAATCGGTATTCATAGGCTTCGACTTGCGCCACACCTCAAGCGGCGATACCGAGGTAAAGGCACTGTCGTCGGGCGAACTTATGCTCCACAGCGAGGGGTTCTGCACATTGGCAACATCGAGCCTGCTGCCGAACACCACGAGCGAGTCGTCGCCGGGAGCAAAGGCGTGTCCCAGATAGGCACTCGGGCCGGTGCCGTTGTCCCTGTAGCGCACCTCGCCGTCGCGGAAATGCACTGCCAGATAATCTTTGTCGACAAGATCGACCCCGAGCAGCCTCGTAGCATATGCGTCGACCGACAGCAATAAGACCAGAACAGACAATAATGCGCGGTATAGTTTCATACAGGATATCAGAGGGTGTTAATAAGAAAGGGACAACCGCCTTCGACGGATGTCCCTTTCTTGAGTTATGGCTTTGGTGGTTGGGTTCTGCGATTATTCGGCGCGGGACTGTGCCAGTGCGCGCTCGTAGTATTTCTTGATATCCACACGCGTGCTTGCCACATACTTGGGATAATCCTCGATGATAGCCTTGTAAGCCTCGGCTTCGTCGGCATACTTGCCCTGAGCGCGGTAGATGTTGGCTTCCTTGATAAGGACGAACGGAACTATTTCAGGATTGCCGTTGGCTGTGGATATTGCCTTGGAGTAGCATTTGAGCGCCTGATCGAGCTGGTCGAGATTCACGTGGCAGTCACCCTGAAGGGTGTACACTCCTGCTGCGGCGATTTCGTCGTCAAGCGACGCGTCGTCGAGGTATTCGAGAGCCTCGGCATACTTGCCTTCCTGATAAAGGCGGATTCCGAGTTCTGCCTTCGCACGGTTGCCGCTCTTATATCCGGCCTTTGCGGCATCGGCGTAAAGAGTCATAGCGATAGAATCGTTGGCGGCGGCATCGGCCTGCGCCACGAGCTCGTCGGCCTTGCGGCTTCCCGACTGAGCCACGAGCAGCCATACAAGCACACCCGCAACCACTACGATAAGGCCTATGGCGAGGCCTGTCAGAGTTTTCTTATTGGCACGTGCCTTGGAAAGAATTTCCTCGGCGTGGTCGAGCTGCTCGGGAGCTGCGGTATCTTTTTTTTCCATTTATTTTGTTGGTTTCTTATTTATCAAGTCCATAGCGAGCGGCCAGTGTCCGCTTTCGACCTGCAAAAATAATGCTTATTATTAAAATATGAAAATTTCCGAGGCTCATTTTTTATATTACGGCCCAAAACAGCTAAATTTGCAATCCAAAAATATCGAAATACAGCAATGAGAGATTTGGAAATCATCACCAGCGCCAAAGTAATGGCCTACGAAGAACTCGACGCGCCCGTCCGCGAGCTTGTCGACGCCGCCCGCGCCGCCACTGCCGGCTCGTACGCGCCTTACAGCCATTTCAAGGTAGGGGCTGCCATACGCCTGTCGAACGGCTCGATCGTCACCGGGGCGAATCAGGAAAACGTAGCCTATCCCTCCGGCACCTGCGCCGAGCGCTCTGCCTGCTACTGGGCCGGGGCGAATGCTCCCGAGGAAACGTTCGAGATGATTGCCGTGGCCGCCGTCGGAACCGACGGCCTGCCTTGCGCCACTCCCGCAGCCCCTTGCGGGGCATGCCGCCAGGCACTGCTCGAATACGAGATGCGCGCCGGGCATGATGTGCCTGTAATCCTCGCCGGAGCCTTGGAGATATACTGCCTGCCTTCGGTAAAATCACTGCTGCCATTCGCATTTACAGAATTTTAACCGCTATGGACTTTATAGAAGAACTAACTTGGCGCGGGATGCTGCACACAGCAATGCCCGGCACCGAAGATATGCTTAAAGAAGGTATGGCCACGGCATACCTCGGCATAGACCCCACGGCCGACAGCCTCCACATAGGGCATCTCGTGGGAGTGATGATGCTCAAACACTTCCAGCGTTCGGGCCACAAGCCCCTCGCACTCATCGGAGGAGCCACCGGCATGATAGGCGACCCCTCGATGAAGAGCCAGGAACGCAAGCTTATCGACGAAACCACGCTTCGGCACAATCAGGAGGCAATAAAGGCCCAGCTGGCCAAATTCCTCGATTTCGACAGCGACGCGCCCAACGCCGCAGAGCTTGTGAACAACTACGACTGGATGCGCGAATTTTCATTCCTCGAATTCATACGCGACATCGGCAAGCACATCACCGTCAACTATATGATGGCGAAGGACTCCGTGAAGAAGCGCCTATCGGGCGAAAGCCGCGAAGGAATGTCGTTCACGGAATTTTCCTACCAGCTCCTGCAGGGCTACGACTTCCTCCACCTCTACCGCACCAAGGGCTGCCGCCTGCAGATGGGCGGTTCCGACCAGTGGGGCAACATGACCACAGGCTCCGAGCTGATACGTCGCATCGAAGGCGCCACCGACGCGTTCGCCCTCACATGCCCGCTCATCACCAAGGCCGACGGTGGCAAGTTCGGAAAGACAGAGAGCGGCAACGTGTGGCTTGACCCCAAGCGCACCTCGCCCTACAAGTTCTACCAGTTCTGGCTGAACGTGTCGGACGACGACGCCGAAAAATACATCAAGATATTTACCGAGCTTACCCGCGAGGAAGTTGCCGACCTCGTGGCACAACAGGCTGCCGACCCCGCCCAGCGCCCGCTCCAGAAGCGCCTCGCAAAGGAAATAACCAGCATGGTGCACAGCGAAGCCGAATGGCAGGCCGCCGTTGAAGCCTCGCAGATACTCTTCAGCAACAAGGCCGCCGACGCCCTGCGCCACATCGACGAGCAGACCCTGCTCGACCTCTTCGAGGGCGTGCCCACTTTCGAGGTATCGCTCGACGACATCAACGGCGAAACACGCCTTGCCGACCTGCTTACCGAAAAAGCCCCCGTGTTCCCCTCGAAAGCCGAAATGCGCAAGATGGTGCAAGGCGGCGGCTTCTCAATCAACAAAGAGAAAGTGAGCGACCCGCAGGCCACAGCGTCGGCCTCCATGCTGCTCAACGGGCGCTACATCATAGCCCAGAAAGGCAAAAAGAATTATTACCTGTTAATCGCAAAATAATATGGACAACAAGCCCCACACGCCGCCGGTGCTCGCAGCCGAGTTCTCAAACGAACGCGAAGCTGCCATAGCCTGCGGAATGCTGCAGACCAACGGTATCGAGGCATTCGTAGTAGACGATGCTATGGCCACAATCTACGGCGCAGGAGCGACGTGGGCGCCGGTAAGGCTGTACGTGCGGGCTGACCACGCCGAAAAAGCGGCAGAACTATTGGCCGCCGCAGGCGACTAAGATGGAGGCAGACCGCATCTGTCTGACACCATCAAAAAAAACAATATTATCATGGCAAATTGGTTTGAATGTAAAGTAAGGTACGACAAACTCCAGGAAAACGGAGCTGTAAAGAAAGTAACCGAACCCTATCTTGTAGACGCCCTGTCGTTCACGGAAGCAGAAGCACGAATCACCGAAGAACAGACTCCCTTCATATCGGGCGAATTCAGCGTGTCGGCTGTGAAGCGCACCAAAATCGCCGAAATATTCTTCAACGAGGACGGCGACCGCTGGTATCTTGCCAAAGTAGGATTCATTACAATCGACGAAAAGACAGCCGCCGAGAAGCGCTCGACATCGCTCATTCTCGTGCAGGCATCGAACTTCAAGGAAGCACACGAAAACTTTGTGAAAGGCATGGCCGGAACAATGGCCGACTACGACATACTGTCTATCTCCGAAACACCGCTGATGGACGTATACAAAATGAAAGTAGTAGACTGATGAGCCCGGTTGCCGAGGCATTGAAAACCGTCGCCGCCACCCTCCCTGCGGGGGTGGAACTGGTGGCGGTCTCCAAATTTCACCCGGCAGAGGCCATTGCCGAGGCCTATTCCGCCGGACAACGCATCTTCGGCGAGAGCCGCGTGCAGGAATTATCCGCTAAAATACCGGCGCTTCCCGCCGACATACGGTGGCACTTCATAGGCCACCTCCAGACAAACAAGGTGCGCAAGCTGCTCGAAGCAGGGCCTATAGCGCTGATAGAGAGCGTAGATTCCGAGCGCGTGCTCGATGCCATCGATGCCGAAAGCGCACGGCTCGGCATCACCAGCCGCGTACTGATGCAGGTACACGTTGCGGCCGAAGAAACCAAATTCGGATTCACCCCCGAAGAAATAGAGGCATACTTCCGCGACAGGCGCTTTGAGAGCCTTCGCGCCACCCATATATGCGGACTTATGGGAATGGCCACCAACACCGACGACACCGCCCGCATAGCGGCCGACTTCAAGGCGATAGCAGACCTCAGAAAGCAGATACTGGCCATTGCCCCCGACCTGCGCGGCTTCGACACCCTGTCGATGGGCATGAGCGACGACTATCCGCTCGCCATAGAGGCCGGCTCTAACCTTGTGCGGGTAGGCACAGCCATATTCGGAGCAAGAGCATACTGAACGATGGAAAAGTTTCTGACCATAATCATACCGGCACACAACCGGAAAGAGCTTGTGGGACGCACCCTGCACTCGCTTGAGGCGCAGACCGCAAGGCCGCTCGATATAATTCTGGTCGACAACAACTCATCCGACGGTACACGCGAAGAACTGACGCGCTGGCAGTCGGCGCTCGACGCCCCCGATTTTACCATACGAGTGCTCGACTGCGACACTCCCGGCGCGGCAGCCGCCCGCAACAAGGGCCTCGAGGCCGTCACCACGCCGTGGGTGATGTTTTTCGACTCGGACGACACCATGCGTCCCTCGCACTGTTCGCGCGTAATCGACACAGCCAGAAGCAATCCGCAGCTCGCCATCATAGGCTGGGACGTGGACATGCACCTTGCCGACGGAAGCACACGCAGAGGTCGCTTCGCCCGCACCAGCAGCTGGATCAATATATTCCACGGCGGTTTCGCCACACAGCGGTGGTGCGCCCGCACAGAGCTTGTACGCAAAGTAGGCGCGTGGAATCCCGCCGCAATGATATGGAACGACATCGAACTCGGAACGCGCCTGCTCAGTGCCGGCGGCGAGATTGCCTGCATCGAGGGCGAGCCAAGCGTCGACGTGTATCACACCTCCGACTCCATATCGGCCCAGCCGTGGTTGCAAAGGCTGCAACGAATGGACGCAACAGCCGCCATAATAGAAAGCGAGCTGCCGCACGAAAAGCGCCACTGGGCAGATTATAAGAGGGTTATCGCCGCAGGAGAGGCGCTGCGTTGCGCGCCGAAAGAACCGGGAGTGGAAGCCGCGGCACGCGCGATGTACGGTCGCGCCCTGTCGCGCGCCGGCACCTTCAGCCGCCGTATGGCGCTACGGCTCGCATTCAACCACATACGCCGCTTCCCGCGAGGGGCAACCGCCATCCTAAGCTTTTTCAAATGAAACTGTTTCGCACAATAATCCTTCCTGCAACCATAGCGGCACTTGCTTGGGCGGCCTTGTCCTGCTCAAGCGACACCGGCAGCAGGGCGATACCTCCCTGCGAGATAACAACGCCTCTCGACTCCCTCTTCTCCACGATGTTTCGCCCCGACGAGCCCGGAGCCATAGTAGGCGTGGTGCGCAACGACTCTATCGTTTACCTCCGAGGATTCGGAAAAGCATCACTGGCGCCGTCACGCCCTATGACAGACAGCACGATGCTCAATGTGTGCTCGATCACGAAGACTTTCGTGGTGGCAGCCGTGACAAAGCTTGCCGAAGCCGGGAAACTCAGCCTCGACGACAGTGTGGCCGAGTATTTTCCGCAATTTGAAGGGCATTGCTTCAAGGAAGTAAAGCTCCGCCACATTCTATCGCACACAACCGGCCTCCCCGACCTCAGACCGCGCAACCCGGACCAGTGGGACACCTACGTGAAAAGGCATAATTCCACATTCGGGGAAGGCAGCGACTACCTGCTGTACGGACGCGAGGAAGAACTCATACGCTTCTACGAATCGGTCGACAGCCTGCTGCACAATCCCGGCGAAGGCTTCCACTATCAGGAACCGCCGTTCATGCTGCTGTCGTACGTGATATCGCAGGCCGCCGGAATGCCATTCGACCAATACATGACCGACAGCATATTCTCTGCCGCCGGACTACGAAACACGGCCTTTTTCGACCCCGACACCGAATTTCCCAACGAGGCGCACGGCTACGCCCCAGTAGAGGGACAACCCGGCAAATGGGCGGAATACGACTACGGCGAAGCCAATTTCTTCGGCACCAAGGCCGACGGCGGCATATATACCACCGCGCGCGACTTCGCCCTGTGGCAAAAGGCTCTGTTCGGAGGCAAAATAATAGCCGACAGCACATTGCAATCGGCCATAACACCTTATATCAGCACCCCGGAGCCACATACCGGCTATGGCTACGGCCTCTACATCGAGAACCGGCCAGACCGCCCCGAAAAGATATACCATACCGGCGACAACGGGGCATTCTACATCTTCGAGGGAGAATTTCCCGAAAAGAAATTATTCTACCTCATATTCGCCAACCGCGACGACTGGAACCGCGAAGAACTCGTCGAAAAATTCGACAGCATCTTCACCGCCGCCCGCTGGCTATAAGGATTTTACTCCGGGTCGTAAGTCTGGTAAAGCAGGTCGTTGTAGGGGAAACGAGCCAAATGTATCTCGCGGGCCATAGTGTAAAGGCGCGCCTTTAGCTCGTCGATATTGACTCCCTTGCGGGCCGACACAAACACACAGTTATCGTTCATCTTCGCCATCCACGATTCTTTCAGCTCCTCGAGTGTGGTGTTGCACCGTTCGCGCGGAGTGAGGTCGTCTTCGTCCTTGGGCGTGCAGGTGTATGCGTCGATTTTGTTGAACACAAGCAGCATGGGCTTGTCGGTACCGTTGCATACCTCGCGCAGTGTACGGTCCACCACCTCTATCTGCTCCTCAAAGTTAGGGTGCGATATATCCACTACGTGCACCAGTATGTCGGCTTCGCGCACCTCGTCGAGCGTCGACTTGAACGAGTCGACAAGATGGGTGGGGAGTTTGCGGATAAATCCCACGGTATCGGTAAGCAGGAAAGGCAGATTGTCGATTACCACCTTGCGCACGGTGGTGTCGAGAGTTGCAAAAAGCTTGTTCTCGGCAAAGACGTCGCTCTTGCTCAGCAGATTCATAAGCGTCGATTTGCCGACGTTGGTATAACCGACCAGCGCCACACGGGTAAGCTTGCCGCGATTCTTGCGCTGCACGGCCTTCTGACGGTCGATAGCGCGCAGTTCCTCTTTGAGCAGCGATATGCGGTTGAGGATAATTCGGCGGTCGGTTTCTATCTGTGTTTCGCCGGGACCGCGCATACCTATACCGCCACGCTGGCGTTCGAGGTGCGTCCACATGCGCGTAAGCCTCGGCAAGAGATACTGGTACTGGGCAAGCTCGACCTGCGTCTTGGCGCTCGCAGTCTGCGCGCGCTTGGCGAAGATGTCGAGAATGAGGTTTGTGCGGTCGAGAATCTTCACACCCAGCTCTCGCTCGATGTTCAGCACCTGCTTGGTGGAGAGGTCGTCGTCGAAAATCGCCATCGATATGTCGCCGTCTTCCTCTATGTACTGCCGTATTTCTTCCAGCTTGCCCTTGCCCACGAAAGTGCGGGGATTCGGATAGTCGAGCCGCTGGGTAAACGTCTTCACAGCCTCTGCACCGGCCGTGTCGGCAAGGAACGCAAGCTCTGCGAGATATTCGGCAGAACGAGCCTCGTCCTGCGTTGGCGTCACAAGGCCTATGAGTATCGCCCTCTCCGGAGTGGCGCCTTTGTCGACGGTAGCAAACTGTTTCATAATATTGTGGTTATCAGCAGTACATCGCCTCGATTTCGTCGGCATATGCCGAGTTTATCACCGGGCGGCGTATTTTCAATGTATTGGTAAGTTCGCCGTTCTCGATGGAGAACTCGCGGGGAAGAAGCGTGAAACGCTTTATTTTCTCGAATCCGGCAAATCCTTTCTGCAGACGCTCTATGCGCTCGGCAATGAAACGGCGAATCTCGTTGTTCTGCACAAGCTCGTCGAGCGAGTTGAACTGGATGTGCTTGCGACGGGCATACTCCTTCAGCGCCTCGAATGCCGGTATTATAATGGCGGTGACGTACTTGCGCTGGTCGCCTATCACAGCCACCTGCTCTATATAGCGATCCTCGCCAAGACGGCTTTCGATAGCCTGCGGAGCGATATACTTGCCGTTGGAGGTCTTGAAGAGGTCTTTAAGGCGCTCGGTAAGAACCAGCGAGCCGTCGGCATCGAAATAGCCTGCATCGCCCGTGCGGAACCAGCCGTCGGCGGTGAACGCCTTCGCGTCTTCCTCAGGACGCCCGTAGTAGCCGCGCATCACTGTCGGACCCTTTACAAGTATCTCGTTTTCCGGGCCGATCTTCACCGACACGCCATCGAGGGTGGTACCCACGGTGCCGAACTCGTAGCCCACTGCCGGATAGCAGGTAACCGTGGCAGTGGTTTCCGAAAGGCCGTAGCCTATCACTATGTTGATGCCGCAGGCGTGGAGAAATTCCACTATCGTCGACGAAAGCGGCGCGCCGGCAGTCGGGAATATATTGCCATTGTCGATGCCTATGGCTGCACGCAGTTTGGAAAACACCATACGGTCATAGAAGCGGTAGCGCTGCTCGAGCAGCCACGGCGCGCGAAGCCCCTTGCGGGCATAGTCCATATTGCGCCTGGCGCCCACGGCAAGAGCGCGCTCAATCATAATCTTGCGCGCACCCTTCATATCGCTGATCTTGTCCTGAATGGCCGTGTACACTTTCTCCCAGAACCGGGGCACGCTGCACATACAGGTAGGACGGGCTATCTTGACGGCTTTCTGAATTTCTTTCGGGTTATGGTTTATCGCCACCTTCATGCCCATTGAGAGGCAGAAGTAAGTCCACGCCTTCTCGAATATGTGGCTCAGGGGGAGGAAGCACACCGAGGTGTCCTCGTCCGAAATGGTGTCGAGGCGGCGCTTGTGCATGTCCACGGCGGCATCGAAGCAACTGTGGGGCAGTATCGCCCCTTTGGGCTCGCCGGTAGTGCCCGATGTGTAAATCAATGTTGCAATATCGTCGGGAACGGCCTGCGAGGCACGCAGCTCCACTTCGGCGCGGCATTCAGCTGAAGCGGAAGCGCCGAGAGCCACAAGGTCGGCAAAGGACATCGAGCGGGTATCGTCTGAATCCTTGCAGACACCCTCTTCTATAATTATCACATGCTCGAGTCCGGGACACTCAGCCGCGATCGAACGCACTGCGGCGTAGTGGTCGGCACCGCCTACAAAGATTGCCTTCGCTCCCGCATCTTTTATTATGTACCGCACTTGCTTGGGGCTTGATGTGGAATAAATAGACACCGGCACGGCGCGATTGCGGTAGCAGGCAAAATC
>Ga0137309_101488_pt1 | contig 15824 bp, 17 predicted proteins | sample NAcewiD2O_June_FD_97179 | JGI IMG/M metagenome (GOLD analysis project Ga0137309, IMG submission 97179) | Mouse cecal microbial communities from Vienna, Austria - N-Acetylneuraminic amended D2O_June | ecosystem: Host-associated > Mammals > Digestive system > Large intestine > Cecum | place... | reverse complement strand
TGGAGTTGGTGAGCCGCCCGTAAATGTTCCCGGCGTCCGCCAGCCCGAACCGGGCGGCGGCGTGGGCGGAATTGCGGAACACATAGGAGGTTGTCTGATAAATAGGCACAGCCCGGGCATCGGTAGCGGGGTCCGGCCGCTCTTGGCCCACGTGGAGCTGTAAGGTCTCAAATCTGTAGCTCATGGGAAAGTTCCCCTTTCTGTTTGGATGTGGGAATTATATTCCTATAAACCTACTTTGTCAATAGGAATAATATGATTCTTGAAATCCTATTAACCCTGTGGTATGATAGGTAAAAACAGGAGGGGATTTTATGATGATTTCCACAAAGGGAAGGTATGCGCTTCGGTTTTTAGTGGATGTTGCCGAGCATCAGGCCGAGAGCTTCGTGCCACTGCGGGATGTAGCCGAACGGCAGGGGATCTCGGAAAAATATCTGGAGATCATCGTGAAGGAGCTGGTGAAGGGTGGGGAGCTGGAGGCCATGCGGGGAAAGGGCGGCGGCTACCGGCTGAACCGGCCTCCAGAGGAATACAGTGTGCGCTCCGTCCTGGAGCGGATGGAAGGGCCGCTGGCCCCGGTGGCCTGCCTGGGGCCGGGGCAGAAGCCCTGTCCCCGGCAGGCGGACTGCCGGACGCTGACCCTTTGGCAGGGGTTGGACAGAGTGATCTCCGACTATCTGGCGGAGTTTACCCTGGCGGATCTGTGCGGGGAGAGGCCAGAAAGCGCTGTTACGCGCTGACGATTTTGTGCAAATTGCCCCTTGACAGCGGGCCTGTCCCGCGCTATACTTTCACCCATCAAACCGTTGAAGCGGAGATCAAACCGGTTATGCCTCCACAGAGAGCCCGTGGCGCTGGGAATCGGGCGGGAAACAGGCCGGCAAATGGACCGCCGAGGGCGCGGGCAAAGGCGTTTACCGCCGAGTACCCCGCGACGTGTGGGCATACGTCAGTTGCCGGGGGTATGTTGGTACTCCGTTAAGGGCATGGCCTTTTCAGGCCGTGAAGCAAGGTGGCACCGCGAGCGATATTTTCGCCCGTCCTTGACTCATTGTAGTCGAGGGCGGGTGTTTTTGTTTTGCCCGTCCCCGGAAGGAGGAACGTCTATGTACTATCCATCCCTGAAGGAAGCCCGTGAGCTGGCGGCATCCGGCGGCTGCCGCTATGTCCCCGTCAGCCGGGAGCTCTTCTCCGACTTCATCACTCCAATCCAGGCCCTGCGGATTCTCCGGGCCAAAAGCGGACACTGCTTCCTGCTGGAGTCCGCCGCCGACAGCGCCGGCTGGGGCCGCTATACCTTCCTGGGCTTCGACCCAACACTGGAGGTCACCTGCAAGGACGGCATCCTCCAGCTCCGGGACCGGGACACCGTGCGCACAGAGCTCCAGCACCCGGCCCCCATCCTCCGCAAACTCCTGGCGGAGCACAAGAGCCCCCGCGTGCCGGGACTGCCGCCCTTCACCGGCGGACTGGTGGGGTACTTCGCCTACGACTACCTCAAATACGCCGAGCCTTCCCTGAAGCTGAAGGCCCAGGACCGGGAGCGGTTCCAGGATATGGACCTGATGCTCTTTGAGAAGGTCATCTGCTTTGACAACTACCGGCAGAAAATCATCCTTATCACCAACGCAGAGGCAGCCAATCTGGATATAAGCTACCCCGCTGCCTGCGGCGAGCTGGAGCGAATGGCATCCCTGCTCAAATATGGCAAGCCCTTGGAGCCCAGACCTGGACGGCTGACTACACCCCTGACGCCCCTCTTTGACCTGCCGGCCTACACGACCATGGTGGAGAAGGGAAAGCGGTACATCCGGGAGGGGGACATTTTCTAGGTGGTGCTGTCCAACCGGCTGGAGGCAGGCTTTGAGGGCTCCCTGCTGGATGCCTACCGGGTGCTGCGCTCCAGCAACCCTTCGCCCTATATGTTCTACTTCACCAGTGACAGCATGGAACTGGCCGGAGCCTCCCCGGAGACCCTGGTGAAGCTGGAGGATGGGGTGCTCCACACCTTCCCCCTGGCGGGCTCCCGGCCAAGGGGCAAAACGCCAGAGGAGGATGCCTCTCTGGAGAGTGAACTGCTTAGCGACGAGAAGGAGCTGGCCGAGCACAACATGCTGGTGGACCTGGGCCGGAACGACCTGGGGAAGATCAGCAAATTCGGCACGGTGGAAGTAGAAAACTACCTGTCCGTCCTCCGCTTCTCCCATGTGATGCACATAGGCTCCACCGTCCGGGGGAAGATCCGGGAGGACAAGGACGCCTTGGACGCTCTGGACGCGGTGCTCCCCGCCGGGACTCTCTCGGGAGCTCCCAAGCTGCGGGCCATGGAGATCATCGACGAGCTGGAGGACGACAAGCGTGGCGTCTACGGCGGGGCCGTGGGCTATCTGGACTTCACCGGGAACATGGACGCCTGCATTGCTATCCGGCTGGCCTACAAGAAGAACGGGCGCGTGTTTATCCGGGCCGGGGCCGGTATCGTGGCCGACTCCATGCCGGAGAAGGAGCATCAGGAGTGCATCAACAAGGCCTGGGCCGTGGTGGAGGCCCTGGAGCGGGCCCAGAGGGAGGCGGATTTATGATTCTTCTGATTGACAACTACGACAGCTTTTCCTACAACCTCTACCAGCTCATCGGGGCCATTGCGCCTGACATCAAGGTCATCCGGAACGACGAACTGACCATACCGGAGATCGAGGCCCTGGCCCCGGAGCGGATCATCCTTTCCCCCGGCCCCGGCAGGCCGGAGGACGCGGGGATTCTCATTGAGGCGGTAAAAGCCCTGGGGCCAAAGATTCCCATACTGGGCGTCTGCCTGGGCCACCAGGCCATCTGCGCCGCCTTCGGCGCGTCCATCACCTACGCGAAGCGGCTGATGCACGGAAAGCAGTCCGAGGTTGAATTTGACACCCGCTGCCCGCTGTTCCGGAATCTGCCGGAGAGCGCGCCGGTGGCCCGGTATCACTCCCTGGTGTCGGACCCGGACACCCTGCCGGACTGCCTGACCGTCACCGCCCGGACGGAAGACGGGGAGGTTATGGCGGTTCAGCATACCGAATACCCCATCTACGGGGTGCAGTTCCACCCGGAATCTATTCTCACACCGGACGGAAAGACTATTCTCACCAACTTTATCGCACTGTAAAAGGAGGTAAAAATGGCAAGCCAAAAGTTCAATGTTTTATATGGAAGGCTCAGTCAGGAGGATGACCGGGCTGGCGATTCAAACAGCATCGTGAATCAAGAGTTACTATGTAGAGGGTGGAGTCACCACCTAATACATATGACTGCGGTTCATTTGTGGCAGAATGGTACATTGCAGTTGTAAGAAAGGCGGTGAGAACGCTAAAACAAGCGTTTTTCGCAACTGCAATTCACATTTTGCTGCAAATGAAAGGAAATGATTATGGAATTGACCTATACGAAAGTAGGAGACTACTACATCCCTGACCTTGCCCTTGACGATGACACTGAGTACGAAATCAGCGTATATGGCCGGATGCGGGAGAGGTTCCTAAAAGAGCATCACCCTGGCGTTTACAATCGGATGCTTCTCTATGGGGAATTGTGGAAACACCTCGCTGAAATTGACACCGCTTGCCATGAGCGCATGGATTTTTTAATTCCGGCCATGGCAAAGCGGGAAGGTGTGACTGAAGCCCTGAAAGCGTCCAGTCAGATGGAATGGGTGGGCCGTATGAATAATATCCGCAACCGGGCAGAAGAAATCATACTCCATGAACTGGTCTATGCGTGAAAATTATAATGGGGAGTGGCTGTGCTCATGGAGCATAGCCACTCCCCGTTTTTTCTGCTTCTATGTACTCAATTTCCTCATCCCGGCACCAGCGAATGGCGATCTCCCGATACACCGCCGCCTGATAATCATACCACAGATGTTCAATTCGATGATAATAGATGCCGTTCTTGAATCGGCGGAACGCGCCCTTACCACGAATCGCGTGAGCCAGTTCCTGACGGGCCGCGCCGGGCGGCAGCGATTCAATAAAGCGCTCCATAATGCTATATTCGTGAATATCGTATTTCGTCGGGAATCGCAGGAACCGGCCTCTCGGTGAATTTTCAATCAATTCTTCCAGTTCTTCATCGCGTTCCCCCGTGATGATCTCGTCCTGCAAATAAACCGTTTCGCCGGTCTGTGTGTCATAGAAATAGGTAAACGCATCATCTGCGGTTTCGATTGCCTCAATTACCTGTTCCAGCTTAATTTTCATCGTGGCTGCTCCAATCATCAATTATCATCCGTTCGAGCGGCAATTTGTCGCTCGAACAAAGCTGCTCAGATCCTATGAATGTCAGCATAAATTTCTCCGGCAGCTTTGCTATCCGAACCTTTTGAAGATATTCAAATGCCCGTACTGCAAACCTATGACTAACCATCGTATCCCACTCGGCCAGCAGAATGATCTCCGCCGTGCCGCCCTTGAAATCATAGCGGAGTTCGCCCCAAGCGGCGTCGCAGTCTGCGACATATTCGTAAACTGCGGCGGTTATTTTTCTGCCACGCTTTTGCTGGGACTTTAAGCGTAACTCCACCGCATGAAGTTCACCCGCCGCAACCAGCGCCCTTGTCAGCTTATCCTCTGCGCGGACATAAGCCCGCTCTTGAATCTCTATAAGCAGTTCATATTTCAGCAGCTTCAGCGCGGAACGCTCTACGATTTTTGCGCGGCTCTCTGTCAAATGGAAATACTGCGCCGTTTCAGTGAGCGGGTGGCCTTTGCCGTCCGCAAAGCCAAAGCGGTACTGAATATAAATATTTTCCCGATCCGGCAGTGCATCCATAGCCTCGTGAAGTTCAGCTGCCGTTTCCCGCTCAATATAAATCCGTTCTGGTGATTTGACATTGGGTGAAACAATCAGGCACTCTACCGTATCCTCTCCGGCATCGTCCAAATCTTCATCCAGATATATGATTTTCCAAACGTTAGCTTTATCGTGCTTCAACTGCCATACCGTGTCCCGGCTGTACTGGCGAATCAGGTCACTCATGGAGCGTTTAGTTGCAGGAGCAGCATAAGTCAGAAATTTAACCCCGCTGGAGAGGTCGTAGCCGTCGATTGCCCTCCACAGTCCGATAGAACCAGCCTGCACAAGATCATCAACGCCCACACCGCAGGCGGAAAGATGCTCCTGGCGTACCGGGTTCCCTACAATTTGATTTGCAATTTTCCGAACAAATGGGAGATTGGCCTTGATAAGTAAGGACACAGCCTGTTCGTCTCCGGCCTGTGCCAATGCGCAAAGCTGTTCATTCGTCAAGGTTTCCATTTGTCAAACCCTGCTTTTGAGCAATATCTATATAGCCCTTGATAAAATCTTCAATAAGCCCGGAAAATTGTTTCCCCAATTCAGGTGTCGCGCCGGGTAGTGTAGAGTAGGCCCCGGTAAGCTGCTCAAACGTGATCTGCGGCACCAGCGACTGTTCGCTACTGCCCCTCACTATATTTTTCATCATAGCTTCAGTGAGCTGTGCCGTTGCCAATTCAGTTGTTGGCGTCTGCGTCTGGATACCGGCCTTAATGTCCCGAAGCATTGTCATTAGAGCGGACTGGATTGTCTCAACATCTTTTTCATGGGGAGCAGTTTTCATCATGCTGAGAATCTGCGTAGCCGCCTCCATACCCTCTTGCGGGGTTGCCAAATGGCTCGTGTCTAATGTGCCGATCATCTGCTGCATCTTGTCCCACATGGCGTTCAGTCCCGCAGGCCCTTCGGCATTGCTGTCCTTGAAATATCGGGCGATCATGCGCGTGATCACCGGGAATTGTGGATTTTCCAAAATACGGTTGACCACATCGGTGTCCACTTCTCTGGTATACAGCGCCATCGCCGCTTTATAGGATAGTCCCAACTCTCTTATATCATAGTTACGACGCTCCGGGAAATCCGTCTGACCCAAAATGAAGTCGGTGGACACGCCCAGGAAGTCCGCAATCTTGATGATGTACTCGTCCCCGATCTTATCTGTTTTCTCACTCAGGAACCGGCTGAGAGAGCTTTCTGCCATACCAATCTCTGTAGCGAGTTCAGCCTGAGTAATTTTCCGCTCCTTGATAAGTTCTTGTATCCTCTGCCGGACAGTCCCCGGTAAATACGCCTGCTCCATTTCGACACCCTCCCCCATGATACCCGATTATACTACACTCTACCGCAAAAAGTAAGTCGAAATTTGTGTCTTGCATTTTTGCAATTTCCTCCACTGAAACGGCCTCAAATTGCAATAACGCCATATTTTTTCGGTCAGCACCATTTTCTCCGTATATTGGTATCAGAGGGTAAAACCTCCGAATCCATACGGAAAGGAGCATTGGATGTTATAGCGAATATCTGTGGAAGCGCCGCCCTTGAGTTGTCAGGGCGGCGTTTTTGCGCCTACAACTGAATAGGGACAACGGACCACCGGCGGGGAATCCCCCTACAAACAAGGAAAGAGAGGTACAATGACGAAAAACACCAGCACCACCATGACTCGGCGAATCGGAAGCACAGTTTTCAAAGTGAATATTTTTACAAAAGAGGGCGGCAGCGAAACTATGGAGGACAAAATTTTACGGATAATCCAACGTGAAGGGTTGGCATCACCGTCAGAATGTGGTATGATGAATGTGCCACAAATGGACCGTCAGTCTGAAAGGAGCGCGTCATGAGCGCCAGACAGGCGGAGAAAATCACGGCTCTGTATGAGCGCCTGTCCCGTGACGATGAATCTTTGGGGGACAGTAATTCGATCATCAATCAAAAACGATACCTGGAGGGCTATGCCGCTGACCGTGGTTATGGTAATATCGTCCATTACACGGATGACGGTTGGTCCGGCGGCAATTTTGACCGTCCCGCATGGAAGCGGTTGATTGCCGACATTGAGGCCGGGAAGGTAGAACATCTTCTGGTCAAGGACCTCAGCCGGGTGGGGAGAGATTATCTCCAGACTGGCTTTTACACAGAGGTTGTTTTCAAACGCTATGGTATCCACTTTGTTGCCATCGGGAACAGCATTGACAGCAACGATCCCAGTTCTGGAGAGTTTGCCCCCTTTGTCAATATCATGTCCGAGTGGTATTTGCGCGATCTGAGCCGGAAGCAGCGTACCGCCATCAGAGTGAAAGGTGAATCTGGCAAGCCGACCACCAATCAGGCTATTTACGGTTACAAGAAGGACCCCACAGATAAGTATCATTGGCTGATTGACGAGGAATCAGCGGCAGTCGTGCGGCGTATCTACCAGTTGGCCGTTGAGGGGCACGGCTTGAGCGATATTGCGAACATTTTGTACCGGGATAAGGTTGAATCCCCGGCGGCTTATCTGGCAAAGCAGGGACGCGGCCCCTGGAAAAGCAAGGAAAATATTGACCGTCCCTATGCCTGGAGCGACTTCATTGTGGGGCGGATACTGTCTAAGCCTGAGTACATGGGCCATACGGTCAACTTCCGTTCCCACAAGGAATCTTATAAGGATAAGCAGTCGGTTTACCATGCCCCAGAGGACTGGCTGATTTTTGAGGATACCCATGAGGCTATCGTGGACAAGGGCACCTGGGAACTTGTTCAGAAACTGCGGGGAACTCCCCGCCGTATTGATACATTAGGAGAGGCGAATCCCCTGACCGGGCTGGTGTTCTGCGCGGACTGCGGGGCAAAGATGTATAACCAGCGGACACGGGGCAATGAGACAAAGCCGTATCCATCGGACGCCTACGAATGTTCCTCGTATAAACTTGCAGGGCAAAGAAGAACGGCTGTTTGCAGCAATCACCACATCTCCACAAAAGCCCTGCGAACGTTGATTTTAGAAACCATCAAGGTCACCAGCTCCTACGCAATCTCCAATGAGGCCGAGTTCATTCAAAAGGTTCGGGCAGCGTCCGAGGTTCAGCAAGCGCAGGCGGCAAAAGACTTGAAGCGTAAGCTGAACAAGGACAAGCGGCGCTTCGATGAACTGGACACCATCATCAAGAAGCTGTACGAATCCTATGCGGTGGGCCGCATTGGAGAGGAACGCTTTGACACCCTTCTCGCCGGATATGAACAAGAGCAGGCAATGCTCCGGCAGTCTATTGCGGAAGGTGAATCCGCATTAGGCAGCTTTGAGCAGGACACAGCCAATGTAGAACATTTTCTTGATCTTGCGAGGAAGTACACCAATTTTTCAGAGTTGACTACGCCGATGATTAACGAGTTCGTTGAAAAGATCGTTGTTCACGCGCCAGACAAATCCACGGGTGATCGGGTGCAGGAGGTGGACATTTATCTGAAGTTCATCGGCAAGTTTGATGCCCCCATGCCGGAACCTACCCCGGAAGAGATCGCAGAGCAGGAACGATTGCAGAAGGAGCGCATTCGCAGCCGGGAGCGGTATCGGCGGTTAAAGGCGGGAGAAAACATGAGTCCGCCGTTTGAGAGAATTTGTGAGCAGTGCGGGAAAACCTTCATGGCGGGCATTCCGAACGCCAAGTTCTGTCATCCTAACTGTCGGGCTAAATTTTACTGCCGCCAAGCGGCGGAAAGCAGACGGCGTGATTGCACCTGTGCGAATTGTGGGAAGGTATTCTCGACCACGAGAACGGATGTCAAATACTGCTCTGACGATTGCAGGGTTGAGGCCAACCGAAGAATGCAGCGGGAACGTAATGCTACAAAGAGAGTGACAAGTTCCACACAGGTAGTCAAAAAGCCTACAACGGCGGCAGGCATTTGACAAAATCATGGAGCGGTCCGCAAATGTTGCGGATCGCTCTTTTCCATCACAAAGGAGGTTGAAAATCAATGTGGAATTGCGATTGGGAGTATCAGAACCAGGATATTATGAAGAAAAATTATGACAGGCAGCTCAGTGGTCAATATAAACCTGTGACCCCTATCCGCAAAATCATCTGTGAGGGCTGCGGGTGCGTTTTCTACACGCGCATCTGGTCCAAAAAATACTGCTATTACAAGAAATGCGGCAATATCGGTTATCGGAAGCAATTAAGGCAGCGGCGTTTAGCGGAGCCTCCCCGCACCCAAGTCTGTAAGATGTGCGGGAAGGTGTTCACACCCAAAAGGTCGGATGCGCTCTACTGTAGCAATGCCTGCCGTCAACGGGCGTATCGCCAGGGAGTTACGGATAAAACGAGTGGTCAAAATGACCACTTGCTCGAACCGTAACAAAGCGTGGGCCAATTTGTTACGATTAGTCGTAGTGGAATTTGTTTCCACTACGTTCATCCGTAACGGAATTGACGGCTCTATGTTACAGCTAAATCAAGTGCGAAAAATGTTTCACTTGATTTAGCTGTAGCTAAAATTTCCGGCGTTACAGCTATCTAAAGTGGGAACATTGACTACTTTAGGCATCCGTAACAAAAACCCTCAAAAGAATATAGTTGAGAGAGGACGGTCTACGGGCCGTCTTTTGCTGTTTATAACAGCGGAAAGGATTTTATGAACATTTTGAATCACAATACGCCTATCATCATCGGCATCGACCACGGCTATGGCAACATCAAGACGGCTAACTGCTGCTTCAAAACCGGCGTGGCCTCTTTTGACAAGGAGCCGACCTTCAAGAGCAATCTGCTGATCTATGAGGGCCGATATTATCTGATTGGAGAAGAACACAAGGAGTTCACCGCCGACAAAATGGCGGACAGTGACTACTACATCCTGACCCTCGCCGCTATCGGGCGGGAGTTGAATATCCGCAAGCAGATCTCGGCCCGCGTCCACTTGGCGGCGGGTCTGCCCCTCACTTGGGTCAGTGAGCAGAAGGACGCTTTTAAGAAGTATTTGCTTCAGCGGGACAGCGTGGACTTCAATTTCCGGGGCGTGGAGTATCACGTTGATTTTGTTGGGGCCGATATTTTCCCACAGGGATTTGCCGCCATTGCTGACCATCTGCGGGACTTTCGGGGAGTAAATATGCTGACCGACATCGGCAACGGCACCATGAACGTCATGTATATCAATGACCGCCGCCCCCAGGAGAAAAAGTGCTTCACCGAAAAATACGGAACCCATCAATGTATGCTGGCAGTCCGGGAGAATCTGCTGAAGCTCTACGGCTCCGCCGCTGACGAGACGATCATCGACCAGGTGCTCCGTCATGGGACCGCGAGTATCAGTGAACGCTACCTGTCCGCGATTCAGACGACCGCCAGGGAGTATGTGGCAGGCATCTTTCGCCGCCTGCGGGAGCATGAGTATGACCCGGAACTGATGAAGCTGTATGTGGTCGGCGGCGGAGGCTGTCTAATTAAGAACTTCGGAGAGTTTGACGCTGGCCGGGTGGTCATCAACGAGGACATCTGCGCCACCGCCAAGGGGTATGAATATCTGGCCCACCTTCGTGCCAAGAAGGGCGGCATGGTATGAGCAGGCGGATCGTCAGCACCAATATCCGTTTCAACCTGGAGAATGAGGCAGACCGGACGGCTTGGGACTACCTTCAGCATAGGGACAAGGGACAGCACCGCTCTTACAGCAGGGCGGTGATCGCCGCCGTCAACGACTATTTTGAGCGCCGGGGGCGGTTAGCCTCTGACCCGTACCTGGAAACCCGCGAGAAGGAGGACGCTTTCCTCCTGCGGGTGCTGGAAACCATCCGGGCCGGGTTAGATCATGCTACGCCTGCGGGTGCACTGCTCAACCTGTTGCAGAATATCCCGCCGCAACCGGCTTCCACTGAGAACATGGTCCAGGAGGACCAGCAGGAATCTGATGACGCGGCATTGGATTTTGTGGACAGTTTTTGATACCACAGCGAGCCGCTTTGATACCATAATGAATTGAATTAGCACTAAAAATCTAAGCACCAGATACTAAATTTCTTGTATTTGCACGGGGAATTTGTATCTGGTGCTATTTTTTACTCTGTACGATACCAACTTACAGAATCTTGGTATCAAAATCAGGTGTTTTCAGTGCTAACAGGCCAGTTAAGGCCGAAAAGGAGCTAATATGACGGATAATGAAAAGAAGCTGATCCAAGCCCGACACCGTTTAGAAGAAGCCCAGGCCCGTGATCGGGTGAAGCAGCGCAAGGCCCGGACGCGGCGGCTCATTCAGGAGGGGGCAGTTCTGGAGAAGGCTTTGCCGCAAACGGTAAACATGGAGCTAAATGAGTTGGAAACATACCTTCAAAGGCTGACAAATTGAGTACACAGTGCAGGGGCGTCCCGGTTCCCCGGGGCGCTCCGCTTTTCCCGGCCCGAAGGGCGCACTTACTCACCACCCACTGCGTGGGCGGTGGTATGGCCTTCGGCCATCGTGCGCTCTGCGAGGCAGATGCGGCCCCTGCGGGGGCCTACCGGAAATGACTGCGGTCATTCCCGGTGCGTATGGAACAGCACGGTGCGCCGCCCTGTTCCATACGCCAGCAAAAACCTGCCACTGGCAGGTTTTCGCTGTTTGCGGGGGACGAAAGACGAGGGGACAGAGACGAAAGACGGAGGTAATAGAAACTGGCAATTTATCATTTGGAGGCAAAAGTTATCAGTCGGGGAACAGGTCGGTCCGCCGTTGCGGCAGCGGCCTATATGAGCTGTTCCCGGATGTACAATGATTACGACGGCATTCAGCATGACTACACTCGAAAACAAGGGCTGGTCTGGCAACAAATCTTTCTGCCAGATATGGCACCGGCAGAGTGGTCAGATCGGGAAGTCCTCTGGAACGCTGTGGAAGAAGCGGAGAAAACAAAAGACAGCCGCCTTGCCCGTGAGTTCGTGGTGGCGCTCCCTGTCGAATTGAACCGAGACGAGTGGATTACCCTGCTGACTGATTTTATCCAGGCCAATTTTGTGGCGGAGGGGATGTGCGCTGATGTCTGTATCCATGATACGGACGGTCACAATCCCCACGCTCATATCATGCTGACCGTGCGGCCTTTGACCAAGGATGGCAAATGGCAGCATAAAACCGAGAAGGAATATTTGTGTATCCGCAATGGTGAGGAACGGGGCTTTACAGCGGCGGAGTTCAACACATCACAGGGCGAGGGTTGGGAGAAGCAGTATCAGTATAAGGCTGGGAAGAAAAAGGTCTATATGGCACCCTCAGCGGCTGAAGCACAGGGGTTGGAACGAGTATCCAAATATCCGAAAAGCACCAAGTACGGGCGGCAGAATCCCATCACCGCTTGCTGGAACAGCGAGGAGCAGCTCGTCCTCTGGCGGGCGGCATGGGCCGACGCAGTGAACCGCTGTCTGGAACGCTCCGGGCATGAGGAGCGCGTCGATCACCGAAGCCATGCGGAGCGCGGTTTGGATGAACAGCCTACCATTCACGAAGGGGTAGTTGCCCGTGCGTTGGAGAAGAAGGGAATCATTTCCGACCGATGCGAACTGAACCGGCAAATTAAGGCGGACAATGCCCTGCTACGGGAGTTGAAATCATTGGTCAAGAAATTGATGGACGCGGTAAAGAACTCTGTTCCAGCGATAGCAGAGGCGATGGAAACCGTTCGGCAAAAGATGATCGTTTTCCGATATCAGCTTTTGCATATTGGGACCGGAAAAAAACAGATTGCCGATACGCTCCGTGCTGTTCAGCCAGACATCAAGCGGTATGAGGATATTGTTAAGCAGCTCAAGGCTAAGATCAAGGAGCGCCGGATATTGTTGGAGGAAAAGAAAAGCGCACCAGCGATTCAAGTGTTCCGACATCGGGAGTTGGCACAGAAAATCGCCGATCTGACAGAAGATATTGAGGAATTAAAGAGCGAAAAGGCCCTGTTGCTCAATCAGTTTAACTGCGCGGACGATTATGGGATGGGTGAGGTCAAACAGCACATTGTATCTATGGAATCTTCGATTGAAACTCTGAACCAGCAGGAGGAAAAATATACCGCTGAACTGGATGCGGCACTGGCGCAGTACACCGAACTGCAACAACAGGCGCCGGATATGGATGCCATGGAACTGAATGCCGCTCGTCAGGCCATTCGTCCCGACAAAGAGCGCGAGACGGTTCATCGTCTCCAGGCCACTTATCGAAATAAGTTCGATTCCAGCCTGCTGACCCAGAGCCGGAAAGATGTTGCGAGACTGTTGAGTGAGGTGGCAGAGTCAGTGTCTATCCGTCAGAAACTGCAGCAGTTGCAGGGACAGCAAAATAGGCAAAGTCAGAAAAAGGAACGCAGCCAGGAGCGGTGACGCTCCTGGCCTACAATTGTGTTATCAACAAATTTCCTGTTCAAGCGCGTCAAATTCTGGAGTAGAGAAAAATTCGCCCAATGTTATTTCAAAGCCATCGCAGAGCTTTTTAATAGTTACTGTGCCGGGATTTTGGCTTTCTCCATTAAGGATGCTTTTAATGGTAGCTTGTGGGACGGCAGAAATGTTGCTCAGCCCGTTTGGCGTAATTCCTCGCTCCCGGCATAGCTGAATAATTCGGGCCGCAATTGCTTCACGAGTATTCATATTGCGCCCCCTCCAAGTGATTTATCACTATGATAAATTATTTGGAGTTTTCTTGTTAGTGATTCTTCACTAGCTTTGAAATTTATGGTATAGTGATATATCACTATACCAAGGAGAGATATTCATGAGTTCTTGTTTTTTCATTGGACATCGTGAGGCCCCAGACGCGTTGATAGACAAACTATCTGCTGAGGTTGAGCGCCACATAACCGAATACGGCGTGACTGATTTTGTCGTAGGCAGATATGGCCGCTTTGATGCACTGGCGGCAAAGTGCGTCAAAGCAGCAAAGAAGCGCCACCCGGAGGTGACGCTTCTCTTGCTGCTGCCTTATCATCCGTATGACCGCCCTACACCCACACCAACCGGTTTTGACGGCACGTTCTATCCGCCGGGGATGGAAACTGTCCCCAAACGTGCCGCTATCATCCGGGCCAACCGCTACATGGTAGAGCACAGCGGTTATCTGATCGCCTATATACGGCATTCGGGTAATGCGCAGGATTTGGTGGAGTATGCCAAGAAATACGAAAAGCAGGACCGTATAAAAATCGCTATACTCCCATAACGATAAAAACTCTTGGTATTTTGCAACAAAGGCCCTCATTTTAATCAATGCCACAGTATATTCGGTTGCTTTTTGTCGCTTTTGACTGTATAATGGAAACACCAAATCATACCAGAGGAGAAAATGAGATGGCTGAGACGAATACAACCAACAGCGGCTTTGAAAAACAGATATGGGACGCGGCCTGTGTCCTGCGGGGCAATCTGGACGCATCGGAATATAAGTCTGTCGTACTTGGCCTGATTTTCTTAAAATACATCTCCGACCGTTTCGAGGCGAAATACAACGAGCTGGTAGCCGAGGGCGACGGCTTTGAGGAGGACATCGACGAGTATACGTCAGAGAACATCTTCTTCGTACCCGAATCCGCCCGATGGAAGGTCATTGCCGCCGCCGCCCACACCCCGGAGATCGGAAAGGTAATCGATGACGCCATGCGCGCCATTGAGAAGGAAAACAAGAAGCTGAAGGACATTCTGCCCAAAAACTTTGCTCGCCCGGAATTGGACAAGCGGCGGCTGGGGGATGTGGTCGATCTGTTTACCAACCTCCAGATGGTAGAGCACGGCAGCAGCAAGGATATTCTGGGGAACGCCTACCAATACTGCCTGCGGAAATTCGCCGAGCAGGAAGGCAAGCTGGCTGGGGAGTTCTTCACGCCGGAATGCGTGGTCAAAACGCTGGTGGAGGTGCTCCAGCCCTTCAACGGGCGGGTCTACGACCCCTGCTGCGGCAGCGGCGGCATGTTTGTCCAGTCCGCACGGTTCATTGAGAACCACAGCGGGAACATCAACCGCATTTCCGTCTATGGTCAGGACTCCAACCCCACCACCTGGAAGCTGGCCCAGATGAATCTAGCCATCCGGGGCATTGACGCGGACCTGGGGAAGTTCAGCGCCGACACCTTCTTTGACGACTGCCACCCCCAGCTCAAGGCCGATTTTGTGATGGCGAATCCGCCCTTCAACCTCTCCAACTGGGGCGCGGACAAGCTGCGGGAGGACGTGCGGTGGCAGTACGGGATGCCCCCTGCCGGTAACGCCAACTTCGCCTGGCTCCAGCACATGATCTGGCACCTGGCCCCCGGCGGGCGCATCGGCATGGTGCTGGCTAACGGCTCCCTGTCCTCTCAGTCCGGGGGCGAGGGGGACATCCGCCGGAATATGATAGAGGCCGATCTGGTGGACTGCATCGTAGCCATGCCGCCTCAGCTGTTCTATACCACACAGATTCCCGTCTCCCTCTGGTTCCTGGCGAAAAATAAGAAGCAGAAGGGGAAAACGCTGTTTATCGACGCACGGAAAATGGGGACGATGGTCAGCCGGAAGCTGCGGGAGCTGACGGACGGGGACATCCGTGAGATCGCGGATACCTACAACGCTTTCGCGGCGGGGACGCTGGAGGAGGTCAAGGGGTTCTGCGCGGCGGCGGACTTGCAGGAGATCGCGAAACAGGACTACATCCTCACGCCGGGACGGTATGTGGGGATTGAGGAGCAGGAGGATGACGGCGAGCCGTTTGAGGAAAAGATGGGGCGGCTGACGGCAGAGCTATCGGAGTTGTTTGCAAAGTCCCATCAGCTTGAAAAAGAGATAAAGATGAGATTAGGAGCTATTGGTTATGAATTATAATGTGCCTTATTATGGATTTATTCGGAATTTTGGGATTGATGAAATATATAGCGTTCAACCAGGACGATTTACGAGCACTACTATACTTGCAACCCGTGGTGCGCAAAAGGTCACTGTTTCTGATGTCCTAAAAGCGGCAGGCTACCTAAATGATTTTATTAAGGCAAACTTTGATGTCACAGATACGAGATATTCGGAAAC
>Ga0137309_101476_pt1 | contig 15916 bp, 15 predicted proteins | sample NAcewiD2O_June_FD_97179 | JGI IMG/M metagenome (GOLD analysis project Ga0137309, IMG submission 97179) | Mouse cecal microbial communities from Vienna, Austria - N-Acetylneuraminic amended D2O_June | ecosystem: Host-associated > Mammals > Digestive system > Large intestine > Cecum | place... | reverse complement strand
GGGCTGCTTACCGGCACAGTGGGCTTTGGCCTGTGGACGGTGGTTGCCTTGGCTGCCCTGGCCGCTATAATCTATCTGTTGGTGCGCAAGGGATATCAGGGCGAAGGGAAGTCGCAAAGCCTGAGTTCTGTGGCTGCGGCCTCAAAATAAGCGGAAATCTATCTGAAGAGCATCCCTGATTTGGAGATGAGCGAGAGCCGAAAGCTGTTCTCCTCCTTTTCACCCGTAACGCAGTTTTCTTCCCCACGGCAGAGCTGTTCAAGCCGAGATGATAGTTTTGCGGAGCGCCCCATACCTGGTCTGTGTAATGGGAATAGTAAATCTTCCTGCGCGTATCCTTCTCTTCGATTCGTTTCTGAACGGGCTTGCCATTATCCCCGTGCCGATCAAGTATCCGCTGATCCCGGCTGGTGGAGTCAGCGCAGATAAATACATGGAGGCAGTCAAGACGCTCATGGAGAATATGATCCGCACAACGTCCAATAATATACCTCTTGCGAAAATGAAATAGTGCGATAAAACAGAGGCAAAGGTAGCGGAATATTCGGGAGTGTCGGGAGTGTCCAAAACAAGTATTTTAAAAAGCGGGGAACCCCGCCACCTTTTCAAAGGTGGCGGGGTTTTTCAGAGACAAAGCCCCTAAACCGCTTCACTTGTTGATTTCCTTTAAGTGTCTGTTTGGACACTCCCCTCCTATAGCTTCCCTTGACAGAAAACACCCTTTCTGTTATAATAAGACAATTTTATATTGTAAAGGAGGCATGCGGCAATGTTGTGCAACGAATTCGATCCCAACCCGGTGGCCATCATCAACCCCTCCCACCAGGAGCCAATCCCGGATTTCCCTGCCATATGCGTGGGCATATTCTCTAAAACTATTGTGGACGAGCTTTTGGAAAAGTATAGCGGCGAAGTGCTGGGCTACAGCAAATTCTGCACAGGCTGGGTGCCCATTTACCGTGTGCATGCTTTTGAAACGGACGTGGCCCTGTTTTTGCCCCATGTGGGAGCGCCGGCGGCAGCGGGCTTTGTGGAAGATATCTGGGCCTGGGGCGGCAGGCATTTTGTGTTCTGCGGGGCGGCGGGAACCTTGCGCCGGGATATCGCCCACGGGCATTTGATTGTCCCCACTGCCGCCATCCGGGACGAAGGCCTTTCCTACCACTACCTGCCCCCGGCGGACGAGATAGAGCTGCAGCCCCGCTGTGTAGAGGCCTGCCGGGAAGCACTGGACAGCCTCCATTATCCCTACATAGAGGGCAAAACCTGGACGACAGATGCTTTCTTCCGGGAGACAGAGAAGAAGGCCCAGCGGCGGCGGGAACAGGGCTGCGTCAGCGTGGAGATGGAGTGCGCGGGCCTGGCGGCTGTGGCCCAGTTTAGGAACGTGGACTTTGCCCAGTTTTTCTATGTTACCGACACCCTGGACGGCCCGGAATGGGATGAGGGCATTTTACCCCAGGGCGGCGCGGGCCTTACGGATATCTGTTTCAGAGCCGCTGTGGAGACAGGCAAACGCCTGGCGGCCCGTACATAAAGGCCGTAAAACTGACAAAAGAAAGGACTGCCCATTATGCAGCTTGCCACTTTTTACGATCACATGAAGGATATGGCCCGGGAGGAAAAAATCAGCCTGACCGAAGCCCTCCAATACATCAAAAGCCTGGGCATCACCCATATGGAGGTATCCCAGAACAACCTGCTGGGCCGGGAGGACGAGGTGGGCCGGGAGCTTAGCTTTGTGGGCCTGGAAATCTCCTCCATCCCCGCTTATTTCGATTTTGGCAGGGACGATAACGTGGACAGGCAGAGCCAGCCTGTCCTGGAGGCCGCCCGGTATCTGGGGGCAGGGAAAATCCTTGTCATCCCCGGGTTCTTCCAGGAAGGGGATTCCCCGGAGGAAAAAAGCTGCCAAATGGAAAGCATGGCCCAGTGCCTGAACCGCCTGGGGGAAAAGGCGGCGGGATACGGGGTGTCCCTGGTGATGGAGGATTACGACAGCCTGCTGGCCCCCTTCTCCACAGCGGAGGGCCTGGAATACTTTTTAAGCCGCTGCCCCGGCCTTTCCTGCTGCTTTGACACAGGCAATTTCCGCTTTGCGGGGGAGGACGAGCTGGCAGCCTATGAGAAGCTGAAAAGCCGGATTTCCCACGTCCACCTGAAAGACAGGGCTTATTCCCCCCAGTGGGGGGAGCACGCCGCTACTGCCGCCGATGGGCGGCTTTTATACCCCGCCCCGGTGGGCAAGGGGGAAATCCCCATAGCCGGGCTTTTGTCCCGGCTGGCGGCAGACGGCTATGAGGGTGTCTGCACCATCGAGCACTATGGCGCGAAAAGCATGCGGGCCGCTTTGCGGGAGTCTGCCGCATGGCTGCGGGAAAATTTTCCTTTTGCGTGAAAAAGCAAACTGCGCCGCATTTTCAAAAGTTTTCAGCCCCATGCCCCGTATCCGCGTTTTTACGGGGCATACTATGCTTTGTCCCCTCTTTTCACAGCTTTCCCAATTGAAAATGTTTTGTTAATTTTTGGACTTACCCCCACAATGCACTTGCGTGGGGGCCTTTTCGTTAGTATAATGAAAGGTGCGGCACCGCGCCGCGGCAATCCAGGAGATTTACCAGCCGGCCTGCTTCCGGTTTGGCGCATGTAAGGCCAAAGCAGAAAAAACAGAAAGGAACAAACGCCATGATGATGTGTACGCGATGCCACAAGCGTCCGGCCACCGTATTTGTTTCCCAGGCGATGGACAGCAAGGAGATAAAAGGATATTGCTTTGTGTGCGCCAAGGAACTGGGCATACAGCCTGTCAACGACTTTATGAACAACATGATGTCCAGCTTAAAGGAGCAGACGGGCATGAGCGAGGAGGAATTTGCCGAGGCCACCGAGCAGATGGCCCAGATGCTGGGCATGACCGGAGGCGACGGGGAGGAGCAGGGGGAGGAAACCAGCCTGTTCACCCCTGGCGGTGCCCAGACCCTGCCTGCGGAGATGATGCTGGGCGGCGCTCCCGGAGAAAATGGGGGACGCACACAGCGCACCCGGGAGAAGCGGGAGAACGTCCACAAGAAAAAGCGCAAGCACATCCAGAATTTCTGTACGGATCTCACTGCCAAGGCCCGGGCAGGGGAGCTTGACAATATTATCGGCAGGGAAAAGGAAGTGCAGCGGGTGGTGCAGATCCTCTCCCGCCGCACCAAAAACAACCCCTGCTTAATCGGCGAGCCCGGCGTGGGCAAAACCGCCGTGGCAGAAGGCCTTGCTTTGCGCATTGCCCAGGGGAATGTGCCCGCAAAGCTTCAGGACAAGGAAGTGCAGCTTCTGGATTTAACCGCCCTCATTGCGGGCACCCAGTTCCGGGGTCAGTTTGAAAGCCGCATTAAGGGGCTTATCGACGAGGTGAAGGCTGACGGGAACATCATCCTGTTTTTAGATGAAGTCCACAACCTGGTGGGCACCGGGGACGCGGAAGGCAGCATGAATGCCGCCAACATCTTAAAGCCCGCCCTGTCCCGGGGGGAAATCCAGATGATTGGGGCCACCACCTTTTCCGAGTACCGGAAATATATTGAAAAAGACGCGGCCTTAGAGCGCCGCTTCCAGCCTGTCACTGTGGCAGAGCCTTCCCTGGAGGACGCGGCGGAGGTGCTTCTGGGCATCAAAAAATATTATGAGGATTACCACCGGGTCACCGTCTCCGACGCCATTGCCCGGCGGATGGTGGTGCTTTCCGAGCGGTATATCAGCGACCGCTATCTCCCCGACAAGGCCATTGACCTTTTAGACGAGGCCTGCGCCTGCGCTGCCCTGCGCAACAAGCGCCTGGAGGAATATGAAAGCAAGGAGCGCGCCCTGCAAAAAGAGCGCGTCCGGGAGCAGGACTTGACCGCCCCCACAGGCATGCAGATAGATTACGAAGAGCTGGCCAAAACCCATTACCGCATTGCCACCCTGGAAGAGGGCCTGGATAAGCTGCGGCAGGAAGGTGTTTTCTCCGCGGTGGAGGAGCAGGACTTGGCCTATGTGATAGAGCTTTGGACGGGCATCCCCGCCGCCCGGGTGGAGGAAAACGAACTTTCCAAGCTTGCAAACCTGGAGGAAGTGCTCTCGAAAAAAATCCTGGGCCAGGAGGAAGCCATTGGCGCTGTGGCAGCGGCTGTGCGCCGCAGCCGGGTGCAGATAAGCCCCCGCAGGCATCCGGCCTCCTTCATCTTTGTCGGCCCCACAGGCACCGGCAAAACAGAGCTGGTGCGGGTGCTGTCCCAGGAGCTTTTCGACGCCCCGGAAACCCTCATCCGCCTGGATATGTCGGAATTTATGGAAAAGCATTCCGTATCGAAAATCATCGGCTCGCCCCCGGGCTATGTAGGCTATGACGAGGCGGGGCAGCTTACGGAGAAGGTGCGGCGCAGGCCCTATTCCGTGCTGCTTTTAGATGAAATTGAGAAGGCCCACCCGGACGTGCTGAACATCCTTCTGCAAATCCTGGACGAAGGCCGCATTACAGACGCCCATGGGCGGACCGTAAACTTTGAAAACACGGTCATCGTCATGACCTCCAACGCGGGCAGCGACAAAAAGGAAGGGGCTTTGGGCTTTGCCAAAACCACAGCGGATCTAAGCCGGGAAAAGGCCATGAAAGCCCTCACCGATTTCCTGCGCCCGGAGTTTTTAAGCCGTATCGACGAGGTGGTGGTGTTCCGGCCCCTGGACGTAGAGGATTATAAGAAAATCGCGGCCTTAATGCTGGACGAATATAAAGGCTCCCTCAAGGAAAAGGGCATCGCCCTCGCCTATGACCAGGCGGCCTGCGCCCTGCTTGCGGAAAAATCCATCCATGGGCACAGCGGTGCCAGGGATCTGCGCAACAACCTGCGGCGCATGGTGGAGGATAAGCTGGCCTCCCTGTTGGTGCAGAAGGGGGAGGGCGCTATTTCCGGCATCGCCCTGTCGGCTAACGGGGAAGAGCTTACGCTGGAAACCCTGTGAGGCTTTGCCTCCAGCGGTTTAGGGGCTTCTGACAGGGAGAGAGTGAAAGTTTTTGAAAAGTCCAGAGAAACTTTTTTCAAAAAGTTTCTCTGGTGGGGTTTGGGGCAAAGCCCCAACCTGAGATAAAGAAAGGATGTATGGGAAATGAGCAAAACATACGACATGGAGATAGCAGGCTGCAAGCGGTCGCTGCCTATCTGCCCTATCGACGAGAAGCTGGACATAGCGGGGTTTGTTATGTTCAGCGACGTGGAAATCACCGAGCGGACGGCAGCGGAGCTGCTGAAAAAGTGCCCGGCCCATGATGTTATCGTCACGGCAGAGTCCAAGGGCATCCCCCTGGCCTATGAGATGGCCCGCATTGGCTGCCGTAATTACGTGGTGGCCCGCAAGGGCGTGAAGGCCTACATGGAGGATCCCATCCACGTGGAGGTGAAGTCCATCACCACCGACCACGTGCAGAAGCTGTACCTCTCCAAGGCAGACTGCGAGAATTTAAAGGGCAGGCGCATCCTCATTGTGGACGATGTAATTTCCACCGGGGAGTCCCTTGCCGCCATGGAGGAGCTGCTCCACACCATTGGCGGGCAGGTGGTAGGCAAGGCCTGCGTGCTGGCCGAGGGCGACGCTAAGGACAGGGAGGACATCATCTTCCTGGAGCCTCTGCCCCTGTTCTTCAAATAATCCATGGGCAGGCCCTTTGCCCTGTGGGGCTTTTCCGTTTATGGCGCGCTGGCGCTGGCGGCTCTGAGCGGGCCAAAGGCCGCCGGGGCGCTGCTGTGGATCTGCCTGGGGCTGGGGCTTTGCGCCGGGCTTCTGGGCTTTTGGGCGGCAAAGAGGCAGGCTGCCCCAAGGCTTTCGCTGCCCGCAGGGGCGCTCGGGGAACGGGCGCCCTTTTTCGCGTGCGCGTTCCTGCTGGCGGCCTTAGGCCTGTCCCTGTTTTTGTCCCGGTATGAAAGCCAGACGCTGCCCTCAAAGCAGTGGGCGGAGAAAAAGGCGGACATACAAGCCCTGGTGCTGGATTATCCGGAAAAGCGCTATTCCCGGTATTATTACCGCCTGCGGGTGGAGCAGATAGACAAAACGCCGGTAAAGCCCTTTATCCTGCGACTTTCCGCCGCCAGCCCCCTGTATTGTTCGCCATACGACCGGGTGGAGTGCCCCGTATCCTTTTCCGCCTTTACAGAGGGCGGGCTTTATTCCCAGCGGAACAGCCTTTTAGCAGACGGCTATCAGTTAGGAGGCTACCTTGCCGGAGGCGGGGCCAGGCGTATCCCTTGCGAAGGGAACCCGCCAGGAAAGGCCCTGGCTGTATTCCGGCGCGGGCTTTCCCGGGAATTTGCCCGGCTGCTGCCCCAGGAGGACGCGGCCCTTTTGCAGGCCATGCTGTTAGGCAGGCGGGACGGCCTGCCGGAGGACGCCAATGAAAGCTTCCGGCTGGCAGGCTGCTCCCACCTGATGGTGGTTTCGGGCCTGCACATGGGGGCAGTGGCAGGGCTTATCCAGGTATTGCTGCGGAAAACCCGCTTAAAGCGCCTGCCCCAAAGCCTCCTCACAGCAGGCGTTTTGCTTTTATACCTGTGCCTGATTGGCTTTCCCCCTTCGGCTGTGCGGGCCTATGTGATGTATGCCGCCTACCTGCTGGGCGGGTGCCTGGGCCGCAGGGCCGACGGACTGAATTCCCTGGGGCTGGCCCTGGTGGTCATCTGCCTGCAAAATCCCTTTTCCGGCGGGGATGTAAGCCTGGCCCTTTCCGTTTTCGCCACCCTGGGCATCCTGGTGCTGGCCCCGGGGATAACCAAAGCCCTCCTGCGCCCCTTCGGGAAGCGCCCCCAGCTTAAAGCGGTTTTCACCCCTGCCGCCGGGGTGCTGGGGGTCACCTTTGCCGCTCTGGCAGGCACTGCCCCCTGGCAGATCTGCGTGTTCCGGAGCCTTGCCCTTTTGTCTCCCCTGGCAAACCTGCTCCTGTCCCTCCCCTGCACCCTGCTATTGTACTGCGCCCTGTTTGCGCTCCTGTTTTCCCTGCTGCCAGGATTGGGGCCTTTGGCGCAGCCCTTTGCCCTGTGGGCGGGATGGCTCAGCCGGCTTGCAAGAAGCATAGCCAAAGCTTTGGTAAGCCAGCCGGGTGTCTATATCCATCTGGGACAGGCGGAAATGCTGGCCCTTTTAGGCGTGCTGTGCCTGCTGGCCTTTCTGTCCTTCCCAAAGCTTACGCCCCTTTGCCGCCGGGCAGGGGCGGGGATTCTGCTGGCCTTCATCCTGGGAACCTATGGCTTTTCCCTGTACAGCGGGCAAGGCTTTGCGGTTCTGGCAGTGCAGGGGGAAGGGGAAACCGCCTGCGCCGCTTTCATACAGGACGGCAAAGCCGCTGTGCTGTGCCCCGGCGGCAGGGCCGGGGACTGCGTAAGCCTCCTGCGGCGCAATAACGTCCGGGAGGTTTCCAGCCTGTTTCTGCCAAAAGCGGACAGCCGGGAAAAGCGCAGCGCCAGGAAAATCCTGGAGTCCTTCCCGGTGGGGGAAACCCTTCTGCCAGAGGGGGCTTACGCTGGCCGGGAGCTTTCGGGAACCGTCACGTTCCTGCCTTCCGGCAGCGCCTATCAGGCCCTGCCGGGAACAGAAATCCGGTACAGCCCCCTGGGCACTTATCTGGGCTTTACGGTAAACGGCGCGGCCTTTCAGGCGGAGTTTCAAACAGACGGCCTGCGGATACACTGCCTCCCCAGGGAAAATTCGGGATTTACTGTTGTGCTGTCAGGTGATATAATAGATGAAACGCCAGGGACATACCTTCTGCCCAGGCGGGAGGATGGCCTGGGGCTGGCGGTAAGCCCCCAGGGCGAAGTGACGGTGAGGGAGGGAAGCTAAGGTGGCCCGGATAACGGAAGCGGAAGCAAAGCGGCAGTTGGAGGAGGGCGGCCTTTCCTCCCTGTACGTGGTGGCGGGAGAGGAAAAGCACATGGTGCGAAAGGCTGCCCAAAAGCTTATCACCCAGGCGGCGGGGGAAGCCTTTCCCGAGTTTAACCGGAACGAGCTGGACAGCGGCTGCGATATAGACGCCCTGTGCGACGCCTGCGCGGCTCTGCCATTTATGGCAGAACACAAGTGCGTGGCTGTGCGGGATTTCGATCTGTTCGGGCGGGATCAGCGGGATCTGGACAAGCTTTATGAATTGATGGAAGCCCTGCCGGACACCACCACCCTGGTGCTGTGGTTCCCCACCCTCTCCCCTGGCGGCAGGCAGGCCCCGCGCTGGAACAGCTTCTTAAAGAAAGCGGAAAAATATGGCAGCGTGCTGCTGCTGGGCAGGCGATCCCCCGAGGAGCTGCGGGGGGAGCTTGCAAGGCAGGCCAAAAAGGCAGGCTGCACCCTGCCCCCGAAATCCCTCAGGCTGCTGCTGGACTATGGGGGCCAGGATATGAACCGGCTGCTGGGGGAAATGGAGAAGCTGTGCGCCTACACCTTAGGCATGGGGGAAACAGAGATAACCCCCGCCGCCATAGAGCGCCTGGTGCCCAAAAGCACGGAAATCACAGTGTTCCTTATGGTGGACGCATTGGTAGAGGGGAATTACCAGCGGGCATACAGCCTTTTGGAAAACCTTTTCGCCCAAAAGGAAAAGCCCACCATGATTCTGGGGGCCATGGCCTCTGCCTATGTGGACATGTACCGGGTGCAGGGCGCTTTGGACAGCGGCCTGCAGGCAGACGCCCCCCTCGCTTACGGGGACTATAAGGGCAAAGACTTCCGCCTGCGCCGGGCCCAGAAAAACCTGCGGCGCATCAGCGGCCCCACCCTCTGCCAGTGCCTTTCCCTGCTGCTGGAGGCAGATCTTTCCTTAAAAAGCTCCCGGCTCCAGGACAGGCTGGTGTTAGACGGGCTTATTGCCCGGCTGCTGCTGTGCTGCACCCAGGGGGCGGACAGATGATGCGGGTGCGGGAGGCCATCGTGGTGGAGGGCCGGTATGACAAAAGCCGCCTTTCTTCCCTGGTGGAAGGAGTTATTATAGAGACAAGGGGCTTCGGCATTTTCCAGGACAAAGAGCGGCTGGCCCTTTTGCGCCGGATGGCCCGGGAGCGGGGGCTTATCGTGCTCACAGACAGCGACGGGGCCGGGTTCCTCATCCGCTCCAAGCTTTCCGCCTGCATCCCCCCGGAGCAGATAAAGCATGCCTATATCCCCGACGTGTACGGCAAGGAGCGCCGCAAGGCAAAGCCCTCCAGGGAGGGCAAGCTGGGGGTGGAGGGCCTGCCCCTGCCGGTGCTGCGGGAAGCCCTGCTGCGGGCAGGGGCGCACATTGCCGGGGAGGAACAGGAAAGCCCCTCTGGGAAGGAGGGGCCTGTAACCAAAGGTGATTTTTACGATTTAGCCCTAAGCGGCGCCCCGGACAGCGGGGAAAGGCGCCGGGCACTGCAAAAGAAGCTGGGCCTGCCGGAGCGGCTTTCGGCAAACGGCCTGCTGCAGGCAGTAAACGCCCTGTACGGGCGGGAGGAATTTACCCGGCTGGCCCGGAAGACGCTGGCCGCAGGGGAGAAGGAGGACGCGGAAGATGGAGCTGACTAGACAGGTGCTGGACGACGTAAAGTTTGAGACAAAAGGCCGCTGGTACAATGCCGACCAGGTGGACGAGTTTTTGGAGGAGCTGGCGGAAAGCGTGGAGCAGGCCCAGGCCGAGGTGGCCCGGCTGCGCCAGGAGGTGCGGGGGTTAAAAAGCGAAATCCGCACGGTGCGGGCGGAAAAAAGCCAGTTGGAGCACCGCCACGATTACGAGCTGGAACGGGAGCAGGCCCGGCTTTTAGAGGACGTGAAGGCTTTAAAGCAGTTCCGGGAGCAGTTCAGGCGGGCAATAGAGCAGGACGCCCGGCAGGTGCTGGATCAGGCGCGCTCCATGGGCTCTGACAGGCTGCTGTAAGGAGGGAAGCTTATGCCCATTGAAACAGAACGCCTCATCCTGCGCCGGCCGGAGATGGCAGACGCTCCTGCCATGCTGGAAATCCGCAACAGCCCTTATGTGCTGCGGTATAACCCCATGAAGCACTGGGAGCTGCCCCGGATGGAAAAGCAGGTGGAAGAGGAAATAATGGCCCGGCGCACCTTTTACATAGAGGAAAAAGGAACCTCCGCCCTTTTGGGAGGGGTCTGGCTGGAGCCGGACGATCTGCGCTATGGCCTTGCCTCCTTCACCCTGTCCTATTATCTAACGGAATCCGCCGCCGGCAAAGGCTATATGACCGAAGCCCTTTCCGCCCTTATCCCCTATATCTTTCAGGAGCTGGGGGCGCAGGTGCTTGCCGCCCGGGTTTTTTCCAAAAACAGGCCTTCTGCCCGGCTGCTGCAAAAGCTGGGCTTCACCCATGAGGGCACCCTGCGCCGGGCCGTTGCCACACCCAGGGGAGAAATCTTTGACGACATGATCTTCTCCCTTTTGCGGGAGGAGGCACAGCCGCAGGAGTGTCTAAATCACAGAGTTTATAAACAGAACCCAATAAATTTGTAAAATTAATTTTAGGATCAAACCCTTTTTAAAAGGGTTTGTGGGGTTTGCAGGGGCAAAGCCCCTGCACCGCCGGAGGCATAAAACGCGCGGTTGGTCACTCCCCGCAGCCGCCCCGATAAGGGGAATTTGCCCATTTTCAAAAGAGAGGAATGTATTGCGATGAGCAAGCCCTATGTTGTGGCTATTGCCGGGGGCACCTGCAGCGGCAAGTCTACCTTGACAGACCGCCTGGAGGCTGTCTTTGCCCCCAGGTGCAAAACAGTGGCCTTCCACATGGATTCCTATTTCAAAAAGGAGCCGCCCCATACCATTGCCCCCATCACCCGCAAGGAATATGTGGAGCACAACCACCCAGATACCCTGGAGCTGCCCCGCATGTATGAGGACTTTGCCCGGGTTACGGCCGAGGGCAGCGATGCCCAGCTTGTGCTGGCAGAGGGCCTTTTTGCCCTGTACCTGGACGATATCCGGGAGCGGACAGACTTGAAAATTTTCGTAGATCTTCCCAGCGACGAGCGCCTGGTCCGCCGGATTGTCCGGTTCATGGCCTGGGGCCAGACCTTTGAGGAGGTAACAGAGCGGTATCTGGACACTGTGCGCTTTCGGCACAACGAGCTTATCGAGCCTACCCGCTGGCACGCGGATCTGGTGGTAAACGGCACCCTGGACAGCTCCCAGGCGGTAGACGTGGCCGCCTGCTTCATCGAAAAGAAGGCCGGGCTGCTGTAAGCACAGACTGCCCCCTTCAGAGGCGTTTCCCTCCGCGGCGGAAGCGCTTACCGCAGTTGATATTTCCCCTTCCCCACCTTCTTTAAAACCCCGTCCTCGCACAGCTTTCTCACCACCCGCTGAAGCTGCCTGCGGCTGCAGCGGAACTGCAAAAGCCCCGCGTTAATGCTGTGCAGGGTGTGATCAGGCTGGACGTCCCGGAGAAAGGCCACCACCTTCTCCGCCAGGCGCTGCCCCGGGCGCCCCGCCACAGCGGACAGCATAACCAGCCGCACAGAATACTCCAGCAGGCGCCGCAGGAACAGGCTGTCCTTTTCCAGGACAGCCCTGTTTTTTTCTATGGGCAGCGCTATGCAAAGGGTGTCCTCCAGGGCCTCCGTATAGAGGGCAGGCTGGCTTTCCCGCACAAACTCCATCATGCCCAGCATATCCTGCTCCGCGCCCTGGGCCACGGAATAATCCCCGCCGTCCTCCCGCAGGCCGTATATCCGCACAGAGCCTTCCAAAATAAAGAGGAAGTCTTTCAGCGGACGGTCGGGGGCTGCCAGCAGCTCGTGCTTTTTGTAGCCCACCAGCCGGAACCCCTGGGGGCTTCCGGAAAAGAACCCCCCTATGCCTTTTTCCTCCATCAGCCGTTCCAGCAAAGCCTTGTCCCGGATTTGTTCCATATGCCCCGCCGTCCCTTTCTCCATATATTTTTGCACAGCTTGGTAAATTTTTTCTTATTGTGCCATATGACACAATAAAAGTCAAGGCAGATATGGTATAATTTCCCTGAGAATACGGGTACGCGATACCCATCCCTACAGGAGGAGCAAATTATGAGCAAAAAACTGAAAATCGGCATTGTGGGCTGCGGCGGCATTGCCAACCAGAAGCACCTGCCCGCCATGAAGGCAAACAGCGACCTGTGCGAGGTAGTGGCTTTCTGCGATATCATCCCCGAGCGGGCAGAGAAGGCCGCCAAGGAGTATGGCACAGAGGGTGCCAAGGTCTACGAGGACTACCATGACCTGCTGGCAAACGAAGAAGTTGAGGTTGTCCATGTGCTGACCCCCAACGTAGCCCACTGCCCCATTACAGTGGCTGCTTTTGAAGCCGGCAAGCATGTCTATTGCGAAAAGCCCATGGCCCATAACACCGCCGACGCGGAGAAGATGATCGACGCCTGGAAAAAGTCCGGCAAGCAGTTCACCATCGGCTACCAGAACCGCTTCCGCCCGGAAGTGCAGAACCTGAAGAAAGCCTGCGACAAGGGCGAGCTGGGTGATATCTATTACGGCAAGGCCCATGCCATCCGCCGCCGGGGCGTGCCCACCTGGGGCGTGTTCCCGGACAAGTCCAAGCAGGGCGGCGGCCCCCTCATCGACATCGGCACCCATGCCCTGGACATCACCCTGTGGTGCATGAACAACTATGACGTGGAAAGCGTCACCGGCTCTGTGTTCTACAAGCTGGGCGGGCTGGAGCAGGCCACCGAAGGCAACCTCTTCGGGCCGTGGGATCCCAAAACCTTTGAGGTAGAAGACAGCGCCATGGGCTTTATCCGCATGAAGAACGGCGCGGCCATCTCCCTGGAGTCCTCCTGGGCCATCAATATGCTGGAGTCCCGGGAAGCCAGCACCACCCTGTGCGGCACCCTGGCAGGCGCGGAAATCCGCTCTGGCATGAGTTATGCCAAGGACGAGCTGATTTATAACCGGGGCCGCAACGGCCAGCTTATGGAGGAGAGCATTTCCTCCGCAGGGGCCATTGCTTTCTTCGACGGGGCCGCCGGCAGCGCAGGCGTTGCCGATAACCGCCAGTGGCTGGAAGCAGTCCTGAACGGCACCCAGCCGCTGGTGAAGCCTGAGGAAGCCCTGGTGGTCACCAAGGTGCTGGAAGCCATCTATGAGGCCGACAGGACAAAGCAGGAAATCCGTTTCTAAAAAGCGGGAAATCCGTTTCAGCAAAGAAGGGCCGGGAGGGCATTCCTCCTGGCCTTTTTCCTTTTGCCGCGTTATGGCTGTGCAAGGGGCAGGGGGTTTTTATAGGTAACGCACTTGAAAAGAGGTGTTCTACCTCTGTTGAACTGCGTTACCTATATTTAAAAACATTTGTTCGTGAATTTTCCGGAAACGCATTGCTTTTGGAGGGAATATGGAGTATAATCAGCAATAGAAATCAAGACAGAGGAGTGTTTACGCATATGGCAGAAAAAAAGCAGGCGCCCATCAGCACCCGGGCCTCTGACGTAAAGCCGGAGGAAAAGGCCAAGGCCCTGGAAACAGCCCTGGCCCAAATTAAGAAGCAGTTTGGGGAAGGGGCTGTCATGCGCCTGGGCCAGGACAGCGAACTGAACGTGGAGGCCATCCCCACCGGTTCCCTGTCCCTGGATTTGGCCCTGGGGATAGGCGGCCTGCCCAGAGGGCGCATCATCGAGATGTACGGGCCAGAGTCCTCTGGCAAAACCACCCTGGCCCTGCACTGCATTGCCGAGGGCCAGAAAATGGGAGGCAACGCCGCTTTCATTGACGTGGAGCACGCCTTGGATCCTGTCTATGCCGGGCACCTGGGGGTGGACGTGGAAAGCCTGCTGGTGTCCCAGCCGGACACCGGGGAGCAGGCCCTGGAGATTACGGAAGCCCTGGTGCGCTCCAATGCCATCGACGTGATTGTGGTGGACTCCGTGGCGGCCCTGGTGCCCCGGGCGGAAATCGAGGGGGACATGGGCGACACCCATGTGGGCCTCCAGGCCCGGCTTATGAGCCAGGCCCTGCGCAAGCTGGCAGGCGCCATCTCCAAATCAAACTGCGTGGCCATCTTCATCAACCAGCTCCGGGAAAAGGTAGGCGTGGTGTACGGCAACCCGGAGGTCACCCCCGGCGGCAGAGCGCTGAAATTCTATGCCTCTGTGCGGGTGGAGGTGCGCAAAGGCGAGGTCATTAAAAACGGCACAGACATGATCGGCGCCAGGACAAAGGTGAAGGTGGTCAAGAATAAAATCGCCCCGCCCTTCCGCACAGCGGAGTTCGATGTCATGTACGGTACAGGCATTTCCCGCACAGGGGAGCTTTTGGATATTGCCGTACAGCTTGAAATCGTCCAGAAAAGCGGGGCCTGGTTCTCCTATAACGGGGAGCGCATCGGCCAGGGCCGGGACAAGTCCAAGGACTACCTGGCAACCCATCCGGAGGTGTCGGCGGAAATTGAAAAGCTGGTGCGGGAAAATGTCAGCAAGCTGTACGACAACGGCCCTGCAAAGGGCGGCGTGAAGCCGGTGGCGCTGCCGGAAGCCCCTGCCCTGGAAGCGCCACCTCCGGCCCCCGCCGCTAAAAGCGCCCCCAAAAAGCCCAGCATTGACATTACGGTGGACGACTGATGGAATTGACAGCAGCAGAACCACGCCGCCACCGCCTGACCCAGCTTTACATAGACGGGGAGCAGGCTGTCAAAGTGGATACGGAAACCTTCCTGCGCTCCGGCCTGCGTCTGGGGGATGAGCTGGACGACGAAGCGCTTCACCAGTTGATACAGGCTTCCGATGCCCACAGGGCCAGGGAAAAGGCCCTGTACCTGCTGGAGCACCGGGCGCACTCCAAAAAAGAGCTGACGGAAAAAATCGCCCGCACCGCCGCCAGCCGGGAGGCCGCAGAGGCCGCCGCAGACCGCATGGAGGAACTGGGGCTTTTAAATGACGAGGAATATGCCCGCCGCTATGCCCAGGAGCTTTTCACCCGCAAGCGGTACGGCGCTATGCGGGTAAAGCAGGAATTGCGCCAAAAGGGCATAGACCCAGAGCTGATAGGGGAGCTTCTGGCGGAATATGCAGACGAGGACGCGGCCCTGGAGAACATGCAGGCCCTGCTCTTTAAAAAATATCCCGGCTGGCAGGAGGACGAAAAGGTGCGCCGCCGGGCCTTTGCCGCCCTCCAGCGGCTGGGATACGCTTACACCGACACCCGCCGGGCCATGGAGATAGAGCCGGAATAAAGCGGCCCCCGCCCCAAAAACCACGATACACATGTATGATGAAAGAAGGGATTCAGCCATGATATTATCCACGCAAACCGATTTCCTGGGCCGCTCCTATGGCGAGGCAGAAGCCATCCGCATGCTGGCAAAGGCAGGCTTTGACGCCTATGACTTCAGCTTTTTCCCCATGTTTGAAAACCCCGAGTACCCCATAAACGGCCCGGACTTCCGGGAATATGCCCAGTCCCTCCGGGCTGTGGCGGAGGAAGCCGGCATTGCCTGCAACCAGGCCCACGCCCCCTTCGCCTCCTCCACCGGCGACCCCGAGGACGACGACCGCCGCTTTAAGGCCATTGTGCGCTCTATGGAGGCCGCTTCCATCCTGGGGGCCAAGGTGATTGTGGTACACCCCAAGCACCACCTGCCCTATATCACCCACGCGGCAGAGCTGCAAAAGATGAACGAGGAATTTTACAAACGCCTTGTGCCTTACTGCGAAAAATTCGGCGTCAAAGCAGCCTGCGAAAACATGTGGCAGGAAAACCCTGTGGCAAACCGCATTATCGACAGCGCCTGCTCCCGGCCCCAGGAGTTCTGCGCCTATATCGACCAGGCAGACAGCCCCTGGATAGCAGGGTGCCTGGACGTGGGCCACACTGCCCTGACAGACGAGGACTTAGGCAGCTTTATCCGGGCCATGGGGCCGAAGCGCCTGCAGGCCCTCCATGTCCACGACAACGATTTCCTGGA
>Ga0137309_101460_pt1 | contig 16016 bp, 14 predicted proteins | sample NAcewiD2O_June_FD_97179 | JGI IMG/M metagenome (GOLD analysis project Ga0137309, IMG submission 97179) | Mouse cecal microbial communities from Vienna, Austria - N-Acetylneuraminic amended D2O_June | ecosystem: Host-associated > Mammals > Digestive system > Large intestine > Cecum | place... | reverse complement strand
GTTACAATTAAACTCCGTGCCCTTTTGTGTGGGGTGGGTGATGGGACTCGAACCCACGGTCTCCAGAGCCACAATCTGGCGCTTTAACCAACTAAGCTACATCCACCACATTGGCGCGCCAAAAGGGACTCGAACCCCTGGCCTACTGCTTAGAAGGCAGTTGCTCTATCCTGCTGAGCTATTGGCGCACATCGGGGCAAACCTTTCGGCTCGCATTCCTGATTCAATTCCAGCGGCCTAGTATCCGGCCTGTGTTCCGGCATCCCCCTTTGGGCAAGTCCGGAAATGGAGCGGGTGATGGGAATCGAACCCACACGACCAGCTTGGAAGGCTGGAGTTCTACCACTGAACTACACCCGCAAAAACGGCCACTGGCTTGATACCGTTGGTATTATATCACAGTTCCTTCCATTCGTCAAGAAATTTTTCTTTTTTCCCGCTCTTTTCCCGCTAGATTTTTTACCCCGGAAACACTTCCCCGCTTTTTTGCAGAAAAATTGCGGTATCCCCTTGTATTTTTCAAAGAAGCGGTGTATAATAAGGTTAGAGATAGTTTTTAGAACTATATATCGCAATCTCAAAACACAGAACAGCTTAAATTGCGAGCTGTTTCGACAGAGAAAGGAGCATTTATATGGAGATGAGTTTGAACCAGAAGGAACGGGGCCGGGCGATGAAGCGCCGGGTATTGGGGCTGCCCCGGTATACCTTGGGCGAGGAGATCTTCTCCTCCGTGTCCCATGGAGTATCGGCGCTGTTTGCGGTGGCCGCCATGGTTTTGCTGCTGGTTTTTTGCCGCAAAGATCCGCTGGCCGTCAGCGCAGTCTCCATTTACGGCGGCTCCATGTTGATGCTTTACAGCGTCTCCTGCATCTACCACGGCCTGGCCCTTAACCGGGCCAAGGTGGTGTTCCGCTCCCTGGACCACTGCACTATCTTCCTGCTCATCGCCGGAACCTATACGCCCATCACTTTGGTGTGCCTGGGCGGTACCTTGGGCTGGGCCATGTTTGCGCTGGTCTGGCTGGCCGCGGTGGTGGGCGTAACCTTAAACGCTGTGGATTTGGAACGCTTTAAGGTGTTTTCTATGGTGTGCTACCTGGCCATGGGCTGGGTGGTGGTGCTGGCTATGAAGCCCCTGCGGGAAAACGTGAGCCCGGCCGGCTTTTGGTGCCTGCTGGCCGGAGGCATTGCCTACACGGTAGGGGCCGTGCTCTATGGTTTGGGCCGCAAGGTGCCTTATATGCACTCCGTATTCCATCTGTTTGTGCTGGCGGGCAGCGTGCTGCACACGGTGTGCGTCTACCAAGTGGTGTGCTAGGGCCTGTTTTGGCCCCGCCGGCTTTTTTGCAGCCTCACCCATTCCGGGTAGGGCATTCCGGTTACCAGCAGCCAGAGCACCAATCCAAAGACCAGCAGCCCCGCTGCCAGTACAAGGCCCCCGCCAATGGCGAAAATTCTTCCCATAGAGCAACCGCTCCCTTCTATTTTCAAAATAATTTTTCCGAGGCCGCGCGCATAGAGCACGGCCTCTTTCCTTTGCCTTGGGCAAGGCTCAGGGCTGTGGGGGCGCGTCCAGCTCAAACCAAAACATGGTCCCCTGGGCGCTTTCTACGCCGAAGCGGGCCTTTTGCGCGGCCAAAAGTTCCTTGGTTATGGCCAGCCCCAGCCCGGAGCCCCCCTGGCCCCGGCGCTGTTTGGCGGTAAAATAGCGCTCCCAAATCAGCTCCCGCTCCTCCGGGGGGATGCCCTCCCCATCGTCCTGCACTTCCACCCGGACCGCCCCGCCGGAGCGCACAGCGCTTACCTTCAGCTGGCTTTTGGCATGGCGCAGGCCGTTGTCCAACAGGTTGTAAAGCACACGCTGAATCTGCTTTTTATCCGCCAATGCCCACAGCCCCGGCATAATAGAGGCTTTCACCGCGCAGCCCCGCTGCTGGTACAGGGGCGCAAACTGCCCGGCGGCTTCCCCCACCGCCGCGCTTAGGTCCACTGGCTCCAGACTGGCGCTTTGGGCTTGGGCAGCGGAGTATTCCAAAATATCGTTGACCAAAGCGGTCAGCCGGTCCGTCTCCCGGATGATCACAGTCAGATCCTGGTCCCGGCGCTCCCCATCGTTCCACGAGATTTCCTGGACCATCTCCGCATAACCTTTGATCATGGTGAGCGGGGTGCGCAGGTCGTGGGACACATTGGCCAGCAGCTCCCGGCGGGCGTTTTCCAGTTTTTCCAGGGTAAAAGCCGTGCTCTCCAAGGTCTGCGAGAGTTCGTCCAGTTCCCGGCAAAAACCCGCCTCATAGCTGGGCTGGTAGCGGCCCGCCGCCAAGTCTTTGGCCTGGCCGGTTATGGCTGCCACCGGCCGGGAAAACTGCCGGGCCATGGCCCAGGCCAGGGCGGAGCCCAGCCCCAAAGCCGCCAGGGTGACAAAAATCAGCTGTATGCGCAAAATGCCTACCGCCGCGCCTACCGCGCCCAGGGGAGTGCTCATATACAGCACCGCCTCCGGCCCTAGGGTTTGGGTGGGGGGAAGCTTTCGCCCATAGGTATAGGCACTGCCATCCAGAGATTTATACCCTAGGGACTCGCCGGGGCTTTCCAGCAGCTGCCGGATGAACTTCCGGTAGCCCTTGGGCAGGCTGTGCCGGGGATTTTCCGGCTGGCTCTTGGACTCCCAGCCGGCCTCCTGCTTCTTTTGATACACCGCGCTGTGCTCATCGGCGCTGTATAGAATGTTGCCCTCCCAATCGGTCAAAAAAATCAAGGCGGACCCTTCCGCCGCCAGACAGTCCAGCTGGGCCTCCAGGTCGTCCCGCTCCAGCAGCTCTGTGATTTCTCCGGCCAGACGCTTGGTGTTCCGAATGGCCATGCCATCGTAAAGGCCCTGCAAAAGCACGGTTTGAAGCAGCCAGAGCGCGCCGAAAACAGCGGCGGCGAACAGCATAAAAGACAGCCACAGCTTTTTCCCAAATTTTTTAGCTCTCCGCTTCAAATTTATACCCCACTCCCCGCAGGGTGACCACGCAGTTGCGGTAGCTCCCCAGTTTGTTGCGCAGCAGCTTAATCTGCCAGTCCACAGCGCGGCCGTCGGCCACGGCGTCATACCCCCAAACCGCGTCCAAAATCTGGCTGCGGGTCAGGGCAATGCCCCGGTTTTCCGCCAAATAGGCCAAAATGCCGTACTCTTTGGCCGTAAGCTCCGTTTTTGCCCCGTCCACATAGACGCTGCGGCCCAGCAGGTCGATGCGCAGCCCCTGCCAGACCACCTCCCGCTGGGGCTGCACCTGGGCCCGGTGGCGGTTGACAATCACATGGACCCGGGCCATCAGCTCCTTGGCGGAAAAGGGCTTGACCACATAATCGTCCACACCGGCCTCAAAGCCCCGAAGCTTGTCGTACTCCTGCCCCCGGGCGGAGAGCATCAGAATGGGGACATCCTTTATTTGGCGGATCTCCCGGCTGGCCGTAAAGCCATCCAGGTCCGGCATCATCACGTCCATAATGACAATGTCAAAGTCCTGCTCCCGGCACAGGTTCACCGCCGCCCGGCCGCTGGCGGCCCCCACGGCCTGATGCCCCTGGTGCTCGGCAAAGCGCTGAATCAGCCGGTAGATGTCCGGCTCATCGTCTACCACTAAAATTTTAGCCATATATGTTTCCCTTCCGCTTTCCAGGCGGTCTTTGCGCCCGCTTGTAATCTTACGCCCCTTTTTTGGAATGTATGTGGAATTTTGGTGAAAAAACAGAAAAGGCGCGGCAGAGAGGTTTCCCCCTGCCGCGCACTTTATTTCAGCCCCAACAGCCCGCGCTCCTGGCGCGGCCTCTCTGGCTTTTATGTCCGGTCTATGTAGGTCAGATGGACAGCCGGGCGGAGACCCGGTACAGATTCTCGTCGAAAATGCGGGGCATGTTCAAAGCCTCGGTGATGTCGAAATCCACCACCTGTTCGCCCTTAAGGGCCACCACCCGGTTGGAAGCGCCGTTGTGCAGCAGCTCTACCGCATGATATCCCATACGGCTGGCCACCACCCGGTCCCGCAGGGTGGGAGAGCCGCCCCGCTGCACATGGCCCAGCACGGTAGCCCGGGTCTCAATGCCTGTAGAGGCCTGGATGCGCTCGGTGAGCTCCTGGGTGTGGCCCACGCCTTCGGCCACCACAATGATATAGTGGCGCTTGCCCGTGCTCTGGGCCAGCTTCATGCGGGCCACAATGTCCCGCTCAAAGTCATAGGGCACCTCGGGCACCAGCGTGGCCATGGCGCCCACGGCAATGCTGGTGTGCAGGGCAATGTCGCCGCAGCGGCGGCCCATAACCTCCACCACGCTGCACCGGTCGTGGGACTCGGTGGTGTCGCGGATGCGGTCGATCATTTCCATAGCGGTGTTCAGGGCGGTGTCATAGCCAATGGTGTAGTCGGTGCAGGCGATGTCGTTGTCAATGGTGCCGGGCACGCCAATGCAGGGGATGCCTTCCCCGCACAGGTCCCGGGCGCCCCGGAAGGACCCGTCGCCGCCAATGACCACCACGCCCTCGATGCCCTTCTCCCGGCAGAAATCCGCCGCCTTTTTCACGCCCTCGGGGGTGTTGAACTCGGGGCTGCGGGCGGTGAACAGGGCGGTGCCGCCGTGCTGGATGATGTCGGAGACGCTGCGCATGTTCATCTCTTTCACGTCGCCGTTGATCAGGCCGTTGTACCCGCGCATCACGCCGAAAACCTTCATATCAAAGGAATGGGCGCTGCGCACCACGGCGCGGACCGCGGCGTTCATTCCGGGGGCGTCGCCCCCGCTGGTCAGTACTGCAATTGTTTTGGCTCCCATATTGTTTTTACCTCCAACCTTGCTCGGGCGCGTGAGCCCGTTGCGCTACAAATATGCTAGTATTTCTATTATAGCAAAAAGCCGGAAATTTTCAAGGGCTCCCAGAAGATTTTCCGGCACTTTTGAAAAGATTACGGATTTATGTCACATGCGGGGGCATTTCTGTGTGGGATACCAGGCCCCCGGCTTATGTGCCTTACCATTCCCCCACAAACTGGCAGTTTTCTTTGCCCAGCAGCCGCTCCAGAGCCGCCAGCAAAGGCTCGTTTACATCCACCCGGTACTTGGGCGGGGCCTTCAGCAGCTTTCCGCTGTCCTTAAAGTAGAGGTAGAGGTCGCTGCGGCCCAGGTCGTCAAAAATCGCCGTGTACCGCATGGCCCTCTTATACCGGGGGTCCTCTTTGGAGTCCACCCGCAGGTACAGCCCGGGCCGGCGCGATTTAGCCGCTTGGGCCGAAGCTCCTGTAGGGTCTGGCGGAGGCGATATTTTTTCGCAAATCAGCTCCGGCTCCTTGTCCTCTTGAAAGGCCAGCCGCCCGGCTACCTCCACCACCGCGCCCTCGTGGAGCAGATCCCCGGCCTGCTCCAACAGGCTGGGGAAGACCAAAGCGTTCATCGCGCCGCTCATGTCCTCTAAGGTGGCAAAGGCCATGGTGGACCCAGACTTGGTGGCCTTTTTCCGCAAGGCGGTCACAATGCCCAGCAGCACCGCCTTTTGCCCGTCCTGGTACCGGCCCCCAGCGCCCGGCTCGCCCCCAGCGCTGAGAAGCACCTCCCCCGCCCGGGCGTACCGGCCCGGCTGGTACAGCGCCGCGTACCCGGCCATAGGGTGGCCGGTCAGGTACATGCCCGTGACTTCCTTTTCCATGGCGATTTTATCCTGGGGTGAAAGGTCCTCCGCGTGGGGCAGCGGGGGCTCGCCTGCCGGGCCCTCCGCCTGGGGCGTGTCGAAAAAGCCCACCTGGCCTTCCAGATTCCGGCGCTTTTCGTCCTCTAGGCCCGCCATCACGGATTCCAGGCCCAGCAGCATCTCCTTGCGGTTGTTGCCCAGGCCATCCAGGGCCCCGCATTTAATCAGGCTCTCAACCGCCCGCCGGTTCAGCTCCTTGCCGGCCATCCGCTTGCAAAAATTGTAAAAGGAGGTGTAGTCCCCGCCCCCCCGGCGCTCCTGGGCCATGCGGGCAATGACGCCCTTGCCCAGGTTTTTCACCGCCGCCAGGCCAAAACGGATGCCGCCTCCATCCACCGTGAAGCCCGCCCCGCTGTGGTTTACATGGGGCGGCAGCACACTTAGGCCCAGCCGCTTGCACTCCTCCATATATTCGGCCACCTTGCCGCTCCACCCCAAAACGCTGGAAAGCAGCGCGGCCATGTATTCCTGAGGGTAGTGGCACTTAAGGTAGGCGGTCTGGTAGGCCACCACCGCGTAGGCGGCGGCGTGGGCCTTGTTGAAGGCGTAAGAGGCGAAGTCCTCAATCTCCTTGAACAGCTCCTGGGCAATGGCCCGGTCCACCCCCCGGTTGACGCAGCCCTCCACCTCCCAGCTGCCGTCCTCCCGCCGCTGGCCCTCAATGAACACCTGCCGCTCCCGTTCCAGCACATCGTGCTTCTTTTTGGACATGGCCCGGCGCACAATATCCGCCCGGCCCATGGAGTAGCCAGCCAAGTCCCGGAAAATCTGCATCACCTGCTCCTGGTAGATGATGCACCCAAAGGTAACCTCCAAAATGGGCTTGAGCTTCTCGTGCTTATATTGAACCCTGGCGGGGTTCCGGCAGTTTTCCAGATACATGGGAATAAACTGCATGGGCCCTGGCCGGTAGAGGGAGATAATGGCGGTCAGGTCCTCCACGCCTTTGGCCTGAGACTGGACCAGCAGGCGGGTCATGCCCGCCGATTCAAACTGAAATACCCCCACCGTGTGGCCCGCGTCCAGCATGGCGAAGGTCTCCGGGTCGTCAAAGGGTATGGCGTCCACCGAGAAGCCCGGATCCCGGGGCTCAATGAGCTTACGGGCGTTGTCAATGACCGACAGGTTCCGCAGGCCTAAAAAGTCCATTTTCAGCAGCCCCAGCTCTTCCAGGGCCGTCATGGTAAACTGGGTGACGGTTACGTCATCGTTTTTAGCCAGGGGCACATAGTCCATCACCGGCCGGTCGGTGATGAGCACGCCCGCCGCGTGGGTGCTGGTGTGCCGGGGCATGCCCTCCACTTTTCGGGCCATATCCACCAGGGCCCCCACTTGGGAGTCTGACTGGCAGCGCTCCCGGAACTCCTTGGACTGGGCCAGGGCCTTGTCCAGGGTCATGCCCGGCTCCATGGGCACCAGCTTGGCCACCTGGTCGGTTTTGTTGTAGGGCACGGCCATGGCGCGGCCCACATCCCGAATGGCGCCTCGGGCCGCCATGGTGCCAAAGGTGACAATTTGGGCCACATGGTCCGCCCCGTACTTTTCCACCACATAGTCGATCATCTCGTCCCGGCGCTCATCGCTGAAGTCAATGTCAAAGTCCGGCATGCTCACCCGCTCCGGGCTGAGGAAGCGTTCGAAGATCAGGTTGTACCGGATGGGGTCCACATTGGTGATGCCCAGGCAGTAGGCGGCCAGGCTGGCCGCGCCGGAGCCCCGCCCCGGGCCCACGGGGATGCCCGCGCTTTTGGCGTAGCGGATGAAATCCCACACAATGAGGTAATAATTCACATAGCCCATCTGGGCGATGGTACGCATCTCATAGTTCAGCCGGTCCCAGAGCTCCGGGCCGGGGCTTTGGCCATAACGGGCCCGCAGGCCCTCTTGGCACAGGCGCTGGAAAAATACCTGGCTGGGGCTCCCGTCCGGGGTGTCAAAGCGGGGCAGCTTGGTTTTGCCGAACTCAAACTCCACGTTGCAGCGCTCCGCGATGGTAACGGTGTTGTCCGCCGCCTCCGGGTGGTTGGGGAAGAGGCCGCGCATCTCCTCCTCGGTTTTAAAATAGAGCTCCTGGGTGGAAAAATCCAAACCGCCCTCCTCCTGGATGGTGCGGCCGGTCTGGATGCACATAAGCACCCGGTGCATCTCCTGGTCGGCAGCGCTGATGTAATGGCAGTCGTTGGTAACCACCAGGGGGATGCCGGTCTCCCCGGCCAGCTTTTCCAGGCCGGGGTTCACATAGTGTTCGTCTTTGAGGCCGTGATCCTGAAGCTCCAAAAAGAAATTGTCCGGGCCAAAAATCTCCCGGTAGCGCAAGGCCGCCTCTTTGGCGGCGGCGTACTGGCCCCGCAGCAGGGCCCGGGGAATCTCGCCGGAGATGCAGGCGGAAAGGGCGATGAGGCCCTCGTGGTGCTGGCGCAGCAGCTCGAAATCCACCCGGGGGCGGTTGTAAAATCCCTCGATCCAGGCCTTGGAGACCAAGGCAGTCAGGTTGCGGTAGCCGGTATTGTTTTCGCAGAGGAGGACCAGGTGGCGGTTTTCCCGGTCCAGCTCCTGGACCCGGTCGAAGCGGGTGCGCTTGGCCACGTAGACCTCGCAGCCGATGACCGGGCGGATGCCGCGCTTTTTGGCGGCCTTGTAGAAATCCAGAACGCCGTACATATTGCCGTGGTCGGTGATGGCCACAGCCTCCTGCCCCAGTTCCTGGGCGCGGTCCAAAAGGCGCTCAATGCGGCAGGCGCCATCCAAGAGGCTGTATTCGGTGTGGACATGGAGATGGGCGAAAGCCATAGGCGGCGCCTCCAATCATAGGATACGGGAACGCAAGAACAAAGGACCTCAAGCCATGGTCAAAAAGCCGGCAAAAATGGTTACCGCGCCTTGTGTTTTTTTGTCCCTTGCGCTTTTTACATAAAACCTTCTACTCCTTTTTCCTCCAGCAGCGCCTCCCCCATAGCCAGCAGCTTCTGCAGCCGGTGGTTCACCCCGCTCCGGCTTACCCCCAGCCTTTCGCCCAGCTCCCGCAGGGTCATCTCCGGGTTGTCCAGCCGAAGCCGCGCCAGCTCCCGCAAATGTTCCGGCAGGCTGTCCAGCCCCTGGCTATCGCTGATGGCCGCGATGGCCGCCGTCTGCCGGGCGGAGGCGGAGTAGGTTTTATCCATGTTGGCGGTTTCAAAATTAGACTTGCGGTTTATGTTGTTTTTCGCCTCTTTGTACATCCTCACCTGCATCAGCTCCATAGAGGCCCCGGTAGCCCCCATATAGGTCAGCAGGTCCTCAATCTGCCCGCTGTCCTTTAAATAGACCCCCCAGCTGCCGGTTCTCTGCACCACCGCCGGGGCGATGCCCAGGCCCCCGGCCTCGCCCAGCAGGGTGTATAGGTCCCAGGCCAGATTTTTAAAGGGCACGGTAAATTCCAGGTGGTAAAATTTATTGGGGTCCGTGGCGCTGCCGCAGGTCAAAAAAGCCCCCCGCAAAAAGGCTTCGGGGCAGCACTCGTCCTCCAAAACCGCCCGGTTGATGCGCAAACAGAGCTCCTGCCCGGTGTGCCCAAAGGCTTCCAAAAGCTGGCGGCGCTCCTGCCGCTCCGGCAGGGTGACCCGGTAGGCCGGGCGGTTCCGGCGGCTGACCGCGTAACGCATTTGGGCTGAGACCCCGGCTCCCGCCGCGGCCAGCTCCAGCATACGGCGGGCGGCGGCGGGGTTTTCGGTGACAAAAGCCCCCTCCTGCAAGGTGAAGCACTTGGAGAAGAGCCAAGCCCCGTAACACTGGGCCCCCAGGCAGCAGAAGCGCCGGGGCTCCGTTTTGGCCAGCTCCATTTTGATTTGGGAGGTAAAGGACATGGCGTTGGGCCTCCGATCGAAAAAATTTGGGCCGGGCTTTGGGACGGGAGAAGGGCGGCGGCGGGGGCGAGGCCTCTAAAGCCTACGCCTTCTCCCTCATCAACACCCGCACTTGCTCCACCAGCCCCTCATAGTCCAGGGTCTCAAAGTCCGTCACATCCACCATAATGCGGGGCCCGCCTGGGTCAAAGTCCCCCATGCCCCGGGCCTGAAAGCCCGCCACAAACTGTTCCAGGGTGATGGGCGCGGCAAGCGGACGCCGCCCTGGCGGCTCCGGGTAGACCGTGTTTACCACATGGCCCCGGTGCCGCTGGGGAGACTGGTCCCGTTCCAGAAAGCGCCGGTAGATGACCGCCGGGTCGCCGGTGAGCAGCAGAGTGATGGGCTGGCAGCGCCGCCGCTCCAGCAGGGCCTTGAGCCCCGGAAGCGAGGCGGACTCGAAATTGTTCTCCAAAATCACCGGGCTCCCCGCAGCCATCACCTGGTCCGCCGCGTAGTAGAGGATCTCCATGGCCCCCACGCCCAGGGCCACCTTCTCTTCCCGGCTGCGGAAGCCGGCGGTGTCGAAAAGCCGCTCCTTTATGTCGTCTTTGGAAAACAAGGGAAGGCCCAGGCTCTTGGAGAGCCGCCGGGCCAAATGGCTTTTGCCAGAGGCGGGCATGCCGCCCACTAAAACACAGTGCATGGCCCGCCTCCTAAAATTTTTGAATGTCCCGGTGGGTCACGCTGGCCTTAACGCCCTTGCCGCTGCAGTAATCGCAGGTAAACTGAGCCAGGGCCACCGACCGGTGGTGGCCCCCGGTGCAGCCCACGGCCACCACCAGTTGGCTTTTGCCCTCCTTGCGGTAAAGGGGCAGCAGGTAGTCCAGCATGCCGGTGTAGCGCTCCACAAAGCCCCGGCACTCGTCGTTTTCCATCACATAGTCCCGCACATCCGGGTCCAGGCCGGTTTTAGGCCGCAGGACCTCATCGTAAAAGGGATTGGGCAGGCAGCGCACGTCAAAGACCAGGTCCGCCTCCATGGGGATGCCGAACTTGAAGCCAAAGCTGATGGCGTGCACAAAAAGGGAGTCCGCGGCGCTGGTTAAAAACAGCTCCGCCACCCGGCCCTTCAGCTGGGCCGGGGAATAGCCCGAGGTGTCGATGACAAAGTCGGCGCTCTCCCGCATGGGGGCCAGCATCTCCCGCTCCAGGCGCACCGCCTGCTCCAAGGAGCCCCCCAGCTCATCGGAGAGCGGATGCCGCCGCCGGGTCTCCTTAAAGCGCCGGACCAGAATGGGGTCGGAAGCGTCCAGAAACAGCAGCTTATAGGGCTTTTCCTCCATCTTTAGGGCCTCCATGGCCGTGAAGAAGGATTTGAACAGCTCTCCGCCCCGGGTGTCCGTCACCACCGCCACCCGGCCCATAGGTCCGTCCGATTTGACGCACAGGTCGTAAAAAACCGGAATCAGCGCCGGGGGCAGATTATCCACGCAAAAAAAGCCGATGTCCTCCATGGAGTGCATCGCCTGGGTCTTTCCCGCGCCGGAAAGACCCGTTACCACTACGAATTCCATGCTCTTTTCCTCCCTGTCACAGTTCGCCGGTTACCCGGACCTCTGGTTCCAACTCCACGCCGGTCTCCCGCAGCACGGTTTCCCGTACAAGATCCATCAGCGCCAGAATGTCCCGGCAGGTGGCCCCGCCGGTGTTAACGATGAACCCGGCGTGCTTCCCGCTTACCTGGGCCCCGCCCACCGCCCGGCCCTTAAGGCCGCACTGCTCAATAAGCGCCGCCGCGTAGCCGGTTTTCGGGCGCTTAAAGGTGCTGCCCGCGCTGGGCATGTCATAGGGCTGCTTCTCTTTGCGGCGGGCCATCAGCTCCTCCATGCGGGCGGCAATTTCCTCCCGTGCCCCGGGGGCCAGCCGGAACTGCGCGAAGGTAATGCTCTTGCCGCCGCCTGTATAGGCGCTGCGCCGGTAGGAGAATCCCAGCTCATCCCCCTGGTACTCCCCTGGGCCGGAGCAGGGGTCCACATGCTGGGCCCGAAGCACCACGTCTTTCATCTCTCCGCCGTAGGCTCCGGCGTTCATATACACCGCGCCCCCCACCGAGCCCGGAATGCCCCAGGCGAATTCCAGCCCGGCCAGGGCGTGGTCCCGGGCAAAGGCGCACAGGCTGGCCAAAGAGGCCCCCGCCCCGGCCTGCAGGGTCCGGCCGCCGGGCAGAAGCTCTATGCGCTTAAAATCCCCTTCCAGGCACAGCACCGCGCCCCGGAAGCCCCGGTCGCCCACCAGCAGGTTGGAGCCCCGTCCCAGGGTCAGCCAGGGGACGCCCGCCTCCTTTAGGACCTCTAACAGCCCGGCCAGCTGGGCCTCGGTGCAAACCGCCAGCAGGCGGTCCGCCGGTCCGCCGGTTTTAAAGGTGGTGCGGGGGGCCAGGGGTTCGTCCCGCAGCAGGGGGCAGCCCAGGGCTGCGGCCTTTTGGTCCAGCCGCGTATAATCCATGGATGGCATGGGAACATTCCTCCTTGTTTTGTAGGGGATTTATACGTCCAGGTCCATTTTCACATCGGTGGGCTCCAGCTCGCTGGGGTCCATGCCCAGGTTGACCAGCAGCTCCTGGGCGGCGTTGTAGCCCATCTTCTTCTGGCGGTCGTTCATGGCGGCCACCTCGATGATCACCGCCAGATTCCGCCCAGGCTTTACCGGGATGGTGATGACCGGCACCCGGATGCCCAAAATCTCGGCATACTCGTTCCCCATGCCCATGCGGTCGTAAACCTTGGAGGCGTCCCAGGTTTCCAGCTTGATGGCCAGCTCGATTTTCTGCGAGAGCTTTACGGCCCCCACGCCGAAAATGCGCTGGGCGTTGATGACGCCAATGCCCCGCAGCTCAATAAAGTGCCGGATGTTTTCCGGCGCCTGGCCTACCAGGGAGATGCTGGACACCCGGCGGATCTCCACCGCGTCGTCGGCAATGAGCCGGTGCCCCCGCTTGATCAGTTCAATGGCGGCCTCGGACTTGCCCACGCCGCTGTCGCCCACCAGCAGAATGCCCTGGCCGTACACATCCATCAGCACCCCGTGGCGGGTGATGCGGGGGGCCAGCTCCACATTGAGAAAGGCCACCAGGCTGGCCAAGGCGCTGGAGGTGGAGTCCTGGGAGGAGAGCAGGGGAATCTCATAGCGCTCCGCCGCCTCTACCATAGCCGGGAAGGGCTCCAGCCCCCGGGCGATGATAACCGCCACAGGGTGCAGGGCGAAAAAGCGCTCCACATCCTCAGCCTTTTGCTCGTCCCGCAGGCGGTTGAGCATGCCCATTTCCGACATGCCCAAAATGGCCACCCGCTTGGGGTCAAAGTAGTCCACAAAGCCGTTAAGCTCCATGCCGGGGCGGTTCACGTCCCGGGAGCAGATCATGATGTTCTCCGGGCTGCGGGGCAGGTAAATGGGCCGCAGCCCCTGGTTCTCAATGATTTTTGACAGCGGTATGGTGTATTCCTCAACCATAGCATTTCCACCTTCCTCTTGGTTTTTCACGGGCTCTTGGGCCGCCGGTTCACTCCTCCTGGCATTTGCCCGCCCCTTTGCCGGGGACGGAAAAAGCTTCCATGGGTTCATTATACCACATGGAAGCTTGGTTTGCAAAGGGGAAAAGCGCGGGGGGCGCGTCCGTTTCGGAGAGCTTTTCGTGTTCCCCCGCCCAAAGGGCGGGGGAACACGAATGATACTCTCTGTGGTTGGGACAATCCCAGAGCGGGGGCTCAGTCCGGCCCCTGGCTTTTTTGATATTCCACATACTCTTCCAGGCACAGGTCCAGCCGCTCCATCTCCTGGGCGTGCTCCCGGCCCACATAGCGGTAGTGCCAGCTCTCGTTCTCAATGCCGGTTTTGTCTACCTTGTCCGAGCGGTAGCGCTGCACAAAGCCGTATTCCGCCGCGTGCTCCTTCAGCCACTGGTATTCCTCCGTGGACTCAAAACCGTCGCTTACATCGTTCAGGTCCACGGCCAAGCCTGTGTGGTGCTCGCTGTAGCCCGGACGGGCGATGGTCCGCAGGGAGAAGTCCTGGGCCTCCTCCGCTGTCATGCCATCCTGGTTCATGTGCAGGGTAATCTCCCGCTGAAGCACCGCCTCCTGGTCATCCACGCTGCGGTAGCCCGAGGCCACCCACAGCCAGATGTTGTCCTCCTGGGCGGCTTGAATCATATCGTCCAAATCCGAGTAGCAGCGCTGGTCCACGGCCTCGTCCCCAATGAAAGCGGGCGTCACCTGCCAGTCCTCCGGCAGGGGGACCGCGTCGTTTACCAGCACCAGAAGAGGGTCGGAAAGCTGCTGGTAGTTGTCCGCAGCCATGGGGCTCCGGCCTTGCGGAGCCTGGGCCTCTTCCCCAGAGGAAGCCGCCTCCCCCCGGTTTACCGCGCCCACGGCCGGGGCTGCCGCTGGGACCGCGGGGCCCTGGCCAGTGTGCAGCACAGCCGCCGCCACAATGACGATGGACAGCGCCGCCGCGCCTAAAATCACCAGGGCGGCAATGGTCTCGCTCCGGGGCCCGGACCTGCGCCTGGGGCGGCGGGGCCGGGGCGGCTCTTCTGGCAGGCCGCGGCGGGGGCGTTGGGAAGTGTTTCTGCCGTATGTCAAATTGGTCACCCTTTCTTCATATAAATGGAGCGGGGGGCGCGGCCGGTGTGAATTCAGCCCCTCAACGCCTTACACCCATAGGAATGCCCCTTGACAAGAAAAGGTTGCAGCCCTACCATAGACAAACTGGGAGGCGCCGTTCCTGGGAGGCGCTAAGTTTTCCAATTATAGCGCCTTCCGTGGGCTACTGTCAACAAAATAATGGTGAACTTTCTGGAAATGGTAGATTTCAGATATATTTTTAGAAGGAGCGGGTGATGATGAAAATTTTCTTGTATGGCCAATGGGAAAAGCGGCAAAACTATGTGCGCGCCCTGACCGCCGCCGGAGCGGAGCCTGTGGTCTCTTGGAACACAGAGGACGGGGAGACCTGTCAAGGCCTGCTGCTTCCCGGCGGCGCGGACCTGGACCCGGACCTTTACCAGGCCCCCAACCAGGGGAGCCAGGCAGTGGACCGGGCGCTGGACGAGGCGGAAATCGCTTTGGTACGGCGCTTTGCGGCCGCAAACCGGCCTATTCTGGGCATCTGCCGGGGCGTGCAGCTGTTAAACGTGGCCTTTGGCGGCACACTGATTCAAGACCTGCCCACAGCCCAAGCCCACCGCTGGCGGGAGGCCGACCAGCGGCACATGGTTCGGGCCGCGCCGGGCAGTTTTCTGGCCGGGCTCTATGGGGAGAGCTTTCCCGTCAACAGCGCCCACCACCAGGGCGTCGGCCAGCCCGCCCCTGGCCTTTGCGCCGCCGCCTGGGCAGAGGACGGCGTGGTGGAGGCTTTGGAGTGGCCAGAAAAGCGGATCTATGGGGTTCAGTGGCACCCAGAACGGGCAACCCTGGATTTCGCCAGCCCGGACCTGGCGGATGGGGGCGCGGTTTTCCGGTTTTTCACCGGCCTGCTGGGCGGTTAGGAGGGACGGCGGATAAAAGGACAAACCAAGCCCGCGCCGCCAAGGTGTGACATTGTTTCACTTTAACCGGTAAATTTTGACAAAACACTGGATTTTTCACATGGCATCCGCTATACTGTATAACGATCGTTGGACGCGGCCGCACAGGGACCTGGGCAGGCTTCCCCGCGGGCGGCCGCAGTGGGGAACGCCGGGAAAAGGATGATAGATATGAAAAAAATCAAGTATCTCCCTCCCGACGGCTCCACGCTGGCCGAGAGACTGCGGGCCTTCCGCGTTCAAGTCGGATTTTCCCAGAAAAACGTGGCGGACGTCTTAAATGTAAGCCGCTCCACCTACACCTATTACGAGACGGGCAAAACCACTCCGGACCCAGCCACGCTTAACCGGATCGCGAAGATTCTTAACGTACCCTTAGAGTACTTTTTTTCCTCCGAGCTGGAGGGGGGGCTTCCTCCTCTTTTGGGAGACCACGCCAACCAGCGGGCGCCAAAAAAGCCCAAGCTGGATCCAGAACGGGTGGGAGAGCTTTCCTCAGGCGAGCGGGCGGTAGTAGCCTTTCTGCGGGATAAAAGCATCCCGGCGGAAGATGCCTTGGCGATTCTTGAGCAATTGACAAGACAGCGGTATTAAGCCGCACGGCGGACGGTTTTGCCGGTGAAAGACAAAAAATTTTGCCAGCCGACAAATTTCGACTTTACTTTAGAACACGGATAAGGTATAATACAAGAGACGCTTATGAGGCCTATATCTTCCGCCTTATGACAGTGATTTTCCTTACAAAGTTGACTACCGCGGGTTTTGCGGTCGCCATATATATGCGCTTGTAGCTCAGTTGGATAGAGTATTAGACTCCGACGTTTCAGGCCGGTTCGGTTGAGATGAGCCGGAAAAGCCAGTGTTTTCTAGGGCTGGCGGG
>Ga0137309_101452_pt1 | contig 16051 bp, 14 predicted proteins | sample NAcewiD2O_June_FD_97179 | JGI IMG/M metagenome (GOLD analysis project Ga0137309, IMG submission 97179) | Mouse cecal microbial communities from Vienna, Austria - N-Acetylneuraminic amended D2O_June | ecosystem: Host-associated > Mammals > Digestive system > Large intestine > Cecum | place... | reverse complement strand
GCACCCGGGCATGATGCCCCCTGAGGACTACGATCTGGCCGGGTTCACCGTGGGCGTGGTGGACCGGGAGAAGGTTATTGACGGCAGCCGCCTGTCCCCTGGGGACGTGCTCATCGGGGTGAAGTCCTCGGGCGTGCACTCCAATGGTTTTTCGCTGGTGCGCAAGGTCTTCGGCATCGGCAAAATAGAGGACTCCGGGGAGTCGCTGGTGGGCGCGGCCATGGGGCTGGCGGTGTCCGTGGCAAAAATGCTGCAGAAGGACCAGGACATTGTCAACCGCCATTATGACGAGCTGGGCGGCGCCCTGGGCGAAGCCCTGCTCACCCCCACCCGCATCTACGTCAAGGCCGCGCTGGCGGCTATAGAGGCTGCGGACGTGAAGGCTGTCAGCCACATTACCGGCGGCGGGTTCTACGAGAACATCCCCCGTATGCTCACCCCCGGCCTCACCGCGAAAATTGAGAAGGCCGCTGTGCCCGTCCTCCCCATTTTCAGCCTGATTCAGCAGACCGGCGGCATTCCGGAGCGGGACATGTTCAACACCTTCAACATGGGGGTGGGCCTGTGCCTGGCCGTGTCCAAGGAGACGGCGGACCAGGCAGTGGCCGCTATCAACGGCGCGGGCGAGGAGGCCTTTGTGCTGGGCGAGGTGGTCTCCGGAGAGGAGGGCGTCATTCTATGGTGAGAATCGGCGTGCTGGTCTCAGGAGGAGGCACCAACCTGCAGCAGCTCATTGACGCCCAGGCCCGGGGGGAACTGGGCATCGGCAGAATTGTGACCGTAATTTCCAGCAAGCCCGGCGTTTACGCCCTGGAGCGGGCCAAAAACGCGGGCATTGAGGCTGTCACCCTGAGCCGGAAGGACTATCCGGATGTGGAGGCCTACAGTCAGGCCCTGATTGTGGCTCTCAAGGAGCGGGAGGTGGATTTGGTGGTGCTCTCGGGCTTTCTCACCATCACCAGCGACAGCTTTGTGCGGGCCTTTCCCAACCGCGTCATGAACGTCCACCCCGCGCTGCTGCCCGCCTTTGGCGGCAAGGGCTATTACGGCCTGCATGTGCACGAGGCGGTGCTGCGCCGGGGCTGCAAGCTGACCGGGGCCACCGTGCACTTTGCCAACGAGGTCTGCGACGGGGGACCCATCATCCTGCAAAAGGCGGTGGCGGTCCAGGAGGGCGACACCCCGGAGAGCTTGCAGAAGCGGGTGATGGAGCAGGCTGAGTGGACGCTGCTGCCAGAGGCCGTGTCTCTGTTCTGCCAGGGGCGGCTGAGGGTGGAGGACGGAAAGGTGTCCATTGCCCCGGCACACGCCGGCGAGAACGCCGGAGCCGCCCCTTCAGAAGGTGTCAAGCAATGAAAACCAAGGACGCCAGGATTGAACGCTTCCATCTGGACGCCCCCATCCACATGACCGGGCTCAGTCTGGCAGGCTCTGACCTGCCCCCGGCCTTTGAGAGCCTGGGCATACTCTGGGACAGGTTCCACACCCAGCTACGGGACAGTCTGCCCGGGGCTGTTCAGCCCGCCGTGGAGGTGGGAGTCAGCCTGATGGAAAAAGACTATATGGTAGGCGGCCAGACCGCCTCTCCCGGCCAGGGCCCGGGCCTTGCGAGTTTCACCATTCCGGCCGGGGACTATGTCAAGGGCAGCTTTTCCGCCGGTTCTTTTGGAGAGCTGGTGGACGGCAAGCTGCAAACCATCTGGGAGGACATATCTGCCTGGGCCAAGGAGCAGGGGCTGGCTTTGGGCCGCTTCAGCGCGGAGATCTACCCCCAGGACACAGTAAGCCTGCCCAGACCCAGTATGTACTGCCTCTGCCCCATCCAGTCAACCGAACCCTGAAAGGAGCTGTCAGCATGAAAGCCATCAACATTTTTGAGGACCTGAAAGGCAACGCCTACCCTGGCCGGGGCATTGTCACCGGTCAAAGCCAGGATGGCCGGTACGCGGTGGCCGCCTACTTCATTATGGGCCGCAGCGTGAATTCCCGCAACCGTATTTTTGTAACCGAAGGGGAAAATATGCGCACCCAGGCCCACGACCCTGCTCTGCTGTCGGACCCCTCTCTGGTGATCTACTACCCGGTGCGCACCTTTGCGGGCGGGCTCATTGTCACCAACGGGGACCAGACCGACACCATCGCGGACCACATCGCCGCCCACCCGGACAGTCCTGTGCAGGACTGTTTTGTGCAGGCCCTGCGCACCCGCACCTATGAGCCGGACCCGCCCATCTACACCCCCCGCATCTCCAGTGTGATGGAGCTGAAGGACGGCTACCGCTATCAACTGTCCATTCTCAAGGGCGGACAGGTCCGGGAGGGGTCTCCCGCCGCCTTGCGCCAGTTCTTCGACTATGAGCCTGTGCCAGGGGTGGGGCATTTCATCCACACCTACCAATGCGATGGCGACCCGGTGCCCGCCTTTGCGGGGGAGCCCAAGGCCGCGGCCCTCTCCGGGGACATTGACAGCTTTACAAACAGCCTGTGGGAGAGCCTGAATGAGGACAACAAGGTCTCGCTGTTTGTGCGGTATATTGACCTGGAAACCGGCGCGGCAGAGACCCGGATTGTCAACAAAAACCAGTAAAGCGCGGGCCGCCCTTCCACAGGCTCAGTGGTGCTGGGACGAGCCTGGGGCCTATGCGCGTCTGCGCCAAAAAATGCCCCGAGGCAGGCTTTTCAACACCGTCAAGGACTGTTCCTATTTCCCGCGTTGGTGTTGTTTGGACGCGTTTTCCATTCTTTTTCCGTCTACTACTCTTTATATAGAAAGGCTGGTCAACATGGCGAACGAAATCTCTCTGAAATACGGCTGCAACCCCAATCAGAAGCCCTCCCGCATCTTCATGCGGGAGGGGGCTGAACTGCCCGTGCAGGTGCTCAACGGCAAGCCCGGCTACATCAATTTTTTAGACGCTTTCAACAGCTGGCAGCTCGTGAAAGAGCTGAAACAGGCCACCGGCCTGCCTGCCGCAGCCTCCTTTAAGCACGTGAGCCCTGCGGGAGCCGCAGTCTATGTGCCCCTGTCCGACACCCTGAAAAAGATTTATTTTGTGGACGACCTGGAGCTCTCCCCCATTGCCAGCGCTTACGCCGCCGCCCGGGGCGCGGACCGCATGTCCTCCTACGGCGACTGGGCCGCCCTCTCCGATGTGTGCGACAAGGAGACCGCCACGCTGCTGGCCCGGGAGGTCTCCGACGGCATTATTGCCCCCGGCTACACGGACGAGGCTTTGAGCATCCTCAAGACCAAGCGCAAGGGGAATTACAACGTGGTGCAGATCGACGGGAATTACACCCCCCCTCCCATTGAGCACAAGGACGTATTCGGCGTCACCTTTGAGCAGGGCCGCAATGAGCTGAAAATCGACGAGAGCCTGCTGAACGACCTGCCCACTGCCAACAAGTCCCTCTCCGACGAGGCCAAGCGGGACCTGGTGGTCTCCCTGATTACCCTGAAGTACACCCAGTCCAACTCTGTGTGCTATGTAAAGCACGGTCAGGCCATTGGCGTGGGGGCCGGCCAGCAAAGCCGGGTCCACTGCACCCGGCTGGCGGGCAACAAGGCCGACAACTGGTATCTGCGCCAGTCCCCCCGGGTGCTGGAACTGCCCTTCAAGCCGGACATCCGCCGGCCAGACCGGGACAACACCATTGACGTGTACATCTCCGACGACTATATGGACGTGCTGGCAGACGGCCAGTGGGAGAACTTCTTCACTGTAAAGCCCGAGCCCTTTACCCGTGAGCAGCGCCGTGCCTGGCTGAACAGTATGAGCGGCGTGGCCCTGGGCTCCGACGCCTTCTTCCCCTTTGGGGACAACATTGAGCGAGCCCACAAGTCCGGCGTGGAGTTTATCGCCCAGCCCGGCGGGTCCATCCGTGACGACAATGTCATTGAGGTTTGCGACAAGTATGGCATTGCCATGGCCTTTACAGGCATCCGGCTGTTCCATCACTAAGAGCCTATCCCGGAATGAGACGTGGGCAGATTGCGCAGTCAGATTGATCGTCAGATGGCGTCAAAATTTTGCAGGCAGGCTGACGCCTGTCAAGAAATTTGGGCGCTATATGACGGAAAATATGCAAATAAGATGCGTGCGGATCATTTCGGGATAGGCTCTAAGCCGCTGCGGACCGGCAACAGGCCTGCGAAAGGAGGGAACGCCGGTGTTTATACAACAGGACTGGCTGATGCGGCAGATTGAGATGATCCTCTCCACCATCCTGCGGCTGACCGGCCTTGAGCTTTCGCGGGACTCCGCCCTGCCGGAGGAGCTCCGCCAAGGCGGCTCTGGAGACCGCCAAGGCAGCTCGGGCCAGCTGGCCCAGGCTCTTACCAGCCTGCTGCGGCAGGGGCAGCTGGGAAAAGCCGAAGATCTGCTTTTTGAACATTTGGACCCCGAGGACGAGAGCGTGCTGGCCGCCGCGCTGGATTTTTACCGGCAGGCCAACGCCCTGACCGATGGGGAGCTGGAAGCCCAGGGCTTTACCCGGGAAGAGCTTTTGGAGGGACTGAGCCAGGTGGCGAAACGGTATGGCCTCTGCTTCTTCGAGCCCGGCCCGGCATAGCCGCGGGAACCCACAGAGAGGAGGGCCGCATCCATGCGCAAGGCCATATTCTGGGACTTTGACGGTACCTTGACCTACTCCGGCCATTTATGGAGCGGGTCCCTGCTGAAAGCCTTGGGCCCTTGGGCGGAATCCTATGGGGTCGGGCTGGAAGAACTGCGCCCCGGCCTGGGGGACTGCTTCCCCTGGAACCCCGGCGGACAGCACGATTTGAAGGGCCCGGCCTTTTGGGAGTATATGAACGCCCGGTTTGCCCAGATTTATACCGCCCTGGGCCTGCCGCTTCCCCTGGCCCGGGAATGCGCGGCGCGGGTGCGGGACATTGTGCTGGCAAAGGAAAGCTACCGGGTCCGGCCCGAGGCGGCGGGCGCCCTGGCCGTGTGCGCCTACAAGGGCTGGCGGAACTACATCCTCTCCAACAATTTTCCGGAGCTGGAAGAGGTGGTAAAAAGGCTGGGGCTGGGGCAGTTTTTCTCCGGGTACGTGGTCTCCGCGCTGGTGGGGGCCAATAAGCCGGACGCCCGCATCTTCCGCGCCGCCGAGAAAACCGCCAAGTTTCCCTCCCTGATTTGGCTGGTGGGCGACAACCCCATTGCCGATGTGCAGGGAGCCAACCAGGCCGGGTGGCACTCGGCCTATCTGGCCAAGCCCGGCGCCCCCCACGCGGGAGCTCAGGTAACGGTGGAGAACCTGAGCCAGGTCCTCCGCTACCTATAGTATATGAAAGAAGGTATATTGGAATGGACATTCTAGTCATCGGCAGCGGCGGGCGGGAGCATGCCATTGTCCGCAAGCTGCGGGAAAGCCCCCGGGTGGGCAAGCTGTACTGCGCCCCAGGCAACGGCGGCATTGGGGCGGACGCGGAGTGCTGCGCTGTCAACGCCATGGACAAGGCGGGGATGCTGGCCCTGGCCAAGGAAAAAGCCGTGGACCTGGTGTTCGTGGCCCCGGACGACCCCTTGGGGGCCGGTATGGTGGACTATTTGGAGGCGGGGGGCTTTCTCTGCTTTGGGCCCAACCAGAAAGCCGCCGCGATTGAGAGCAGCAAGGTCTTCTCCAAGGGGCTGATGAAAAAATACGGCATCCCCACCGCAGGCTATGAGGTCTTTGACAACCCAGCTAAGGCACTGGACTACATTAAGTCCCAGAACAAATATCCCGCTGTCATCAAGGCGGACGGTTTGGCTGTGGGCAAGGGGGTCACCCTGGCTCAGAACGAGGCGGAGGCGGCCCAGGCCCTCCACAGCCTGATGGAAGAAAAAATTTTTGGCGACTCCGGCAGCAAGGTGGTGGTGGAAGAGTTCCTCACCGGCCCTGAGGTAACCGTGCTGGCCTTTACAGACGGGAAAGTCATGCGGCCCATGGCTTCCTCCATGGACCACAAGCGGGCTTTCGACGGGGACCAGGGGCCCAACACCGGCGGCATGGGCACCATCAGCCCCAGCCCCTTCTACACAGAGGACATAGCGAAGGAGTGCATGGAAAAAATCTTCCTGCCCACCATGGAGGCCATGAACCAGGAGGGCCGGCCCTTTAAGGGCTGCCTCTACTTTGGGCTGATGCTTACCCCGGACGGACCTAAGGTGATTGAATTCAACAGCCGCTTCGGCGACCCGGAGACCCAGGTGGTGCTGCCCCGGCTGAAGACCGATTTCGCGGAGATTGTGGAGGCTGTGGCAAAAGAGCGCCTCTCGGAGCTGGACATTCAGTGGGCAGAAGAAGCGGCGGCCTGCGTGATCCTGGCCAGTGGCGGCTACCCGGGCGGCTATGAGAAGGGCAAGGAGATCCACGGCCTGGACGAAAAGGGCCAGGCGGAGGGGGTCACCGTGTACCACGCGGGCACCAAGGCCGAAGCCGGGAAGTTCCTCACCAGCGGCGGACGGGTGCTGGGCGTCACCGCCCTGGGCAAAGACCTGAACGGGGCCCTGGAAAAGGCCTATGGCGCTGTGGAGAAGATTGGGTTTGAAGGAAGCTTTTACCGGAAGGATATTGGGAAGACACGATAGGCCGTAAGCGGCGAAGGAGGATACCATGACCTGGCAAATCGTAAAAATCATCGCCATCATCTCCATGACTGTGGACCACGCGGCCGCAACCTTCCTCTCCCAGCCCTTTCTCATCCACCGGCTGGGGATGAGTATGACCGCTTCTTACCTCACCTTAGAAATCATGCGCGCCATTGGGCGCATCGCCTTTCCGCTCTACGCCTTTGGCATGGCCCAGGGCTGCGCATACACCAAAAACCGCAAAAAATTCCTCCTGCGGCTGCTGCTCTTCGCGGTGCTGGCCGAGGCTCCCTTCCAGCTGGCCTTCAGAGGCTCCCTGAGCTTTGGGCACCTCCCCATTACCAATGTGCTCTTTACCCTGCTTATTGGCTCCCTCTGCTGCTTTATCCTGGACTTTTTCCGTAAAAGGCGGAAGGCCTGGGCGGCTATCCTGCCCATTGGGGCGCTGGTTTTACTGGCAGAGATCTGCCGCACCGACTACGGCGGGCTGGGCGTGCTTTTCGTGCTGCTGCCGTACCTGTTCCAAAAAAAGAGGTGGAAGCTTGTGGCGCTGGCAGCCCTGGCAACATGGCTGTACGGCTTGCCCGCTGTGGCGTCCATGCTGTCCGGCGGCGCCTATTTCGCTTCCGTGCTGAATTGGCTGTGCGCCCTCTCCGCCGTAGGCATCCTGGCTCTATACAACGGCCAGGAGGGGCGGCACAGTAAGGTTTCAAAATATTTCTTCTATGCGTACTACCCATTCCATCTGCTGCTGTTCTATAGCCTTACTCAGTGGATCGGGCCGATTTCCATTGACTGGTCCACCTTTGAAAATTACTAAAAGGAGATACCTCTATGAACGCACCTATCACCTTCGCCATCTGCGGTTTTGGCGACCGGGGCAGCACCTATGCCAGCATGCAGAAGCTGTTCCCCGACAAAATGAAAGTTGTGGCCGTGGCGGATTTAAACCCCGACAAGGTCAAAAAAGCCCAGGAGCTCTATGATATTCCCCAGGAAAACTGTTTCTCCTCCGGCGAGGAAATGCTGGCCCAGCCCCGCTTGGCCGATGTAATGGTGGTCTCTACCATGGACCGCCAGCATGTGGACCATGCCATTCCCGCCCTGGAGCGGGGTTACCATGTGCTGATGGAAAAGCCCATTTCCCCGGAAATCAGCCAATGCCGGCGGATGCTGGAGGCGGCCGCCCAGCACCCGGACCAGCACGTTATTCTCTGCCATGTGCTGCGCTATACCCAGTTCTACAACGCTTTGAAAGATATCATCAGCAGCGGAAAAATCGGCAAGGTAGTCTCCATCTGCGCCAACGAGAATGTGGCCTACTGGCACCAAGCCCACTCCTTTGTGCGGGGCAACTGGCGCAACTCCGACCAGACCAGCCCCATGATCTTGCAGAAATCCTGCCATGACATGGACATCCTCACCTGGCTCATTGGCCAACCCTGCAAGGCTGTGTCCTCCATAGGCGGCATCGAGCTCTTTAAAGAGGAGCGCGCCCCAGAGGGCTCCACCCCCTACTGCCTGGGCGGGTGCAAGGCCAAGGAAAGCTGCATTTTCGACGCGGAGAAAATCTACATCACCAGCAAAAAGACCGGCGTGCGCTCCGGCAATGGGTGGCTCAGCTCCATCCTCTGCGTGGACGGTACCGAGGAATCCATCCGCGCCGCCCTGGAAAACGGCCAGTATGGCCGGTGCGTCTACCACTGCGACAACAACGTGGTGGACCACCAGCAGACCAACCTGCTCATGGAGGACGGCAGCACCATCAGCTTTACCATGTGCGCCTTCACCGAGGACTGCTACCGCTACTTCAAGGCCATGGGCACCAAGGGCGAGATCGAGGCGGATATGAAGTCCAACACCATCCGGGTGCGGGTCTTCGGCCAGGAGGAGGAGCTCATCGACCTGAAGAAGCTGGCCCAGGACCTGAAGGGCCACGGTGGCGGCGACAGCGGCATCATCGCCGACTTTTTGGACATGCTCCTGAACAACGCGCCCCCCACGGAGCGGACCACCACCTTGGTCAACTCCATGGAGAGCCACTACATCGCTCTGGCGGCGGAGGAATCCCGGAAAGCGGGCGGCAAGCTGATGGACATGGCGGAATTTAAAAACCAGTGATTTCAGCGATTCTACAAAAAAAGGACCCCCGGGCAAAAGCCCGGAGGTCTTTTTTATGAGCGTATGGCACGCGGCTTACGAGAGGGCGTCTTGGCCCATGAGCTCTTTCACTGTGGTGGCTAGGCCCGCCAGCCCCTGGATGTTGGAGGGAATGATGATCTTGGTGGCGTTGCCATCGGCAGCGGCCTGGAACGCCTCCAGGCTCTTCAAGGCGATAACCTGTTCACTGGGGTGGGCCTCGTTCATCAGCTTGATGGCGTCCGCCAAGGCCCGCTGCACGGACAGAATGGCCTCGGCCTCGCCCTGGGCCTCCCGGATCTTGGTCTCCTTCACAGCCTCGGCCCGCAGCACGGCGGACTCCTTCTGGCCCTCGGCAATGAGGATGGCGCTACGCTTTTCGCCCTCCGCGTCCAGAATTTTCGCCCGGCGCTCCCGCTCGGCCTTCATCTGCTTCTCCATGGAGTCTTGAATCTCCGCGGGCGGGATGATGTTTTTCAGCTCCACCCGGTTCACCTTGATGCCCCAGGGGTCTGTGGCTTCGTCCAAAATCACCCGGATCTTGGAGTTGATCACGTCCCGGGAGGTGAGGGTGTGGTCCAGCTCCATCTCACCGATGATGTTCCGCAAAGTGGTGGCGGTCAGGTTCTCAATGGCGGAGATGGGGTTTTCCACGCCATAGCAATAGAGCTTAGGGTCCGTAATCTGGAAATAGACCACCGTGTCAATCTGCATGGTCACATTGTCTTTGGTGATAACGGGCTGGGGCGGGAAGTCGATGACCTGCTCCTTGAGGCTGACCTTTTTGGCCAGCCGGTCGATAAAAGGAATTTTGAAGTGCAGGCCCGTGCCCCAGGCCGCGTGGAAGGTGCCCAGCCGCTCCACCACATAGGCGTGGGCCTGGGGGACCACCTTGAAGTTTGAGATAATGGCCGCCAGCAGCAAAATAATGGCCAAAACCGCCAGCAGCACAACCAGGTCCGTGTTCATCTGGCCGGTAATAAAGGCAGGAAGAATCATGTTTTTCATAATCTATCAAGTTCCTTTCTCATAATTATGTTGCTCAGTCCGGCTCCTCCCGGTTGGGAAGGCGGGAAACCAGCAGCTTCACGCCCTCGATGCGCTGGACCACCACCTGCTCTCCGGCGGGAATGACCCCGTCCGGTTCCAAAGAGCGGGCGGCCCAGCTGTTGCCCAGGGCCTTGACCCGGCCGGCGCCGGGCACATTGCGGATCTCTTCGGTCACCACAGCCACGCTGCCCAGCACCCGGTCCGCATTGGTGGAAGCCGGTCCCTCCTTCTGCAGGCGGCGGGCCAGGGGCCGGGTGACGAGCATAGCCGCCACCACCCCCGCCGCGAACAGGGCAATTTGCAGCCAGACCGGCCCCCCCAGCAGATTGGCCAAAAAAGCCGCCAGCCCGCCGGGCACGAACCAGATCGAGACCAGGGCGGGCACAGCGGCCTCCACCAGGGCCGCCAGCACGGTGACGCCCAGCCAGAGGAATCCCATGATATTCATATAAGCGCAAGCCTCCTTTTGCTTGGCAGAATGAGGGCGGCCGCGAAGGACCCGCCTCCTCTGTTATTAGTATACAATAAATTTTCCGAAAATGCAAGCGCTTTCCGACAAAACGTGAAGACTTCCTGGCGGCGCTTCTCCCGCGGGTGGCCAGGCGGCTTTTTTTGCAGGTTTCCCACCGAATTTTTTCGAAAACATTGACAGATTGCCTCTGTGTTGGTACAATATATAATAGCAATTTTGAGCCCATTCCCCGCCCCGCCCACCGGGTCGGAATTCAAAGGAGTCGTCGCCCATGTATCGCTGCCACATCCATTTTTATTTGATGGGGGATCAACAGGAAATTTTTGAGCTCATCCGCTCTGTTCCGCCGCTGGAATCCTTTACCCACGAATTTTCCCACAGCCTCCGCCCGGACCCGGCCCTGGCAGGCCGGGCCGGCGTGGTTTTTGCCGCGCTGGAGGGCCCTGGCCAGGACTGGGACGCCCTGCTGGCCGGGATGCCGGAGGACGCGGAGCTAATCCTTTTAACTGGCCGGACCGATTGGCTTCCAGAAGAGGCAGCGGAGCTTTGGCGGCTTCCCCTGTCTCCCCAGGAGGCCCGCTACCGCTTTGCCCGCTGGCAGCGGCGCTGCAAAGAGCGCAAGGACAGCTGGCAGACCAGCCAATTTTTTGAGGCCGCCATCAACAGCACGCCTAACCTGATCTGGTACAAGACCAAGGATGGCATCCACGAAAAGGTCAACGACAGCTTCTGCGAGACCGTAAACAAAACCAAGGAGCAGGTGCAAGGCCAGGGCCATGCCTATATCTGGGACGTGGAGCACGACGATCCCGCCTGCATCGAGTCGGAACGGCTGGTGATGGAAAGCCAGGAGACCCGTATCTCTGAGGAAACCATTCTCACCGGCGAGGGCCAGCGGCTGCTGACTACTTATAAATCTCCCCTATACGACCTGGATGGCAGCGTCATGGGCACCGTGGGCATTGCCATTGACATAACCCAGGAACGGCTCTACGAGCAGGAGCTCATTCAGAAGAGCCGCACCCTGGAGACCATCTTCGCCACCATTGACTGCGGCATTATGGCCCATTCCCTGGACGGCACCCAGATCATCAGCGTAAACCGGGCGGCCCTGCAGATTTTGGGCTACGACTCCCAGGAGGAGCTGCTGCGGGCGGGCTTTAATATGGTGGCCGACTCGGTGGCGGAGGAGGACAAGGCCTACCTGCGGGAGAGCATTCAGTCACTGACGACGGTGGGCGACAGCGTCAGCGTGGAATACCGGGTGGTGCACAAAAACGGCCAGCGGCGGCACATTATGGGCAATGTGAAGCTGCTGGAAAACAAACAGGGCGAACCCTTTTACCAGCGCTTTTTGCTGGACTGCACCGAGCAGAAGCTGCAGGAGCAGCGGGACCGGGAGGAAAAAGAGCGCCGCCAGATTGAGCTGGTACACGCTTTGAGCATTGACTACAACCTGGTCTGCTTCTTTGACCTGGACACCGGCGCGGGGACCTCCCTGCGCATCCACGACTGCCGGTACCATGTTCTGGAATCCCTCTTCCACGGCGATCTAGACATGAACACCTGCATGGAGCGGTATATTTTAGCCTGCGTCCATCCAGATGACCGGGAGCCTCTGCGCAACGCCATCTCCCCGGAGACCCTGGGCCGGGAGCTTTTAGAAAAGAACCAGACCTACCTCAACTACCGTACTCTGTGCGGCAAAGAGCTGCGGTACTTCCAGATGAAGGCCGTGCGGGCCGGGGACTGGGACTTGGTCCGGGGCGTGGTGCTGGGCTTCCGCAGCGTAGACGAAGAGACCCGCCAGGAGATGGAGAAGAAGGGCCTGCTGGAGGACGCCCTGTTCCAGGCCAACCGGGCCAGCAAGGCCAAGAGCACCTTCCTGTCCAATATGTCCCACGACATCCGCACGCCCATGAACGCCATTGTGGGCTTTACCTCTCTGGCCATCACCCACATTGACAAGCGGGACCAGGTAGAGGAGTACTTAAAAAAGATCATGACCTCGGGCAACCACCTGTTAAGCCTGATTAACGATATTCTGGACATGAGCCGCATTGAGAGCGGCAAAATCCACCTGGACGAGGAGCTGTGCAGCCTGCCGGAGATTCTACACAGCCTTCACAGCATTATCCAGGCGGACATCCGCGCCAAGCAGCTGGAGCTGTGCGTGGACACCGTGGACATAATCGATGAGGAGATCTTCTGCGACAAGCTGCGGCTGAACCAGGTGCTGCTGAACCTGCTGAGCAACTCCATCAAGTACACCGGCGCGGGCGGCACGGTAAGCATCCGCATCACCGAGAAGCAGGGGGCCCCAGAGGGCTTTGCCTACTATGAGTTCAGCATTAAAGACACCGGCATTGGCATGAGCCCGGAATTTGTGGCCCACATTTTCGAGCCCTTTGAGCGGGAGCGCAACTCCACCATCAGCGGCATTCAGGGCACGGGCCTGGGCATGGCCATTACCAAAAATATTGTGGACATGATGCACGGCCATATCGAGGTCCAAAGCCAGCAGGGCACGGGCACCGAATTTATTGTCTCCTTCCCCTTCCGGCTCCATGCGGAGGGCAAAGAGCCCCAGGCCATCCCCCAGCTGAAGGACTGCCGGGCCCTGGTGGTAGACGACGACTTTAACACCTGCGACAGCGTGTCCTACATGCTGCAGCAGTTTGGCATGCGGGCCGAGTGGACCCTCTCCGGCAAGGAGGCGGTGCTGCGCACCCGGCAGGCCGTTACCCGCAAAGACGACTATGACGTATACATTCTGGACTGGCTTATGCCGGACATGAACGGCATTGAGGTGGCCCGGCGCATCCGCAAGGAGACGGACCAGGATGTGCCCATCATCATCCTAACCGCCTATGACTGGTCTGACATTGAGGACGAGGCCAAAGAGGCCGGTATTACCGCTTTCTGCCGCAAGCCGCTGTTTATGTCCGAGCTGCGCAGCTGCTTGCATTCCATTGTCAACGCCTCTTTGGAGGAGGAAGAAGACGCGCCCGCCGCTATTGAAAAAACAGTTTCCCACACAGGCCGCATCCTTCTGGCTGAGGACAACGAGCTGAACCAGGAGATTGCCATTGCCATTTTGGGTGAGGCTGGCTTTGAGACCGAGGTAGCCAGCAACGGCAGGCAGGCGGTGGAGATGCTCTCCGCCGCCCGGCCAGGCTATTACCGGCTGGTGCTGATGGACATTCAGATGCCGGTTATGGGGGGCTATGAGGCCACCCGGACCATTCGGGCTCTGGAAAACAGGGAGCTGGCCAACATTCCCATTTTGGCCATGACCGCCAATGCCTTTGAGGAGGATAAGCAGGCGGCCCTGCAAAGCGGCATGAACGGGCACATCGCCAAACCCATTGACATCGCCAAGTTGATGGAGACGCTGGATCAGGTTTTGAGCTAGACCAAAAACCAGCCCCCTGGACCCCAGGGGGCTCTTTTGTTCGATTTTTCTCTTGCCTTTCCCGCTGGCATACGGTACAATATAGTTAACGCAGCGGCGCGAGCTTGCCCGCGCCGCTGCGTTAACTATAAAAGCCTGCGGCCCGTCTGGCCGCTCCCATTCTTGTTACCGTCAATCCACTTTATTATATTATGTAAGAAGAAAGGATTTACTTATGAATGAAAAAGAAATTGCCGAAATCCGCCGCCGCTTCCAGCCCCAGCACAGCAACATCAAGCAGGTTCACGGCTGCTATGTCAACTCCCACGGGGAGGTGATCTCCCAGTTTACCCAGTCTCTGGCCACCGCCTCGGAGGAAGAGGTGGAAAATATCCTGTCCATCTTGAAAAAAGCCCTCTCCGGCTCTCTGGGCAAGCAGCTCAACGATGTGGTCTTTGACACCCAGCAGGTGGTGGACAGCGACGAGCACCGGATGCTTATGGCCCTGCGGGACTCAAAACTGGAGGACGAGGGCTTGGTGGACGCCTTTTACCAGCGGGTGATTGAAACCCTGCAAATGGAAGAGCCCTATCTCATCCTGTTGGCCCACGACGCCTACGATGTGCCCTACCGGGCCAAGGACGGCGCGCCCAACCCAGACGGCTCCTGCGAGGTGTATTCCTACGTCCTCTGCGGGGTGTGCCCCATGAAGGAGACTAAGCCCGCCCTGCGTTACGACCTGCCCGACAGCGTCATCTGCAACCGGGGGGTGGACTGGCTCATCTCGCCGCCAGAGCTGGGCTTCCTCTTCCCCGCCTTTGACGACCGCAGCGCCAACATCTACAACGCCCTGTACTACACCCGGAAAACCGCGGAGAACCACCCGGAGTTCGTCACGGGTATTTTTAAGACTGAGCCTCCCATGCCAGCGGACCTGCAGCAGGAAACCTTCCGGGAGATTCTCTCCGATGCTTTGGAGGAGGATTGCAGCTATGAAGTGCTGCAAGGGGTCACGGAGATTTTGGGCGGCATGGTAGAGGAGCACAAGGCCAGCAAAAGCCCGGAGCCCCTGGCGGTCTCCAAAGGGGCCCTGCGCAAGGTGCTGGAAACCTGCGGCGTGCCGGAGGAAAAGGCTGAAAGCTTTGAGGAAAAGTACGAGGAAGCCTTTGGCGGCGGCGCGCTGAACCCTAAGAATCTGGTGAACACCCGGGAGTTTGTGGTGCGCACAGAGAACGTAACCATCAAGACCACCCCGGACTGCGGCGACCTGGTGGAAACCCGCCTGATTGACGGGCGCAAATACATTTTGGTGCGCGTGGAGGGCGGCGTAGAGGTCAACGGGGTAAGCGTCACCTTCCCCCGGCCAGAGGAAGCGGAAGCAGAGCCGGAAACCCAAAAAAACGCGCCAGAAGAGAGCCTCTCCTGACGCGGGCAGCAGCGGGCTCTGCCGCCCAAATCCGCTTATGTTAAAAACATCCTGGACTATTTCTTTAGAAATAGTCCTTTTCTTTTTCTACCGGTTTTTCTCCCAAACCAAGTCCGTGCCGCTCCCTTTTTTCACAAACCTTCCAATGCGGTAATCCTGCACCGCCAAATTCAGAAGGGGCTCGTCTTGGGGTGCGGCGCTTTCCCGCAAAAGAGCCAGAGCGTCAAAGCGCTCCTGGTAGCGCTCCCCAAACCGGTTTTCCGGGAGAAACCGGAACCGGATCAGCTCGTTCTCCATGGTCTCTTCCAGCTCCTGCCGCGCGCCCCAGAAGACGAAATCCCCCTCTTCCCCAGGCCGCAGCCGCAGCTTGGGGTTGGTGACGCTGGTGTAGGAATGAACCCAGGGAAGCGCCTGCTTTTTGCGGGCATACTCCGCGCCATCGTAAGAGACCGTCTCAAAGGCCTGGGTTGTGTTTACCACACGGATTTTCACGCACAAAATATCCCGCAAGTCCTGGGTGGCGGTTACATTAATATACGCTATATTCTTCTCATTGGGGTGCAAAATCTTTTCCGGGTCCCCAGCCTCCGCCGCCCAGTCCTCCACCATAATAAAGGGCCGGACTTCCAGGTTGCGGCGGTTCTCTTCCAGGTCCATCAGCCGCTGGCTCATGGCGTTGGCTTTCCAGGTTTGCTGCACCGTCACTAGCCCCAGCGCCATGGTCCCCACAAAAGTGAGCAGTTCCCCGGCCTGCCACTTGGCCTTGAAGAGCTCCGAGGAAGCGGGCAGAGAGAACAGCACCTGCACCAGGATGATGAAAGCGATGATACCTGCGATTAAAGCAAAAATAAACTTCGGCGTCCGGCTTATGTTTCCGGCGGACTTGGCTTCTTCTTCATATCTCTTCCCTCCACAGAATACTTTTTCTCTCATCCAAAAAGGACCGGGCCCTTAGCCGTGGTGCCATAAGAAAACATGGAGAAACCCAGTAA
>Ga0137309_101446_pt1 | contig 16092 bp, 10 predicted proteins | sample NAcewiD2O_June_FD_97179 | JGI IMG/M metagenome (GOLD analysis project Ga0137309, IMG submission 97179) | Mouse cecal microbial communities from Vienna, Austria - N-Acetylneuraminic amended D2O_June | ecosystem: Host-associated > Mammals > Digestive system > Large intestine > Cecum | place... | reverse complement strand
GGTTCTTTTGAATCGAGTGAGAATGGATTCTTGCCCTCGTTCTCAAGTGCGGGATTATAGCGCCAGAGGTGCCAGTAACCGCATTCTACAGCCTCTTTCTCCTCTTCCTGGCTCTTACCCATTCCTTTCTTGATACCATGGTTGATACAGGGAGCGTAAGCGATGACCAGTGACGGTCCGTCGTAAGCCTCAGCCTCGCGGATAGCTTTCAGTGTCTGAGCATTGTCAGCACCCATCGCTACCTGTGCCACATACACATAACCGTATGTGGTGGCGATAAGACCGAGGTCTTTCTTGCGGATTCTCTTTCCGGCAGCCGCAAATTTAGCTATAGCACCGATAGGCGTGGATTTGGAAGACTGACCGCCCGTGTTAGAATAAACCTCGGTGTCGAGAACAAGAATGTTGACATTCTTGCCTGATGCGATAACGTGGTCAAGACCACCGAAACCTATGTCGTAGCTTGCACCGTCACCGCCGACAATCCACTGGCTGCGCTTTGTCAGGTAATGGCGGAGATTTACGATTGTCGCGCAAGTCTCGCATTTGTCGGCATTTTTCTTTGCCTCTTCTGCAAACTCATAACCGAGATTATGAGAGAGCTTTGCGTCATCTCGGTTCTCATACCATGCCTTTGCCGCCGCACGCAGAGCCTGGGGTGCATTCTCATCTGCTTCAAGCTTCACACAGATATCCTCAAGACGCGCACGCATCTTTTCATATCCGAGATACATGCCGAGACCAAACTCGCAGAAGTCTTCGAAGAGTGAGTTTGCCCATGCCGGACCATGACCGTTCTCATCTGTAGTGTAAGGAGTAGAAGGAACAGAACCTGAATAGATTGAAGAACAGCCTGTAGCGTTAGCCACCATCTGGTGATCGCCGTAAAGCTGGGATATGAGTTTCAGATAAGGAGTCTCGCCGCAACCTGAACATGCGCCGGAGAACTCGAAGAGCGGAGTTGCGAACTGGCTGTTCTTGGCATTGAGCTTCACATCGACAAGATCCGCTTTGCTCTTCACATTCTTGATAAGCCAATCCCAGTTCTGCTGCTGCGGAAGCTGGCTCTCTTCATGAACCATCTTCAGCGCCTTCTCACCCTTCTTGCCCGGACAGACATCCGCACAGTTGCCGCAACCGAGACAGTCAAGAACATCGACCTGCTGAACGAAACGCATACCGGTGAATGTCTTGCCGATGGCGGGGATAGAATGCTCTTCGCCGAAAGGTGCTGCAGCAGCCTCCTCGGGTGTGAGGACAAACGGACGGATACATGCGTGAGGACAAACGTAAGAACATTTGTTACACTGGATACAGTTCTCAGGATTCCATTCAGGAACGAAAGCCGCGACACCGCGCTTCTCATAAGCGGCTGTGCCCTGCTGCCATGTGCCGTCAGCACGGTCGGCAAACGCGCTTACAGGGAGAAGGTCTCCGTCCTGCGCGTTGATTTTGTTCACTATATTGGTGATGAATTCAGGAGCATCCGTGGCTTTTGCAGGCTCGTCTTTGAGAGATGCCCATGCAGGATCTACATCAAGCTTGTGATACTCGCCTCCGCGATCAACGGCGGCATAGTTCATATTGACGATGTTCTCACCCTTCTTGCCATATGACTTCTGGATGAATTTCTTCATCTGCTCAACAGCGAGATCCACAGGTATAACCTCTGTGATGCGGAAGAAGGCACTCTGGAGAATGGTGTTGGTTCTGTTGCCGAGACCGATTTCCTGAGCGATCTTTGACGCATTGATATAATATACGGTGATGTTGTTCTGAGCAAGATAGCGTTTCACCTTGTTCGGAAGATTCTTGGCGAGTTCCTCACCTTCCCAGATTGTGTTGAGAAGGAATGTTCCGTTTGGCATGAGACCGCGGAGAACATCATACATGTGAAGATAAGCCTGAACGTGGCATGCCACAAAGTTAGGTGTATTCACAAGATAAGTGGAGCGGATCGGCGTGTCTCCGAAACGGAGGTGCGAACAGGTGAAACCGCCTGATTTCTTGGAGTCGTATGAGAAATATGCCTGACAGTACTTATCGGTATTGTCACCGATGATCTTCACTGAGTTCTTGTTGGCGCCGACTGTTCCGTCAGCTCCAAGACCATAGAATTTTGCCTGGAACATACCTTCTCCGCCAACGTTGATCTCCGGACCTACGGGAAGCGAAAGGAAAGTCACATCGTCTACGATACCTACTGTGAAGTGGTTCTTGGGTTCTGCAAGCTTAAGGTTGTCATATACCTCGACAATCTGCGCGGGAGTTGTGTCTTTCGAGCTGAGACCGTAACGTCCGCCTACGATAAGCGGGGCGTTCTCTTTGCCGTAGAAACAATCCTTGACATCAAGATAAAGCGGCTCGCCGTTGGCTCCCGGTTCTTTTGTGCGGTCAAGCACAGCGATGCGTTTGGCTGTGGCAGGAACTGCGGCGAGGAAATGCTTCGCTGAGAAGGGACGATAAAGGTGCACGCACACTACGCCGACTTTCTCACCTTTTGCGCGGAGATGGTCGATTGTCTCTTTGATACACTCTGTCACACTGCCCATTGCGATAATCACACGGTCAGCCTCGGGATCTCCGTAATAATCGAAAAGTCCATAGTTGCGACCGGTTATCTTGTTAATCTCTTTTACGTAGTTCTCTACGATTTCGGGTATCGCGTTGTAATAGGGATTGCTTGCCTCGCGGTGCTGGAAGAAGACATCGGGATTCTCTGCCATACCTCTCGCCACAGGCTTGTCGGGGTTGAGGGCGCGCTGACGGAACTCTGCAAGTGCCTCGCGGTCAAGAAGCGGGGCGAGATCCTCTTCGCTGAGAGCCTCGATTTTCTGAATCTCGTGTGAGGTGCGGAAACCGTCAAAGAAGTTGATGAAGGGAACACGACCCTTGATTGATGAAAGATGGGAAACGGCGGAAAGATCCATCACCTCCTGAACGGAACCCTCGCAGAACATTGCGAAACCTGTCTGACGGGCTGACATTACGTCCTGATGGTCGCCAAAAATGCTGAGCGCATGCGAAGCAAGCGTACGTGCCGAGACATGGAACACACAGGGAAGCAACTCTCCGGCAATCTTATACATGTTGGGGATCATCAGAAGGAGACCCTGGGAAGCGGTATAAGTAGTGGTGAGAGCTCCTGCCTGAAGTGAACCGTGAACCGCACCTGCGGCTCCACCCTCGCTCTGCATTTCCTGCACCAATACTGTCTCGCCGAAGATGTTCTTTCTTCCGGCTGCCGACCAATCGTCCACATACTCTGCCATCGTCGACGACGGGGTGATGGGATAGATCGCGGCTACTTCGCTAAACATATAACTGATATGCGCAGCGGCCTGATTACCGTCGCATGTCAGAAATTTCTTTGTCTTGCTCATAGTTATAATCGATTAATTTTGAGTTATCTCGTTTTTCTTTTTTTACCTCTCTATTATATTGAACCTGTCTAAACCGATAATTGTCGATTGCAAGCAAAAAACTATTTAGACCCGTTCATTTTCAGCCTACAAAGTTAGCAAATAATCTTCATAGTCACAAAAGAGAAACCAATCTTTTCTCACCTTTGATCTTCTTTCCCCTGGCTGAACTTAGAATATCCTCTGCCTCTTCATAAGGCACCGCGACAAGAGAATAATGGTCATAAACGTCTATTTTGCCAAGCTTTGAGGCTTCTGCTCCGCATTCTTTGACCAGAAATCCGACAATATCTCCTTTCGACAATTTTTCCTTCTTGCCAGCAGAGAAACGCAACGTGGAATATTGCGGAGACACAGGGGTCTTACCTTCGACATCGGGATAAAGGGTATCATCAAAATCCGTGAACTCCTTTACATCCTCTTCAGGTCCGACAAGCACATATATGTCGCCTTCGCGGTCTACACGCGCTGTTCGACCGTTACGGTGGGTATAGGTTTCAGGCGTAAGTGCCTGATGATAATGTATGATTGATTTTACATTCTCTATGTCAAGTCCGCGGGCGGCAAGGTCTGTGGCGACAAGAACCGGACGACTGCCGTTGTTGAACAATGCCACGGCAGTCTCTCTCTCTCGCTGGTCGAGGGCTCCGTGATAGAGAACAACCGGAAAACCGCGTTTGTTGAGATAGCCGGCGACACGCTCGGCACTTTCACGATAGTTCACAAACACAATGCTGCGTTCATGACGCTCTCCCTTGGAAAGATGGGCAAGCAGTACACAAAGAGAATCAAGCTTGTCATTTATGTCTGAATCGACCCTGTGCACCCTCAGGCGCGAATGGAGTTCTCTGTTGTCTTCAAGATAATTCAGCGTAACAGGATTGTCAAGATTCAGAAAATCCGGCAAGACATCAGCCTTTGTTGCCGAAGTCAGGATATAGCGGCTCACATTCTTAAGTCTGCCGACTATCTTCTTCATCTCTTTCTCAAATCCGAGTTCCAGAGATTTGTCAAACTCGTCAAGCACAAGTATACGCGTGGGCAACACATCTATGTTCCGGCGGTTGATATGGTCAAGCAGACGTCCGGGAGTGGCAACGATTATGTCGGTGCCCGCGGAGAGTGAGTTTACCTCATCCTCCACCTTATGTCCGCCGTAAAGCTGCGTGACTTTGAAACCGGCGGCTATCTGACCTACTATCTGCGAAATCTGTATCACAAGTTCTCGCGACGGAGCGACTACAACTGCCTGAACCCTTCCTGTTGATGGTCTGAGAATCTTGAGCATCGGCAATATGAAAGCCAATGTCTTACCCGACCCTGTCGGCGACAGGAGTATTATGTCACGCGATTCCGAGGCTCGCGACATCATCTGGCGTTGCATCGGATTCAATTCCTTAATTCCTAATTTCCCTTCAACAAGAGGAAGAAACTCCTTTTCTCTCATAATGTATGTATTTGAGACATCAACTGATCTGCGACCAATCGTATGTCTTTGAAAAACGGGTCCGCAACTCGGTGCGCACCAACCCTAATGATTCCGGAGAGAGAGCAAGTTCCTCCCCCGGATATTGCTCCACCCCGTGCGCCGGGGTTTCAAGAAGTTCCGGATGGGCGTTGAGCACAGCCTCAGCTCCCTGACGCGCTACGTTAAGAATCTGTCCGTCACTCGCAAGATTCGCTATCCTTAGATTAAACGCTATTCCGCTCTGTTGGGTTCCCTCCATATCTCCGGGACCGCGCATTTTCATATCGGCTTCGGAAATAAGGAAACCGTCGGTGGTTTCTGTCATGATGCTTAACCGCTTGCGTGTATCACCGGCGATATTGTGACGGGTCATGAGAATACAATAACTGCAATCCGCGCCACGCCCCACCCTTCCTCTGAGCTGATGAAGCTGGGAAAGTCCGAAACGCTCGGCATTTTCTATGACCATCACGGAGGCGTTAGGCACATTGACTCCGACTTCAATCACCGTGGTCGCGACAAGAATACGGGCGGATCCACTTACAAACTGCTCCATCTGGTAATCTTTTTCAGCAGGTTTCATCTGACCGTGTACCATACAGACCTTGACATCGGGAAAAAGACCTCTCACTCGCTCAAGTCCCTGCTCCACGCTCTTCAGCTCGAGCTTCGGATTCTCCTTTACCAGTGGATAAACTATATAGACCTGTCTTCCCGCTTTAAGTTCTCTGTTTATCAACCGGTTCACCTCCATCCTTGCATTGTCGAATTTCAACCAGGTCTGAACCGGTTTCCTACCGGGAGGGAGCTCATCGATTACCGACACATCGAGATCGCCATAAACCGTCATGGCAAGTGTGCGGGGAATAGGCGTGGCTGTCATTACAAGCACATGAGGCGCGACAGCGCTTTTTTTCCACATCTTGGCTCTCTGTGCAACTCCGAACCGATGCTGCTCGTCGATTACAGTAAGACCGAGATTGCGGAACTGCACGTTGTCTTCGATAAGGGCGTGAGTTCCCACAATAATGTCTATGTCACCGGATTGCAGTCCCTCGTGAATCTCCCGGCGTGCCTTGGCTCTGGTGTTGCCTGTAAGCAACGCCACACGAAGTCCTATGGCTTCTCCCCATACGCGTATCGTCTCGAAATGCTGGGAAGCCAGAATCTCGGTTGGAGCCATAATGGCAGACTGAAAACCGTTGTCTGCCGCCATGAGCATGGTCATGAACGCCACCATGGTCTTGCCGCTGCCGACATCTCCCTGAAGCAGACGGTTCATCTGACGCCCGGTGCGCATGTCGTTGCGAATCTCTCTGAGCACCCGTTTCTGCGCTCCGGTCAGTTCAAAGGGTATATGCCGACTGTAATAGGTATTGAAGTAATCTCCGATTTTTGCAAGCACATGACCTCTTATGCGTCTGCCTCGTTCACGCGAATATCTGAGAATATGAAGCTGCAGATAAAACAGTTCCTCGAACTTCATCCTTTCACGCGCTTTCTGAAGTCTGTCGGGATTCTGTGGAAAATGGATGTTGCCGAGAGCCTCCCTCAGCGGCATCAACGAATATTTGTCTATAATTTCCGCCGGTAGGGTCTCCCCCACCTCTCCGATTCTCGCATTGTTGAAAAGATTCTTGACAAGATCTGAAAGCAGACGCGTGGAATACCCCTTTTTCCTTAGTTTGTCGGGAATGGTATAGACTCCCCTGAAACCCTCGGGCGGACGCGTGGCATCATACGCACTGACCTCAGGATGAGCCATCTGCCAGATATCGCGGAATTGTGTCGGCTTTCCGAACAATATATAGGCGACTCCAGGCTGATATGCTGTCTTGAAGAAATTGACCTTGGAGAACCACACCACCTCCATAAACCGGCTTCCGTCATAGAATGATCCCTTCAGCCTCTGTCTGAGACCTTCTCCCTCTACGGTAAAACCTACAAATCTTCCCAACACCTGAACTGAAGGCATTTCTCCGCTAAATTCGGATATTTTATAAAACCGGCTCGTATCCACATAGCGGTACGGAAAAGTATACAGCAGGTCTCCGAACGTGCGTATATCAAGTTCGCTGTCAAGAAGCTGGGCGCGTTTGTCGCCGACTCCTTTAAGATATTTTATGTCAGTATCGAGAAATGACAATATCCGTTTTTAAGAAAATGTATTCAGATTTTTAAGAAACTGTGTTCAAAAGAAGCTCGGCAATGCGGATATCAAGAGGATCCGTCACCTTCATGTTATATGGAGAGCCGTCGAAGAGAGCTATGCGGTGTCCTGCCGCCTCGGCGACAGACGCGTCATCAGTCATTGATGTTATGTCTGCGCGGCTGTATGCATTCTTGATAAGTGAGGCGGAAAATACCTGAGGAGTCTGCACTTTGACATAATCCTTGCGTGGCACGGCAACATTCCCTGACTCCGAGACAAGCCGGATGGAATCTGTCATCGGCTCTGCCGGAACCGCAGCCCCGTTTTCTATGGCGGCATTCCACCCGCGGGCTATGATTTCGCGAGTTACAAGAGGGCGTGCTGCATCGTGAACAGCCACCAATGCATCTCCGGCATCCGGCACAGACATGAGCCCGTTTCTCACAGACTCCGCACGCGAACGACCGCCGCAACTTAGACGCACCTTGATACTGCGGTCTTTCTCCGGCAACTCAGAATAAAGGATATCCCATTCATCGAAAAAACCGGGATGCAGCACAAGTATGATCTCGGTGGAAGAATCCTCTTCATGAAATGCCCGCACCGACCACCACAGCATCGGCACATCGCCCAACATCTGGAATTGTTTGGGAACAGAGCCGCCGGCGCGGTTTCCCTCCCCGCCGGCGACAATCACTGCATATTTTTTCATACTATCTTAAGATAGTTCCGGATTACATGTTCATGCCGCCATCGACCTGAATAACCTGACCGGTAACGTAACCTGACATGTCGGAAGCAAGGAAGGTTGCCACATTTGCAATATCCTCTCCCTTACCGCCACGACGCAACGGGATTTTCTGACACCACTCCTTACGGACTTCGGCGGGAAGCGCCTCAGTCATCGCTGTCTCGATAAAGCCGGGAGCTATGGCATTTGCGCGGATGCCGCGTGAGCCCACCTCCTGCGCGATACTCTTGGCAAGGGCGATCAGACCTGCTTTGGATGCGGCATAATTCGATTGTCCTGCATTTCCATGAACACCTACCACTGATGCCATATTTATTATGGAACCTGATTTCTGACGCATCATGATCGGAAGAACGGCATGGATATAGTTGAATGCGGACTTAAGATTGACCGCAATCACGGCATCCCACTGCTGCTCGGTCATGCGGAGCATCAGACCGTCTTTGGTGATACCTGCGTTATTCACGAGAATATCTATACTGCCGAAATCTGCCTTTATCTCCTCCACGGTCTTTTCCGTAGCGGCGAAATCAGCTGCATTGGATGCATATCCCTTGCATTTTACACCGTAAGCCGCGATCTCTTCTTCTGTTTTTTTACCATTCTCATCGATAACAAGATCCGTGAATGCGATGTTACACCCTTCGGATGCGTATTTCAAGGCAATCTCTTTGCCGATTCCTCTTGCAGCGCCTGTTACAATCGCTGTCTTTCCTTCAAGAAGTTTCATAAATATTGTTGTTAATTGTATGCTCTAAATTTTCACAGCCGGGGAAGACCCGGCTTATAATATATTGAAGTGATTTATTTCTCCACAATAAAACAGCCGCATGAATAGCCGCCGCCAAATACCATCAGTGCCACTTTCTCCCCTTTCTGAATCTTTTCTATATCCTGAGCAAGCACAAGCGCGGCTGATGCCGATCCTGTATTACCCAGTTCCTCGATATTATTGAGGAAACGATCCATCCCCATGTCAAGCTGATGAGCGACCTGAGCCACAATCCTCTTGTTTGCCTGATGACATATGAATTTGGAAATATCTTCGCGTTGAAGACCGGAATTCTCAAGAGAATTGTTGAGAGCATGAATCATATAGCGACATGCATGGATAAAGACATCGCGACCGTCTGGCATAGTGATGCCGTCTTCTTTCGGACGCAGACACACTCCGCCTGGACCTTTGCCTATGTCTCCGAGACCCTCGGTATATATGTCGAGTATTTTAAGGTCATGTTCACTCTGTCTTTCCTTCGACACAAAATATGCAACCGCCGCGTCTCCCCACAAATGACCGCTTTTGGGGTCGGATTCATTTGAATAGTAAGTGTTCTGCTCACTGCATATCAGAAGAGCTTTGTCTGCCTTTCCCATTGCAAAGTAACCCTCTATTATCTCAAGTCCGTTTATAAACGACGAGCACGCAGACGAGGCATAAACAGCCTTGGCACCATGAATGCCGAAATGTCTCTGCGCTTTGTGAGCGACAGTCGCGACTGTATCATACACACAATAATGGGCAGACACTATCAAACCGGTTTCCTTCACATCGTACGGAAGTGATTTGACCGCATCCTCTACAGCTGCTATCGCCATGGTGTCGATATTCTCGTCGGGAGCGACCTTCGAACGTGTCTTTATTCCGGTGCGCTGCTCGATCCATTCGGATGTCAGACCGTTTACCTCCAGAAAATGCTCGTTCGGCACCCTAAGTTCCGGCACAAATATGCCCATTGAGTTAATATACATATTCAATAGTCTGTTAAAATTTTCTTTTAAGTCAGCGGCATTGCCGACAACGACATCATCTTGTCATAATCCCGTTCAGGATAAGATCCGCTATAACTTTCTTTATTTTTTCATCTCCAAGTCCATATTGCGACAGACTGTCGCGGATATACGGCACGTCAAGTCCATGGACAGCATTGACTATGACCAATGCGCATTCCTTAACATTGCCAATCCTGAAATCTCCCGTCGCTATGCCCTCATGCAATATTTCAATAAGCAAAGCCGCCTCTTTTCTTGTGATTATGGCTCGTGCACGATCCACTTTCCTCACGTCCCTGAAAAATCCGGCTCTCAGAGATCCGTTGCGAGAAACGATCTCACGCATCGTCTGAAGACGGCATCCGACATATTCCTGAAGCTTTTCCTCAGGTGATATAGGTTTTGCCAGTATCATGCGAAGCTTGACCAGAAGCTGCTCTGACTCGTTGTCTATGACTGCATTGAATATCTCACGCTTACTTTTGAAATAAGTATAGATGGTGCGCCGACCTTTGTCAGAAGCGGAGGCGATATCATTCATTGTCGTATTCTCCACTCCCTTGCGGGCAAAAAGCTGACGGGCAACCTCTATAAATTTCTCACGCGTTTTCTTTACCATCTCAGTCTTTCTAAGAGTATCCGGCGGCGAAACTTTATTATACAACAAACGAATCCTCCACCGAATTGCACATAGTCGGGATTATTGAGCAAATTTAACAATTTTTCTTCAATTCTCACCTATATTTCCTCCCCATTTGAACTATCATCAATAAAAATCTGCAAAATAATGCTGTCAAACATATTTTTTTCACGGCTCTTTCATTTAAACTAAAATAAAGAGCACATCCTCCCTTACCCGCTTCAGTCCGGAGCGGGTAATTTTTCTATGTCTGTATGTCAAAAAGTTATCCTGTTATCAAAATCTTGTTTTTTTCAGTTTTGGCTTAAAAATCGCATCAGCCTGGTAAAGCTCATAGAGACATGTCTCATCAGTTCGGCCATGCCTTTATTTTTGTCCGATCGTTTTTTGCGGAGTCCTTTCCATATTGAGAACACCGAGTAGACTATTCTTTGTATGGTGTCGAGGTTTCGGGCGGCTCTTGTCGACTTGCGTTTTATATTGTCCTGCTGAAGATTGTAGTCCAGGCCCCAGTGCATGCTTTCTATCGACCAGTGGTTGCGCACAACGGTGCCGGGCTTAGGTGTGTCTGTCGGCATGCTGCTGACGTACAAACGTTTTTCCGAGGTGTGTATCCCTGTTGACTTTTTGACTGTGGATGACTCATACTCAATGATGGTCATGTTTCCGCCCCATTTCTCTTTGTCGGCGATGATGTCCAGTCCGTCATATATGCGGTAGGTTCTCGTCTCTATTCTGCCGTGTGCCAGTTCGGGGCCTTCGGTGTAGGAATATACCGGTGTGTGCGCCACAAGCCTGTCCTCAATGCCGTATCGCAATGACGGTTGGTTGGCTTTGAGTTCTATCAGAAAGTCACCCCCTTTCTTTCTGATTTTATCGATTATATCCCTCTGCATGGACATGGCGTCGGCTGTCACTATCTTTCCGGCTATGTCGAGTTTGTCGATAAGCCGCGGAACTGCCTTTATCTCATTGCTTTTCGCCTGGCAGGCCTCTGTAGCCAGAATTATGCCGGTGTTGAACGAGTATGCCGACACTATATCAGGATTGCGCCCGTTCTCCAGGACTGTGCCACGCTCGGCCTTGCCGTCTATGCATATTATTTCCTTGCCACACCTTTTTTTGAGCAACTCTTTGTGAAATGCCCCGGCAAACGCCTGCATGCTGTCCGCCATGGCCAGGTCATCGATTCCGTTCTCCACCCGGCAAAGTGTTGATTCTGACGGCACGCCGTTCCTGAGAATGCCCAGCCTGTGGAATTTATTGAGATGGAGACGTCCGAATTCAATTATATCGGCACGTCCGACACATCCACACGCTCTGGCTAAAATCATCAGTATGATGATGTCGGCGAGCCGATGTTGTATATTGCCCTTGTCGGACCTGCGGAAATCGGGGACTGAACGGGCGAAATTCATCAATCTGTTCAGGATACTGCCGTTGAATTCAGATTTATTTACTAATTTTGAAGTCCGATTGGGCGCATTTACGCCGGTCGAACGCACTTGGTCAAGTGGCTTATTTTTATTCATAACTAATTGATTTGCAACTATAAAGTTACGAAAAATTGGTCACTTGACCAATTTTTATACCACTTATTTTATTGAAAATCAGGGAAATGAATGCGAAAATCACCCTTTCCCATTCAGACTTCCACCGCTATAAAATAACAGGCTTTTCGGAAGCACAAGACTTTTTTAAATGAAAGAGCCGTGCATCCGCAACCGGTGACCACAGGAATTCTGTTGTGTTATCCCGAAAAAAATAGTAACTTCGCATTATGATCCTAATTGTTGACGATGACAAGGCAATAAGGCAGTCCCTTGCCCTTGTGCTGAAGCGGAAGGGTTACGAAACCGCGCTCGCCGGTAATCCGGACGAGGCTCTCGGCATGCTGCGCAAACATAAGTTCCGCCTGGTGATCATGGATATGAACTATTCCCTTTCAACCACCGGCGAAGAGGGAATACATCTTCTGCGCCAGACAAAAATATTCCAGCCTGACACACCTGTGATTCTTATAACCGCCTGGGGCAGCATCGAGCTTGCTGTGGAAGGGATGAGATTCGGTGCTTTCGACTTCATAACCAAACCCTGGAACAACCACCTTCTTCTGCAGAGAATAGAGACGGCACTGAGCCTGTCTTCCCCGGCTACGGATTCTGACCGGAATCCGGCGGATTTCGACAGGTGCGGTTTAATCGGTGAGAACCCCAGGGTAAAGGAGCTGCTGAAGACTGTGGAAAGAATAGCCCCGACCGATGCGCCGGTGCTCGTGCTCGGCGAGAACGGCACCGGGAAAGAGCTTATCGCCAACGCCATCCACAAAAACAGCCGCCGTAAAAACGCTCCTTTCGTTATGGTGAACCTCGGAGGAATCTCCACCTCCCTTTTCGAAAGCGAGATGTTCGGTCATTCAAAGGGGGCATACACAGGCGCTGTCTCCGAACGCAAGGGCAGATTCGAACTTGCCGACAAGGGAACGATCTTCCTTGACGAAATAGGAGACCTCACTCAGGACTGTCAGGTGAAACTGCTGCGCGTGCTGCAGCAGCACACATTCGAACGCCTTGGCGAAAGCCGCACGCGAAAAACCGACATCCGCGCCATATGCGCCACTAACGCCGACCTGCCGGCAATGGTCAGGGAACACACCTTCCGCGAAGACCTCTTTTACCGTATAAACCTTATCACGCTGCGCATACCCCCACTCCGTGAGCGTCGCGACGACATTCCTCTCCTCACAAGGAGTTTCATGGAGTCGGCATCAAGGTCTCACGGCATCCGTTGCCCGGAGATTTCTCATGAGGCGCTCGGTTACCTTTCGCGTCTCCCCTATCCGGGCAATGTGAGACAACTCAGGAACATGGTCGAGAGAGCCGTGCTGATGTGCGCCGGCGGCATACTGGAAAAATGCGATTTCGAGGCAGACGGAAACATTCAGGATGTTTCCGCAACCGACTTGAAGGGAAGTCTTGAGGGCGCCACTCTCGAAGACCTTGAGGCGGCAGCTATCGCCGAGGCTGTCAGAAAGTATGACGGCAACCTGTCGAGAGTGGCGGCGGCGCTCGGCATAACACGCCAGTCGCTTTATCGCAAAATTGAAAAACATGGCATCGACATTTCGTGATTCCGGCATATGAGACCATCCGCCATACACAATATCCTTCTCCTGCTTTCCGCAGCCTGTGCCCCGGCAGCGTGCATTATGCTTCCTTCTCCTGCAAGATGGTGGTGCGCAGGAATTGCCGCGATGTCGTTCTTTCTTCTTCTGCTGCTTCGCAGGAGCATCGTAAAGCCGTTGTCGGCGGCACAGCGCGGTCTTGAACTCCTTCTCGCCCAGGATTTAAACAACCGACTGATAAAAGTGGGCGAACCGGGTGCCGACCGTATCGTGTCTCTCTTCAATGACCTTATGACACGTCTGAAAAACGAGCGGCTGCGGCTTAAGGAACAGGATACATTCCTCAGGCTTCTTATCGAGGCGTCGCCGATGGGCATTATTCTGCTTAACCTCGACGGCAGAGTGTCGATGACCAACGGGGCATTCATCAGAATCGCGGAGATCCGGAACGAGGATGGCATAGTCGGCAAAAGACCCGACGAACAGGACTCCCCAATTGTCAGAACACTGCTCGCCATTCCACGGGGAGAAAGCCGTGTCATCAGGCAGGACGGTTCCCGTCTGTACAGGGGATATCACCTGCAGTTTCTGCAAGAGGGGTTTCACCGTCATTTTTATCTTGTGGAGACTCTTACCGATGAACTGAGAACAGCTGAGAAAGAGGCATACGAAAAGGTGATACGCATGATTTCCCATGAGGTCAACAACACCATGGGGAGCGTGCTGACGGTCCTTGAGACCCTTGCCGAAGACACAGCCGGAGACCCGGACCTGAACGAGACAATTGAAAGTTGCAGGGAAAGGTGCGCGGGGATGTGCGGTTTCATAGATTCTTTCGCGGAGCTTGCCAGAATACCGGATCCTGTTCTCAGACAAGTAGACATGAATGCGGAAATCACCGGAATGCTGCCATTTCTGCGCCTTATGGCAACCGACAGTTGCGTGATTACCTTCAACAACGAAAACCGCCCTCTCCCGGAAATCGAGAAAGAGCGGATGTATGTCAATGCCGATATGCCCCTTTTGCAGCAGGCTATTGTCAATATCGTGAAAAACGCAGTGGAGAGCATCTCCGGAAATGGAAACCGCGACGGTGTGATTCATATCGCCACGGAAAATGAAAACGGCTCTGTCACATTGACAATATGCAATAACGGCGCGGAAATCTCCGAAGAGACGGCTTCACGTCTTTTCAGCCCGTTCTTCTCGACAAAGCATTCCGGACGCGGGCTGGGGCTCACGGTAGTGTCGGAGGTGTTGCGCAGGCACGGTTGCTCGTTCTCGCTGCGCACCGGGCAGGATTCACTGACCCGCTTCACAATCCGCTTCCCGGGGCAACGTGAGGTGAAGCGCCGCCCAGCCGAGAATGCCGGCAAGAAGCGAGCCTGCAAGAATACCGAGCTTTGAGTCGTTGAGAAGCTGGGAAGTGACGGGGTCTCCGGTGCCGAACGACAGTGTGGCGATAAAGAGCGACACCGTGAAACCGATACCGCCGAGCAATGAGACTGCGGCAAGACTTCCCCATGTGGAGCCTTCCGGCATAGGTGCCCATTTCAACAATATGCATAATGCCGCAAAAAGGAAAATCCCGAGGAATTTACCACCTATCAGACTCACGATTATAGCCGGGGCGATGCCATGGAACAGCTGGCTGATTTCCATGTTGCCGAAAAAGATACCGGCATTGGCGAAAGCGAAAAGCGGCACTATGATGTAGTTGACCAGCGGATGCAGTGTGTCTTCCATATCCTGGAGCGGAGAGATTACTTTGTCGGATGAAGACTCTATCTCTTTGAGCCAGTTCATCTGCTCTTTGCTCAGAATGGTGCGCGAATTGAGATGTTCGTCATCCTCGTGGGCGAAAAACGATATGTTCTGCCTGATGGTCTTGATATATTTCATAGGGGCGTAGACAGGTTTAGCCGGAACGCAGAATGCCACAAGCACACCGGCGATTGTGGGATGTATGCCGGCGTTGAGGAAACAGAACCATACGACCGCTCCCAGAAACACATAGAACATCTTGGACTGTATGCCCAACTTGCCTCCCACAAACAGCACGAGCATACAGGCGGCGGCATAAAGCAGCAGCATGTAGTCGATATGTGTGCTGTAGAACGCGGCTATGACGATGATGCCTCCTATGTCATCGACTACAGCCAAGGTGGTCAGAAACACTTTCAGACCTATGGGCACTCGATTGCCGAGCATGGCGAGGACTCCCAGGGAGAAAGCAATGTCGGTTGCCATAGGAATTGCTGCGCCGCTGGCATATGCAGTGCCTTTCGACATGAACCAATAGATAATGACAGGCACTCCCATGCCGCCTATCGCCGCGATGATGGGCAGCAATGCGTTGCGGAACGACGAAAGCTCGCCAACAAGCACCTCGCGCTTGATTTCCAGACCTACGGAGAAAAAGAAAAGAGCCATCAGCGCGTCGTTGATAAACGCCATGATCGACATCGGTGCGCCATGATGGCTGAAAAGATTGAAATCTCCTACGCGAAGCTCGACCTCGTTAAGCCATATCGATTCATATATCTCTCGTGTGAACGGCAGATTGACCACCAGCAGTGCCAGCGCGGTCGCAAATATAAGCACATTGCCGCCGCTGGCATAATTCTTTATTGTCTTTTGTGCAGTATAAAATACAGAAGCCATTTTGGGTAATGATTGGTTTGTACATAATGGGCTGAATCCCGGACCTGAGGTTCAGGATTCAACTCGAAACGGGTTATTTCCCCCTATTATGCGGGATTGGG
>Ga0137309_101440_pt1 | contig 16138 bp, 18 predicted proteins | sample NAcewiD2O_June_FD_97179 | JGI IMG/M metagenome (GOLD analysis project Ga0137309, IMG submission 97179) | Mouse cecal microbial communities from Vienna, Austria - N-Acetylneuraminic amended D2O_June | ecosystem: Host-associated > Mammals > Digestive system > Large intestine > Cecum | place... | reverse complement strand
AGATTGCATCCATCCCTGCGGACCCCAGCGTGAAGAATTACTCCTATGCTATCGTGGACGGCGAGGTCTATTACCGCGAGAACTCCGTCATGGTAAAGCCCAATCTGACCGCGACAGCCAAAGAGCGCGTCATGGCGATGGTGGAGCTGCGGGACTGTGTGTGGGACCTGATCGACCTCCAGATGGACGAATTTACCCCGGACAGCGCCATCCAGGAGAAGCAGGGAGAGCTGGACCGGCTCTATGACGCTTTCTCCGCGAAATTCGGCCTCGTCAATGACCGGGCCAACCGTCTGGCCTTTGACCGGGATTCCGCCTACTATCTGCTCTGCTCCCTGGAAGTCATTGACGATAACGGGCGGCTGGAGCGGAAAGCGGATATGTTCACCTTGTACCCCCTATATCCCGTCCTGTTCCCTGACATTCTTTTGGGGTCTGTATCCTTTGCAGCACAATAGTTTTGTTTCTTACCTGTCCCGTCCGGTCACGCTGTTTTTCTTTAACCAAAGGGGAAAAATAAGGGAAACAATTCTATACACTACCACCGATGGAATAGCCCATCGGTGGTCTTTCTGCATAGACTAAATAGTCCATAAAAGCCCCCAAAGTTCGTCGAAAAAGTCTCTAGTCTTCTCTGCCATTTTGGTGGACTATAAAGGCACAGAAAACAACGACAGGGAGGTGGCGGTCATAACAGAAAGGAAGCGGTTGCGGGCCTTTATGGCCGCTGACCTCTACGACACACGGCAGAGGCTGGAGCTGACACAGGCGCAGATGGCGGAGCTGCTGGACATCGATGTCCGCTCATACGCCTACCTGGAACACGGCGAGTACATGTGCAGCGCCCACACGCTGCTGCTGTACCTTCTGCGGTGCCGGGAGGACGCCGCCGGGTTCCTCCAGCGGGCCGGAGAGGTTATGGGAACACCGCAGGCCGTTGAGGCGAAGTAAAGCCGGGGAGCCTGTTACAGCTCTCCGGCTTCGCCGTGTACAGACGGATTTTCAGCGGCTCCGGGGCTGGGACGTATCTTTACCCATCCAAGAGGCCGGAGGCCCTTTTCCGGGCTTACAGGCCGGGTTCCGGCGATGCTGCGCATGGGCGTGCTGTCAGCCTTGACAAGCACTGCCCCTCTGCATCCCTGCGCCGCCGCTGACCAGTTTCCAGCAGGAAATGGCAGACTGATATGCTACCGCCAGATGATGTTATGCGCTTCCAGTAGGCGCAGTCCTTGCAGCGGTTTGGCCGCTTCACTTTCTTCCCTTCCCGGTTTTCGGTTATTGATCTTCACTCCTTTGACCCTCCTCTAAGGGAGGCGGAAATTTGAGACCCCTTTGCAGGGGGGCACCAAATTTGATGCGGGGGTCTTGCAGATTTGCAGGAACCGCTATCCGCACTCTGTGGGCTTTGCGGCGGGGGCGATATCCTTTGCCCTCTGGCGGGGCAGGGGGGGGGCTCCACCGCGCCGATCAGCGTTATGGGGCAGCTGCAGGACCGCCGTCATTCTGTTCCAGACAGCGTTCGATCTGCTGCCAGAGGCCCCCACCGCCCACAGCGCTGATCTGCCGCCGCAGCTGCATGATCTGCTGGGCCTCCTGCTTCTCCTGCCGGGCCACGTGCCGCTGCTGATATCGCCGGAGTCGGGCCAGATACCGCAGGTATGTAGGCTCATGCATGTAGCGGGGCGGCGGCGGGGTCCACTGGCTGAAGTCCCCAGGGTCGAACGGGAGAAACAGGGGCCGCAGACGCTTTTCCGCATAGGTCATCCCTTTACGGTAGTAATACAGGGGGCCGCAACGGGTCTCCTGCTGGCAGCGGTAATTGAGCCGGGCGCACTTGCGGCAGAGGAATCCGCCGCCGGTATAGTACAAGTACCGCACCCGCTGGCCGCAGGCAGGGCAGAGGAAAAACAACTGCCAACCGCCGAACCCGTTAGGCTTCCGTGACAAGCGAACCCACACGCTTTTTCCGCTATGCCGGTCGGCGACGATCTGACAGCGGTCCCCGCCGGTGTCGCGGAGCTTAAAACTGTCAACTCTGGGTGTGGCCTCGATTTGGCCGCGGGCCTTGTTTTTTCCGCTGGTTTGCGTTGGTATCACCTACGCTTCCATACCTAAATACTATGGGAATTTGAAACTTTTGTGCCACTTTTATACTACCCCTATCGGGGACTCCAAAAGCCCACCCGGTTCACGACCTCCGGGCGGGCTGCCAGCGGATGTTTGGATCAGGCAGGGGGTCGCCATTAGATAGCACAAAAAGGCGGTCGCGCTCCGCTTTGGCGGCGAGATACCTGTCCTCAGCGGCGCGGACACGCTCTGCGCTGACGACTCCCTCGTCGTACCATGCTTTCATATTCTCAAACGCCTGCCCCGCCCGGCTTGCCTCGGTGGCGGCAAGCATGAATTCGTTGTAATAATGCAGCCGCTCAAAGTGATCTCTCGTCATCACTTGAACCCCCTTTCTCCCCACCGAAACTGCCGTCAGGCTTCGTATGAATCAGACCGCAGCGGCCTGTATCCGCGCCGTCTTTAGGTTCAACAAACACAGCGCATTTCGCCGTGCAGGGCCTCCCGTTAAACGGGCATGAACGATAGTCAGGTCCCATCGGTTTATCTCTCCCTCCCATCACTCTAAGAAGTTACGATCATTCCTGTGCGGGTTCCGGGCGTTATAGGCCGCCTTAGCCTCTGCACAGGCCCACGCGCTCTTAGCTGCTGCGACCTGATCGGCGGTGCGTCTGCTGTCCACGGCTTTCCCCCGTGGCGCGGCGTTCTCAGCCTTGATACGCTTCGTCATCAGTGCGATCACCTTTTCCAGCTTAGCGGCAATCTTGGCAATTTCGTCTTCTATGTCGCCCTTCGGGGCTGTGTCGGCGGTACAGTGTTCCACCATCCGGCGGCTGCCGCCGGGAACCACAACGCACCCCTGGTCACGGTAGCGGCCCGACAGCGCGACGCCCCCGTCCGTGCAGAAGAGCGGTCTTGAAATAAATTCCTTTCGTGTCATAAATACCCCTTTCTGCCGCCTGCTTCCAGCGGCTCCCCCTTTACCGGCTATCTTGTAAGAATCAGAATAATTATCCTCCCTCCTGGGCGGCGCGGGGAAAGGAGTAAAGCCGCGCCGCCCAAAGGAAAGGCAGGAAATACAAAAACAGGCGCGGGAACGATGTCAAACCGTTTTCCCGCGCCTGCCGCATTGCAGACATTGGCCCCCTCGGGGCTGGTACTCATCCAGCGCTTCCGCACCTGTTTGAGTAGATTATATCATAAGGGGAGCTATCCGTCAAGGCTTTTTTGTTGTGCCGCAACGCTTTTCGCCGGACTTCAAGGTTATGTAGACGATTTTTCGGGGCGGTCTGGAAACGCTGGAGCGCACCACTGCGCTGGGCAACAGCTTGCGCACGAGTTGGATTACAGCAGCAGCGGCTTTAGCGTACTCTGGCAGGTAACTGATGGTTATTTTCATGTCCGGCCCTCCCTTTCCTTCCGCCGCGCCCGCTCTTCACGGATGCCGGTAGCGTGTCCCAGAGCGAAGCCGTACAGCGCCATTGATAAGGGACCCGCCTTGCCCGTGCGTGCCCTGTCAAACAGAGCCTCAACCGCTTCACGGTTCGGGTTTTCGTCGCAGGGAATGATCAGACCCGCAGGCGCTTTACCCATAATGCGCCGGGCTTCTTCGGCTGAGAAATATTTCATACTTGCATTTCCTTTCCCCATCCCGTACAATAGGGATGGACCTTGGTTTGATTAGGTGTCTTGCTGGGTCTCCTTGCCGCTCTGGATGTTGGCAGTGTCCAGAGCGGTCTTTTTGTTGTCCCGGCAGTCGCAGGTCTCGCCGGGGTCCAGCCTTTTTTCTTCCGAGCCTCTACCATGCGCTTGGCAATGTCGCAGTAGAAGTCATAACCGATTCGCTCGGTTAATAGGGTGTTGTAGTATTTCAGGGTTGCTTTTCTCCTTTCATTGCCTCAAATCCCACACGCTCAAACTCGTTGCACCGCAAGAGTTTTGAAAATGTGTACCGGTGTGTGTCGGGTTTCCCACGGGGGGTAAAGAAATCTCTCGCGTAGAAGGGGACTATAAAATGCCGGTACACGCCGGTACACACCGCCATTTCAAGCCTAAAATCAGATTGAGTGCTGCCGCTCCACGTCCCGCCCCATTGGGCCGCTTGCGTTTAACAGTTGTGTGGGCCTCCATGCCCTGCTTGAACCCTGGAAACGCCTCTGAACGATACCCATTGCGGATACACCATTCCTGATAAGCCCTGTAAGCGTCCTCGGTACGGATTTCGCCGGTAACATCCAGCTCCATCATTTCATCAACGAACTGGGCGATCTTGTCGCTGTCGTTCTGGTATTGGGCCGTAGCGGCCAGCACAGCAGCGGGAGCGTCAAGGCCGGTTTCACGGGACAGCCAGAGACCGTCCAGGCACCAGTTGAGAACGCCGCTCAGATTCTTGGGCTGGAACAGCCGCCCCTTTAACCCTTTATCCTGCTCTTTGTCGCTGAAATGCCGCTCAAACGGGATCACCTTCACCCGGCCAGAGCTGAACACTGTTGGGTCCGTCACCTTCGGCAGATGGTTAGTGTTGATGAACAGCTTAAAATTAGGCGAAAACTCGAAACTGTTTTCATTCAGGAACCGGGCGTTGATGGTATCCCGGCCTGTCAGCGTTTTCACCAGAGCGGCGGAAAGTACCATTTGCTTTCCTGGCTCGGAGATGTTGACCACTCTAGCGCCGGCCAGCCGAGCTATATCCTCTGTCGGGCCGCTGCTGTTGGGCTTGTCCTTCTGGGCGATAGTTTCGGGCCGTGCTGCTCTGCCGTACCCGCCCTGCATCCTCATGTACGTCTCCATGACGGTGCCCTTCCCGTTGCGGGTGGTGGGGCCGTAGAGCATGAATAGACATTCCTCCGAAGTATCGCCGGTTAGACCGTAGCCCATTGCCTTTTGCAGGAAAGCGGCCTTGTCCATGTCTCCCTGCATAACGCCGTTGACCGTCTTCTCCCACAGCTCTGACCGTACCGCAGGGTCATACTTGACGCCGGAGATGATAGACAGCATATCCGCCGGGGAGTGGGGCCGGAATTGGCGGGTACGAAGGTCCAGCGTCCCATTCAGGCAGTTATACAGGAAGAGGTCCTTGTCGAACTCATCCAGCCGCACAGGATACACGCTGGCGGCGTCCTTCAGGATGGTTTCCCGGTTATACCGCTTCTGCCACCGCTCCACAAACTCCCGGTAGTCATTCTTGGCGGCTCCCTCCGGCAGCGACAGCGCGTAGATCACCAGAGCATCCGCCAGCCGCTTGCACAGCTCCATCGTCCGCAGGTTGCCGGTATCCGGCTTCCATACCTTGCCGCTGTAGACAAACCACTTCTTGCGCTCCGGCACATACCGGGCGATATCCTTGTACCAGTCCGCGAACAAGTTCCCGTTGCCGATGTCGTTCCAGCCGTAGCGGTCATTTTTCTCTGGGTGCAGGTCCGCCAGCTTTACAGGTCCGTCAGGCGTTGGCGTTGTGATCCTGTCCGCCTTGCGCTGGAAATGGGCCTGGGGGTCATAGCCGCCCTGGGTGGTGTTGACGGCCTCCATAACGGTGATTGTGCCGTAGGTGCTGCCAGCCGTTGGCCGGTTCCATTTGTCCGAACGGTATAGGCCGGACTGCCGGAAAAGCCTGTCCACTCTGGCGGCGTCCTTGTTCAGCCACCACGACAGGATATTGCACAGGGCTAGGTCTGCCTCAGAATGAGACTTGTAGCCGTTGGTATCCCCAGCCCACAGAGCGGAGAACCGCGCCCCCTCCTGGGAGCGTTTGATCTTCTCGATCAGAGACAGATCATCCAGGTCAACCGGCGCGGCATGGCTGGTGGCAACCGCCGCCGGTTTCTTCGCCCTGGGCCGGACCATATACCGTTCCAACAGCGGCGGCAGCTGCTCCCCGCGCTCCTCCAGGTCTACAACAGGGGTCAGGGCGTTGCCGGTGACGGTGACGTACTTTTGCGTACAACCGGCTATGTAGACCTCCAAACCGGCGTTTTGGTTGTTGATGTAGTACCGGGCCTTGTCGTACTCGAACCCAGGAAAGACCGTAAACAGGACCCGCAAGCCCTTGCCGCTGGGGGAATACTCGGTGTAGGCGTTCATGGTATGCACGATGTCTGCGGCCATTTCCGACAGCTCCCCATCATCACTGATGCAATGGTCAATGTCGATAGCTGCCAGGGTTCCGAAGATGCCCACACCGATCCCATCGTACTTACCGCGCTCCAGGGCCTCCAGTGTTACCGGCAGCAGGGCAAAGGTGTCCGGGTTCGTGCTCTGGGCCCTGCCGTCGGTGCGGGGGTTATAGGGGACCTTTGTGGGCTTCCCCTTCCCCCGCTTTTCGTACCGCCAGCAGCAAAACAGGCCATTTTCCCGCAGCTCGGCGGGAAGGTTGTTCACTTGAATCATTCGTCCGCCACCTCCAAAAACAATCCCTCAAGGTCAAGCTGAGCCTCGCACTTGGCGGCTTTGCCGATGTCCAGGACCTGGAAGCCACGGCGGTTGTAGGTACGGTGGATCAGCTCCTTGCTGGACTGGTTCACGGTCTGAGCGGCCTGAAGCTGCTGCTTGGTAAAGGTGATCTGGTCTTCGGTGATCTCGCCGGTGCGGTTGTCCTGAATGCGGACATCAAAGCGGCGGAGCGGGATGTTGAAATACGTTCTCACAGTAAAATACCTCCATGCTTGTTTAACCAGCTTTGTAACTGGCTCCTGTTGATTCTTATAGACCGCCCGATGCGGACGCAGGGAAAATCCTCGCGGTGGCACAGCTCATAGGCGGTGTTCTTCCCGATCTGCCACAGTGCCGCCAGTTGTGGGGGCGTCAGCAGCTGGACTTCCTGGTCTCCTGTATCGGGATTTTCGGGGATGGTCAGGCCGGTTATTTCCATCAGGCCAAAAGCGTCATAGCCCTGGGCGGTCAAGTCCGCGCCGGGGTTGTCGCTCTCCAGCTCAAAATGCTTGTTGCCGGGTAATGTTACGCGCCATTTGCGCATGTTGTCAGCTCCTTTCTTCGGTCAGCCCTGCCAGCTCGTCCAGCAGGTCCTCCAGGCCTGCTTTGAAAAGCTGCTCCCGTGTCTTGGGGTCCAGCCGGGCCTCCAGGGCGGTGATACGGTTCTCATGGTCCTTGACGGCATCCTCCAACGCCGTCAGCCGGTTCTTGTCTAAAGGCATAAAAATTCCTCCTTGCGCGGTCGCAGGAGGTGTGGTATACTTTCCTCATGCGGCCTGATTGGTTACGTCAATTAGGTCTGCTAGCCTCGTCGGGTGGTGGAACACCTGGCGGGGCGTTTTGCTTTGGCGGGGTTAATCTCCTTCCTGAATTAGTTCTGCTGGATCCACGCCCAGAGCCTTTGCAATGCGGCCCAGGGTTGCAGGTCGGACGCTTTTGCCCACAACGGCGTTTTGCACCGTGGGCCGGGGCAGTCCGGCAGCGGCGGGAAGGTCCCTGCTTTCCATGCAGGCCCGCGCCATTGCCAGCTCCAATTTCTTGCGGTCTACTTTCATGCTGTTCACCTCCTAGCGGATTCATTTGCGCATGGTTTATGCCTCCTCTCTGATGATGTCGGCTACGCTTACCCCCAGGCCCCGCGCCAGCTTTCCGGCTGTGATAGGGGCGCAGGTACCGCGCAGCAGAATAGTGCTGATGCTCTGCCGGGAAATGCCGCTACGTTCCGCCAGGGCGGAGTTAGTCAGCCGCTGTTCTGCTTTCAGCAGGTTGATCTTGGTTGCGCTGATTGTCATGTGTTTCACCTCCTTCAAGGTATCCGTTTTGGATACCTCTCCCTAATAATATCCTATTGGGAAACTTTTGTCAAGACTGTTTTTGAAAAAAAGTTGACACAGGGGAAACTTTTGGCTATACTATGTAATGGAGGTGATTTTGTGCCTGAAAGGAATGGTCATCTAAAGGAATTGCGGCTCAAATGCGGATATACTCAGCAGCAAGTGGCTGATGTTCTAGGCGTAACAAAGGCAACTATCAGCAAATATGAATCCGGACAACGCAAATTGAGATCTGACCACGTTGAAAAATTAAGCATCCTTTTTAATGTTGAACCTGTTTATATACTTTTGGGCGTGACGTCTGCTGAATGGCGCAGGGAAATGGATAATGTGATGCAGAGAGAAGAGGAAGAGGAACGTGAGTATTGGGAATCCGTGCTTTTGACTAAGCCGATTCTGGATATGATTCCATTGCTTGAACGTCTGAATGATGATGGTCAGCAAAAAGCCGTAGAGCGCGTAGAGGAACTAACGGAAATCCCCCGCTACCGCCGTCCTGACACCCTCCCCGCCCCACCAGAGGGAACAGATACCACCCCCGCCGAAAAGCCCACAGAGGGGCCGGAGAATGGCGAATAGAGCGGGGTGGTGAAACGCCACCCCCGTGTCAAATTTGACATACCCCCAAAGGGGCGGGAAATTCTCCGCACCCCTGCTAACGTGGTGACGGCGTTCCCACCTGTCCTGTCAACGTATCCTTCCAGCGGATAGGTTTTCGCATTTGAAATGCGGAAATTCATACGTCTTTCGTCCGAAAAACGGACGAAAGGCGCAAGGTGACTATCAGTTACCTCGCTGCCCGCCACCAGGTAACTGAAAGTTACCTCGTTGCCTGTCGGTCGTCCACAGGGTCAATAGCGTTGACCTTGCTCCGATATGGGAATCCCCATATCGGAAAAATCCCAAGCGTTTGGGATTTTGAGCAAAAGAAACCGCCCCCATAGCGGGGACGGGAGAGGAGAGTGATACATAATGAGAGCGGCAGCGTATGCCAGTACCCCCACAGCCTGCACCAGAAATGCGGCCTGATACTCCGGAGGGTAGAGATACCACCCCCACCGCACCCCCGCCAGAATTGCCGGAGAATGGCAAATAGAGGGCATGCCAAATTTGGTATGCCCCCCTGCGGGAAATTTCCCGCCCCCTTACAGGGCAAAAAACCGCCCACGCTGCTGCTAACAACGTGGACGGCGATGCACAAATACCAGAGCTACCAAACTACGGCACCAGTGCGCCCCTATTATAGCGCCATCCGGGCCACTGTGTCAAATACAGAAAGTGAGGTTTTTACACAATGGCACGGAAAAATGCAAAAGGCAGCGGCACGATCCGGAAGAAGACCGTCACCCGCAACGGCAAAGAATACACCTACTGGGAGGCCCGGATCACCACGGGCCGCGATCCTGGGACCGGCAAGCAGGTCCAGCGGTCCTTTACCGGCAAGACGCAGCGGGAAGTTCGGGAGAAGATGCAGGCCGCCGCCGTGGCGGTCAACCAGGGGGCGTACACCGCGCCCCAGAGGATGACCGTGGGGCAGTGGCTGGACACTTGGCTCAGGGACTATCACGGCGGACTAAAACCCGCTACCGTGGCCGTGCATCGCAACAACACAGAGAACCATATCCGGCCCGCCCTGGGAGCGGTGAAACTGGTTGACCTGCATCCACACGCTGTGCAGAGGTTCATTAACAGCCTGGAATTAGCCCCCTCGTCGGTCCGACTGATATACCAGGTGCTGCATACGGCGCTTGGTAAGGCTGTAGAGCTGGGCTATATTCCTCGGAATCCCGCAGACCGCTGTGTACTGCCAAAGGTGGAGCGGGAGGAAATAAAGCCGCTGGACGATCAGCAGGCCGCCGCCCTGCTGGCAGCGGCCAAAAGCACCCCAATGGAGTATCTTATCACCGTGGCTCTGTTTACCGGTATGCGTATCAGTGAGCTGCTTGGCCTGACATGGGCGGCGGTGGACTTCCAGCGGGGAACCATCACCGTCAGCAAGCAGCTAACCCGTGTCAGCCACCGCGCCGCAGGGCTTTTCCAGTCCCCAAAGAGCGGTAAGCCCCGTACAATTACACCGGCTCCGGCTGTTATGGCCGCGTTGAGAAAGCAGCAGGCCAGGCAGACGGAGGCGCAGTTAATGGCGGGGCAGCTGTGGGATAACTCCCACGGGCTTGTCTTTACCGGAAAGACGGGCGAGCCGATGAGCCACAGCTATACAGAAAAACGGTTCCGGGCTTTGTGTGTTGCCGCCGGCCTGGAGGGCGTACGGTTCCACGACTGCCGTCATACATACGCGGTGAATGCGATCAGGGCGGGAGATGATATTAAGACGATCCAGGGGAATCTTGGACATGCTACAGCGGCATTCACGCTGGACCGCTATGGCCATTTTACGGAGTCCATGCAGCAGGCCAGTGCGGCCCGTATGGAGCGCTTCATCAAGAACGTTCTAAATCTGTAAAGGGAAAAAGCAAGCGAAAACCGAAGTAGCGAGCAAAATAAAAACCGTTTACCCTTTGGAAATACAAAGGGTAGGCGGTTTTTGTGCATTGTAGAGGACATTTGTTCACCAAGCGCACCATCAAGCAGAACACCCATGTTACCAGTGTGGACACGGCGATGGACGCGCTGGCGGTGTCCATTGGGGAGCGGGCCAAGGTTGATATGCCCTTCATGGCCCAGCTCACCGGAAAATCGGAGGCCGAGCTGGAAAAGGACCTGACCGGCGTGATCTTCCGGGACATCCGCTGCGCGGAAAACCCGGACCTTATCCCCAAAGCCTTTATGGATTTGGAGCGGTTCCCCCTCGTTACCGCTGACGAATACCTATCCGGCAATGTGCGCAAAAAACTCCGCATGGCCCAGGCCCTCTACAGTGTCATGCCCCCGGACCAGCAGGGGAAGGTCAAGAGCAATGTGGAGGCCCTGACCGCCGCCCAGCCCAAGGACCTGGACGCTTCTGAGATCGAGGTCCGGCTGGGAGCTACCTGGATCGACAAGAAATATATCCAGCAATTCATGTATGAGACGCTGAACACGCCCAATCACCTTCGCGGAAAAATCCAGGTCCATTATTCCCCGCATACGGCGGAGTGGTCCGTCTCCTGCAAGGGCAGCGTCAGCGACAGAGATGTTGCCGCCTATACCACCTTCGGCACCAGCCGCGCCAACGCCTATAAAATCCTGGAGGATTCTCTGAACCTCCGGGATGTTCGCATTTACGACACGATAGAGGACCCGGACGGGAAGGAACGGCGCGTCCTAAACGCCAAGGAGACCACCTTGGCCGCGCAGAAGCAGCAGGCGCTTCGGGAGGCGTTCCAGGACTGGATTTGGAAGGACCCACGGCGGCGGCAGACGCTGGTAAAGCAGTACAACGAGGAAATGAACTGCATCCGGCCCCGCGAATATGACGGGAGCCACATCGTTTTCTCCGGCATCAACCCGGAGATCAAGCTGCAACCCCATCAGGTCAACGCCATTGCCCACGTCCTCTACGGCGGAAACACCCTCCTGGCCCATGAGGTAGGCGCGGGCAAGACCTTTGAGATGATTGCTGCCGCTATGGAGAGTAAACGGCTGGGACTGTGCCACAAGTCCATTTTCGTGGTGCCGAACCATTTGACTGAGCAGACCGCCTCCGAGTTTCTGCGCCTCTATCCCTCCGCCAATATCCTTGTCACTACCAAGAAGGATTTCGAGGCCCGGAAACGAAAAAAATTCTGCGCCCGCATCGCCACCGGCGACTATGACGCGGTTATCATCGGACACAGCCAGTTTGAGAAAATCCCCATCAGCCCGGAACGGCAGGAACGGCTGCTGCAAGAGCAGATTTGGGAGATCACCAGCGGTATCCAGGAGCTGGAAGGCGGCGGCGCGGAGCGGTTCACTGTCAAGCAGCTGGAGCGAACCAAGCGGCAGCTGGAAGCCCGCCTGGAAAAATTGCAGGCCAACCACCGCAAGGATGATGTGGTCACGTTTGAGCAGCTGGGCGTGGATATGATGTTTGTGGACGAGAGCGACAATTACAAAAATTTGTTCCTCTACACAAAAATGCGCAACGTGGCGGGCCTCGCCACCACGGACGCGCAGAAGTCCTCCGACATGTTCGCCAAGTGCCGGTATCTGGACGAGATCACAAAAAATCGTGGTACAGTTTTCGCCACAGGTACTCCCATCAGCAACTCAATGACCGAAATGTATACCATCCAGCGTTACCTTCAGTATGACCGCTTGCAGGAGATGGGCATGGGCCACTTTGACTGCTGGGCCTCCCGGTTCGGGGAGACGGTCACGGCTTTGGAGCTGGCCCCGGAGGGGACCGGCTACCGGGCCAGGACCCGCTTTGCCAAGTTTTTCAACCTTCCGGAGCTGATGAACATGTTCAAGGAAGTTGCGGACATCAAGACCGCCGATCAGCTTCACCTGCCCACCCCGAAGGTGGAGTACCACACCATCGCCTCCAAGCCCACCCTGATCCAGCAGGCCATGGTAAAGGAGTTGTCCGAACGCGCCAGCGAGGTCCACGCTGGGAGTGTTGACCCGCGAACGGACAACATGCTCAAAATTACCAGCGATGGCCGGAAGCTGGGCCTGGACCAGCGCGTCATTGACCCCACCCTCCCGGATGAACCGGGGACCAAGGTAAACGCCTGTGTGGAGAATATTTTACAGCAATGGCGGGATGGAGACGATAAAAAGCTGACCCAGCTGGTTTTCTGCGATATTTCCACGCCAAAAGCCGCCCCTTCCAAGCGGGCGGCGAAAGGAGCCGGGGACAAGCTGGATAATCCCTTGCTGCATATGCTGGAAAACTCCATTCCCCTGGAACCGGAAAAGCCGTTCACTGTCTATGAGGACATACGGCAGAAGCTCATCGCCGGGGGGATGCCGCCCGATCAGGTGGCCTTTATCCATGAGGCCAAGACGGATGTGCAGAAGAAGGAATTGTTTTCCAAGGTGCGCTCCGGTCAGGTGCGCGTCCTTATTGGCAGCACCTTCAAGATGGGCGCTGGCACCAACGTACAGGACAAATTGATTGCGCTCCATGACCTGGACTGTCCGTGGAGGCCCCGCGACCTCACACAGCGCAAGGGCCGCATTGAACGCCGGGGCAACGACAACGAACAGGTACATGTGTACCGTTATGTCACAGAAGCAACTTTTGACGCTTATTTGTGGCAGACTGTGGAGAATAAGCAGAAGTTTATCTCACAAATTATGACCTCAAAATCTCCGGCCCGCTCCTGTGAGGACGTGGATGAGGCGGCGCTCAGTTACGCCGAGATCAAGGCCCTGTGCGCCGGGGACCCCCGCATCAAGGAGCGCATGGAGCTGGATGTGGATGTGTCCAAGCTCAAAATTATGAAGTCCGCCCACCAGAGCAAGCAGTTTCAGATGGAGGACAATCTGCTGAAATATTTCCCCGAGCAGATCGCCCAGCACCAGGGCTTCATCAAGGGGCTGGAGGCTGATATGAAAACTGTGGCGGACCATCCTCATCCTATGGTGGTCAAGGAAAAGCCTGCCCAGGCCCAAGTGGAGCAGACAAGGGGGGAAACCGCTGACGCTCCTGGCGCTGATGCCGCCGAGCCTGCGGCCCAGCCAGAGGCCCCCGCCGTACCCGGCACCACGGAGAAACCTGCCGCCGCTTCTGCGGAGCTGGTGCAGGGCTTCGCCGGGATGGTGGTGCAAGGTGAGACTTTCTCCAGTAAGGAAGAAGCGGGCAAGGCCCTTTTGTCGGCGTATATGGCCGGGGATATTGCGGAACTGATCGAAATCGGCAGCTACCGGGGCTTCACCATGTTTAGCGAAGTCCGTAATTTCCAGAGGGAGTTGGTGCTGAAAGGAGAAATGACCCACCGGACCACCCTGGGCATTGACCCTACCGGCGCTCTGATCCGCATTGACCACACCCTGGACAAGATACCGGAACGGCTGGCGGCGGTCAAGTCCCAGCTGGACGATCTCTTTGCCCAGCGGGAGGCGGCAAAAGCCGAGATTGGCAAACCCTTTCCACGGGAGGACGAGCTGAAGGAGAAGTCCGCCCGCCTCGCGGAGTTGGACGTGCTGCTGAACATTGACAGCGGCCAAAGCCAGGGGGAGCAGGCTATCGCCAGAAGCGCCCGCCCCTCTGTGCTGGACAGTTTGAAGCGGCCCAGACCGGCCACTCCCGATAAACCTGATAAAGATAAACCCAAACGCCCCCAGCAGGAACGTTGACCGACCGGCGGGGCTATCCCCCGCCGGTCCTATTTTCAGAATAGGAGGAAAATATTTTGGACGTTGAAAAATTGACGGATGCGCTTCGTGAGAAAATGGGCGCGGAGCAGGACAAATACCGGGCGTGGCTGGTGTCCCAGCCCCCGGAGGAAATTCTGAACCACACCGCCGAATACACCACCCGCGAGGATATTCTGATGGCAATGGACTTCATTGAGCTGACCAAGGCCCAGGTGTCCGCGCTGCTGGATTCTCCCACGCCCCTGGCGGATGTTTACAAAAATTGGAGCAACATGGACTTCAATCTGATGGACAATATCGTGTCGGCAATCGAGGACCGGGCGGACACGGTGATCCGGCAGGCAGAGGAACTTCGCAAGGCTCCGATCTACATGGAATCCTATCAGTATGCCTATCAGCACGGTGAGGCCGAACAGCATCTCGCCTCCCAGCGCGCCAATATCGCCTGCCGGGACGCGATTGTCGAAGCGATTGATAGACACTACCACGATAATCGACTGGACACAGGGGCCGCAGTGAAGGAAGTGGTTCAGCAGTTCGGCTATGAGCGCATGTTCTATGTGTTAGCCAACACTGTGCAGGCTATGGAGCATGAGAGCCGCATGACCCAAAATAACAAGGCGTGGGCGCGGACAGTCCCGGTCGTATTTGAAAATGGACGGCGAGATATGTCCTATCTTATCACGAGAAGCCACCCCGGCCTCCTGGATATATTTGTGCGTGATGCACGGCATGAACATCTGCTGAGACAGCCCCTCAAGGCGGCAGACATTAAAGCGGAGGCCACACACATCCTGGAGCGGTTTCAAGCTGCAAGAGAACCTAACAGCCCCAGCGGGACCCACTATATGGTCCAGGTTTCCCCGGACTTCCTGGCGCGGGCCGGGAGCAAGGACACGGACCGGCTCATGTCCATGCTGCCGTTCCAGTCGTTGTCCCTCTCCACGCTGGAGGGCCAGAAGGGGACGTATGCCCTGATTCTCAAAGATGAAAACCGCTTCCAGCCCCTGGTCCTGCGCCGCCCCTCTGTGAGGAAAAAGCTGCAAGAGAAATCTGCCGTTCCCGCCGCCCCCAGTGAACCCGGCAAACCCAAGGCCAAAAGGAAGGAACGATGAAGCCCCCGAACCGTCAGCGGGAAATCCAGCTGAAATTCCGCGTCACGCCGGAGGAACGAGAGCTGATAGAACAGAAGATGGAACAGCTCGGCACCACCAACATGGCGGCGTATCTCCGCAAGATGGCGGTGGACGGTTACGCGGTCAATCTGGAGCTGCCGGAGCTGCGGGAGCTGGTATCCCTCCTGCGCCGGACCAGCAACAACCTCAACCAGCTTACCCGCCGTGTCCATGAGACGGGCCGGTTCTATGACGCGGACCTGGAGGAGCTGAGGCAGAGCTTTGACGGGCTGTGGGATGTGGCGCAGAAGATTCTAACCTCTCTCGCAAAGATTCAGTGATATACAGACAGCCAGGATGCCCACCATCCTGGCTGTCACAATTTTAACCTATATCTTCCAACTCAGCAACCTTGAACGCACTGGAATCAAAGAAGTCATATAAGGAAATGCCCATACCATCACAGAGAAGTTTGATTGTGACAATTCCGGGATTGCGGCTATTGCCGTATATAATATTCTTCAGCGTTGTAGGCGGTATGCCTGATTTCCTTGCCAGGGAATTGATGTTGTAGCCATGTGCTGCGCACAACTGCTGAATACGAAGGGATACCTGCTTCCGCGTATCCATCTAGGTGCCTCCGTCCATATAAAGTCTTGTTCAGTTTAATCATTTCCAAAAGAAAACAAAGACTTTATATGGACTTTTGGGAGGGGATAGCTTATAATGAGACGGACTATATATGGACGTTTCTATAAAGAGAACGGACCAATGCACAAAGACCGCCGCCAATAGCTATTCCTATTGAGCACACTCTACAGCTTCTTCGATAATCCTAATAATGTGCTTTTGCTTATCAGCGGGAACTGTTGCAAGTAGTCTGGCAATGAATGAAAAATCCTCTGTTACATCTCCAAAAATCAAAGCATCCGCCGATGTTTTGAGCGCAAC
>Ga0137309_101433_pt1 | contig 16179 bp, 17 predicted proteins | sample NAcewiD2O_June_FD_97179 | JGI IMG/M metagenome (GOLD analysis project Ga0137309, IMG submission 97179) | Mouse cecal microbial communities from Vienna, Austria - N-Acetylneuraminic amended D2O_June | ecosystem: Host-associated > Mammals > Digestive system > Large intestine > Cecum | place... | reverse complement strand
TAACGAGCTGCAGGAATCCGGGCTGATCCGCACCGAGTCTACCCACAACAGCACCCGCTACGAGATCACCCGGGAAGGCGAGGATACCCTTAGCTTCTTCGGCAAGAACATTTCCCCCGCCATCGTGGAGGACATGGACAAATACCTTAAGGACAACCGTTTCCGTATGCGCAACGAAGTAGGCACCCTGGCAGACTACTATAAGTCCACCAATCAGGACTACGTCGTCCACTGCGAAGTCCGTGAAGGCCGCAGCACCCTCATTGACCTGGATCTCTCCGTCCCCGACAAGGAGCAGGCCGAACTCATGTGCGCCCGCTGGAAGGACAGCAGCCAGGAGATCTACGCATTTGTCATGAAGACCTTAATGAGCACAGACTAAACAACAGCCAAAAGCTTCCGCGCCGCAGCATCCTCTGCTGCAGCCGGAAGCTTTCTTTTTCCCATTCACCGCAGACCCCCAGATCCTTCCCGGACGGCTGCCGTTTCTCTGGGAACCCAGTATAAATCCTGCCTTAAATCCCTCTATCCCTATCGGGGACTCTCTACCCCCAGATGGGCGCACAGCGCCCGGGCGCAGGCCGTCTTATCCTTATCCGTCAGCTTCACGTCCCACAGATACCCGAAGATGGCATCCATCTGCCCCAGAAGCATCTCCATCCCCGGTACAGTTTTAAGTCCCCGCTCCATGGCTCTTCTGCGGATGGATGTCACGGAAGGATTCAGCACCACATCCATCACCGCCGCATGGGAGGGAAGACGGTCAATAAAAGAAAGATCCTCATAGTCCGCCCCATATCCCTTCATCCCCAGGGGCGTGGCCTGGATCAGCACATCCGCCTGTTCTGCTCCCCGGGCTAGAGTGGAAGCATCCATGGTATCTGCCGTGGCCCGCATGGATGTGTGGGTATTCAGCTTATCTGCAATCATCTGGGCATTCTCCCTGGTCCGGTTCAGGATCTGAAGGTTCCTGACCCCCTGGCGGGAAAGCTCCACTCCAATGACGCCGCAGATGGCTCCTGCCCCTGCCAGGAGAACCCTGGCCCCATCCAGCTTCACACCGGCCTCCAGCAGCGCGTTGACTGTGCCCCGTCCGTCCATGCCCACGCCGTGGCTGGTACCGTCCGGATCAATCTTCACCGCGTTGACCGAATGGAATACCCGTGACAGCTCATCCACATCATCCAGAAACGGAATGATATCCCCCTTGTGGGGCATGGTCGGACACAGATAGTGTATATTCATGGTGCGGCAGGCCGAAAGCAGATCCGGCAGACGGCCCTTTGGCACCTCCAGGGGCAGCATCAGCATATTCATATTCCTGGATGCAAATAAGCTGTTATAAGCAATGGGCGCATTGCTGTTCTTCATGGGAAATCCTATATTGAGTACCAGCCCGGTATCAATATTCAGTTTAAGATTATTCAGTTCCACTGTCTGCTATTCCTCCTTATTCCCACCGCCGAGGTACGCCTCAACCAGGGAACTCTTCTTCATCATATTCTCACTGGTATCCTCATCAACGATATTGCCTGTGTTCAGCACATAGGCCCGGTCACTGACCTCCAGGGCCATACTGGCATTCTGCTCCACCAGGAGGATGGTCACGCCTGTCTCCTTCAGCTTCCTGATCACGGCAAATACCTCCTCAACTACCAGGGGCGCCAGACCCATGGAAGGCTCATCCATCAGAAGCAGCCGGGGATTGCTCATCATGGCACGGCCGATGGCCAGCATCTGCTGCTCTCCGCCGGACAGGAGTCCGCCCATCTGACCGCGGCGCTCATAGAGCCTGGGAAAGAACTCATAGACCGTCTCCAGGATCCGCTTATCCAGCTCCTTATCCTTCTTTCTGGAAAAGCTGCCAAGCTCCAGATTGTCTGCCACAGACATATCGGCAAATATCTTCCGGCCTTCCGGAACAATGGATATTCCATTGTTGATTATCTTTGAAGGGTGGAGACCGGTGATCTCACTGTCCTCATACCGGATATGGCCGCTGTTGATCTTTACCATACCGATGATGGATTTAAGCAGCGTGGATTTCCCGGCTCCATTGGCTCCCAGAAGGGACACCAGCTCCCCCTCCCTCACCTCTAAGGATACGCCTTTCAAGGCTTTGATGACTCCATAGGAGGATACCAGATCTTCTATTTTCAGAATCATTTACCCTTCCCCTTTCCCAAATAGGCTTCGATCACCAGTTCATTTTTCTGTACCTCAGACGGGGTGCCATGGGCTATCCTGGCGCCATAGTTAAGCACTGTAATAAACTCGGAAATATTCATGACCAGTTCCATGTCATGCTCCACCAGCAGTACCGTCAGGTCAAAATCCTTCCGGATCTTCTGGATAATGGCAATCAGCTCCTTCTTCTCGTCGCTGTTCATACCTGCGGCCGGCTCATCCAGCAAAAGGAGCTTCGGCTGGGTAGCCAGGGCCCTGGCAATCTCCAGAAGCCGCTGGTGGCCGTAAGGCAGACTCCCCGCCTGCTCGTCCTTTTTGTCCAACATGCCCAGATAATCCAGGATCCGCTCGCTTTCTGCCCGGATACGGGCATCCTCCTCCAGAGTCTTTTTGCGTTGGAATACGATGCTGAACATATTGGCCTTTGTCCGGCAGTGAAAGCCGGTCATAACATTCTCCAGGGCCGTGGCCTTCTTGAAAAGACGGATATTCTGGTAGGTACGGGCGATCCCCAGCTTCACAATATCATGGGGCGCTACTCCCTTCAAATCCTTTCCGTCAAAGGAAATGGAACCGCCAGACAGCTGATACACACCGGTGATCATATTGAACACCGTGGTTTTGCCTGCCCCATTGGGACCGATCAGGGCACAGACCTGCCCCTGCTGTATCTCCATGGAGAAATCGGAAACCGCATTGAGTCCTCCAAAGGTTTTGGAAATATGGTCAAGCTTTAAAAGTGCCATATCAGTCGCCTCCCTTCTGTTCCTGTTTTGACGGGCCGTTTGGGAATCCGGTCCGTATCCGGGCGTACACCTGCTGGAAGAAGGGCACCATTCCCTTGGGATAGTAGATGATTACCAGCATCAGGATCACTCCGAAGATCACAAGACGCAGGGAGCCAAGAGCACGGAGGGCCTCAGGAAACACTACCATTACAAATCCTCCTACCACCGGCCCCAGATAGGTACCCAGACCGCCGATGATGGCTGCCCATAGGATAAAGTTCGACTCATTGGCAGTGAAAGAATCGGGACTTATGTAACCGGTTAAGTGAGCGTACAGGACGCCCGCGACGGCAGAATACACGGCACTGGTAATAAAGGCCATGATCTTGTAGCGGGTAATGTCAATGCCGGTCAGCTCCGCCGCCTGATCATCCTCCCGGATAGCGATGAAGGCGCGGCCCACACGGCTCTGCATCAGGATCCGCTGGTAGATAAGCCCCAGAGTGGCAATAGCAAAGATAAAATAATACCACTGGGTCTTGGTGGCCAGCTCAAAGCCCAGGATGCTCACGGTCTTTATGCCGGTGATCCCCGAGGGCCCCCTGGTAAAGCTGACCCAGTTGTTCATGACCAGACGGAATATCTCGCCGAATCCGATGGTAAGCAGAGTCAGATACCCGCCTTTAAGACGCAGGGCCGGGATAGCCAACACCAGGCCGAAGATGCAGGCCACCAGGATGGCGCAGGGCAGAGTCTGCCAGAAGCCCCACCCCAGATACATGCCGATCAGGCCGGTGGTGTAGGCGCCCACTCCATAGAAGGCCGCCTGACCCATGGACAGCTGGCCGGCAAACCCGGTCAGGATATTGGAGCCGGTGGACAGAAGGATATACACGCCCACCAGATCCAGTACACGGATAAAATAGCTGTTGGGCAGAACAAGGGGAAGCAGGATCACCACTGCGGCCACCACTGCCCATTTCAGCAGAGCGCCGGATTTCATATTTGTTTTCATAAGGGTTCCCTCCTTACATCTTCTGCTCTGTCTTCTTGCCCAACAGACCGTTGGGGCAGAAATAAAGCACCAGGATCAGCACCACAAAGGATATCACGTCCTTGTAGGCTGTGGCGATGTATGCGCCGCCGATAGCTTCGATGATCCCCAGTATCAGGCCGCCCACAAAGCCTCCTGTGATACTGCCAAAGCCCCCCAGGATCGCGGCGGCAAAGCCCTTGGTGGCCACATTGGTCGCCATGGTGGTACTTACATAAAAGATCGGCGACATGAGAATCCCCGCTACCGCCGCAAAGGCAGCGCTGATCCCGAAGGTCAGGAAACGGGTGAAGGACACGTTGATGCCCATCATGGTAGCACCCTCAGCGTTGGAGGCCGCGGCACGCATACATTTACCGATCTTTGTCTTGTAGAAAAACAGCTGGAGCACTCCCACGAAGAAAGCGGCAATGGCAAGCATTCCGATACACTGGGGCAGGATGGTGAAGCTTCCGATATGGATGGGCTTCATACTGAACAATGCAGGGAAGTTGTGCTTCTGGGCGCCCCAGATGCCCACCGCCGAATTCTTCATGATAAAGGACACTCCCACCGTGGCAATCAGCAGATTGGAAAAGGATCCATATTCCAGCTTGCGGTAGACGAAGCGTTCCAGGCAAAGGCCCAGCGCTGCCGAAATAAAGGGTGCAATCAGGATGGCTGCCCAGAGGGGAAGCCCTGCGCTGTAGATCGTGAGGCAGAAAAATGCCGACAGCATGATCGTATCGCCGTGTGCGAAATTCATCATGCCCATTGCTTTGTAGATCATGGAGACGCCTACGGCCAGCAGGGCGTAGATACTTCCCATAGTCAGGCCATTAAGCAACTGTTGAATAAACATGGATCCGTTTCCTCCTCTTTCACCGTCAGTCGCACAGAACCTGCTGTCCGTTCTCGATTTTTATCATCTTGCAGGTCTTGCTGACATTGTTGGTGTTGTCAAAATTCATCACGCCGGTCAGGCCGTCAAAATCCTTCATCTCTGTCAGAGCCTTCTGGATAGCCTCCCGGTCAATACTCTGGGCCCGGGTCACTGCATCTGCGATCATGTAGACCGTGTCATAGGCCTGGGGCGCGTTCTGGTCATAGGAAGCCTTGTAAAGCTCGGTATATTTGGCATCAAAGGCCTGAACCTTCTCATCCGGGTCCGCGGTGGTATAGCAGGTAGAGAGCATGATCCCTTCCACGAACTCGCCCCCCATCTCGGTTAAGTAGGGGCTGTTGTAGCCGGTTCCCATGACCGGGATCTCCACCTCATACTGGGCCATCTGCTTGCACATAATGGTGACTTCCTCATAATGGCCCCACACAAAGATGGCATCCGGAGCCTCCTCCTTGAACTGGGTCAGCTGGACGCTGAAGTCCACATCCCCTACATTGTAAGCCTGGGCGTCGATGATCTCCACATTGTACTGACCCGCATAGTCCTGCAGCAGCTGGTAGCCGCCGTTTCCGAAGTCATTGGACTCATAGAGCACTGCGATTCTGGAACCATTCATGGCCCCGGTGAAGTAGTCATACAGGCAGACCACATTGCTGCTGTCGGTGACGGCTGTACGGAAGAAATATTCATTGCCCTGCTCTGTAAGGGAAGCTGCCGTGGATGCGGGAGCCAGCTCCGGACATCTGGCGGCCCTGGTTACTTCCATATCTGCCAGACAGCAGGAGCTTGCCGTGGAGGAGATCACCACATTGGCATTGTCCTGGTTGCAGAGCTTCTCCATAACATTGACAGATGGGAAGGATCATTCTGATTGTCTTCTGTGATCAGGCGGATGGTCCATTTGCCGTCAATTCCGCCTGCCTCGTTGATCTCATCCACAGCCATCTGGACACCATTGCGGACGATCTCGCCGCCTGCCGCGGAAGTACCAGTCAGCGGTACGGCAAAGCCCAGCACCAGCTCGCCTCCCTCCTGGGCCTCTGCCCCGCCTTCACTTTTCTCACTGCCTGCGGCAGGGGCTGCTTCCTGGGCCGGTGCGCTGCCTGCTGCTGTGGTGGGAGCGGAAGACGCGCCGCCGGAGCAGGCTGTCAGAGATAATCCCATGGTCAGTGTGAGTGCTGAAAAAATTTTCTTTTTCATTTCGTTCCTCCTTTTAATAGAAAATGTTTTTTCATGACCGCTTTAGTATCTGACGGTCATATCTTCTATCACAACCGGTCTGGCCGGATTGCTAACCTGTCAAATCCCGTTCTGAACTGTTACACTATCCGGGCTGTTACAGAAAGCCTGCCAGCCCCTGGTATAAACACGTGTAGATATTGGATAAGAAAAATGCTGCTGCCCCATGAACTGTAATCATATTCCGCCAGATGTGCGTCACTGTTTGTGGGAAATCCGGCCCAGAAGAAGGAGACGCAGCGGGCTGCGTTGACTGAATTGGGGCCAGATATACCGCCAGATGGGACGCGCAAATAACGGGAATGAATTTTCAAATATGCTCCGGCAGCAGACATAAAAAGATACCTGTCCAATTATAAAATTCCATGTTCTGCCTCACAAGGTTCCACCCCTTGTGCTATGCGCTGCCCCGCACCACCAGACGCACCGGGAATGTTCTGGCCTGCGGCTGGCCGCCGCTTGCGATCAGCCTCAGGGCATCTGCAATGTTCACTGCAAAATCCTCCACACCTGCATCAATGGTTGTAATCTGGGGTGTGGTGATCCGTGCACTGGAGACATTACCCCAGCCTACCACACTGACCTCCTCCGGAATCCGCACATCCAGCAGTCTCAGATGCTGCATCAGCTGTGCCGCTATATCGTCCTCTCCCACCAGAAACGCAGTCGGTCTCTGATCCGCCGGCAGCACACGCATCATCCAGGTGACCTCCGTCTCAATAGCAGACATACTCTCCGTACTGGTACACACATAGGCCGGATTCTCAGGAAGTCCGTTGGCCCGCAGCATATCTTCATAGGCCCTGATGCGGAAATCATTGCCCCCCAGTCCCTGGGTCTGGTAGTGAAGGGGCGGTATGTAAGCAATCTTTTTATGTCCCCGTTTTACCAGATGCCTCATAGCCTGACATACTCCGTCATAGAAATCCGGGGCCATGGATACGATCCGGGCAGACAATCCCTCATAATCACGGCTCCTATAAAGGATCACCGGTGTCCCGCCATCTACAATCCTATTCAGCTGCTGGGAAGAAAATCCGTTGCTGGTCATAAAGACCGCGTCGAAACGTCCGCTCATGATCCGCCGGATAAAGGAATCACTCCGCTGTGCGTAAAAAAGGGAAGAATAATAATCCATATTGAAAAGACGCACAGCAAGAGTTGCAAACAACTCACTCTGCAGGGAATCACCAATCAGGGCGATAGAAAAAGAACGATTGGTACGCAGCCCCTGGGCAAAACGGTTCGGCGAGTAATTCAGCACCCTGGCAGCCTCCAGTACCGCTTTTCTCTTCTCATCGCTGACATAATTGGAATTATTCAAAACATAGGACACGACTGCCGGTGAAACACCTGCCAGCTTTGCCACGTCATTCCGCGTAACCTTTGCTCCCAATTACTTACCTCCAGTATCTACACGTGTTTATATTGAATAATTATAATTTATCACGCCGACCTCTCTATGTCAATGCGCAGCACTTCCAAAAAAACACAGCGTATTTCTACGTTTTGCACTATAAACGGTTTACAAAGACTCCTGCTGCCCAGGATTCTCCGCCCGCGGCAGACCGCTTCAGCGATACAATTCCTATCCGGAGAGCTTCTTCTTTGCAAGACGTAATTTCCCATAAAGCAAAAGAAAGCAGCAGAGGGCCATTCCTTCGGCCTTCTGCTGCCTTTTACGTTTTTACTTTTGCAGGGGAAGCTGGATATCCATATTCACAGCCAGACCTCCGAAGCTTATGAAAAGTAAGCCATATAACGCACGGTCATAATAACCAGGGCCATGATCGTGGTGAAGGCTGCTGCCTGGATTCCCTCTCTCTGCTCTGTCCAAAATCTATTTATATTTTTCATCATGATAACTTCCTCCTTTTTGACTATCATTTTGTATCAGCCATTCAACTGATATGCTTATGATACTAGAAAAACAAGGAAGATATAAGGCATGATCTTATCCAAAATCTGGTCAATATTGACTTTTTCCCTTGATTGTTCCGGGAAAATGTCGTATGATGATCCCATGGAAACGATTTTTAGAGAGACCAATGTATCGCCGGAGCTGGGATTCCGGATTGATTTTGTAACCATGAAATACAACTCACCGCCCCACTGGCATCAGGACCTGGAGATCCTCTACATACTTAACGGAAGTGCCCTGCTTACCATGGAAGGAGAAACCTGGCACATCCATCCCCTGGACCTGATTGTCGTGGATTCCGCTGTGATCCATGAGGTGATCTACGAGCTTCCCCAGACTATGGGAATCTGTATCCATATTTCCAAGACTGCCCTGAGACGGTATCTGTCTGACATCGAACTGCTGCAGATCATCTGCTGCGCAGAGAAGCTTCTGCCAAAGCAGCAGGATGCATACAACCGGCTGTGCGGATATCTGAAGGATCTGACAGAGCTTTACTTTGTCCAGAAAACCAGCTATCCTTTCAGCAGCAGTGCCCTGATCCTGGCTGTCATGGCTGTGCTGGTGGATGAATTCAGTATCCCGGTCCCTGATACCGTCACCACGGCAGGGAACAGCCAGCTAAGCCGCATCGAACAGATCTTCCAGTATGTGGAACAGCACTACAGGGAGCCTGTGGAGCTTCAGGATGCAGCCGGTGAGCTTGGCCTCAATAAGGAGTATTTCTGCCGTTTTTTCAAGAAGAATACAGGAATGTCCTTTTTGGAGTATGTCAGCCATGTGCGTCTGAACCATGTCTACCAGGATCTTCTATATAAGGATAACAGCATCCAGGAGATCTTAGAGCAGAACGGGATTCTCAACAGCAAACGGTTCTACAGACAGTTCAAGGAGACCTTTCACTGTACACCCAGAGAGCTTAAGAAGCTCAGCAGGGATAATCCCTATCTGCAATAACGGCATTGTACGTTTTATTCATTGTATCCGTTAGGATTGTTCTTCTGCCATCTCCAGGAATCCTCGCACATCTCCCGGATCCCCCGGACAGCCTTCCAGCCCAGCTCCTTCTCAGCTTTGGCCGGATCCGCGTAGCAGGAGGGAATATCTCCGGCACGGCGCTCCTTGAAGACATAGTTGATCTTTAGGTCATTTGCTTCCTCAAAGGCATTGATCACATCCAGGACGCTGTAGCCGGTTCCGGTTCCCAGATTGTAGATCCAGACACCGCCCTCTTCCCCTGCCATCTTATCCAGGGCCTTGACATGGCCGTCAGCCAGATCCACCACATGGATATAATCGCGGATGCAGGTTCCGTCGGGTGTGTCATAGTCATTGCCAAAGACACCCAGACACACCAGCTTGCCAACTGCCACCTGGGTAATGTAAGGCAGCAGATTGTTGGGGATTCCCTTGGGATTCTCGCCGATCCTGCCGCTCTTGTGGGCGCCGATGGGATTGAAATACCGCAGCAGCATAACCTTCCACTCGGGATCTGCCGTGTGCAGGTCTGTAAGAATCTGCTCCAGCATTCCCTTGGTTCTTCCGTAGGGATTGGTGATATTGCCCTTGGGGCATTCCTCGGTGATCGGAATAAAAGCCGGATCCCCATACACTGTAGCGGAGGAACTGAACACAATACTCTTCACCCCATGCTTCCTCATGACGTCGCACAGGATCAGGGTGCCGGTAACATTATTATGGTAGTATTCCAGCGGCTTGTAGACCGACTCACCCACCGCCTTCAGACCGGCGAAATGGATGACCGCATCAATCTTCTCATTGTCAAAGACCTGGCTGAGCCCTTTCTTATCCAGAAGATCCACCTCGTAGAAGGACACCGGCTTCCCCGTGATCTCCTCCACCCGCTTTAAAGACTCCTTGCTGGAATTGCACAGATTATCCACAACCACCACATCATGGCCAACATTCAGAAGCTCCACACAAGTATGGCTTCCGATATACCCTGCACCACCTGTAACTAAGATAGTAGACATAACGTTCCCTCCTTCTTGTCCACGTCTTTTGGACATCTAGAGCGTGTTTGAAAATTGCTTTCCGGTAGCTTCCCGTTTCACTTTGTGGAACACCGCAGGCGCCCCTTGTGGAGATGCCGGGAGTGAATTTTCAACACGCTCTGGGTATCATTTTTATTATAGCTGTAAAGGCCACTGAAAACAATATAAAATTCTTGCATTTATATCAAAAATCATAACTGTTCGTAACAGTTCAGATACCCCCTGAACTGTTACGGCATCTGCCCATGAGAATCGCTACGCGATGGGGCAGATGCCCTCCGACCACTACGTTTTCGCACGGTCAGCGCAGCGAGTGCGCAGACCTGTCTGAACTGTTACAACTGTTCAGACGGACCATAATCTTAATGTAGTCCTCTGTTTTATCCCTCATGATTCCAAACCCCTTCCCCAGCTCTTCCAGGGAAAGTCTGTGGGAAATGAGACCGGAGGGGGTAATCTTTTCATGAGCCAGACACTTTAGAACATAGTGCCAGTCATCCCCGGGATCCTGGGTAAAGGAGGAATTCCAGGTTCCAGTAACAGTCAGCTGGTTTCGCAGTATCTTCCAGTAGGTCTGCTTGTCCAGAGCCATATCCGAATAGGGATTTCCCACAAGACAGATCCTCCCGGCCGCCGCTGTATCCTCCACAGCCTGGGCAAAGGTGGCATTCTTTCCCACGCATTCAAAGTATACATCTGCTCCGGCCCTGCCGGTGGCAGCAAGAAATTTCTCCCGCATATCCGGCTTACGGCTGTCGAAAAACTGCTCCTGGGACAATCCCAGCCCCAGAATGGCCTGCTTCTGGAATTCCTTATTGCCAATAGCCAGAATATTCTCTACTCCGGCTTCTTTAAGGAACATCACCAGCAGCAGGCCGATGGTTCCAAGACCGCAGACAGCTACCGTGTCTGTCCCGGAGAAAGAGAACCGTCTCATGGCATGTACTGCCACAGCCATAGGCTCCAGCATGGCCGCCTCCTCAAAGGTCACTGTCTTTGGAAGCTCCAGCAGATTCGCCGCGGGAACCGCCACATATTCCGCAAATCCTCCGTCCCTGCGTGACCCCAGATACCCATAATTCCGGCACATTTCATAAAGCTTTCTCTGACAGGGCATGCACTGGCCGCAGGGAATCAGCGGAAATACCCCTACTGGTTTTCCTTTCCAGTCACCAGACACCTTTGCACCGGTCTCCGTCACTACCCCGGAGAATTCGTGTCCTATGACCAGAGGATGCCTATGGGCCCCTGTCTGGAATACTCTGGGGATATCTGAGCCGCAGATGCCTGCTGCCTTCACCTGAACCAGCACCTCATCTTCCCCGATCACCGGCTCCGCCACATCCTCCAGACGAAAATCACCTATATCATGCAACACCCATGCTTTCATAATATGTCCCCATCCTTTCCCTTTATGCAGCAGTTCAGATCCCCCCTGAACCGTTGCACCTTTATGATCCCAGAATCTGCCGGAACCGCTCCAGATCATTCCGGGTGGTGATCTTGAAATTCCCCTCATCCCCCGGTATCATAGCCATATCCATCCCTGCCAGGATGGCAGGCTCTGTGGAACCATTGATCTGGAGAATCCGCTCCGGCAGAAGCTGTCGGTTGGCCTCCAGATATTTGCCCAGCAGAAATACTTCCGGCGCCTGACCGGCAAAAATCTCATTTCGCTTCAGCAGGGATGTGACCCGCTTCCCGTCAGTACTCAGATACACCGTATCCTTCATGGGAAGCACCGGCACCACCCCGTCATGTCCCTCCACAGCTGCCAGACAGTCGGAAATCTGCCGGACAGACAGCAGGGGACGGGCGGCATCATGAACAAATACCCTGTCTGGGTCAGCGGCATACTTCTGTATATCCTCCAGCCCATGGAGAATGGATAGCTGCCGGTTCTCTCCCGGAGCCGAAAAACCACGGAATTTGCCCATTGGATCCGCGAATTCAAGCCAGGAACCGATCTGCCCCCTCCATGCAGGATCCGCCACGATCTGGATAGCGTCAATCTCCTCATGGACAGATAAAGTCTCTATGGAGTAGCAGATCACCGGCCTGCCCCCCACCTCCAGATATTGCTTGGGAGTCTCTGATCCCAGCCTTAAGCCTGTCCCTCCGGACAGAATCAGCGCAATATTCATATCCTGATCCTCGATTCGTCAACTATGTGAAATTCTTTCTCCTGAACTATTACATCTGCTGCTCCATTCAGAAAACAAGATTGCGGATGTTCTGGAGAGTAGGACCATAAGGTCTGCCCTTGCCAAACAGCAGATTTGCCCCGATCACAAAACCCTTGACCCCTTTGGGGCCATACTCCATGATCTTGTCCGCCCCGCAGGCTCCATCCCAGTATATCTCAAAATCCATGTCCTCCTTGATAGCCAGAAGTCTGGTGATCTTCTTCCCTACATAGGGAAGATACATCTGTCCTGCGTTGCCTGGATTCACCGACATTACAAGAACCTTTTTCACGATCCGCAGCATCTCCATGACTGTCTCCACAGAGGTTCCCGGATTGATCGCTATCCCCGGAATCATATCAGCGTCAATAATCTGCTGCAGTGTCGTGGAGGGGTGGTACTCTGCCTCGGGATGGATGTATACAGTATCCCCTTTGCGCAGCTTCTCCAGAAACAGCCCGATCCTGTTGTTAGGATGCTCAATCATCAGGTGAACATCCAGCGGTCTGGAAGCTGCACCTGCTATGTACTTCATATCGTTAAGGGACATGGCAAAATTCGGCACATACCGCCCATCCATAATATCTATATGGAAGGAATCTATGCCGCCTTCCTCCAGCGCCTGCACTTCCTTCTCCAGACTGCCATAGTCGGCTGACATCATGGAGGCCATCAATTCAAAATCCATAATAAAAACTCCTTTTCTTCATAACTCACAACTGATGATACCATATCTGCCGAAAATACACAATCAAAAAGTGTTGCCGCCCAGGGGGAGAACAGTTTGTTCGCAACAGCTCAGGCCCTCCTGAACCGTTACGTTTGTCAGTGTACACGGGACGCGTCTTCTTGTCCGCCTGCACCAGTCAGGAAGCACCTGACATCCGCCTGATGACACAATCGATACTTCTTGGGCGTGTCTGAAAATTCATTCCCGGCATCTCCTCAAACTGTGACTCACATCTGCCAGAAAGCAATTTTCAGACACACTCTTGTCCAGGTTGACAAGTTCTCCCTTTTGCTTTAGAATTAGACAAATACAAATGCCGGGAGGTACTATTATGACAGCCGAACTCACCGCGCTGGGACTTTTTCTGACCGGGCTGGTGCTCTGTATCGTCAGCGGGGCCCATCTGCTGTATGCCCTTTTATTCGGAATGGTCTGTTTCAGCATCTACAGCATCTACAAGGGGAATTCTCTTAAAAGTACCTGCCTGATGCTGAAAGAGAGTATGGCGAAAATAACCAACATTCTCCTCATCTTTCTCTTCATTGGTTCCCTGACAGCAAGCTGGAGGATCTGCGGCACGATTCCATTTATCCTGCGTCATTCTATCCGGTTTATCCAGCCCCGTTTTTTCGTCCTCTGCACCTTTTTGCTGTGTTCGGTCATGTCCTTTCTCACAGGAACCTCCTTTGGGACCTTCAGCACCATGGGCGTCATCTGCATGCTTATCGGACGGACGGCAGGAGTCAGCCCGCTGCTCCTGGGAGGTGCCATCCTCTCTGGCAGCTACTTCGGCGACCGGTGCTCGCCTATGTCCTCCAGCGCCCAGCTGGTCTGCTCTGTCACAAAGACTGACATTTATTCCAATATCCGCCATATGATGCGGTCCGCTCTTGTGCCCTTTCTTCTAAGCTGTGTTTTGTATACCCTTTTTGCAGGCAGCCATATCACACCACCGGACACATCCTCTGCGGCCCTGTTTGAAGAATATTTCTCCCTGCACTGGAGTGTCTGTCTTCCTGCGGTGCTGATCCTCCTTCTCTCCCTGCTTCATGTGAAGGTACTGTGGGCCATGTCTGCCAGTGTCCTGACGGCTGTGTTCCTGGCTATCTTCCTTCAGGGAACTGCTCCGGCAGAACTCCTTGTCTCCCTGTATCAGGGCTACCATGCCCCGGAGGGAAGTGAGCTTGCCGCAGTCCTCAACGGCGGTGGTATCTCCTCCATGGTACATGCCGGGATCATTGTGCTTATCTCTTCCTCCTATTCCGGCATTTTCTCCCATACGCCTCTCCTGGCGCCGGTAAAGAGGATCCTGGAGAGCCAGTCTCTGCGCCTTGGGGCTTTTGGAACCACGACCCTGGCAGCGCTTCTATCCTGCGCTGTCAGCTGCAATCAGAGTCTGGGAACCATTCTCACCTGCCAGCTCTGCCAGGATCTCTATTCCCGGAGAGAGGATCTTGCCCTGGCTCTTGAGGATACGGCTATTGTTCTGGCCGCCCTGATCCCCTGGGGGATAGCCGGCGCCGTCCCTTTAGTCACCCTGGGAGCACCTATGGCCTCCATGGCTATGTCCTTCTATCTGTGGCTGATCCCGGTATGGCGGCTGGTATGGGAGCTGTGGCACATAAAAAGAGCCAGATATCAAAATACCTGACTCCTTTAAGTAACCGTTCAGATACACCCTGAACGGTTACTCCTCTGATACAATCAATATAGTGACTGGTAAATCGTGTCTGCCGCCATCCTTTGTCACATAATATCCGGTTCCAGCGGAATGATCACCGCTGCCAGCAGATAAGCCAGAAAGCCGGTTCCCGAACAGGCCAAAACCGCCCACACCAGGCGGATCAGGGTAGGATCCACATTCAGATAATCCCCGATCCCTCCGCACACCCCACACAGCATCCGATCACGATTAGAACGATACAACTTCTTACTCATATCCATAATTACCTCCTTATTGTACATGATTTATTGGACATCTGGTCTGCCCTGTGGGCGCACCTCCTTATTGTCCCCGCTAGACTTCATGTCAACGGCTCCTGAAAATCCACTATGATAATACCTGCATTACATTCCAGATCCACCTTACGTCCGGTCTTATGATCCAGGTGCTTCTCCATATCCAGCCCCTGGTAACGCTTCGTCTCCTGGTCATTGATCACGATGCTTCCAAGACTGCATTCCAGATCATAATCATACAGTTCCTCCTCCCCGGCCAGCCTGATGGCTGCCGTTCCGGCATCACATTCCACAGAAGCCTTCTCTGATACAATCGCCCGACAGCCACTTTTCCCGGCAGCGCATTCCAGATCCAGAGCCCGGACACTTCCGCCGTAGACCATGGTTGTACCGGCACTGGTCTCAAGGGACAGCTTATCCGCATAGATCCGTTCTGCCTGGAAGCTTCCGCCCTCATTCTCAATCTTCACCTCGTCAAATACCCAGGTGGCAGGCACATAGAGAACCAGATCCTCTGCCTTGCCCCTGGTGCTGTAGTGAAAGCCCTTTAGCTTCACCTCCAGACTCTCACCCTTCTGGATAATCTGGTATGTCCGCTCCTGATTTCCTTTGCACCAGATCCAGATCTGTCCGGGATCCAGCTTCTCCCATTCCCGTAATTCTACATGATTGCCGGAAAGATCCACCTCCAGCTTGCGGATATCCCTATAGACGCTTCCGTCCTCTGTGGACAGCTCCGGACTGCCTGGAAATACGCCTTCCTTCAGCCATGTCTCCTCATCCGGCAGTTCCGAATCTATGGAAAGTTCCATATCCGAAGGCACCTGGCCTTCTATGTACAGCTTTTCCTCCATAAGGGGGCTGCCATTGTCCGGCCCCTCTCCTTCCATAGACGAATCTGCTTCCAGAGGCACCTCAACTTCCTTAGGCAGCTGAACTTCTGTCCCCGCACCTGCCCCGGGCCGCAGCGGGTCCTGTTCCCAGCTGGCCTTGAACCTGTTTTCCCATTGATCTTCCCATGCCTGACCTCCTGCCAACAGCGACCGGATACCATCGACACCATGGTTACCACCCATGACCGCTCCTGCGGTCATAGTCCCGATCCCCAGAAGGCAACAGATAATGCCGCAGACCAGCAGCCATTTGATCAGTCTCTTCATGCCCTTGTCCTCCTTCCTCTGTGCAGCATCCTGCCCAGACAGTCTGTTGCCCTGCCAATACACTTAGGAATCAGGATCCCATAAAGCAGGATAGACAAGACGATCCCCAAAAATCCC
>Ga0137309_101405_pt1 | contig 16357 bp, 8 predicted proteins | sample NAcewiD2O_June_FD_97179 | JGI IMG/M metagenome (GOLD analysis project Ga0137309, IMG submission 97179) | Mouse cecal microbial communities from Vienna, Austria - N-Acetylneuraminic amended D2O_June | ecosystem: Host-associated > Mammals > Digestive system > Large intestine > Cecum | place... | reverse complement strand
CAACAAAAAGCAATGGATTGTGGACGAAGAAGCCGCCGCTGTGGTGAAACGCATTTTTGATTTATGTATCGGTGGGAAAGGTCCTATGCAGATAGCAAAAATCCTCAAGGAAGATAAAGTACCGACTGCCAAAGCCTACTATGCCGAGAAAAAGGGGAAAGCACTTCCCGAAAATCCGTACAACTGGAAAGACAGCACGATTGTCGGCATTTTGGAACGTATGGACTATTGCGGACATACCGTAAATTTCAAAAGCTATTCCAAATCCCACAAATTGAAAAAGCGGATTCCAACCACAAAGGAACAGCAGGCTATCTTTTTCAATACCCATGAAGCGATTGTAGAGGACGCTGTTTTTGAACGGGTGCAGGAACTAAGGGCAAACAAACGCCGCCCCACAAAGGCAGAGCGGCAAGGTTTATTCTCCGGCTTGGTATACTGTGCAGACTGTGGGAGTAAATTACATTTCGCAACTTGTAGGAGTTTTAACGGTTCACAAGACCATTACCGCTGTGCAAAGTACAAGAGCAATACGGGAAGCTGTACGGCTCACTTTATCCGCGAGGAAGTGTTGAAGCAGATAGTATGGAGCAGGATATTTGACGTGACTGCCCTTTTCTTTGATGACATTATGGCTTTCCATGAAATGATGTATCAGCAACGCTCCGCTGAAACAGAAAAGGAAATGAAGCGCAGGACGCGTGAAGTCGGACAGGCGTGGAAGCGTATAGCGGAACTTGACCGTATCTTCAAGCGGATTTATGAGGACGATATCAGCGGCGCAATCAGTCACGACAGGTTTTTGAAGTTGTCCGCAGAGTATGAAGCGGAACAGCGGGAACTGGAAGAAAAGGTCAAGACAGACCAGCAGGAAGTCGATACATACGAACAGAACAAGAGCGACTTTGACAGCTTCGCCGCGATTATCCGCAAATATGTGGGGATAAAGGAACTTACCCCCGCAATCGTCAATGAATTTATCAAGAAAATCATAGTCCATGCGCCGGAAAAGGTGAACGGGAAACGGGTACAGAAAGTAGATATTGTTTTCAACTTTGTGGGTGAAATCAATTTCCTTTCTGTCACACAACCGAAACGGCAAGGCGCATAGGAAATCGAAAAGACGGTACAGCCCTTGTAATTGGGGCTATACCGCCTAATCTGAAATTACTTCCCTCTAACCGCAAACCCTTGATTTTTCGAGGTTTTCAAGCTTCTAAAATACAACTGTGAAAAACGGCGCAAAACCTGAATCACTGAGGTTTTGCGCCGTGTACTGCGGATGGTGGGACTTGAACCCACACGAGGTCACCCCCGCAAGATTTTGAGTCTTGTGCGTCTGCCATTCCGCCACATCCGCTTATCCGGCCTGAAAAGTATTGAATACATCCTCTTCAAACCAGAATTAATCTTAACACATCCGAATCATTTTTGCAATACCTTATATCAGTTTTTTTCCAATCTCGAAGCAGTCGAAGGTTGCAAAGTAGTCGGCAGGGGTCTCCGCGCGGCGGATCAGTTCCACGCTTCCGTCCTCCCTCAGTAGAAGCTCAGCGGATTTCAGCTTTCCATTATAATTATACCCCATGGCAAATCCGTGTGCCCCTGTGTCGTGGATGACCAGATAATCTCCCAGGGCGATCTCCGGAAGCATCCGGTCGATGGCAAATTTATCATTATTCTCACAGAGGGAGCCTGACACGTCATACTTGTGGTCGCAGGGCAGATTTTCCTTTCCCATTACCGTAATGTGATGGTACGCCCCGTACATGGCTGGCCGCATCAGATTGACCGCGCATGCGTCCACACCAATGTATTCCTTGTGGGTGTGCTTCTCGTGGATGGCCTTTGTGACCAGGCAGCCGTACGGGCCCATCATGTAACGGCCCAGCTCCGTATAGATCTCCACGTCGCCCATGCCTGCCGGAACCAATACCTCTTCGTAAACCCGGCGCACGCCTTCCCCGATCTTCCGGATATCGTTTGGCTCCTGGTCGGGCGTATAGGGGATTCCGATCCCGCCGGACAGGTTGATGAATTTGATATGCGCGCCGACCGCCTTCTGCAGCCGGACTGCCTGCTCGAACAGCACCCTTGCCAGCATCGGATAATAGTCGTTGGTCACTGTATTGCTGGCAAGAAATGCGTGGATTCCGAATTCCTTCGCGCCCTTTTCCTTCAATATGCGGAATGCCTCCCCAATCTGTTCTGTGGTCATTCCATATTTGGAATCTCCGGGATTGTCCATGATATCATTGCTGATCTTGAACAGCCCGCCCGGATTATACCGGCAGCTGATGGTCTCCGGTATATGGCCGATGGTTTTTTCCAGAAATTCAATGTGGGTGATGTCATCCAGGTTGATGATGGCTCCCAGCCGGTCCGCCAGTTCAAATTCCTCCGCCGGGGTATCGTTGGAGGAAAACATGATGTCCGCCCCTCTTGCGCCGATGGCGTCGGACAGCATCAGCTCCGTGTAGGAGGAACAGTCGCAGCCGCAGCCATATTCCTGCAGGATCTGGATCAAAAACGGGTTCGGCGTGGCTTTCACCGCAAAATACTCTTTATATCCGGGATTCCAGGAAAATGCTTCTTTCAGCGCCTTTACATTTTCACGGATTCCTTTTTCATCGTATAAATGAAATGGGGTCGGATAGGTCTTCGTGATCTCATCTAACTGTTCCTTTGTTACAAATGGAATCTTATTCATATCTGCTCTCTCCTCATTGTTTTGTATGCAGTTACGGCTCACAACCTGACCGGATGCTCACAGTAATCGTATTTACACTTTTCCAGTTTATCTTGCTAAAGGATTATTTACAGAAACACTATAATCGTTAACTTGAGAATTGTCAACCTAAAAGTTATGCTGAGCGCCGGATAAATCTGCCGCAGTGTGTTACAGTTCGCGGCCGGTTGGGCCGTGGTTACTGTTCACACCCTGACCGGGTGCTCACAGTAACGGCATCCAGCCCATTGAAAAGTCGCCTCTCGGCGGGGGGGGGGTGGATGCCCGCCCCATCACTGAATTGGCCGGATGCCGTGCTGCAAGTGCACGACACCGTGTGAACTGTAACGGGCCGTGAACTGTAACGCCATGGTTACATGTCACACACCGACCAATCACTACGCTGATTGGTCAGGAGGATGCACATAAAAGCTGGGATTCAGGCCGTCCATTGCCGCAGACAATTTAAAATGACGGCCTGAGTTACAGGGCACGCCTGGTCAAGGTGTGACCTGTAACACGCCATGCTTTCTGGCCCGGCATTGACTTTTTTCATATTGTACAATATACTAAGTTCTGTGAGAGGGGAGAGAAAATCTCTTCTGCTCGGTTAAAGAAGGTGTATTTTTTGATTGATTATAAAGCGTTATATTTGAAAGCGGCTCTGAGAGCCGGCTTCATCCTGCTGTGCATGTTCGCCGTGATCACGGTGATCCTTGTGATCTGCATAGGGCTCCCCGAATGGCTCAGCAGAAAGATCGCCAGGAGGGCGCTTGCCGATCCGGAACCAGGGACGACACGCCCTGGCAGGAGGTGCGGGACCCGGATGGAACAGATCGAGTGGATCCGGTTTTATCCTCTGAAAAAGCGGATCCTGCTTTTGGTGTGGCTGTTTTTCGCGGTGTTTAGCGCCATGGCATTTCAGGTCTATATTCTGGCAGGAGGGGGGATCGCAGGGGATGCAAAGGATATCGGTTTTTCACTTTTCTTTTGTCTGATGACTGTTGTTACATTGGTACCGATGCTCCGGTATATCCTGTGCCCGTATCATTCCATGCCGGGTCTGAACCGGATCCTGTCCAAAGAGGAAATGGACAGCCTGATAACAAGAGAGCATTTTCAGCAGGTCCGGTTTTCCGATGAAGATCTGGACAGATCCCATCCAATCTACAGAAGCGCCAACTGGCTTGTGGCGGAAGGAACTGTTATTTCCAAAAAACTGGCTGTTATGGCTCATCTGGAATATGGATACGGTTTCAAGCGCCATGGGTTCCATCGGGTCCGGCTGGAGGTGTACTACCTCAATGGGCAGAAGATAAAGATACAGCTGGGGCGGTGGCCGATCGACAGCAGAGAACGGGAGAAGGCGAGGAAGCTTGAACAATTTCTGGCAGAGGAAAATATACGGATGGATGCTCTCGGAGGTATGGGCTGGAAGGAGAAGCTGCAGGATCGGATTGCGGGAGAATACGGATGCCTCCCTCCGGAGCTGGAATCGGAAGCAGAAAAGATCATATACTTATTGAAAAATGACACGTCTGAGATCAAGCAACACATTTTATAGGACATTTTGGAAGGATTTGGGTAAAAAGTGGTTGCAAAATCCACTCTGTTTTTGTAAACTCATAAGAGGAGGAAATAGATATGGATAAAATATTGATCGTTGACGACAGTGCCATCCAGGCAGCACGGTTAAAATCGATTTTAGAGGAAGATTATGATATTACCATCGCGCAGACAGCAGAGGATGGGCTCAGCTATGCAAGCTCCCAGGATTTTTCTCTGATCCTGCTGGATGTTGTGATGCCCGGGATGGACGGGTTTATGCTGCTGAAAAGGCTGCAGGAGGAGATCATAACCCGGAGCATTCCAGTAATCCTGATCACAAGTCTTTCCGACATTCAGAATGAGCAGCGCGGATTTACACTGGGCGCAGTGGATTATATTGCCAAGCCATTTCACCCGGTGATCGTGCAGGCCAGGGTCAATACACATATCAAGCTGTACAAGTATCGGAAGCAGGTGGAGCATCAGTCCATGACTGACCAGCTGACCGGGATTGCCAACAGACGGCGGCATGACCTTTACAGCGTAGCAAAATGGAAGGAGGCTGTCCGGCTCAAGATTCCATTTACCGTCTGTATGTTTGATATCGACCGCTTTAAGGCCTACAATGATACATTCGGACATCCCGCAGGAGACAAGGTCATCATTGCGGTGGCAAACACACTTTCTACCTATCTGCGGCGTACGACGGATTTTGTGGCGCGCTATGGAGGAGAAGAGTTTGTGGCGATCATCGTGGGCGGGGATGCCAGGATTAATTATGAATATATGAAGCAGATCCGCAGAGGGATCGAAGACCTTCAGATCCCCCACGCGCCGTCTGCCGGAAAACGGGTGACCGTCAGTATCGGCGGGGTCACTGTCTTTCCTGTGGACAGTGAGCAGTACCCTACATATCTGAATATTGCGGATACCATGCTGTACGACGCAAAGCGATTTGGAAGAAATCAGGTCGTGTGGTGCGGCGACGAGATGAAGCAGTGGCTGCAGACGGATGACGAGTAATATAGGGAATACAAAGAGCCCTTTTTTGAGAAGAGAGGGGCTCTTTTTTTCGTGCTGCCATTTTTTCATTCCGCAAAAAAAGTCGGTTTTATATAAAAATAGGAGGTAGAAAAATCTGCGGGAATCGTGCAGAATAGTATATAAACAGGCTGCTGTTAATGAACACCCAAAGGGTGTGAACCATAACATGTATAGACGGACGAGGAGGATGGAGATGAAAAAAATAAATTTGAACAAGGGATGGAAGGTATGGAAGGATCTGGATCCATTTGAACTGGTTTTCCGGGTGCCCCGGGATGCGGTCCGGGTGGATCTGCCCCATGACGCCATGTTCCATGAGGAGCAGAAGCAGGGGACGGCCAATGGAGGCTATACCGGAAATATTGACGCAGGCGAGTACAAATACTACAAGCGGTTTTTCGTACCCGAGGAATACCGGGGCGGACATGTGATGTTGCAGTTCGAAGGCATTTACCGGAATGCCGGCGTATTTGTCAACCAGTCGAAAGTGGGCGGCAGCGCTTACGGCTATACGGATTTTACCGTGGAGGCCGGGGATTATCTGAGATACGGCGAGGAAAATGAGATCCTGGTCACGGTAAAATGCGGCACCAGGAGCAGCCGTTGGTACAGTGGCGCGGGAATCTACCGGGACGTATGGCTGTTCCATGGCGGGGAAACTTATGTAAAGCCTTACGGCCTGAGATTCACTACTATAGATGCGGATTCCGAGGGGGCTCTGGTCTGTGTCTCCGCCCGGATCCACAATGACGGCCTGTCCGCGAAAACATTGGATCTCTTGGTCAGGGTGCAGGAGGTCGGAGAGGGAAAGACGGCTGCGGACCAGGTATATCCGGTCAGGATCAACAGCCGTTCGGTCCTGGACTTCCGGAAAAATATATACATAGACGGGGCGAAGCTGTGGGAGGAGGGCTCCCCGAACCTGTATCAGATCACATTGACGATCCGGGAAGGGGAAACGGTACTGGACGAGACGAGAGTGACCTCCGGTATCCGTAAGCTTTCCCTGGATTCCCGCCGCGGCCTGCGCGTCAACGGGAAAACCGTGAAGCTGCGGGGGGCCTGTGTACACCATGACCAGGGCATCTTGGGAGCGTCCGCCTATGAGGACTATGAGTACCGCCGGGTGAAACGATTGAAAGAAGCAGGCTTCAATGCCATTCGCTCGGCCCATAACCCGGCGTCCCAGGCACTCCTGAATGCCTGCGACCGTTTGGGGATGTATGTGATGGACGAACTGGTGGACGTGTGGAACAAGAGTAAAGTGAGTTACGACTATGCCATTGATTTTGAGCGGAGCTGGGAACAGGATCTTCGGCATATGGTGGATGCGGATTATAATCACCCGTCAGTCATCATGTACTCTACTGGAAATGAGATCTTTGAGATCTGTACGGAAAAGGGATTTGAGACCAGCCGGATGCTCAGCGATAAATTTCATGAACTGGATTCCACGCGCTATACGACCAACGGGATCAACGGCGCATTTGCGGCCGGGGATGGACTTGCCCGGATCGTGGACGATATCACCCATGGGGAGGCGGATACCGGAACCGGAGATGTGAATGTCTTTATGGCGGCGATGGAGAGAGATATGCCGGGTATCGTTTCCCACCCCATCATCAGCGGGATACTGGAAAAACTGGAAACCACCATGGACGTGCTGGGTTATAACTATATGACCTCCCGATATCTGAAGGATGCGGCAAAGTATGCGGACAGAGTGATGGTGGGGACCGAGACCTATCCAAAGCAGATCGCGGAGAACTGGGACGCGATCACCCGGTGTCCGGCGGTGATCGGAGATTTTACCTGGACCGGATGGGATTATCTGGGCGAGGTTTCTTCGGTATATCCGGATCTCATGAACCCAGCCGGAGACATTTCCCTCATCGGAAACCGCCGTCCTGTCTCTTATTACCGGGAAATCGTATTCGGGCTGACGAAGCAGCCTTGCATCGCTGTACAAGATCCGGCGAATTATGGAATCCCGCGGAATTTCGGGCCCTGGTGCTACACGGACTGCACCTTTTCCTATTCCTACCAGGGACAGGAAGGGAAGCCCATCATGATCCAGGTCTATGCGGGAGGCGATACAGCGGAGCTGTTCCAGAACGGAAAATCCCTTGGAAAACAGGCCTGTGGAAAAGATACCGCATTTGAGACACAGTTCCATACGGTATACGAGCCAGGAGAACTGGTTGCGGTTGCCTATGAAAATGGAAAAGAAATCGGCCGCGCTGCTTTAAGAACTGCGGGAAAACCGGCAGCCCTGGAGTTATCCGCGGAAACCTACGACACACTGGCCTTTATCAATGTGGATGTGGTGGACGAACAGGGCCTGCTGACAGCAGATGCCTCCACACCGCTCCATATCGAAATCGAAGGCCCGGCCCGTCTGCTTGGCTTCGGAGGACTGAGAGCCCGGCACCGGGGCGGCTATGAAAACTCAGATACGACCGCGGGGGAAGGACACGCGCTTGCGGTGCTGAGATTAGATTCGTCTGCAGAAGATCACAAACGTATTACAGTGAAAATTTCCGGAGAAGGTCTGACAGAAGGAAAGATTGAAATTTAGTGACAAAGATAAGTTCTCCAATAACGCAGCTCAGACAAAAATTTTTTCTAAGCTGCCGAATCAAAAATAAAAATTACCGGAGGAAACCAATACAATGAAAAAAGATTATGAATCCCATATTTTCGCACTGCTCTCCAAAATGACCTTAGAGGAAAAGATCGGCCAGCTCCAGCAATGCGGCCCTTCCCTGGTAGGCGCCTTTGACGTCTCCTTCGACGAACTGCTGAACATGATGTTCGACGGCCGCGTCACCAAAGAGGAATTCGACCGCCTGATGGGCACCGCCGAGCAGGACTTCCACGAAGAAGACCTGCGTGCCGGAAAGATCGGCTCCTACAACGGGATCGGGGATTCTGCCACCGCCAACCGTCTGCAGAAGATCGCGGTGGAGGAGACTCGCTTAGGGATTCCGCTTCTGTTTGGCTATGACGTGATCCACGGCTTCCGCACGGTGACCCCCATTCCGCTGGCGGAAAGCTGTGCCTGGGAACCTGCCCTCTGGGAAAAGACCGGCCGGGTGGCGGCAGAAGAGGCCACTGCGGCAGGCGTGCATCTGACCTTTGCTCCCATGGTGGACGTGGCCAGGGACGCCCGCTGGGGCCGAGTCAGTGAAGGCGCCGGGGAGGATGTGCTTCTGAACAGCGCTTACGGCGCGGCAAAAGTCAAAGGCTTTCAGGGGGACGACCTGTCCAAACCGGATGCCATGGCCGCCTGCGTGAAGCATTTCGCGGCTTACGGCGCGGGAGAGGCAGGACGGGACTACAACCGGGTAGACATGTCCATGCAGAGGCTGTGGGAGGAATACATGCCGCCCTACAAAGCCTGCATTGATTCCGGCGCCAGAGCAGTCATGCCCGCCTTCAATGATATCAACGGCGTGCCCTGTACGGCCAATCCCTGGCTGCTGCGAGACATTTTACGGGAAAAATGGGGCTTCGACGGGCTGGTGATCAGTGATTCCAATGCCATTGCAGAGTGCGTGGACCACGGTCTGGCGGAGGATAAACGGGATGCGGCGAAGCAGGCCATTCTGGCCGGGATGGAGATGGACATGTCCTCCAATTCCTATGCCGAATCTCTGAAAAATCTGGTGGAAAGCGGCGAGGTGCCGGAGCGCGTGGTGGATGAGGCGGCAGCGGATGTCCTTCGGATCAAGTTCGAGCTGGGACTTTTTGACAACCCTTATCAGACCAGCGAAGAGAGGGAACGCGGCGCCATGCTGACAGAAGGCTCACGGGCCGTTGCCAGGGAAGCGGCCGTAAAATCTATGGTACTGCTGAAAAATGAAAACAAGATACTGCCCTTAAAAGCGGACGCCAGAATCGGAATCTTCGGCGCGCTGGCGGCAGATCAAGGGCAGATGACCGGAGCCTGGGCCATCGGGGCAAGGCCGGAGGACTGTGTCAGCATCGTGGAAGCCTGCGGGGCAAGGGGCATTTCTTATCAGTACAGTGAAGACGGGAAAGACCTGCTCAAGATCGCTGCATCCTCCGACGTCCTTGTGGCGGCCATCGGAGAGCAGAAGGAAGAGAGCGGCGAGGCGGCAAGCCGGGCAGACATTACACTGGGAAAAGAGGACCTGGCGCTGGTCCGCGATCTGCTGGCCACCGGAAAGCCGGTAGCAGTCGTTTTGTTCAACGGCAGGCCCTTAGCCATCCCGGAGCTGGCAGAGCATGTACCGGCTATTCTGGAGGCATGGCATCCGGGGGTGGAGGCTGGCCCGGCCATCCTGGACGTGCTTTTCGGTGATGTGAACCCCTCCGGCAAGCTGACCGCGACCTTCCCGGCGGCATCTGGACAGTGCCCCATGTATTATGCGCATATCAACACCGGAAGGCCGGGCGGAAAATCCAAGTTTACGTCCAAATACCTGGATGCCCCGGTGGAGCCGGTTTATCCCTTCGGCTACGGCCTGTCCTATACGACCTTTGCCTATGACAATCTGGCGGCAGAACAGACAGGGGAAGCAGTGCATGTATCGGTATCCGTGACCAATACGGGCAGCCGGGACGGGGACGAGATCGTACAGTGCTATGTACAGGATGTGGCCGCAAAACGGGTGCGCCCGGTACGGCAGCTCAAAGGGTTTGAGAAAGTCAGCCTGAGGGCAGGAGAGACAAAAACGGTAGATTTTGTGATCCCGTTTGCGGAATTAAGCTATTACGACTGGAATATGGAGGAGGTTCCCTGCGAGGGTATCTTGAAGGTCTACGTGGGAGGAGACTCCCGAGCGGAACTGACCCAGGAAATCCGCATATAAGAAAAGTGGAAGAAAAGTGTGCGTCTTGACGCACACTTGCGCCGGAGCGTGGCTGCAACAGCAGCTATTTTCCTAATGCGCACAGTGCGCATCCCCACGGAGCGCAGCTGCAGCGGATATGAAAAAATGTCGGGAAAATATGAAAAAGCGCCGGATTTGTACGATTTTAAGTAGATTGATGGTAAAAAACGTCGGGTACATATGAAAAAACTACATTCAAAAAGGGATTCCCATTGTGTATCATAGGCTTATAAGATACAGGGAGCGAACAGGAAGGACTGCCGGCCGCATGTGAGGAAGGGCGACGGAAAAAGGAATTGACCCTGTATCAAATAAAGAGAAAGGGAATGAAGCAAATGAGTAATGAAGTAACAAAAACCCAGGCAAAGCAAGGGAAACTCGGCAAACCATTTATCTGGTTCCATGCCACATCCGTAAATGGCGGCGCAATGGCGATCGCGGCGACAATCGCAAGTTATTTTTCACTGTATGTACAGGAGACCATCGGAATCACGGCCGCGCAGTTGTCGGTTATTTTGCTGATCTGTACCCTGTGGGATGCCATCAATGACCCGATCATGGGAGTGATCTGTGATACGGTAAAACCGAGATGGGGGCGGTACCGCACCTGGTTTACATTTACACCGATCTTTCTGCTGGTTGATATGTTCCTGCTGTTCAGCAACCCGGGATTCATCCAGGGAAGCCCGATGAAAAAATGTATTTACGTGTGCATTACATACATGTTCTACGGGATGATCGTAACGGCATATACCATGCCGCAGATGGCAATCCTTCCGGCTATGACGCTGGACGATGAGGAGCGCAATGATGTGGTCGCAAAGGGCGCTGGCGTATGTGCTTTGATGTTTACAATTGCTTCTACATTTTCCACACAGCTGGTTGAAATCTTCGGAAGCTACCGGAACCTGATGTGCTTTTACGCCGTATTCGCGATCATCTCCTTCTGGGGCTTGTACAAGACATCGGAAGAACGCTATGTCATGCCGAAGGAAAAAGGGGAAGGCGGATTGAAGCAGCTGGTTTACGTGTTCCGTCATAAAGAAATCTGGCCGGTGATGGTAGTATGGTGTCTGGCAGCGGTTTCTTATGGATTTATGTTCACCTCCTCCGTATACTATGCACAGTATATTCTGGCAGGGCAAAGAGTCGATTTTGCGACGATGGACGAGGCGGCGATCGGGGCAACGATCGGAGGCACCATTTCCACTTATATGGGATTCATCTCCATGGGCGCGCTGATTTCCATGGTGGTGCTGATGCCGATTTTCCTGAAAAAGTTCAAGACAGGATATAAGGCGATGATCATTTCACAGATTCTGACGATTATATGCTATGTAATCCTGTATTTTACAGGGCGTATGAACTTTATGTACTGCTGTATCCTGTCCTTTGTGGCAACGGCAGTAGGCTCTATGGTAAACGCGTTGGTGAATGTGCTTGTAAATGATACGATTGACTTCATTATGCTCAAGGAAGGAAAACAGCTGAACGGCATCATCTCATCCGTGAAGGGATTTGCGCAGAAGTGCGGCAATACCATTACCAATTCCGGTATGCTGGCAATTCTGGCGATCTGCGGATTCGACGCGCAGTTAGGACCGTTCGGACAGTCCCAGACAGCAGTTACGGGTACCAATATGGTTCGTTTTCTCGTTCCGGCGCTGGTTTCCGCTGCGATCCTGGTGATCATGATCTTCTATCCATTGAAGAAATATTTCCCGGAGATCGCGGAGATGAAGAAGAAAATCGCGGCAGAGCACGAAGCAAACGGAGCAGAATAGTATTGATATCCGATTGCGGATGGAAAGACGGGAATGGAGAGTATTTCACAGGGATCGACCGGTGGGATACTCTTTTCCCATATCCGCAGATTGCAGATTTGGGGAGAAGAGGAGAGGAGAAAAGAAATGCAGATACAGGATTTAAAAATCAATGGAGTAAATAATCCGGTGGGATTCCACATGGACAGTATCATCTGTTCGTGGAAAGTAACACATACGAAGAGTCAAAAACAGGCAAATGCGAAAATAGAGGTCAGTGCAGATGAAGATTTTTGCAAAATAATTTTCACAAAGGAAGGAGCGGACTTAAAGCAGCAGGGGGAAACCCTGCGTATGGAGCTTAAGCCCAGGACAACGTATTATTACCGTGTTGCGGTGACCGGGGACCAGGGGGATTCGGCGGTCAGCGACACTTACATATTTGAGACCGGAAAGATGGGGGAGCCGTGGAAGGCACAGTGGATCTCGGCGGAAAAAGAGGACTGGTTTCACCCGGTGCTCCGCAAAGTATTTTCCGTGGAAAAGCCGGTCAAAAGGGCCAGGATCTACGGCACCGGCGTAGGATTGTTCGAGTTGTATATGAACGGGGAAAAGCTGGGGCAGGAATATCTTGCTCCCTATGTGACCCAGTATGAGACCAACATCCAGGTGCTGACCTTCCCGGCGGAGGGATTGGCGCAGGGAGAAAACACGCTGGAATTTCTCCTTGGAAAAGGCTGGTACATGGGTGTATTCGGCCTGGAGCTGCAGAAACACAACTACGGGGACCGGATGGCGGCGATCGGGGAGCTGCACATCGAATACGAGGACGGCACAGAGGATCTCATCTGTACGGACGGAAGCTGGGAATACAGAGGCTCTATGATCGAGGATTCCGGCATTTATGACGGGGAAATCTATAATGAACTGCTCTGGGAGGGGAAGGAAAATCTATGGAAACCGGTGAATGTCCTGGAGCATCCGGAGGAAAATGAGGGGACGGAAAATCTGGTGAAGAGTCACCTCATGGATCGCTTAAGTCTTCCGGTGCTGGCTATGGAAGAACTGGCGGTACAGGAGATCATTCACACCCCGGCGGGAGAAACCGTGCTGGACTTCGGACAGAACTTTGCCGGATTTGTGGAATTTGACGCGGCGTTTCCGAAGGGGACGAAGATCACGCTGGAATGTGCCGAGATCCTGCAGGAGGGGAATTTTTACCACGGCAACTACCGGGACGCAGTATCCACATTTACATACATTTCCGACGGCACAGCGAAAAAAATCCGGCCCCATTTTACATTTTTCGGATTCCGCTATATCCGTCTCACCGGATGGCCGGGAGAATGCAGAAAAGAAGCGTTTACAGGAAAGGTGCTGTATTCGGACATTGAGCGGACCGGATATATCCGGACGAACAATGAGAAGATCAACCGCCTGTATGAAAATACAGTGTGGGGTTTAAAGGGCAATTTCATCGACATGCCCACGGACTGCCCCCAGAGAAGCGAACGCCTGGGCTGGACAGGCGACGCCCAGGTCTTTGCGCCTACGGCAAGCTACCATATGGATACCAGGGCATTTTTCCACAAATTCATGAAAGATCTGCGGGATGAGCAGAGGTTTTTAGACGGTGGGATTCCCAACTATGTGCCCAACATCGGACACAAGCCGGACTGCGGGAGCGTGTGGGGGGATGTGGCCACATTTGTTCCCCATGTGCTGTATCGGTATTACGGAACCGCCGAAGAGCTGGAGTATTGCTACCCGTTGATGCGGGACTGGGTGGAGTATATCGACCGGCAGGATGCGGCCAGGGGCGGCAGGCAGTACCTGTACAACTTCGGATTTCATTTCGGGGACTGGCTGGCACTGGACGGGCCGACGCCTACCAGCTTCAAGGGCAGCACCAACGACGACTTCATTGCCTCCGTTTACTATTACCGCTCCGTGCAGATCGTCCGGGAGGCGGCCGGGCGTCTGGGAAAAACGGAGGACGTGAAGCGGTATCAGAAACTGGAGGAGAAGATCTATGAAGCGGTTCTGCGGGAGTTCTATACACCCAGCGGCAGGCTTGCCATTGATACCCAGGCGGCTTATGTGATCGCACTGAAATTCCATGTATACAAGGATCGCCAGAAGCTGATCGGCCAGTTTAAGCAGCGTTTGATGCAGGACTGCCATCAGATCAAATGCGGCTTCGTGGGGGCGCCCCTTTTGTGCACCGTGCTGGCGGAAGCCGGATTGTTTGAGCTGGCCTATGATTTTCTCTTAAAGGAAGGTTTCCCAAGCTGGCTCTACAGCGTCAACCTGGGGGCTACCACCATCTGGGAGCGGTGGAACTCTGTGGGAGAGGACGGGACCATCAGCGACACCGGGATGAACTCCCTGAACCATTATTCTTACGGCTCCGTGATGGAATTTGTATACGCTTACGCAGCCGGCATCCGTCCGCTGGAGCCGGGATTTGCAAAAGCGGTGATTGCGCCCCATCCGGACATCCGCCTGAGAAAAATGGAATGCAGTTACAATTCGGTTTCTGGAAACTATGTCTGCAATTATGAGATCTGCAGGGACGGAAAGATGCGCGTGCAGGTGGAAGTGCCGTTCAACTGTGAGGCGGTTGTGGAGCTTCCGGGCTATCCGGAAAAGAGCGTGACACTGGGGGCGGGGGCCTATGAATACTGCTATGTTCCGGAGACGGATTATCGGAAGCCATACAGCAAGGATACCACGTTGAACCGGATTGCGGCGGATGGAAATGCTATGAAAGTGCTGGCAAAATATGCGCCTGCAATTGCGGGAATCGCAGCGTCCGGCGATCCGGAGCTGGGGGCGAATACGCTGGAGGATATTTCCCATAAGGGATTTCTGCCTTTTGAGCCGGAGAAGCTGTGGCAGGCGGTTGAGGAATTGTCGGAGCTGGCTGTGGAGTGACGGATATGGGTTAGAGCCATTTGGCGCTGACTGTATATGCAATGTTTGGAACAGGATCGCTCAGGCGCTGCGCGGTTTTGTTCTGTAAAAAAGAAAAGGAGAAAAAGCGATGCAGAGTAATGTAATCTATTTATATGACGACAGGAAGGATGTTACATTGACAACATACATCTTGCAGGATTCCCCGGAGCTTCTGAACGGGAAAGACCGGCCGGCAGTGATCATCTGCCCGGGCGGCGGATATTTTAACTGCTCGGACCGTGAGGCGGAGCCGATTGCGTTAAAATTTGCCTCCATGGGATATCATGCGTTTGTACTGAGATATTCTACGTATTGTGAAGGCACGGGCGCGTTTCCGGATCTGTCGAAGCCTTTGACAGCGAAAGCACATTGTCAGAATCCTGTGCCTGTGCGGGAGATCGGACAGGCTATGCTGATCGTGCGGGAGCATGCAAGGGAGTGGATGGTGGATGTAGACCGAATCGCAATCTGCGGCTTCTCTGCCGGGGAGCACAATGCCGCAATGTATGCGGCAAACTGGCATACGGATATGATCAGCGGACATTTCGGAAAAGAGAAGGAACTGTTCCGCCCTGCGGCAGCCATCCTGGGGTATATGCTCAGTGATTATATCTACATGAAAGAGGCCGTAAAGGGCGCCAGTCCCATGGATCAGGCATTTTTTGCGGCTTCCAATACGGCGTTTTTGGGAGAGGCGGAGTCTTCGGATGAGGTTCTGGCAGCAGTGAGTCCGGCAAGAAATGTGACGGAGCATATGCCGCCTGTCTTTCTGTGGGCAACGGCAGAGGATGAACTGGTTCCGGTGCAGCATTCGATCCGGATGGCACATGCGCTGGCAGACAAGAAGATTCCGTTTGAACTGCATATCTTTGAGAAAGGCCCCCATGGTCTGGCGCTTTCGGACCAGTCTTCGGCAGAATCCCTGTCGCAGGTATATCCGGACGCGGCAAAATGGGCGGATCTGGCGGGAGAGTGGCTGAAACAGAGATTTGCGCTGCCGCTGCCGGATTAATCCTCTTTCGAGAAATTGCTGGAGAATGGTGGGATATAGAGGCTGATAAAAATAGATGAAAACATTGCGCATACATTTGATATTATTAAGAACTCAGCGGATGGAAATGAGTTTTATGCCAGACAGGCAAGAAATCGTATATGGCTTATTTGTGAAGAAAAACAGAAATTACCTGAGGAGACATGCGCAGTCGGGTGCTGAGAGCTTATGGATTATTCGGAATAAGTTAGCTCTAATATTTCACTGTCCGTACAAAAAAATCCAAACTACTTTATTCAAAATCTGCACATGTAAAAGATGCGGAAAAAGTGGTTTGGATTTATACTTATATTGTGCTAAATAATTTGGGCAGCAGTCCAATAAAGCAAGTATATATGCCATGAATAGTTTCATCAAAATCAAATTACCGTTTTTTATATATTCTAACACGATCACTTTACACTGA
>Ga0137309_101403_pt1 | contig 16390 bp, 15 predicted proteins | sample NAcewiD2O_June_FD_97179 | JGI IMG/M metagenome (GOLD analysis project Ga0137309, IMG submission 97179) | Mouse cecal microbial communities from Vienna, Austria - N-Acetylneuraminic amended D2O_June | ecosystem: Host-associated > Mammals > Digestive system > Large intestine > Cecum | place... | reverse complement strand
TAAAACTGACGAGAGCAGGTATTTCCCTCTATCAGGATGCAAAGTATATTATCGGGTATTGTAAGGACTCCGTGACAAGGGCAAAAAATGCCATGCAGGAGGACAAATCTGTTATTCGTATTGGGACATCTCCGATGACACCGGCACAGATTCTTGTGGAATTATGGCCAAAAATCCATAAACAAAGCCCGGAGATTAAATTCCATCTGGTGCCTTTTGACAATACGCCGGAAAATGCAAGGGAGATATTGGCAAACCTTGGCCAAAACATAGATGTGGTGGCAGGGATTTTTGATGAGACAATGCTTAACCTGCGTAAATGTGACGGGTTTGAGATTAGCAGGGAGCCGCTCTGTTGTGCAGTGTCCGTCCATCACAGACTGGCAGAGAAGAACCGGCTTGCGGTGGAGGATATGTACAGGGAGAATCTGATGTTGATGCATCGGGGATGGAGCCGCTATGTAGATGAACTTAGGGATTATATTTGGGAGAATCATAGTGAAATCAATATTGTGGATTTTGACTTTTATAATGTAGATATTTTTAACCGTTGTGAAAACAGTAATGATATACTGATGGCGACAAAGGCATGGGCAAATGTACATCCGTTGTTAAAGATTATTCCGGTGGAATGGGAGCACAGTATTCCATATGGGCTGCTCCATTCAAGAGAACCGTCAAAAACGGTACAGAACTTCCTGACAGCAGTGCAGACGGTATTGCATTGAATAATAGAGTTAAAACCTTTGGGTATAAACTGATGAACAAAATGGGACTTCTTTTGAAGTCTCTCTTTTTTTATAATGTAAAGGAATCAGACGAACTGATCAGTAGGCTACTTATGTCTGTACGGATGTCAGCATTTTTGGTTGTTGATTTGAGTACAGAGTAAAATGGAGGATTGCTATGAATAATTTTATTTTTGAAAATTCTACAAAGGTTTATTTTGGAAAGGGGTGTGTGAAGGAATATCTGGCGTGCCTGACAGAAAAATATGGCGAACGTGTCATGCTCTGCTATGGCGGTGGTTCCATTAAGAAGAATGGGATTTATGAAGAAGTAACAGAGAAATTAAAATCCGCAGGGAAAAAGGTCTTTGAATTTCCGGGAATTATGGCAAATCCAACGTATAGGAAAGTGTTGGAGGGAGCGAAATTTGCAAAAGAGAACGAAATTGATGTAATACTTGGTGTCGGAGGCGGTTCGGTGATGGACTGCTGTAAAGCTATTTCCCTTGCTGCAAGGTATGATGGCGATGTTTGGGCGGATTTTTGGGCAAGGCCGGGCATCATTGATTTTAAGCCGCTGCCGTTAGGGGTTATTGTTACGGTGGCAGGAACAGGAAGTGAATGCAATGGCGGCGCCGTGATTACAAATGAAGATTTGAAAGTTAAGACAGGAAGGGATTATCCACAGTGTAATCCAAAATTTGCCCTGCTTGATCCGGAATATACCTACAGTGTTCCAGAGTTTCAGATGGTTTCCGGTGGGTTTGATACCTTGTCCCATATCATGGAGATTTATTTCAGTGAGCCGGATGAGGATAATGTTTCGGATGACATTGCGGAGGCACTGATAAAGAATGTGATCCGCAATCTGAGGGCAGCAGTTGCAGGTCCAAAGGATTACACAGCCAGAAGCAATTTAATGTGGGATGCTACGATGGCAGAGAACAGAATCATTAAGCTGGGGAAGAAAACGGATTTTGAGTGCCATCAGATGGAACATCAGCTTGGAGCTTATACAGACTGCAATCATGGTGCCGGGCTTGCCGTTCTGCATCCGGTGTATTACCGCCATATTTACCGGAGCGGGATTGCCAAATTTAAGAAGTTTGCCGTCAATGTATGGGGGATTCCGGCAGATGGGAAAAGTGATGATGAAATAGCAGGGGCAGGAGTGGAGGCATTGGCGGATTTTATCAAAGAAACCGGGATGCCGGCTACCCTGCAGGAACTTGGGATTGATGAGACTGTGGACTTGAAGGAAATTGCGGATTCCTGTGCGGTTGTTCCGGGCAGTTACAAAAAGATGACGCACGAGGAAATTTTTGAAATATTTCAGGAGTGTAAGAGATGAAAGGAAAGGTGAATGATATGAAAAAAAGTAAAACAAATGTATTTCGTGTACTGTCGGTAATTCTTATGCTTGTTATGGTGATATCTGCTGTGAATGGTAACACAGTAAGTGCAAAAACGGCCAAAGCGAAAACGGATAAAAAGAAGAATGTTGTGGTACTTTATTTTTCCGCAACAGGAACTACAAAAGGGGCGGCACAGAGGATTAAAAAAGCAACGAAGGGCAAGATGATTTCGATTAAAGCGGCTGATCCGTATACAGAGGCTGACCTCGACTATGGTGATGATGAAAGCCGGGTAACAAAGGAGCATGAATCCGCAGGCAGTCCTGCGAAAAGCAGTGTGCGTCCGAAAATTTCTAATCTGAAATCCATAAAAAAGGCTGTAAAAAAAGCGGATGTCGTGTATATCGGTTACCCAATCTGGTGGGGAGAGGCTCCGCATATCGTCTATACGCTGGTGGAAGGAGTAAGTCTGAAAGGAAAAACAGTAGTTCCGTTTTCCACATCCATCAGCAGCGGGCTTGGCAGCAGTGCCAAACATCTAAAGACAAAAGCAAAGATTTCATCGAAAACGAAGTGGCTGAAAGGGCGTAATTTTTATGACATTCCATCTCAAAAAACTGTCAATAAATGGGTGAAGAAACTCAAATATTAAGGCTATATCATAAAAGTTTTTGTACTTCTTTGATAAATTTTTTTGTTGCCGCAGTTGGCTCATTGGCATAAATCAGCCCATATGGCATGGTATAGTCTGTTTCCAGGGGAATAGTAATCAGGTTGGTATGAATATCAGAATAAACCGGCTGTGTAATTAAAATATAGGGGTTTACCTCGCATAAAGTAAAGGTGTCCACGCCATAGTAGGAGGAATCAATAATCTGCGTGGTAGGATAACCGGATATGATTTCATTCCGGAAAGCATCCAGTTCTTCGGAAACGCCTGCAATGGGCATGACGAGGTATTCTCCATTCAAATCCTGCATCCGCAGGATTTTTTCTTTGGCAAAGCGGTGGTTTTTGGATACGGCACAGCAGATGGGAGTGCAGGAAAGTTCTAAAAACTGACACAGCCCTTTCCATGCGGTGGAGCCGTAAATGCCTTCCCACAAATCATATTTGATTCCCAGCATGGCAAGGCTGCTCCCACGGTTCTGGTATTCTGCCATAGGGAGGATTTACATTTTTAATTCCGGGTGGTGTTCACAGATTTTAGCCCACAGTTCGGGGAGAAGCCTGCATTTATATAGGAGGGAGGTTCCAATCCGCACAGTGTTTTCAGAGGTTTCTGCCAGTTTTTTTGCCTTATTCAGTGCATCTTCGGACAGGCGGATGAGCGTCAGTGTGTCTTCATACAGGGATTTGCCAGCGGGGGTAAGCTTTACGCCGTGGTTGGAACGGGAAAACAACGAAAAGCCGCAGTGTTCCTCCAGCAGGTTGATTTGCTGGATAATGGCGGGAGTTGATATATAGGCTGCCTCCGCAGCTTTTCCAAAACTGCCGGCATCGGCAACCTGGATAAAGGTATCAAGATGGTGGTTATACATGGCAGTCCTCCTTTTATTTGAAATCTGTGTAAAGTCTTAACTTTATGCCATGATAACATATTCTTTCTTCCGAAACAAGCAGGATTTTGGTAATCTTTAGGTAAGGAATTGTTCCTGACAGGTTTTGAGAATGATATGGATGCCGGAAAAAAGGCGGCAGAATGGAGGTTTATGATGAAAAAGTTAGGTTTTGGCTTGATGCGTCTCCCTCAGCTTGATGCGGATAATTACGGAAGTGTGGATGTGGAACGGGTAAAGAAAATGGCAGATTTGTTTATGGAACATGGATTTACTTACTTTGATACGGCAGCCCCCTACCATCAGGGCAACAGTGAGGTTGCTTTCCGTGAGGCGGTGGTAAAGCGTTATCCCCGTTCTTCCTACACGATTACGGATAAATTATCCCTGTTTATGATTCGTGATGAAAAAGAAATCCCCGGATTTTTTGAGGAACAGTTGGAACGGCTTGGCTTGGATTATATTGACTACTACTGGCTGCATGGGCTGGGAGAGCCGGCATACCGGCAGGCAGAGGAAATGCATGCTTTTGAGTTTGTACAGGAGAAGAAAAAGGAAGGGAAGGTAAAACATATCGGATTATCCTTCCATGACAAGGCAGAATTATTGGATGAGATACTGACGAAACACCCAGAGATGGAGTATGTGCAGATTCAGTTAAATTATCTCGACTGGGAAGATGCCACCGTGGAATCAAGGAAATGCTACGAGGTGGCAACAAAGCACAGAAAGCCTGTGATTGTCATGGAGCCGGTAAAGGGAGGAAGCCTTGTGAATATCCCGGAGGAAGCGGCAAAGCTGTATCAGGATTATAATCCGGAATATTCCCTTGCTTCCTGGGCCATCCGTTTTGCCGCAACCCCGAAAAATGTCATGATGGTGTTATCCGGCATGAGCGATGAAGCACAGATGGAGGACAATATCAGCTACATGAAGGAGTTTGAGCCGCTGAATGATGAGGAACAGAAACTGGTGGAACAGGCAACAAAAATCATTAAGGATTCCATCGCCATACCATGTACGGCATGCCGTTATTGCGTGGATGACTGCCCGGAAAATATTGCCATCCCGGATTGTTTTGCTATTTACAATAACCTGAAACGCTTTGGGGCGGAACAGGGGCTGGTGGCAGGAACCTACTATGGAAATCTGACGCAGACGCATGGGAAGGCATCGGAATGTCTCAAATGTGGAAAATGTGAAAACCTCTGTCCGCAGCACCTTCCCATCCGTAAATATCTGGAGGATGTGGCAGGGGCATTGGAACATGCGTAAAGAATCCCGTATGGCAGGAAAGGCAGGTATCATTATGAAGAAAATAGCCGCAATCGTATTAAGCTGTATGATGTGTATTTCACTGGCTGCCTGTGGCAGCAGTGATAAAGGACGGACAGATACGGACACAGAAATCCGTAGTGGAGATGCAGCAGAGAATTCTGTAAGGGATGGTTCTGCTATGGAAACGGCAGATGTGAAAGAGGAGTCCTCTTTTAACCTTGAGACAGGAACGGTTATGTTAAACAGCGGATATGAGATGCCGGTTTTGGGTATCGGCATGTTCCGGCTGTCCCAGAGTGAGGCAGAAAATTCCGTATACTGGGCACTGAGCGACGGCTACCGCCTGATTGATACGGCAAAGATTTATGGAAATGAGGAGGGAGTTGGCAAAGGAATTAAACGGGCTATTGATGAAGGGCTGGTAAAGCGGGAGGAAATCTTTGTCACAACTAAAATGTGGACGGATGATTATGACGATGGCACCGAAGCCATTGAGGCATCCCTGCGGAAACTGAATCTGGATTACATTGACCTTATGATACTGCACCATTCCCAGCCGGAAAATGATGTTGACGCATACAAGGCGATGGAGAAGGCAGTAAAAGAAGGAAAGCTGAAATCCATTGGGCTGTCCAACTATTATGAGCCGGATGATTTTGACCGGCTGGTAAAAGCGACGGAGATTACGCCGGCATTATTGCAGAATGAAACCCATCCATACCATCAGAGCATGAAAATGAAAGAACATCTGAAACAGTATGGCACAGTGATGGAGTCATGGTTTCCGCTTGGCGGCAGGGGCAATACACAGCGGTTATTTGAGGATGAGACCATTTCAGAAATTGCAAAGGCACATGGTAAGACTTCTGCACAGATTATTTTACGCTGGCATTTGCAGGCAGGGAATATCGCAATACCGGGTTCCAGCAATGAAGATCATATTCAGGAGAACTATGAAATCTTTGATTTTGAGCTGACAGATGAAGAAATGGAGCGGATGACGGCATTGGATAAGGATGAACGGTTTGCGTCTTATTGATTTATGGATGGAAAGTGAGGTTTGGTATGAAAAAATTAAGAAAATTATTTGTTTTTGCACTATCTCTGGCACTGCTATTGTTGGGAATTGCTTTGAACGGAGTGGAAACACAGGCAGCAAGTAAGACGCATAAAGTGAAAGTCAGTTTATCCGGCACAAAAACAGTGCGTGTGAAATCAGGAAAAAGGAATGTTAAGAAAAAGACGGTTACGGTCAAAAAGGGAGATAAGATATATTTCTCCCATACAAAAAATAAGAAAATAAGATCTGTCGTATACAAGTCTATGAATAAAAAGTATGTGACCATTACGAAAAAGGGAAAGGCGGCAGCAAAGAAAGCAGGAACGGCGAGAATAAAAATCACCGTAAAACGGAACAAGGGAAAAGTGCTTTCCACATGGGTGAAGATTAAAGTAAAGGGACATACAAAACCGGAAGATAATACACAGAATCCATCACCGGCACCGGACAGTGACAAACCTTCCAATACGCCAACGGAGCAGCCTTCTGATACCTCGGATGTTCCTACAGTACCACCGGCAGATACGCCATCTGATGCCCCGGATGTTCCTACGACACCGCCAACAGATAAACCATCGAACAATGGGAAATCCTTAGTCCTGTATTTCTCAAGGGCAGGAGAAAACTATAACGTGGGTGTGGTGGAAAAAGGCAGCACTCAGATTGTAGCAGAAATGATTACAGAGGAAACAGGAGCAGATTTATTCAAGCTGGAAACCGTCAATGCCTATCCAGAGGATTACATGGAGTGTGTCACTGTGACACGAGAGGAAAAAAATGCAAATGCCAGACCAAGATTAAAAGCCGTGCCACAAAATCTTGCAGCATATAAAAATATCTATCTTGGTTATCCAATCTGGCACGCAGATATGCCGATGGCATTGTATACATTTTTAGAAAACAATGATTTATCAGGCAAGACAGTCCTGCCATTCTGTACCCATGCCGGCAGCGGGCTTGCCGGAACAGTGGAAACGATCCGCACGAAGTGTCAAGGTGCAGCAGTGACCGAGGGCTTTGCCATTGACGGAACCACGGTACAGGAGAACACAGAAGGCACAAAAAACAGTCTGGGCGTGTGGCTGGAAAAAGTAAAACCGCAGGAAGATACAAGTGGATTTGATTTGGAAAAAGGAACAGTAATGCTGAATAATGGTATAGAAATGCCGATTTTAGGTATTGGTACTTACCGCTTATCTGATTCGCAGGCAGAAAATTCCGTATACTGGGCGTTGCGTGACGGCTACCGTCTGATTGATACGGCAAGAATTTACGGAAATGAGGCTGGCGTGGAGCGCGGAATAAAAAAAGCCATTGGCGAGGGATTTGTGACAAGGGAGGAAATCTTTGTCACAACCAAAATGTGGACTGCCGACTATGATAATGGAACTGCCGCCATTGATGCATCATTAAGCAGGCTGGGACTGGACTATATAGATTTAATGATTCTCCATCATTCCCAGCCTTCCAATGACGTGCAGGCATATCAGGCAATGGAACAGGCGGTCAGTGATGGAAAACTGAAATCCATCGGGTTATCAAACTACTATACAGCGGAGGATTTTGACCGTTTGGTGAATGCCACAAGCATAGTTCCAGCACTGTTGCAGAATGAAACCCATCCATATCACCAAAGTACGATGATGAAAGAACATTTGAAACAGTATAGTACGGTAATGGAGTCGTGGTTTCCGTTAGGCGGCAGGGGCAATACACAAAGGTTGTTTGAAGATGAAACGATTTCCGAAATTGCAAAGGCACATGGAAAAACTTCTGCACAGATTATATTACGCTGGCATCTGCAGGCGGGAAATATTGCCATACCAGGTTCCAGTAATGAGGCGCATATACAGGAAAACTATGAAATATTTGATTTTTCATTGTCGGATGGGGAAATAAGGGCAGGCGAGCATACGCATTGTGACGCCGGAAGGTAAAGTGATTTACATTGATCCTTATGCGGGAGATACTTATCATCTATCCGCTGATTTGATTCTTGTAACGCATGGGCATTACGACCACAGTGACGTGGATAAGGTAAAAAAACGGCGGAAAGACTGCCGGATTATTACCCATAAGGAGGCGTTAAAGGACGGAAAGCATCAGGCCTTTGATTTGGGCTATGTCAAAGTGGAGGCAGTAGAGGCAGGATATAATGAGTGGCATGATGTAAAGGAATGTGTTGGGTATGTGCTGACGTTCACGAATGGGAAATCGGTCTATGTTACCGGGGATACTTCGACAACAAAGCAGATGCCACGCATGGCACAAATGAAAATTGATTATGCGTTTTACTGCTGTGATGGTGTGTTCAATATGGGACTGAAAGAAGCTGCCAAATGTGCAAAGCTGGTAGGTGCAAAGCATAATATCCCATATCATACATCAGCAAATACATTGGGACCAACCTATGACAGAAAACGTGCAGAAAAATTTGACGCACCAGACAGGCTGCTTGTGGATGAAGGAGAAGAACTAGCAATTAAGTAGTTTATGAGAAGAACATTCTCAGAATGGAGGGTTACTATGAAACGGTTAAAGAAGACGGCGGCATTGTTGTTGTCAATGGTACTTTTGCTTTCCGGTATAAACATAGGAAGAACGGAGGTACAGGCAGCAGGCGGTAATCATACGTCAGGAAAACTTGTGATAAAACTTTCCGGGGCGAATAAGGTAAAGATTTTGTCAGGCAAAAAGAATATTGCCAAAAAGACAATCCGCATGGAAAAGGGAAGTAAGGTTTATTTTTCCACGGCAAAGGACAAAAAAGTGAAATCGGTCACCTATCGTTCTATGAACAAAAAATATGTCACTGTTTCCAAAAAAGGTAAGGTAACAGCAAAAAAGACCGGGACAGCAAAAGTGAATATTACCGTCAAAAAGAAGAAAGGAAAGGCTGTTTCCACATGGGTAAAGATTAAGGTAGTAAAAGCAGAGGACCGTTCCCATGCCTTTGACTTAAAGAAAGGGACAGTCAGACTGAACAATGGAAAGCAGATGCCAGTTTTGGGGATTGGAACATTTACACTTTCTAATAAAGAGGCGGAAAACTCTGTTTACTGGGCTCTTCGTGACGGCTACCGCCTGATTGATACGGCAAGGATTTATGGCAATGAGACTGGTGTTGGCCGGGGCATACAAAGAGCCATTGATGAAGGAATCGTAAAAAGGAAAGATATTTTTGTCACAACAAAGATGTGGACGGATGATTACGACAATGGCACCAGTGCAATCAATGGTTCCTTAAAAAGATTGGGGCTTGACTATATCGACCTGATGATTTTGCACCATTCCCAGCCGGAAAATGACGTGAAGGCATATAGGGCAATGGAAAAGGCAGTAAAACAGGGGAAATTAAAATCCATTGGTTTGTCTAATTACTATACACCAAAAGATTTTGACCGTCTGGTAAATGCGGTAACGGTTGTCCCGGCACTTTTGCAGAATGAAACCCATCCATACCACCAGAGCAGCAAGATGAAAGAGCACTTAAAGCAGTATGGCACTGTGATGGAGTCGTGGTTTCCGCTTGGAGGGCGTGGGAATACCCAGAAATTATTTAATGACAAGACGATTAAAAAAATAGCAAAGGCTCATAACAAGACTTCTGCACAGGTGATTTTACGCTGGCATCTGCAAGCAGGGAATATCGCAATACCGGGTTCCAGTAATGAGGACCATATAAAGGAAAACTTTGAAATCTTTGATTTTGAGCTGACGAAGGATGAGATGAAACAGATGGGTAATCTGGATAAGGATGAGAGGTTTGCGGATTATTAAAGACTAGTACAACGAATATTAAGTAATTGGCAGTTTGACTGGCTTATTTTCCTGATAGCACTACTCCCCAAGCCTCGACGTAGCCACCGCTACGCCTGCGTTTGTGAAGCAGCACTCTCAGAAAAATCTTCTGCGTCAAACTATCCAAAACTTAATTTTCGTTGCACTGGTAAATAGTTTGGAGTTTTGTTTTATAGATAATCGAGGAGGATTGACATGAAACAGTTAGTAGTATTTTATTCCAGGGCAGATGAAAATTATTTTGGAGGGGAACTGCGTTATCTATCCACGGGAAATACGGAAAAGATAGCCAAAATGGTTGCGGAAATCAGGGGAGCTGATTTGTTTCAGATTGAACAGAAGGTGCCGTATGCCACTGATTATAACACCTGCATCGAAGAGGCAAAGAAAGATTTAAAGGAGAATATACGTCCGGAACTTGTCAGTACATTGGAAAGTATAGACGGGTATGATGAAATTTATATTGGTTTTCCAAATTACTGGGGAACAATGCCGATGGCGGTCTTTACCTTTTTGGAGCAGTTTGACTGGTCAGGAAAGACCATACATCCCTTTGTCACACATGAAGGAAGCGGTTTCGGAAAAAGCATGGATGATTTAGAAAAGGTGTGCAGGGGCGCTGTCTTTACAAAAGGACTGGCAATTTCAGGGAGCAGTGTTGATTATGCCAGGGCAAAAGTGGAAGGCTGGGTGTAAAAGGAAGAAAGGAATGTGGTGGCAGAATGAAAACAAGGAAAATAGGGAAACTGACAGTATCGGAGGTCGGTATGGGCTGTATGGCATTTTCCCACGGCTACGGAAAGATACCGGATGAGCGCTACAGCATAGAGGCTATCAGAAATGCTTATGGGCATGGCTGTACATTTTTTGATACGGCAGAAATATACAGTCCAGGCCTGTCGGGAACCGGGCATAATGAACGGATTGCCGGGAAAGCCCTGCATGACGTGAGGGAACATGTGGTGCTGGCAACCAAGCTGTTTTTAGAATGTCCGCAGATTAGGAATGGGGACAGTGTATACCATGCCGTCCGGCAGCATTTGGAAGCATCGATGGAACGTCTTCAGACAGATATGGTGGACTTATATTATCTCCACCGGATGGGCGGTGTTCCCATAGAAGAAGTGGCAGAGGCAATGGGGTTGCTGATGGAAGATGGGCTGATACGTGGCTGGGGCTTATCGCAGGTAGACGTGGATGTGATTGACCGGGCACAGCAAATTACGCCTCTTACTGCGATACAGAATATTTATTCCATGGTGGAGCGTGACATGGAGGCGGAGGTAATCCCTTACTGTCTGGAACATCATATAGGGGTTGTTCCTTTTTCACCGATTGCAAGTGGCCTGTTATCCGGGAAAATTACGACAAAAACAAAGTTTGAACGCTATGATGATGTGAGAAACTGGGTTCCGCAGTTAAGCAGGGCAAACATAGCGGGAAACCAGCCGGTTATTGATTTGTTAAAAGAATTTGCGGATAAGAAACATGCCACCAGTGCCCAGATTTCTTTGGCGTGGATGTTGCACAAATACCCAAATGTTGTTCCTATTCCGGGTTCCAAAAATAAAGGGCGTATCATTGAAAATCTGGATGCGTCTGAGGTGGAGCTGACGGAGGAGGAATTTCAGTCATTAGAGGAACGGCTGAACCGATGCAGGGTATATGGGCACAGGGGGTTCAGCCGCTGAGGAACTGTCAAAAAATATAATAGAATTGGAGGATATGGACAATGGAATATGTAAGTTTAAACAATGGTGTAAAGATGCCTGCGCTTGGGTTTGGTGTCTTTCAGATTGCAGATTCTGCTATCTGCGAACAGGCTGTATACGACGCTCTGATGTCCGGCTACCGTCTGATTGATACGGCAGCCGTATATGGAAATGAGGAAGCTGTGGGGCGTGCCGTGAAACGCAGCGGGATACCGAGGGAGGAACTGTTCATTACCACGAAGCTTTGGGTGCAGGATGCGGGCTATGAAAAAACGAAAAAGGCATTTGAAACATCACTTTCCAACCTGCAGCTCGAATATTTGGATTTGTATCTGATCCATCGGCCTTTTGGGGATTACTATGGGGCATGGAGGGCTATGGAAGAATTGTATGAGGCAGGGAAAATACGTGCCATCGGATTATCTAATTTTGGCAGTGACCGCCTGGTGGATTTGGTACTAAACAATAAAGTGGTTCCCGCTGTCAACCAGATAGAGTGTCATCCGTTTTTTCAGCAGAAGGCAGCGTTGGAATTTATGCGGGAATATCAGATTCAGCCGGAAGCATGGGCTCCGTTTGCGGAAGGCCAGAAAAACCTGTTTACCCATGAGGCGCTTTCAGAAATTGGGGAGAAATACGGAAAGAGTGCGGCACAGGTGGTACTCCGCTGGAATTATCAGAGGGGTGTGGTAACCATCCCGAAATCCGTCCATAAGGAGAGGATGGAACAGAACATTTCTATTTTTGATTTCTCTTTGTCAGAGAAGGAAATGAATAAAATTGCTGCACTGGATGAGGGTGTGACATTGTTTGGCTCCAATGAGGACCCCCAATATGCAAAAATGATTAACAGTGTAAAGATTCATCAGGATTAAGCCATGGAAGGCACGAAAGGGAATGAAAAGGAACTGTTTGAGAATATGCCTGTCAGGAAGGCAGTTCTCACACTGGCAGTTCCGACGGTGGTCAGCCAGTTAATCGTACTCATTTACAACCTTGCTGACACATGGTTTACCGGACAGACAGGAGATTCCCGGCAGGTAGCGGCTGTCACCGTGTCATATCCGCTTTTTATGCTGCTGGGCGGTCTGGGAAATCTGTTTGGCATAGGGGGAGGGAGTTTAATCTCCCAGCTGCTTGGAAGGGGAGAGGCAGAAAATGTCGGGAAAACAGACACCTTTATTATATGGGCATCCGGCATGGCCACACTGCTTTATTCGTTATTCATATTCTGTTTTGGTACGCAGGCGCTGTCCGTACTGGGAACCGGAGGGGAAACTCTTATATTTGCAGAACAGTATTTGTTCTGGACGGTTGTAGCCGGAGGGATTCCGATGGTGTTTAACCAGGTTCTTGCCAATATTGTCCGTGCACAGGGACGGGCGGGGGCAGCAGGCAGGGGGATGCCGGCAGGAGGAATCCTCAATGTGGCGCTTGATCCTCTGTTTATATTCGGACTGCATATGAATGTGGCGGGAGCAGCGCTTGCAACCTGTATCTCCAATGTGGTCTCCGTGCTGTATCTTTTGGGGCATATCATCCGTACCAGGAAGGAAAGCGCCGTACAGATGACGGTGTTTCCACAGAGAATTGGGCTTTCCTATGTGGCGGAGGTATTTTCGGTGGGGATGCCTGCGGCATTGCAGATTGTCATGGCGTCTGTATCCAACAGCGTAATGATACGGCTGATATCCGGCTATGCGGGGAGTGCCATTTCCGGGCTTGGGATTGCACAGAAGATTGAGATGGTTCCCTTTCAGATTGTACAAGGTTTATCGTCCGGTGTGCTTCCGCTGATTGCCTACAATTATGCTTCCGGTAACAGGAAACGGATGGACGGTGCAGTACGGTTTTCTTTGGCAGCAGGAGCCGCCATTTCTGTGGTTTTGTTTGTTATGGCAGAATTATCCGCACCGTGGCTGGTACGTTTTTTCATCAAGGATGCGGTTACGATAAAATATGGGGCAGTTTTTACCCGTCTGCGGTGTATTGCACTGCCATTTATCAATATAGAGTTTATGCTAATCGCCGTATTTCAAGAGATTGGCGGGGCGAAGCAGGCTTTTGTGCTGTCCTTTTTCCGAAAAGGGGTTTTTGACCTGCCGCTGATGCTGCTTGCTAATTTGCTATGTCCCATGTACGGACTGATGCTGGTAGGGCCGGTCATGGAATTTCTGGGAGCGTCCCTTGCCATAGTTCTGTACCGGAGGCAGAACCATGTGGGCCGGAGGGCAACGTAACAGAGCGTTTTATATAAAGATGGCGTAAAAAGATTTTGAGAGTCCGCCAATGCGGACAGATAGGAGAAAAAATGGGAAAGAAAAGAAAACTTGGACAGACAGAGATTGAGATTTCAGCAATCGGATATGGATGTATGGGGCAGACCCATGCTTATGGCGTAGTGGAGACAGAGAATGCCATGGTAGACCTTATGCGGTATGTCCATGAGGAAGGATATACTTTTTTTGACACAGCGCCGATTTATGGGGAAGAAAACGAGCGGTATCTTGGAAAAGCAGTTGCAGCTTTTCGCAAGGAGACGGTCATTGCCACAAAGTTCGGCATTGTGGATGAATCCTTTTTCACGGGGAATGAGGATGCCCTGGACAGCAGCCGCACTTCTATTTTGCAGCAGGTGGACGCATCCTTAAAAAGGCTTGGGACGGATTATATTGATTTATATTACCAGCACCGTATTGACCCGGAGGCAGAGCCGGAGGAAGTGGCTGAAACCATGCAAGAGCTGATAAAGGCCGGTAAAATCCGGTCATGGGGCGTTTCCTTTGCGCCTGAGGATTATATCCGGAGGGCCCACGCAGTATGTAAAATATCTGCTATCGAAAATATGTACTCATTTGTGGCAAGACAGGATGAGGAAACGTATTTCCCGCTCTGCGAAGAACTGGGGATTACCTATGTGTCGGCATGCCCTCTTGCAAAAGGCTATCTCAGCAACCGTTATCCTGCCGGAACGCAGTACCGGGAAGGCGACTGGCGGGCTGAGATGAACCTGTTTAAGAAAGAAGGGATAGATGCAAACCGGAACCTGATGGATTTAATCATGGAATTTGCGGGAAGGAAACGGGCGACGCCGGCACAGATTGCCCTTGCGTGGGAGATTACAAAGAAACCGTATCTGGTGCCAATTCCGGGAACAACCAAAAAAGAGCGGGTAAGGGAAAACTTTCATGCAGTGAATGTGGAGCTGTCGCCGGATGAGATGCAGGAAATTGAGGAAGCCCTGTCCCATATGGATATTGTGGGCATGGGACGGGAGTAATGCGGGTGCCTGTGGGCAAAAAAAATAAACAGAGGAGGTTGGACAAGTGGAACAGGAGAAAAATGATAGGAAGAAGATGCTGATTGTGTATTATTCATGGTCTAATGGAAATACGGAGAGGATTGCCGGGAAATTACAGCAGGCGACAGGGGCGGATATGGTAAAGATTGAAACAGCCGTTCCTTATTCAGGAAGTTATGATGATGTGGTAAAGCAGGGGCAGGAGGAAGTAAACCGTGGATATCAGCCAAAGCTTGCCTCGGTGAAGGTTACGGTTGCAGATTATGATGTTATTGCAGTTGGAACTCCCACATGGTGGTATACGATGGCTCCTGCAGTTTTGTCGTTTTTGAAAGCACAGGATTTTAATGGTAAGACGGTAATTCCCTTTATGACGAATGGGGGTTGGCCAGGGCATGTGATTAAGGATATAGAAAAAGAATGTAAGGGCGCTGATTTTGTCTGTGAAATGGAAGTAAAATTTGATTCCGCGGGCGGGAACCACATGGAAACTCCGGAGACAGACATTGATGCATGGGTAAAGAAAGTAAAAAGATTTTGTAGAAACGAGGAGGTTTAGGATGAAGAAAATATATGCGGTTTTTATATGTATACTGGTTGTATTCACTATAGCGGGGTGTGGAAACGATAGCCAGACAGGGAGCGGTAAAACCGCGTCTTCCGGCTCGGCTTCTAAACCAGTACAGGCAGAAACACAAAGTACGGGCGGAAAAGCATTAGTGGTCTATTATTCTGCAACAGGGAATACAAAAAATGTAGCAGATTATATTGCGGCTGAAACCAGGGCGGATGTGTTTACATTAGAACCGGCAGAGCCATACAGTGATGATGACTTGGATTATTCGGATGATGACAGCAGGGTATCAAGAGAGCACGAAAATGAATCAGAGAGGGTGGTAGAACTTGTTTCCACAACGGTTGATGGTTGGGAGGATTATGATATGGTTTTTATCGGCTATCCCATTTGGTGGGGGATTGCGGCATGGCCTGTCAATGGTTTTGTAGAGGGGAATGATTTTACCGGGAAAAAGGTAATTCCTTTCTGTACTTCCGCAAGTTCCGGGTTTGGTAAAAGTGGTGAACTTTTGAAAGATATGGCAGGAACAGGAAACTGGCTGGAAGGGAAACGATTCCACTCTGGCGCCTCGGAGAAAGATGTGCGGGACTGGATTGCTGATTTAGGCCTGTAAAGAAATGACATGAAGTGATAATGATATTAAAATGACAAGGAGGAAAAGAAATGGATATGGTGAAATTAAACAATGGGCAGGAGATACCTGTGCAGGGATTTGGTGTTTTTATGGTGGAAAACAATGAGCCATGCGAGGAGGCAGTTACAAAAGCACTGGCAGCGGGCTGCCGTCTGCTTGACACTGCGGCGGCTTATTTTAATGAAACGGATGTGGGAAAAGCAATCAAGAGCAGCGGCATTTCCCGTGAGGAGATTTTTGTTACTTCCAAACTGTGGCTGCAGGATTATGGTTATGAGGCTGCGAAAAAAGGAATTGATGCTTCCCTGAAAAAGCTGGGACTGGACTACATGGATTTATATCTGCTCCATCAGCCGTATGGGGATACCGCTGGTGCATGGAAAGC
>Ga0137309_101399_pt1 | contig 16417 bp, 13 predicted proteins | sample NAcewiD2O_June_FD_97179 | JGI IMG/M metagenome (GOLD analysis project Ga0137309, IMG submission 97179) | Mouse cecal microbial communities from Vienna, Austria - N-Acetylneuraminic amended D2O_June | ecosystem: Host-associated > Mammals > Digestive system > Large intestine > Cecum | place... | reverse complement strand
GTCTCTGCTTTCCGCCTTTCCTCCTCCAGTTCCTCCAGGCTTTCCATGGCCTTAAGCCCCGCCGGTGTAGCCGCCCACCCCAGCCCCAGCATATTGGCGATCATATTGGTGGCAATGGCCAGGCTAGCCGGGTGGTCTTTTGGCAGACCTGGAAAAAGAAATCTCAGCACAGGCCTCATCTTCCCCGCGATCTGCCCCATAAGCCCGGCGCTCTGTCCGATCTCTAGGATTCCGGTCCAGAGGGACATGACGCCCAGCATGGTGACGCACAGCTCCACCGCCTCCTTTGCCGAGTTCAGTGCCCCCTGTGTCACCTGGTCCATGGTCCCGTTGACTGCTCCCCACAGAATCCCGATGATCATCATAAATGCCCACAGATAATTTAGCATAGTTCCACCCCATTGCCCTTTGTTCTATACTTATGTGGCATTTGCCGGGCTATTCCCACTTTCCCTCTGGTTTTTTGTATCCGGAATGATCACGCCTTCTGCTCCAAGACCCCCTGTTTCTCTTTATACACATACATCACTGTCTCGACTGTCCCATCTTCTCTTAAGTCAACTACCTGGAACCCTTTTGGGAGAAAGGGAAAATGAGGTGTTATGGCCATTCCATTTACCACTGTCATCCCCTTCCACCTAATTTGTCTGGCATAGCCGCTGTGGAGATGTCCTCCCAGAATAAGCCCTATTGCCTTGTTCAGCCGGATGATCTGGGTCTGGTCGTCAAAGATTTCTGGCTGATGATGCATCAGGAGAATCCCTTTATGGTCTGGCGCGGACCTTTGGATAATGTCATCCACATCCCTTGGATCCAGCCAGCAGTCATTAAAATCTTTCAATGACGTCTTCTTACAGGAATTGATACTGAATACCGGCAGTATCTGGCAGGAAGGAGTCCTTCCACTGTAAAATCTCTCCACAAATGCCTCATATTCATGAAATGTGGATCCTGCCTCCGGTGTGTCAGAATCGTGATTGCCACAGCAAAAGAACATTTGTTCCTTATTAATTCCCAGAAATTCTCCCAGGCCCTGAAAGTAGTTTTCCGCTCTCCTGTACTCCTCCTCTGTTCCATTGGTCACCAGATCCCCTGTCACAGCCAGGATATCCGCTTTCCCGCTGCCCGCGGCCACCGCGGCCGTCTCCCGATACAGCCGCTCCCATGCCTGCTTTTCCCTGCCGAGGTCCGCTTCCCACCCAACATGAACATCGGTAATGTGTAAAATTTTCATAGATTCTCCTTTGGCATCCTTTCTTCGCTTAAAACATACTCCGCATGACAAGCGCGCGGACCTACCTGAACAGTAACCAGTATATCATATTCTCTGCTATTTTGCCCGGACAGCCTATTCCAAAAACCGGCGAAATCATATATAATAGGTGTGGAAATCAAGGATTGGGGGATCCTTGAGCAAAATTTTCTGTTATATTATAATAAGTATATGGTGGGGGATAGAGAAAATGGAAAAAAAGACAACACATTTTCTAAACAAAAGCCTTGTTCTGGTATCGCTTTTTTGTATCTTTATATTCATTATCCAGACAATCTGCATAAATGTTATGGGGGCAGACGCGATCCGGCAGCTGTCTATCTTCTACATGTCCGGCATTAGCGAACAGGTGGCTTCACATTTCGGGACTACCATTGAACTGCGCCTGTCCCAGGTTGAATCCCTTGTGGATTCTGTTCCTCCCGGACGCATCACAGGCGAAACAGCCATGAGGGTGGGGCTGACCTACAATGCCCGGTCCGCGGGATTCGAGTACCTGGCATTTTATACGGATGACGGACAATTTCACATGATCTACGGGGCTCAGGTGACCGCGGATGTTCCAGAGAATCTGGACCGCTCTGTCCGGGGAGGCCGGTATAATGTCTGCGCGGGCAAGGATGAGACAGGAACCCCTGTTGTTTTAATGGGTGTGCCTGCTATTTATCCTATGGGTGATGGAACCGCAAGCATCGCCCTTGTGGCTGGACTGCCTACCAGCTATCTCAATGATACATTGGAAAACAATATCCAGAGCAGTATGATGGAATATTCCATCATACGCAATGACGGCAGTTATGTATTGCACAAGAACCCCATTGAGGAAAAAAATTATTTTGAACAGGTGGAAAGCCTTTATGAAACCTGTAATGGGAAAGAACCCGCCCAGTATGCCAGGGAGCTTCGGGAGGCATTGGCCGCTGACCGGGACTATGCCGACGAAGTCATGATCTCCGGCGAAGACTGGAACATTTACTGCTCTGCCCTCCCCAACTCAGAATGGCACCTGCTTTTAAAGATCTCCCATAATACACTGAATGAAACCATAACCCTGCTTCAGAACAAATGGTCCTATATCTCCATCGGCGGATGCAGTCTGATCATCTTTGCTCTGCTCCTCGTCTTTTGGAAATACTATCACCTGACAAAAATGCAGATGCGGGAACTGGATGAAGCCAGAAAAACCGCGGAGCAGGCCATGATATCAGCGGAGCTCTCCAACAAGGCTAAAAATGAGTTTCTCTCCAATATGAGCCATGATATCCGAACACCTATGAACGGCATTATGGGCATGACCTCCATTGCCATCAGCAGCCTGGACGATCCTCCCCGGGTCCGTTCCTGCTTAAAAAAGATCCATGTATCCAGCCGCCATTTGCTGGGATTGATCTCTGATATGCTGGATATGTCAAAAATTGAGAACAGAAGCCTTACATTAAATGCGGAGCCTCTGTGCCTCCGGGATATCATGCAGAATATTACCACTATTCTCCAGGACCAGATCCAGGAGAGGAACCAGCATTTTTACATCTATGTCCATAATATCTTTTATGAAAATGTGCGCGCGGACAGAGTCCGCCTAAGCCAGATCCTTTTAAATATTCTTGGAAACGCGGTTAAGTATACCCCGGAAGGCGGCACCATTGAAGCTGATTTGTACGAAGAGCCTTCCCCAAAGGGCCAGGACTATATCCGTTCCCATTTACATATCAAAGACAATGGCATCGGCATGTCCAAGGAATTTCAGTCAAAGATATTTGACCCATTCTCCAGAGAAGACAGCGCCCGCATAGCCCAGGCGGCCGGATCTGGTATGGGAATGGCCATTACCAAGTACATTATAGATACCATGGGCGGCACCATTACCGTGGAAAGCGAACAGGGGAAAGGCAGCGATTTTCATGTTACTCTCGACATGGAGAAAACCTCCCTCCACGAGAAAGAGCTGCTTTTGCCGGACCGGAACGTCCTGGTTATAGATGATGATAAAACCTCAGGGAGCCTTGCTGTCTCCTCATTGAAATCCATTGGACTGAAAGCAGAATCCGCGGCAGATATCAAACAGGCTTTCCTGATCATGGAGGAGCGCTGCCGGATAAAAGACCCCTATGACATCATCCTGCTGGATTGGGATATCCAGGGTCTGGATGGGGTACAAGTTGCCATAGAACTGTCCGACCGTTTCGGCAGGGAACTGCCCATTATCCTCCTCACGGATGGAGAATGGGGTGAGATTGAAGCAAGAGCCGGACAGACCAGTATCCGGGGCTTTATCTCAAAGCCCCTGTTCCGCTCCAGCCTTTATTATGGCCTGCGCCAATTTACAGAAGCCAAAGAACAGGAACAGGAGGAGGAGTCCCCCGGGGATGGGGAAATTGACTTAAACGGCAGGCGGATACTGGTGGCGGAGGATAATGAACTGAACTGGGAGATTGCCAATGAAATGCTCAGTGAGTTTGGAATGGACTTAGAGTGGGCAGAAAACGGACAGATCTGCGCGGAAAAATTTGAACAGTCCGCCCCCGGGTGGTATGACGCCATATTGATGGACCTTCGCATGCCCGTTATGACAGGCTTTGAGGCGGCAAAAGCTATCCGGGCGTCAAAACATCATGACGCGAAGACCATCCCCATCATAGCGGTCAGCGCGGATACCTTTGAGGAAGATATCCAAAAATGTCTTGACCACGGCATGAACGCTCACACGTCAAAACCCTTTGACATTGAAAAGGTTCTCTCTCTGTTAAGACAGTTTCTTCATTGAGAAAGGAAAATTACAGACATGAAAAAATTATTTTCATTTATATGCCTTCTGCTGTGCGCCGCTTTTTTATCCTCCTGCGCCGGCAAAACCGCTGATATGGAACATGAGGAGGACAGCAGTTCTCAACAGATTACAGAGCTTGTTTTATGGACTTTTCCTGTAGGGAATTGGGGTAACCCCACCTCAGTTGCCAGCATGCTGGCGGATTTTCATAAGAATTATCCAAATATCAATATTTCCGTAGAATATCTCAATTACGATAACGGAGATGAAAAGATCAGTCAGGCTGTTTTGGATAACGCCATGCCCAACCTGGTCCTGGAAGGTCCGGAACGTTTGGTGGCAAGCTGGGGTGAAAAAGGCTGGATGGTGGATCTGTCTGACCTGTGGGAATCGGATAAATCCGATAAGATCTATAAGAATATAAAAGCGGCCTGCCAACACAAAAGCGGAGCCTACTATGAATTTCCCATATGTATGTCCGCGCATTGTATGGCCATTAATTACGATATGTTTCGGGAAGCCGGGGCGCTTCCGTTTATTGACGAGGAACGCCACACCTGGACTACCGATGGTTTTATCAAAGCCGTGGAGGCCCTGACTGCCCACGGACAAAAAAAGGTGGGAACTTTGTATTGTAAAAACCAGAGCGGCGATCAGGGAACCAGGGCTCTGGTAAATAATCTATACGGCGGCTCCTTTACCGATGACACCCACACATTTTATACGGTTGACAGTGAAGAGAACAAAAAAGCCTTACAGCTTCTTAATGATCTGGATGGCATCACCTTTGACCCATCCCTCTCCTCCGCTGAGGCCATTGATCTGTTCTGCAAAAAAGAAACCGCTATGTGTTTTTGCTGGAATGTGTCCATTGAAGTCCAGCAGACCATCAACCATCCGGACCTGGATTTTGAAGTCTTTCCCATAGCCTTTCCCAGCAGCCAGGGTACGCCGAAACTTCAGAGCGGCATCTGGGGCTTTGGAATCTTTGACAATGGCGACCAGGAACAGATCCAGGCCTCCAAAACCTTTATCCGCTATATCACGGAAAATGACACCCCATATGCCAGGGCTGTTCGGGCTTCATCCTACTGGCCGGTCCGGGACATGGATAATATCTATGAAAATGATATGCTCATGGCAGAATACGGCATATTTATGCCCTACATGGATGACTACTATCAGATCACCCCTGGCTGGGAAGAGGCCCGTACCTCCTGGTATCAGATGCTGACGGATATCGGAACCGGAACCAGTGTTTCAGAAGCAGTAAAGTCCTTTTCTTTCCCAAAGTAAACCCGCATGCGCCACCACCCATGAAAGTCCGGTGGGCGAGTTTGTCATCCCCGAATTCATGCCGCTTATTCGGCGGCGGACTTTTATAGTAATAAGACAATTAAGGGTTGCCGCAAAAAGAGACCCCCTCCGCGGCGGTCTCTTTTTGCGGCAACCCTCGTTTTTCTCTCAGCTTCATTCTTCTCCCATCAGCTCCCTCATCACTTCCTCCACTGTCTCGATCCTCTCTGCCCTGTAAGCGTTGCTTCCGCAAAACAGAAGGGCATGGTCCAGATTTCCCTCTGCCGCGTTCACAAGGGCTTGTGTGATACAATAAGGAGTTGACGCCGGGTCGCATTTTTCCAGACACTGAAAACATCTTTCCGGCGGTATCCGCCCGCCTGCCGCCTCCTTGAGAAAGGGATTAACTATGGCCCGTCCAGGCATCCCAACAGGGCTTTTGGTGATCACGATATCCCCGGGACCCGCGTCAATGTAGGCCTGCTTATAGCACTCCGGAGCGTCGCACTCCCTGGTGGTCACAAACCGGGTGGCTGCCTGTATCCCATCTGCTCCCAGGCTTAACTGGTGGATCACGTCTTCCCGGCCGTAGATTCCCCCTGCCGTCACCACAGGAATATGAGCGCCGTATTTCTCCTCATAGGATTTTACCACCTTCAGGATCTCCCTCACTTCCTGGTCATAATCCTCTCTCTTGTAAGTATGCTCCACATCCTCTGTGTCCGCGCCGTACTCCGCGAGCCGTTCCCTGGAAAATCCCAGATGGCCTCCGGCCAGCGGTCCCTCTATAACCACCAGATCCGGAACTCTCCTGTATTTTCTGTCCCAGAGCCGGAAGATCACTGCCGCTGATTTGGCCGTGGACACAATGGGAGCCAACTTTGTCCTTTTTCCCGAGTCATCGCGAAGCGCTCCCATCTCCTCCTGGGCCTCTGCCGCGTACTCAGGAAGAGACACCGGAAGTCCCGCGCCAGAGATGATGATATCCGCTCCCGCCTTTACAGCGGCTTTCACATACTGGCTGTACCGCTTTGTGGCCACCATGATATTAAAGCCAATGGCTCCATCTGGGGCTATCTTTCTGGCCTTTTCCAGTTCCTTGGCAATGGCCCGCAAATTGGCTCTGAGAGGATCCTCCTTAAAATCCGGTTCCTGAAATCCGATCTGCGCTGTGGAGATAATCCCAAGGCCTCCCGCCTTTGCCACAGCTCCCGCCAGGCGGTGGAGACTGATGCCCACTCCCATACCGCCCTGGATTATTGGTTTTTGTATTACCAGATCACCTATTATTAACGGCTTTATCTGTCCCATGACATTTCTCCCCTGCCGTCCCCGCGGCGCTTTCCAATTTACGATCCATCAGATTCTCCTGAACCTGTCATACCTCTGGGTCCGCAGTTCCTCGCTGCTCTTATTTCCGTATTTCTTCAGAAATTCTCCGATTCTTTTATCCATCTCCATGGCGATCTCTCCCAGATTATCCCCGCTGGCAGGTTCCTTCTCCGGTATCAGCTCCTCGATGATCCCAAGTCTTAAAAGATCTCTGGCTGTCACCTTCATCACCTCAGCCGCCTCGTCGGCCCTCTTGCTGTCCTTCCAAAGAATGGAGGCAAACCCCTCCGGCGACAACACGGAGTACACCGCATTTTCCAGCATCCACACTTCATTGGCCACTGCCATGGCCAGAGCGCCGCCGCTTCCTCCCTCGCCGATGACAATGGACAGGATGGGAACCTTCAGATCCGACATCTCAAACAAATTCCTGGCAATAGCCTCACCCTGTCCCCGCTCTTCTGCCTGAATTCCACAGAACGCTCCAGGGGTATCCACAAAGCAGATCACCGGACGGCCAAATGTTTCCGCCTGCTTCATCAGCCGCAGGGCTTTCCGGTATCCTTCCGGAGACGGCATACCGAAATTCCTGCTGATATTCTCCTTGGTAGTCTTTCCCTTCTGCTGCCCAATAATCGTCACAGGCTTTCCGTGAAACATGGCAATGCCGCCGGTAATGGCTCCGTCATCGCCGAAATACCGGTCTCCGTGAAATTCTATATAATCATCAAACAGTTCCTCTATATAATCTCCTGCTATGGGGCGGTCAGACTTTCTGGACAGCAGCACATGCTCCCAGGCTGTCTTGGTATCCACAACGCCGGCAAATGTATCCACATTGTGACCCTGGGTATCACCACAGTTTTCCACATTGCCCTCTGCCTCCGGGCCAGCCTGACCCTCAGGCTCCTTGCGGTGCATTTTCAAAATCCTCCCCAGGGTCTCCTTCATCTCCTCCCTGGGAACGATCCTGTCCACAAACCCATGCTCTACCAGAAACTCTGCCCTCTGAAAGCCTTCCGGCAGCTTCTGTCCAATGGTCTGCTGAATCACCCTGGGGCCCGCGAACCCGATCAGTGCGCCCGGTTCCGCCAGGATAATGTCCCCCAGCATGGCAAAGCTGGCGGTTACTCCTCCGGTGGTGGGGTCTGTGAGAACGCTGATAAACAGATTTCCAGCCTCGTGGTGGCGTTTTAAGGCTCCGCTGGTTTTGGCCATCTGCATGAGAGACACGCAGCCCTCCTGCATTCTGGCACCTCCGGAGCAGGCGAATATGATCACCGGAAGGCTTTCCCTGGTCGCTCTCTCCACCATGCAGGTGATCTTCTCACCTACCACATGGCCCATGCTGCTCATGAGAAACCTGGCGTCGCACACAGCCACTGCCGCCTTTTCTCCCTGGATCAGGCACTGTCCCGTGACCACGGCCTCGTTTAACCTTGTCTTCTCCCTGGCCGCTTTAACCTTTTCCTCGTAGCCGGGAAAATCCAGGGGATTGGAAAACTCCATCTCCCTGTTCCACTCCTGGAAAGTCCCCGGGTCAGCGGTGATCTCAATCCTCCTCATGGCGTGAACCCGGAAATATGCTTTGCATTTCGGGCAGATGTAGTAATTATTTTTTACATCCTCCCCATAAATCGGCTCACCGCATTTACGGCATTTTTTCCACAGACCCTCTGGAACGTTGGGCTCCTGCCTGGTCTGGCTTCTGTACTTGGTGTCAATCAATGTATACGTTTTTTTGAACATATCTCTCAACATCGTTCTGGTTCCCTCCTTATCGTTCCTGATTCTCACAGCATCTCTTTACGGGGAGATCCGGGTCTGCTTCCAGGGTAAGGCATGAGATACTATTTTCCGTATTCCGGAAAATAAGTGGGTATAAAATGGGTATCCGTATCTCCTTGTAAAAATGCCTGGTGATTCATAATCTCATATTGAAAATCGAGATTGGTTTCGATCCCCTCGATCACCAGCTCTCCCAGGGCGCTCCTCATCTTGGCGATGGCTGACTTCCTGTCCTTTCCCCGGACAATCAGCTTCAACAGCATGGAATCATAGTTGGGCGGCACCTTATAATCGCTGTAGATGTGACTGTCCACCCGAACCCCGTTGCCTCCCGGTGTGTGTACATTGGTGATCAGGCCCGGACACGGCATAAAATGCCTTTCCGGATTCTCCGCGTTGATCCTGCACTCAATGGCATGGCCCTGGATCTTTACCTGGTCCTGAGTCACCGACAAAGGCTCCCCGGCCGCGATCCGGATCTGCTCTATGATCAGATCCAGCCCAGTAACCATCTCAGTAACAGGATGCTCAACCTGAATCCTGGTATTCATTTCCATAAAATAAAAATTCTTGTTTTTGTCCAGCAGAAACTCTATGGTCCCCGCATTTTCATATCTCACTGTCCTGGCAGCCTTAACCGCTGCCTCTCCCATCTTCTTCCTCAGCTCGTTTGAGATGGCGATGGACGGCGACTCTTCCAGCACCTTCTGGTGTCTTCTCTGGATGGAGCAGTCTCTCTCCCCCAGATGAACCACATGGCCAAACTTATCCGCCATGATCTGAAACTCAATATGCCTTGGCTTTTCGATATACCGTTCCAGATACATGGTATCATCAGAAAACCCCTTCACGGACTCCATCTGCGCGTTTTGGAAATTGGCCTCAAAATCCTCCGGCCCCCAGGAGATCCTCATCCCTTTTCCGCCGCCTCCGGAGGAAGCCTTGATCATTACCGGGTAACCGATTTCTTCGGCCATGGCTTTGGCCTCTTCCACCTTGCGCACCGGCTCCTTGCTGCCCGGCACAACGGGGATACCTGCCTCCATCATGGTCTTTCTGGCCTCTGATTTGTTTCCCATCTTGTGGATCAGCTCCGGGGAAGGGCCGATAAAGGTGATGTTGCACTTCTGACACAGCTCCGCGAATCGGGCGTTTTCCGACAAAAACCCGAATCCCGGGTGGATAGCCTCCGCCTTTACGGCCACTGTGGCTGAAATGATTCTCTCCATATTCAGATAACTCTCCGAGGAAGCCGCGGGCCCGATACAGATCGCCTCGTCTGCCAGGAGGGTATGGAGGGACTCTCTGTCCGCTTCTGAGTAAACGGCAACGGTCTTAATGCCCATCTCCCTGCATGCCCGGATAATTCTCACCGCGATCTCGCCTCTGTTGGCAACTAATATTTTCGTAAACATAAGGTATCACCTACCCGATCATAAAGGTCAGTTCCGCGGTCACCGCGACCTTACCGTCCACCGTGGCAGTGGCCTGGCCCACACCAATGGGCCCCTTCTGCTTCACGATCTGACATTCCAGCTTCAGTTTATCCCCCGGAACTACTTTTTTCTTGAACTTGGCGTGATTGATGGCACCGAAATACGCGGTCTTTCCCTTGTTTTCCTCCACGCTTAAGATTGCCACCGCCCCCACCTGGGCCAGGGCCTCGATCATCAAAACCCCGGGCATCACCGGTTCCTGGGGAAAATGCCCCTTAAACTGAGGTTCATCGTAAGTCACGCATTTATAGCCCACTGCCCGGACTCCCGGCTCCAGCTCCTCGATACAGTCGATGAGCAGAAAGGGATGGCGATGGGGAATGATCTCCTGGATCTCCTTGATTCCTAACATCTCTTTTCTCCTTTCATCGAATCCTGAACAACGGCTGGCCGTACTCCACCATTTCCTCGTTTTTCACAAGGATGGCCTCAACTATCCCGTCGTACTCGCTTTCAATTTCATTCATCAGCTTCATGGCCTCAATAATGCCAAGGACCTGTCCTTTCTTTACCCTGTCGCCCACCTTCACAAAAGGCTCCGCTTCAGGGGAAGAAGCGCTGTAGAAGATTCCCACCAGAGGGGAAACCACCACATTGCCGGAATCAATAGGCTGTACCGCCTCCGCCTGGGTTCCCACTACCAGCTGGACTCCCGCCGCAAGCTGCGCTCCCGCCGCCGGCTGGACTCCCGCCGCAAGCTGGGTTCCTACCACTGGCTGGACTCCCGCCGCAAGCTGCGCTCCTACCGCTGGCTGGACTCCCGCCGCAAGCTGGGCTCCTACCTCTGGCTGGACTCCCGCCACAAGCTGGGTTCCCACCGCTGGCTGCGCTCCCGTCACAAGCTGGGTCCCCGCTGTCGGCTGGACTCCCGTTACAAGCTGGGTCCCCGCCGCTGGCTGGACTCCCGTTACAAGCTGGGTCCCCGCCGCTGGCTGCGCTCCCGTTACAAGCTGGGGGCCTGCCGCTGGCTGGACTCCTGTCACAAGCCCCGCTTCCACCGCGGATCGCGCTCCCGCTGCCGGAACCGCTCCGCTTAGGCCAGCTGTTCCAGGAACAGCCATAACTCCGGCCTCAGCTATCCCAGCTGCCGCGGCAGCCTGGGTTCCCGGGGCTGAATTTATGACTCCCGAAACACCCGCGATGCCGCTCACTTCTGTCAGGCCTGCCGTCATCCCTCCGGAAACCGGCACCGGTATTGCCGCCCCGCTGCCCAAAACCGACACTCCGGCCGCTCCCGCGTCTTTCTTTAAACAAACCTTGACCCCGCCGTCTTCCACATTCAGCTCTGTCAGCGAATGCTCCGTAAACGCCTGGATCAGCATAAGAATATTCTGGATCTCCATCTGTCTTTCTCCTCATATAATATGAACCGGCACGCGCCGCTTTGGGGCACCTGTCAGACCGCCTAAATCCGTTTTCATTCCCAGGCCTACTGCATTTTTTTAATCACCAAACTTGCGTTGTGGCCTCCGAACCCAAGGGAATTGCTGATGGCATAAGTCACATCCGCCTTAAGGCCCTGCCCCCTGGTGTAATCTAGGTCGCAGCCCTCGTCCTCATGCTCCAGACCTGCTGTAGCGTGGATAAATCCTTCCTGGACAGCCTTCACGCAGGCAATAAACTCCACGCCTCCCGCTGCCCCCAGAAGATGTCCCACCATGGACTTGGTCGAATTTATATGAACCTTGTAGGCATGGTCTCCCAATGCCAGCTTAATGGCCTTTGTCTCAAACAGATCATTGTGATGGGTTCCTGTTCCGTGGGCATTGACATAATCAATATCCTCAGGAGAGATGCCGGCATCCTTGATAGCCCACTCCATAGCCTTCGCCGCTCCGCTTCCATCCTCTGCCGGTGAGGTGATGTGGTAGGCATCGCAGGTAGCTCCGTATCCCGCCAGCTCCCCATAGATTTTGGCCCCTCTTTTCTGGGCGTGTTCCAGGGACTCTAAGACCACCACCCCGGCACCTTCTCCCATGACAAACCCGTCTCTGTCCTTGTCAAAGGGAATGGAGGCTCTGAGAGGGTCCTGGGAGGTGCTCAAGGCAGTCAGCGCGCCGAATCCAGCGATACTTAAGGGCGTGATGGAAGCCTCTGTTCCCCCCGCCACCATCACATCAGCCTCTCCATACTGGATGGAACGGAAGGCTTCCCCGATGGAATGGGTTCCTGTGGCGCAGGCTGTCACCACATTAAAGCATTTCCCCTTAAGTCCAAACTGGATGGCCACATTTCCCGCTGCCATATTGCCGATCATCATGGGAACCAGGAGAGGATTCACGCGGCCCGGTCCTCTGTCCAGAAGTTTTTTGTACTCCCTCTCAATGGACTGAAGGCTTCCGATACCAGAGCCAACGCACACTCCCACCCGGAAGGGGTCCTCTTTGTCCATATCCAGACCAGAGTTCTCCAGGGCTTCTTTCGCCGCCGCCACCGCAAAATGGGAAAACCGCTCCATCCTCTTGGCTGTCTTGGGATCCATGTAATTTTTCGGGTCAAAATCCTTCACCTCAGCCGCCAGCTTTACCTTGTAATCCGCTGTATCAAATACGGAAATGGGCCCAATGCCCACTGTCTTTTCCTTCAGGCCATTCCAAAATTCATCCACACTGTTTCCAATAGGAGTAATAGCTCCCATACCGGTCACAACCACTCTGTTCCTCATCATCCTCATTCCTTTCCTTGTCAACGACTACATTGCCATACCACCGTCCACACACAGCACCTGGCCTGTTATATACCTGGCCTTATCAGAAGCCAGAAATGCCGCGGCATCCGCCACATCCTTTGTCTCCCCGAACACCTTCATGGGAATCTGAGCACACGCCCCTTCCTTTACGCTGTCAGAGAGCACCTGGGTCATCTCTGTGTTGATAAATCCCGGCGCGATGGCGTTGACCGTGATTCCCCGGCTGGCCAGTTCCCTGGCCGCTGACTTTGTCATGCCGATGATCCCTGCCTTGGAAGCCGCGTAATTTACCTGCCCTCCGTTTCCCAGAACACCTGAGACAGAGGAAATGTTGATGATCCTTCCGCTCTTCTGTTTAATCATCTGCCTGGCCACATGGCGCATGCAGTTAAACGCGCCCTTCATATTGGTGCTGACCACCTTGTCAAAATCCTCTTCCGACATGCGCATGAGAAGACCATCCCGGGTGATCCCCGCGTTGTTTACCAGAATATCCACCCTGCCGTAAGTCTTAATCACATGATCCATCAGTCCCCCGGCCTTCTCAAAGTCAGACACATCACACTGAACCGCCTCTGCCTTTCCTTGGGCCTCCCGGATCTCTTTTACTACCTCTTCCGCCTTGTCTTTTGAGCCGTTATAATTTACCACAACCGTTGCGCCTTCCGCCCCAAGGGTCTTGGCGATCTCACGGCCAATCCCCCGGCTGGCTCCGGTGACAACCGCCACTTTGCCTGTCAGCATATTCCTCTTCCTTTCCTCCAAAAAGCCTCTTTTCCTATAGCTTCTCCATATCTTCCATCTTTTCTATATTAAGGACTTTCACATCCCTTGTGATCTTTCTCATAAACCCGCTTAAAGTCTTTCCGGGGCCGATCTCCACAAAGGTGTCAACTCCATCCGCCACCATGGCTTCCACACTCTGCTGCCACCTAACGGAAGAGTACACCTGTTTTGCCAGCAGCGGTCTTACCTGGGAGGCCTCTGTCACATACTGTGCCGTCACGTTGGCCACATAGGGAATCATCGGCTCATTGATCTGGACAGTTTCCAGAACCTTTCCCAGCTTCTCCCCTGCCCCCACAAGCATTTGTGAGTGAAATGGCCCGCTGACATTTAAGGGGACCACTCTCTTTGCCCCTGCTTCCTTTAACCTGGCTCCCGCCAGTTCCACTGATTCTTTCTTTCCCGAAATTACGATCTGTCCGGGGCAGTTGTAGTTTGCGATCTGGACATCCCCTATCTCTTTTATGACTTCCTCAATCACCTTAGCGTCCAGGGCCAGAATGGCTGCCATGGATCCAATACCTGCCGGAACCGCCTCCTGCATCAGAATTCCTCTCTGTCTTACGGTCGAGATGGCGTCGTCCTCAGACATCACCCCGGCCGCGGCCAGCGCGCAGTATTCTCCCAGACTTAAGCCCGCCGCCACATGGGGACGGATTCCGGTCTGCTCCATAAGAACTTTCATCATGGCAATACTGGTGCATACCATAGCCGCCTGGGTGTACTCTGTAATGTCCAGCCTGTCATTTTTTTCAAAACACAGCTCTGGCATGGAAAAGCCCAAAAGCTGTGACGCTCTGTCATAAACCTTTCTTCCGGTTTCCGTCTGTTCATAAAAATCCTTGCCCATACCAGCAGTCTGGGCTCCCTGTCCCGGGAAAATAAAAGCGACTCTGCTCATGGATAAAACTCCTTTTATCATTCATGTCCCAGCAGCTTTTCTGCCTGAGACATCATCTCCTCAATCATTTCCTTACACGTCTGTTCTTTTGATATCATACCCGCGATCTGGCCTGCCATAACGGTTCCCGACGCCACATCTCCCTCCTGGACCGCCCTGCGCAGCGCTCCTAAGGTCAGGTACTCCAGTTCCTCAAAGGACTTTCCCTCTGCCTCCAGCTTCCCGTACTCTCTTGTCATCTGGTTTCTCAGGCAGCGCACCGGATGTCCGTGGCTTCTTCCCGTCACCGCTGAATCAATGTCCTTGGCCTTGATGATCCTCTGCTTATAATTCTCATGTACCACAGCCTCTGTGGACACCACGAACCTGGTTCCGATCTGAACCGCCTCTGCCCCCAGCATAAACGCGGCGGCGATGCCTCTTCCGTCGCCGATTCCTCCCGCGGCGATCACCGGGATTTTTACCGCGTCCACTACCTGGGGCACAAGGGTCATGGTAGTCTGCTCGCCGATATGTCCGCCGGACTCACAGCCTTCCGCGACAACCCCGTCGGCTCCGTATCGCTCCATACGCCTTGCCAGGGCAACGGAGGCCACAACGGGAATCACCTTGACTCCTGCCGCTTTCCACATGTCCATGTACTTTTCAGGATTTCCCGCTCCTGTGGTCACCACCTTGATGCCCTCTTCCACAACCACCTTGGCCACATCGTCCGCGTGAGGGCTCATAAGCATGACATTGACTCCAAATGGCTTCATAGTCAGTTTTCTCGCCTTGCGGATCTCCTCGCGGACCACCTCCCCAGGAGCGTTGGCTCCGCCGATCAGTCCCAATCCTCCTGCCTCGGACACAGCCGCCGCCAGATGGTGCTCCGCCACCCAGGCCATACCTCCCTGGATAATGGGATACTGAATTCCTAAAAGTTCTGTGATCCTTGTCTTCATAATTTCCTCCATCCTGTGCGGGATTTACAGTATTTCATACCCTGCTTATTCCACGCCTTTTTCCTTCAGATAATTCATGACATCCCCTACTGTCAGCAGATTGGTCAGATCATCCGCCGGGATCTCCACGGAATACTCATCCTCCAGCGCCATTACCAGCTCAAAAAGATCCAGGGAATCCGCGCCTAAGTCCTCCTTGAAGCCGGAAGCCTCTGTGATCATGTCCTCGTCCACATTTAACTGCTCCGCGATGATTTCTTTCATTCTGTCCAACATATCTTTATTCTCCTTTTCCTTTTTCCCGGGCCCTGCCCTTATTTATTATAGTAAGTCCTCGACAAATATCGATAAACTTTGACTATCAAATTAAATTCTTAAAAAAATTTTATCTACCACTGAAGCAGCACAGCCCCCCAGGTGAGCCCTGCCCCGAAACCTGCCAGAATAATCTTATCTCCAGGCTCCAGCTTTCCCTCCCGGTTCAGCTCGTCAAGGAGGATCGGTATGGTAGCGCCTGACGTGTTGCCGTAATGTTCTATGTTCATGGGGATCTTGTCCATGGAAACTTTAAGTCTTTTGGCTATGGATTCGCAGATCCGGTAATTGGCCTGATGGAGTACAAAATACTTGATGTCTCCCGCATCCAATCCGCCTTTTTCCAGCACCCTCTGGATACACTCCGGAACCTTCTTCACAGCGAACTTAAATACCTCCTGCCCTTCCATGGTGATGTAGCCTGGCTCTGGCTTTGTTCCTGTAAGAAAATTTCCCATAGTTCGGGACTGGCATCTCAGTACCTCTGCCTTTCTCCCGTCAGAGCCCATATCCGCCGCCAGGATGCCCCCACCGTCCCGGTCTTCTTCCTCTTCCAGGACTCTCACCACCGCTGCCCCCGCGCCGTCCCCAAACAGCACGCAGGTGCTCCTGTCCGACCAGTCCACGATCTTGCTTAAGTTGTCCGCCCCGATCACCAGCCCTGTGCGGTATCCATATGACTTTAGCAGCGCCTCCGCCGTGTTGAGGGCAAATATAAAACCAGAACAAGCGGCGCTGATATCAAACCCTACTGCCCCAACCGCGCCTATGGCTTTCTGGACTTCACAGGCCGCGCTGGGAAAACAATCATCTGCCGTGGTTGTCCCTAC